>Ga0307515_10003925_pt1 | contig 31029 bp, 12 predicted proteins | sample 17_EM_MG_FD_194513 | JGI IMG/M metagenome (GOLD analysis project Ga0307515, IMG submission 194513) | Populus trichocarpa ectomycorrhiza microbial communities from riparian zone in the Pacific Northwest, United States - 17_EM | ecosystem: Host-associated > Plants > Roots > Unclassified | place...
TCCATCCCTGCACGTATTAATTTCTTAGAATGTATCAAGTTCTTTTTTTTTTTTGGACCTACTATTTTGAAAAATATTGTGACCGCTGCTATCTAGAATTCTACCGATTATTTGTGTATATATATATATAATAAACTCTATGGATGTTTTCATGGAAACGATTGTGCAAAATTCCTATAAATTGCAATATTGTGCTTGTATTTGCATCGTTTTCTTCCCAAATTAATTGTTTTTAAGATTTTATATATATCTTCCAAAGAAATGAAATTAAATGTCTCTTAAATACCCTATTTTCAAGAAATAGAAGACAACGAGCATTTTAGGATCTCAGAATGTGGAAATCTAAATGGAGCGAGCTCACTCATGTGTCCACTGTGGTTTTTATTTACTGAACCCATTAAAATTAGTAAAGTTTTGAAATCCTTTTGATTAAGCTGTTTTCACTTAAGCATCGAAAAATACCACCAAGGTGTACGAATATTCAACGCTCCACTCTTGATATCCCAGAATCCAGTGGGGACTTCCTTCGTCTTGTAAAACCTGAAAGATTTAAGTGGGCATTGATTTGCAACTTCCTTTGGTGCAACAAGCTCAATCTGCAAATATTTAGTTATAATTGGTACAGAAGAAAAAGTCAAATATCTGATCTTTAATTTGATTAAAAAAAAAACATATTATAAACTCTCATGAGGCCGTACCTGCGCAGTTTCTTCCATGTGATCAACCCAGTCATGTATCATAAACTGAATCCATGAAGCTGCTATCATGTTGAATTGCTTTCCTGTGTCTATAAATTTTTTCCGAGCTAGTAGTCTTGTGGCAACGACCATAGGGTCTGGCTTCTTTAGCTACATATATAAAATATAGATAAATCTTATATTGTTAATTCATAAAAAAAAATAAAAATTAACGTCTTCTTGAAGAAAATTTATTGTTATTATTATATTTTTCTGCTTTTTACAATATCTCTTTTACTGGAATATCTTTGAATTAAAATTTATAAATCTAAACTCGGGATCATTTAATTAAAAATAATAATTATAATTGTCATTACCATTTCTTAGGGGAAATCATGAGGAACACATATATGTATCCGTACCTTATCTTGTTGATTTACTGGGAGAACGTTTCTTCCAAAGAAAGTTCCTTGGCTTCCTGCACCCTCGTTGAAGGGCTCGTTATATTTTCCATCGGCTGTTCTATACGGATAATCTGCTGGGTTATAGCGAACTCCGGTAGGGGATCTCCCAACATTGAACAAGCTGTACTCCTGGTGAAGGTGCCTCCGTACAGACAAATAAAGCAGGCCTAAGAATACAGGCAACCGATGCCATATCCCCAGCTTATCAATGGAGTGCACAATCTGCACGTATAAAACGTAAATACTAATATTTACATCATATATGGATTAATAAATTATCTATAGAGAGGAGGAGCAGGGTTTTACCAGGAAAAGAAAAGCATCAATAATGGTCATCCTATCAACAACTTCATGGAAGTCTTGGTGGATGAAACGACGGAGAGATGCACTTGATAATTTTTTTATCAGCTCTGTTAGCCGAATCATTTTTGCTTCTTTAGAAACTGTGTTAGCTAGCAAGTGAGATCGATCTCCAAACCCACCTTGCCTATTTATTACATGCCTGCCCATGTCATGTCACCGACGAAAGGTGCGGCTATGATCGATGTACTACCCCATTCATTTGTGATGATCATTTTAACGACCATAAGATTTTTTTTTTGAGAAATCAACGTCATTAATTACATTAAATTTAAAAACTATTTTTCCCATTTAAATTAGTACTTTAAATTTACTTTGGCTTTTATTAGTTATAATATTTTTTAATTTTATATTTAAACAGCACTGTTAGATATTTTTCAGAAGGGAAATAATAAATAAAGACTTCTTAGAAACCTTCAAAGTCTTAAAGAGTTTTCTTCATAGAAATCGTAACCTAATTTTTTTATAATTTAGAGTTGGTAAGATTTTAAAAAATTGAGAAACATTTTCCACTCAGAATGGTAGGTCAAGATTAAAAAGTAACAATCAAATAAAAGACAAGGGTGGCTTTCCAAAAAGGATGGCTATATACCTCCGTCATTCATTCACGCACGTTGATGTTTTTGAATTCCACATGAGTCATCTCTGGAATCTTACATTGTCTAGGGTTTGATCTGGGACGTCACGTAATAATAAAAATATTTTGTCGCGGCACTTAGACTACCATAAATCTCTAAAAAAAATTTAATTGTGCGTTAGCAAGATTGTCCCAATATTAGAAAGTGTGTGTTTTTTTTTATTTCTTTAAATAAATTTAGACAGGGTGTTAATTTTTTTTTTTAAGAAAAAAAACTCAACTTTTAAATATATATAGTTGAATATTTTCTTTTTGTTTTTGGAACTTTGGCCCCGTTTGTTTGCTGAAAAGTGGTTTTTTTTTAAAATGAATTCCGAAAAAGTGAATTATTTTTCGATGTTTGGTAGTGTAATGGAAAATAAGTTGGAAAACACTTTTCACTGTTTGGTTATGTCATAGAAAATGAGCTGGAAAATAACTTATTAATGTTTTATTTTTTTCAAGTTTATTAAAATAATGAGGAACAAATCTTATAAATTAAAAAGTTGAATGAAAATGAAATTGAAAAAAAATATAATTTCATAAATTATCTCAAATAAAATAAATAATAATCAAAATAATAGAGATCAAATCTAAAAAAATAAAAAAATTAAAAGATGAAGAAATTAAAATAATAATAATTAACATTTCATAAAATATTTCAAATAAAATGAATAACAATCAAAAGAACAAGGACCAAATTTGATAGATAAAAAATTTCAATTAAAAAATAATAAGGGAAAAACAAATAACAATTATAAAAATAAAAAACAAAATTAATATAAAAATAAAATTTTCAAAAATAAAATTGAAAAATAAATATTCAATGTTTTTGATTCAATAATAAAAATAAATATTCATAAAAATAAAGTAACAATCAAATAAAAAAAGAAGGGCGGCTTTCCAGAAAGGATGGCTATACCTCCGTCATTCATTCACGCACGTTGATGTTTTTGAATTCCACATGAATCATCTCTGGAATCTTTACATTGTCTAGGGTTTGATCTGGGACGTCGCGTAATATTTTGAGTAAAAATATTTTGTTGCGGGAATTAGACTACCATAAATCTCTAAAAAAAAATTAATTGCGTTAGCAAGATTGTCGTCCCAATATTAGAAAGTGTGTTATTTTTTTTTATTTCTTTTAATAAATTTAGACAGGGTGTTAATTTTTTTTTAAAAAAAAAGCTCAACTTTTTAACATAGTTGAATATTTTCTTTTTCTTCTTGGAACTTCATGTAAGAATAAAATAAGTTTGAAAAATAATGTCTGAATCTAGAAATTCAGTTGCAGAAAGCAGCCAACATGCCCTTTTATTATGCGTGCATGCTTTAACAATGTTATCTATCAACTCCTCTCAGTCTACAGCCATGAATTGGTTGACTCGGTCCATCCTCATCCTCAGAAAATTAAACTAGCTATTTTTCCAGAAGGGCGGGCGAGACTGGTCTGTACTTATCGTTGTTGTTTCTATGCTATTGCAACCATCTATATATAAATCAGACATTACAGCCACCACTGGATTTTAGTGTTGCTCTTTAGTTTTTACATTTTAAAAATACTTTTAAAAAAATTAAAAATTTTTAATTTATTTTTTATTTTAAATTAATAATTTTTGATATTTATAGATAATTTTAATGCACGGATATATAAATAATTTTTAAAAAATAAAAATATATATTTTAATATATTTTTAAATAAAAAATATTTTAAAAAATAATCGCTACAATACTACTAAATACATATTATTGGGTGAGTGCCTTATTGGTCCCCCTCAGCTCGATGCAGCGTATCCTGCGCACCCCCGTACCCCCACTTGAGTTTAAGAAAATGTATAATTTTCAAGGGCGATTTTATTTATACTTTATTGATCATGGGCCTTCCGTGAAAACTGAAAATCCGAAGAGGAGAACATCGCCTTTTTTTTTATTATCCTCTTGCCAGTTCAGTTCTCGTGATGACATTTGGGAATTTAAATACTAGATGGTCTACCCCGCCCCCACCCAAAAATAAATTTATAACAGTGACAATCAAACCACAATATTATCCATCCTTTTACTGTGCGTTTGGTAATTAGTCGTAGGATGTTTTTTTTAAAAAGTTTTTATTTGAAAATATTATTTTAATTTTGTTTAATATTTTAATTTTATTTTTTATATTAACACAATAAAAATATTTAAAAAATATTAAATTGATATTTTTTTTTTCAGATCAATTACATATTAAAAACGCATCTAAACATAATTTTAACTATAAAAACCAAAGGTAACTACCCATTGATGGGGGATGAGATAAAGAATCGATGCTTAACCTACACTTCGCCGCGAGTCAGATTTTTTTCAAACAAAAAACTATATGCATGAGATTTTTCAACACGTTTTTGTAGTTAAAAAATTTCTATGAAAAAAAAATATACAAATAATCAAATAATTCAAGAACTATCTGTGTTAATAAATGAAGAAAAAATCATAAACGATAACTAAAAATGTAACTAAAAAAATTGAGAGATAGATATAAATTAAGATATTTAATCTCACAAGATGAGATATTTACCCAGTTGTGTTTGCTAGATTTGTTTATTAAAATAATTTTTTATTCAATCAAACGATAATAGAGATGATGCATATAGCTTCGGGGAGACTACGTCTTTTCCTTAGAGATTGGTGCATATTTTGTACATGCTTCTTTGGGTCGGCCAAGCCATCATAGTTGTCCAAACCTGTTTTCATGAAAACATAATCTTCAGGGAGTCGAATGCTCAATATGCATTTGAACAAGGGAGAAACTCTTTACTGATGGGGGCTATAGACGTTCCCCCCATGTACGCTTTTCCACATATTATCTCTTAGTTTTTTGTTTGTTGGGCTCTTGGGAGCCCATGGAGCTTGGTGTAAAATGATGGTTACAATGATCATTGTTCGTCCTATAGTAACTAAAGAAGTACATTTATAGTATTTACTTTATGCATGGGTGTGGCAACGATCCCTTGAGAGACTCCTATGAATATTATTCTTACTAGTCTCCTCTTAATACTGGAATCGTTTACGGGCTTCTTGTGCATCCGGTGGTCATGGCGTTAAAGCATTGTGTGTTGTTAAGAGTGTTAAGACTTATTAGGGTGGCAAGGTCTGATTTTTTCCTCGGTTGCCAGCACGACCTAGGTAAGGATTTGCACCTAACAAGTGAGTTGTTAAAGCTCTTGTTAGGTAGGAGTGTCCGAGGCAACAAGTTGATTTGTCCCGTGTCCTAGCCCTGGTAGGCATTGGTTGTGTTCCATGAAATGCCCTGAAAATACTAAAAGTAAGTTTTAGGAAGAAACTAATGGCTTTTAATCAATTTTTTCATAGACGACGCCGCTGATGATGTCCTAAAAATATAAGTAGCCTAAGAATAAAACTCCTAGATTAGATAGTCGGTTAATCATTTGATCCTAACAATCTTATTCATTCTTTCTAACCAAGATGGTTGCTAGCATGTATTTGTGCTTGGTAAGCCAAGATGACTTTGTGGCTAATACTTGCAAAAAATTCTTTTTAGTAGAGGTGAGGACTCTTCGATACTTAAATAAGTATCTTTTTAGAGAGAAAAAATGTAATAATATTCTAGAGAGAGATGCTTGGAAAATATATGTGCACTGGAGAATGAAGATTGTGAACCTTTGTTCTGAAGATCTCATGGTGTATTTATAGCCCATGAGTTTTATCCTTTTATGGAGAAAAAAAGATTGAAATGTAACTTTATTTTTGTGATATTTTGAATTGCATTGTGAGTTGTATTTCGCTTATTTTTTCCGGCTAAAAGATTGAGAAATGATGAGCCATAATAGATTTAAGCCCACTCGGGGCTAGGCTTGACACATTGCCAAGCCCATTTGGGGGCTGGGTCTCGTTAGCACCAGGCCCAGCACGCCTCCACTCGAACGTGTTTGGTGTTGGCGCATGCCAACCCAACACATTTGAGAATTCTGAAAAATTTATACTTTTATGTTTCTCTTGATCTGATATTTATTGGTAAAGATATATATGATATTTAATTAAAATTGTGATTGAATAAACACCAGTTAAAACATGATTAGTTAAAATTATTTTTAAAAGTGATGTTGCATGTAAAATGACTAAAAAGACTTATATTAATTTCTTATTTTTTAATTACATTATTATACATTGAATTATTAACACATTATAAAATTATATTTATTATCCCATTAAACTATCGGCTCTTTTACTTCACGTTTGTCTCTAGAGAACATGAAGCCCATAATTTGAAGCTGAAAAATAAGATGGAAAGAAAATGTTTAAACACTTGTAGATCTATGGAAACATTGCCTAATCAAACTTAACTCGAACACACCCAAGGAGTTGCTGGCATCAAGAAAACATGAAGATTTGGCTATGAGAACTCTCCAAACTTTGCAGGGACGACTTGTATAGATTTGATGGAGTGTTTCTTGTAGGCAAAACCAGACTTTTGTGAAACAAATGCACGCTGGGGTGTTTCTCTCTTTTTGTGGTTCAAGAGCAACTGCAAAGGTTAAAATGATCAGGTATTTTTAACGATACAAAGATAAAAAAATAAAATAAAATAAAATAATAAGGTGGTTCAGATTTTTGTGGTTCAAGAAAAGCACCTAAAAATAGCTTTATAATTTATGAGGTTTCACCTCATTTAATGATAGGATCCACAAATTACGGTTGGGGTAAAAAGCTAACGCCACCTCAATCCTAAACGACCACGTGACGGTATAAATTGTCCGTGAACAAAAGCTAACGCCACCTCAGGGACATTAAAGAAATTCAAAATGGAAGACCGATCAGCTGGTAATAAATACATATTAAAAAAAAGTTAAGGCAGACAATTGCACAGCTGACAGAAGATAGCGCTGACAGAAAGGAGGTTTTTCTCAGAAAGCTAATAGCAACAAACTGCATACGAAAATTTAATAAAAGAAAAAAAAATCTTAAACACAAAAATTCGTTGCTTACACCTTCACCAGCTAAGCAGAGGACCAAAGATACAATATAAAATACAATATAAGCATAAGCATATGATTACGTGTGAATAATAATAAAAAATTTCAAGTTCTAAGGTTATAGCGTGTAATCATAGATAAAATGAGAAAAAAACTCAAATGTCTTTTTGAAAAGTTTATGATTTAATAATCTAATAAAAAAAAATAACACATCAACATTTTATATTTTATATAAAAATTTAAAATCAACCTAACCAAAAAAATCTAAATTTAAATAGAAAAGGCAATTAAAATCTAAAATTAATTAGAAAAATATTTAAAATAATAAAAACTTTGAGGGTTTGTCAAACTTCAGCTGGTTATAACAACTCAGCTCCTTATAGAACTTGGCTTATAGAATTATTTAATAAAATTTAAATATGATTCATCATATCTAAAATTATAATTATTTTTGTTAAGTTATACATTTAACGTGTTCAGGTTTTTTTTATGAAATTAGACTTATCTATCATATTTATTAACATATTCGCAACAAGTTAAACATCTTATGCAAATGCATTTCTTACCAAAAATTGATAGCCAAATAAATTGTTTGATTAGTGAATGAGGAACTCCGTTAATTGAAGAGGCTATATAGTATGAGAATTGCAAATCATTTCAACCCCTTTCGATTCTTATCAAATTTCTACACAGAAAGTGAATATATACGTCGGTGTACCCTGCCATCCAATGACGAGACTTTTCTCATCTATATAAAGGGTACAAGCACATTTATTAAGCAATAAGCTTAATATTGATTGACGTAAAACACAGGAAGATGATAACCCTAGGTTCTCCTATTGTATGTTAGGATCTAGAATGATCCTACATCCAAGGATGTTGAATCTAGTGTCCTTATAGATCCAAAAACACCTAGATTTACCGTATAACCGAGCCTAATGAAGTTGGATCTTGCACCTTGCTAGACCCACAACTATTTAGGCTTGGAATATAGTCAAGCCCGAAAAAGCTAAGTTTGACATTTTATCAGAACCACAAATGTCTGGGTTTGGAATAAAGCTGAGCCCAAGGGAGTTGGGTTTGGTATCTTATTAGACCTACATGTGTTTGGAATTAACACGTAACCCAGCTAAAAAAAGATGGGTTTGACATCTTTTCAGCCTTTTTCAAGAGGTTTTGATATCTATTAAGCTTCTATGATGTGTTGTGTTTTTCTTGGATGCTCTTTCCATGGGAATTTTGAGTAAATGGATTTTAGTATCCAATATGCTTATCTATCAAAGTATAATGCATGGTTCTGGCAAATGCATCACGCACAAAGTCAAAAGAATTTAACTCGTGAATCCAGTTTGATAACCACAGATACAAAAAGGCAACCATAAATCTCTGCTACTGACCATTCTAGTAAACTAAAGTCCACCCTCAAAAAATCACACTCGTCGCATCTCGAAACTCCAAAGTCTAGGTCTTCCACCCCTCCTACACTCTTTCCTCACCTTACAGTCTTCACATGCAATAGCATTGGACGTTCCCTTTTTCTTCATTTACAAACTCGTCTGTAAACAATGGACCTTATATTTTCTTTAGACGAATTATTATCCCACTTCTTTTCCAAAAAGCATAGATTTCTACCTTTAACCAAAAAAATAGAGAGAGAGAGAGAGAGAGAGTAATCCTACAAGTACATCGAAATAAGCACTGTCGAAGAAAAGGGCTTCAAATTAGCAACTCCTGATTGAAGATCTCTGTCCCGAGAACTATCTGCATGCTAAAACTTCGAACAGTTACAAAAAAAAAATCCATACCAGCCCTTCCTTTCAGTCTAAAGCCCGACTCCCTGCAGCCCAGCCCATCCCAGCCCATCCCAGCCCAGCCCAGGCAAACAATTCCTTCAAGCACCAGAATGAATTTCTATTGGGCAGACTGATAATGAAAGACAAACCTTATCCAATTACTGAAAGCCACGCAACCTGTTAGGAGTCGAATGACGTGTCAGCGGAAGCTCTCAAAATTGGTGTTTGCATCCCGGTTGAATCGTACTTTTAAAAAAAACTTTAACTTTAAGTTAATTTTTTTTTTTTTTTTAACTTTTGAAATCGTTTTAACTTATCCAATTAATATCTCTTCAACAGGCATTTCATCGACTCCAGCTCCAACACCAACAAGCGGATATCTATCTTGTCTTCCTTTCCTTGATATACTTTCAACCCTCCGTTCTCGTCTACACACAGACCTTAATTTCTCTCCATATAACCGGCGGTAGTGGTCGTGGATCGATCAGATCAGTCGATCTAAAAAAGTGATGGCCGAGGACAAGTATAATCTGAAAAATCCAGCTGTGAAGAGGATTTTACAGGAAGTTAAAGAGATGCAATCGAACCCATCTGATGATTTCATGAGCCTCCCTCTTGAGGTATGTTCAATTTGAATATCAATGATTTATTTATTTCGGGTTTTTTTTATTTTTATTAATTTTGTTTTTTTATTATTATATAATAGGAGAATATATTTGAATGGCAATTTGCTATAAGAGGACCAGGAGAGACTGAATTTGAAGGAGGGATTTATCATGGGAGGATTCAATTGCCTGCTGAGTATCCATTTAAGCCTCCTTCTTTTATGTTGCTGACGGTATTAACAATGGAAAATACCTTTTTAAAACCTTTCTTTTTAAAATTCTTTTTGGAAATTTTTATAGGGCTAATGGATTTTTTGAATTGTTTGTTATTGTTGTTGGTTTTTTTTTGGCAGCCAAATGGGCGTTTTGAAACGCAAACAAAGATATGCTTAAGCATATCAAATCATCATCCTGAGCATTGGCAGCCGTCATGGAGTGGTACGTTTTTAATAGTTATTGTTGGCTTCACCAAATTATTATGTATATAGATAGCTAAATTATCAGGATGCAACAGTAACAATTTTATTAAATCTCTTATAGCGAAAGAGGTTTTGGCGAATTATCTTTAGAAGTATTAGTTAATTAAGGTGTGCGAGTGAGATTGATTTTGATATGCCGCCTGTGATTAGGCCATATTTAGGCCTGGGTTGAAGAAGAAAATGTTTGTTGGTGTCTATCTGTTTTACTTGAAGAACTAAGATTTCTTTGTGTTTGTTTACTTCATGTTAATGAAGACCTGGCCTCTGGTCATATTTGTTATGTTATCTAGGAAAAGAATTAGACTTGGGGTACCGGAATGAAAATCATTCCTGGTGTAAATGTTATCTTTGAGGTTGCCTTTTCTTCACTTATGAAGGTCTAATTGCTCAACCACACGAGGATCTGATTCTTTTTAGAAGTTAGAATGTATCGATTCCATAGCTTGGCATACGGCTGATTTTTCATGGTGTTGATTATTCTGTTTGGCAGTACGAACAGCTCTAGTAGCACTTATTGCATTCATGCCCACCAGCCCGAATGGTGCGTTGGGCTCACTAGACTACAAGAAAGAGGAAAGGCGTGTTTTGGCTGTTAAATCTCGTGAAGCAGCCCCGAGATTTGGGACCCCTGAACGTCAAAAACTCATTGATGAGGTTAGTGATTATTTCATCGTGTATTGTCATTTGTTACACAATGTGCTAATGAACTGTTTGATGAACAGATTCATCAATACATGCTTAGCAAGGCGCCATCTGTTCCTCAACAAAACCCTGCACAGGGTTCTGAAGAACACCCTAACAACAGTGTGTGTGAAACCCAGGAAAGTTCGCAAGATGCTGGGGCTGTAACTGCTGCTGAAGACCTTCCAAATCCAGCTGTTGGTGAAATTCAGGAAGTGGGCGAGAGGGTCTTTGAACAAGTGCACGAAGCTCACATTACTGCGAACCCTAGTCCTGCAGGAACCAGTGCATCAAGAGAGGTTCCTGCTAAATGTTCAAGCGATCAGCTACTGCAAAGGCAAGTGACTAGGGTTCAAAAACCAGCCGATGATAGGTTGTTCACATGGGCTGCTGTTGGACTCGCCATTGCAATTGTGGTTCTTTTGCTGAAGAAGTTTATGAAATCTAGCGGATATGGTGCCCTCTTCATGGATGGATCTTAGGTATAGTGATTTTTATGAAGCAATTTATAGAAAAAGGAAATCGGAAAAAGAAATCTATGTCATTTTTACACCGGGATTGTTCGTATTTTGCAGTATATGTTATGATCCGATTGACATGCTCCATTATTGTAATTAATAATGTGGATGAGCAACTCATTTGCATGGACAAGTTTGGAAGTATTTTAGTATCTATATTTGATCGTTGTAGATGCTTGCGTTTACGGAGTGATTACTGGAATTGCTTTGGGAAGGTCATCTAACTGTTCTTGCGTGTCTTTTAATAATATTCATGCAGCATCATTTATTTTCATATTTACTTGTCTGGACCTTTTGTATTAACATTAATCCAGGTTAACAAACATATCCAATTAACAGAACCCACCCTCCTGTGCACTTCATAGGACCCTGATCAACAAAGTTATCAGAGAACACAATTTTCCTTTCGTGGCCAACTTCAACCATAGGAATGCCAAGGATGGAACAAGTGTGCAGCATGCACGCTTAAAGCAGAGAAATCAAGGCTAGTCTACAACGAACCGAGCCTTAACCATTCTTTGCGACGGCCATAATTAACCTCTCTGATGACACTCATCTCCCTCCCAGACCAAACAATGTAACTGGACAATCATACACACATTATTTTTTACCTTAACTGGACAATGATAGAGTTCTCTTTCAATGATTGGGTGCATTTATATTTGACACAGAAATATATATGACAAAGGAATGCCATAGATCATATTTGACCATGCCGATCTCACATGGAAACTAATCATGCTGTCTTTGCCACGACACTAAGTTACAAAATACTGTCCTCGATATCATTCAGTGACCAGGGAAGAGCAGTAGTTATATCAGCAGGTAATTAAAGGTTGCATCTTTCCATGTATTGCCTTGTAACAATGGAGACTACACAGGGGAAGCTTTGACTTCGAGTCGCGATACTTGTATGCATTTGTACAGTTTGGACCCGCACATTTTTCACGTGGTGGAGGATAACTGCAAATCAAAACACCACATTGTAAATACCACAAAACAGATAAGAGCAATTATATTTAAATGTCGACAAAATGTAAGCACTTGCATTTCTACAGAGCAAAACAAAATGCCAGTTTTCGGTCTACATAGCATTCTAAAGAAAATACTTGGAGGGATGACAGGGTGAACTTGTACCTGCATGGCACTGAATTAAATATGCGTGGCAGACCAATGTCGTCAGAGAAAATAACCGTAGTTCCAGTGGGGCCAATGACCCATCTGACAGTATTTGGCCCAATTGCATCAGCTTTGGCAGCCTTTGCCTGCACCAAGTAAAATTTATTCTTGATTCAAATGCTGCTAAAGACCATGTGAAGGAGAAGGTAAAAGTTGCATGTCTATTTTCCAAGTACCTGGAACACTTCATCACGCTGTTTCCTCATCTTTTCTTCCTTCTTCTTTCTTCCAGAATCCTGGCCACGTATTTTTCTGATTGCTTCGGCCTAAAACATACAAAGTTAGACGGTTTTCCCATCCACTGCCAAGAGGTTATAGAACTAACATATGGCATGATTAGCAAACCTCAGCCTCCCTTGCTGCCTTCTCTGATTGCATTCTACGCCTTTGTGCAGCCTCAGCTTTCTTTAATTGCTGCTCTACTTCAGAGAGCTTAGTCTTTTGTTCTGCCATTAATACACCAATAAAGGAAATAAATTAGATTTAGCAACAAGCCATTACTACCGAGGTGTAAACTAGTTTTATCTTCAATCATTCCCTTCCAAGCTGTAAATGAGACTGGTGCAAAGAACATGGAAACAGACAAACACTCACTTTTAGGAGGGATTGAAGGTAAACCATTCGGGAACTCAAGAAGACTGGCACCAGGCACAAGAAAATCATCTTTGGCTGTCTGACGAGCCCGCTTATGTGCAGTTGTAGTTGATTCATTCCTTCCTCCAACATATCCCAGCCTCTTGCTTGGGTATCCAGGTTCATCCTCTGATGTAGGCTCTTCCTCTTGCACAAAATCCTTATCCTCTTGCCTACCATCTGAAACCATTGATACCCCCCTTCTTCTCTCCTTATAAGCATTGAGTCTTCCAAGGTAACGTACTTCCTCATCTATGTCACCATCTTCATCAAATTCCACATCCATTGCACACCTCTTAGGAACTCTATTACTCTTGCGAACTGCTTCAAAATGGGATGTTCCGTTCACAAAGATACTTTCACCAGACATCTTTCTTCCCGAAGAATTGCCCTTTCTAAAACTAGAATCCTGAACAAGTAACTTCTCTCGAGACCGAGAAGCATCAAAACCTTGATAAGATTTTGTGAGTGAAGACCCGCCATTGAAAGCATATTCTGTTGCTGGCTTGGCATGTATTGTATGAGTGACACCACCAAACTTGAGCTTAAGCTTCTTCAGTCTTTTCTCACTTCTCAATCCATCTGAACCAGATGCTACTTGTTCCTCATTGTGTCCACAGTTTAAAAACTGTGTAGAGGATGACAGCAAAGTAGAAGTCCGTAGAAATTTCTGTAGATCAGAACAAGGTCGACGAGATATAATACTCCTCTTCTTCCTTATTGTGGACCCAAGACCAGCGGAATGAGTCCCATTTAAATTTTCCATATGAACTTAAAATTTGCAAACTGTTACTGTGGATTGCTTCCTATAAAAAGCAGAAAGCAAGCAAGAAGATCACAGGGTTGCAATAGCAACAAGTCACCACACCTGAGGATTAAATGCATAGAAGCATTACTTAACTTCCAGCAGAGCATAAACTAAACATTTAACCATGTGAAACGCTCGACTAGAACTTTGTTGAATAATAGAGAAAGGGAATAGTAAGATTCAAAATAGTGGCAAGCAAAGTGAATTGAGATAATTCATACACACCAAATAGAGACTTCTTTTAATGAACAACGGCCCAAAAAATAAAAAATAAAAAAGAACACAATATATCAAAGAATAAATCCAAACTCCAAAAATCTTAAATCATGAAAAGAATAGCCAATGGTATGCTGGAACTAAACTAAAATATTTTCAAGGAATCATCTCAACTCAAAAGGTTAAGCTGTTCCGTAAGGCCCAACATTATAAGCTATTAAAAACTTTTAGAGCATAAAGAACGAAACCTAAGTGAAGTAACTCATCAAAGAAAATCCCTACAGACTAGGTACTTCACTTCAAACATATTTAGCGGGAAAACAAAAAACAAAGACAATCCTTGAAACCCTTTTGCTTAGAACCTCGCATTTCCATTTCTGGTACAGAAATAAGCATAACCATGAAACTAAGTCCAGGTTTTCTTCTCATTTTCCTTTATTTTCTCGGCAACCAAACAGGGAAAAAAGAAACAATCAAACAAGTAGATTCCCTCTTCTTCACAGTGACATCTAAATTTCAATTAATTTTTTTTTTTACTTTTAATCTTAAGTTGAATTACCAAACCTAAAAACAACTCTCTTTTACATCGAAGAACTAATCTTTTTAGTTTCAGCTTTCTTTAGGAAGAAAAAACATAGCGTCCTTCTTTTTACATCAAAATCGAACTTCAAAGCAAACCCATTTCAAAGCAGCAAAGAAAAAGATCAGATAGCAACAAGAACCCATCAAATGTAGTGGATACTTACCTAGCAAAGAAGCCAACTGAAACCCTAGAAAAGGAGGGCCACAAAAAGACAAGTACTTTGGTGATTACGGGGAAAGCCTTTTGGAGAGGGGGGGTTATGGGAGTCTCCTTTTCCTTCTGGGAAAATGGGGATGTTTTGATCTAGTTAAAAATGAATGAGGGGTTAGTGCGAGACAGGGAGTTATGCCATTCTTAGGCTGGTTATAGTAAAGGATACTGGAACTGGAACTCTTTATCTGCTCCATTTTTTTTTCTCTTTTCTTGCTTCTCCACTTCTTTTAAATTTCTTCATAAGCGTAAATTTTACAAGTAGGGAGTTTAATACACCAAGAGGCCCAGACAAAGCCCATATGATTTCATAGGAATATTACGCTAGTCCAAGGAGAAGGTCCACCAGCAATCTTTTGTTTTTACTTTCGTTTAATGGTAAAAATATTTCCCTGGCTAACTTTTAGGTACCTCAACCAAGTTGTGTGCTATGGATATTTATGGGTTCGAGTTTTATGCTATATTTATACTTGTATTTAAATCTAAAATAATTATTTAAAATTGTTTTAAACTTAATCGGTATGAATTTTTCATATTTAAACTCAATTTATAACTCAAATATGAATACTATAATTATAACTATTTAGTTCATAATTAATTTGATATACATATAATTTTTAAAAACTTTAAGATTAATTATATAATATTTATTTCAAGTCGGTTTTAAATTGAGTAAACTAGTTTTCATACTGAACCTGGACCCTTAACTTTTTGCCTTTAAATTTTACTTGAACATTATCGAGTCTAAAAAATTTCTACCTATTCGAGCCAGCTGGAATCAATTTACAATAGGTTCTAGTGAAATTTTCATCCTCAGCTATCAACTCATGTATACCATACACATAACCATCTGCCTTACAATTCTAGATTCAGGCCGATATAAAACGGCAAATAATTACTGTAAAAGATTGTTTGGTACTGTTCCAGTTATAATCACTTGAAACATTGCCATCCTTCATGGAGGAGGATGACAATGCTTCAAGTGATTTGGGGATGACTTGATGACTTTAAAAAAGATGATCGAATGGGTTTGTGAGTCTTCTTCTTCTTCCTCCTTTTCTTCTCTTCTTTTTTTTATTCTTTTGGATCTTTTCTTATTTAGTTCATAGAGTCTTTGGAGAAGGAAATGATGTGATCAGTGGAATTGTTTTTTAGCGGAGAAGTCTGGGAGGGAAATCTGAATCATGCATGTACAGGTCAAGTGATATATATAACGTGTTAGTTTGAGAGACCAAAATCATAAAATTGAAAGGTTATGGGTCTAGTCGTGTTTGATCAAAAGATTATGGGATCATTTAACCAATTAGCCATGAGAATACGACGGCATGCAGATGAGAATTGTAGGATTTTAAGGCATGAATAAAAATGACGAACAAGAAGGTATAATGAGTTTCTTTTAACTATTTTTAGACCCCATATACACAGAAGGTAACGAGGCTGGGATGAAGCTCTACAGAAAAGTAAACTTATCCAGGTTTGAGACGGGCCAGAAAGTATGAAAATGTTCACTTTAAGCGATGAGAATAAACTTGAAGCGATCCTCTCTGGATACTGGTGGCCGGAGATGTTAATCATCATTTTCTTTATTCCGAGTATGGTAATGTTCACTTTAAGCATTCCGAGAAAAATATTTCCTCATCAACCTCATTGCTAACATAGTGGATGAGGCTACTGCACTGTCACGCATTGGGAAATTGCACCTCATTTATGTAGAGAGTGTAGAATGCATTTGATGGAGAGAATTGTCAGGTTAGCCCCAGTTGGATATATAATAACAACTTGAAACAACAGATTTATTTGATACAACATAACTTTGCATGCCAAAAAAATTCAAGAGCTTAAACAAGAAAGAAAGAAAAAAATCCAAGCTCACACCACCCAAGATGGCTCTGCGAAAGTACACGGGCTCAGTGTTCATGGTCCGAATGCTTCACGACCGTAATAGGGCAGGATCCATTATTCACTGCATAGTTGCTCACACTACCCAAGAGATGGCTCTGCAAGAATACAGAAAAACAATTCCATGTCCAGATTAGGTCATGCGGTGTAGCCAAGGGACCTCAATTATTGTACAGAAGAACTTGACAACGTTTGTTGCTACAGGTGAACACGCAATATATATCTCCATATCTTTCTATGCCACTCCCATTAGAGATCTCACGGCAAGCAAGAAAAAAAAAGGAAACAACAACACCCACTATCGTCTCTGCTGCCATCTCTCTCCGACTCACTCTCTGCTTATCAGCTTTTGTCATTTCTTTTTTCTTTTCTTCTCTCTCTTCTAATCTACAATGCGGTAGTGGTTGCTTTTCAAATAATTTTTTGTACCAAAATACATGTCAATGATTTTTTTTATTTTTTAAAAATCATTTTTAACATCAGCACATTAAAACGATCCAAAACATATTAACCATATTAAATTTTAGCACAAAAATTTTTTTGAGGAACACGCGCATTCTAAAAGTTGCAGTTCTATGATACTTTAAAGACCACGAAATAATAATGAGGCATCCATCTACCTATTAATTAAGTAATACTTTAAAAGGCTTGGGCAAATTACTGTAGCTTTCCCCACGTCTTTTATGCATCAGTGTTTTACGTGCATAGTGAAACTCTTAATTGTTTTTTTTATTATTTTTTTTATTTTTTCATGTTTTTTTTTCATTTTTTATGCCTTTATGGGTTTTTTTGGGTTTTTTCTTTGTGTTTTTTTTATTTTAATGAATTTTTTTTGTTTAATTTAGTTTGTTAATGTGAAAAAAAAATTTATTTAGTTATCAGACTTCATGACACGGATCTCGGGTTTGATAGGTTAACCTGGTTTGACGAGTTAACCCGAAATTTTTTTTTTCTTTTTTCCTTTTTTATCAATTTTTTTCGCTTAGTTTAGTTTGTTAATTTTTTTTCGTTTAACCCGTCGATTTCTTTTTTATATTTAGTTATCAAACTTTCATGACGCGAATCCCAAGTTTGATGGGTTAACCTGATTTGACGGATTAACTTAGTTGATTCAGATTTTTTTTTCTCATTAGTAACAGGCTTATGTCTTTTGTTTGTTTTTGTTTTTTTTTAATTAATTTTTTTCGTTTAATTTAGGTTGTTAATGTTCAATTTTTTTCTATTTAGTTATCAAACTTTCATGACACGGATCCCGGGTTTGACGGGTAACCTGGTTTGACGGGTTAGCCCAGTTAATTCTGGGTTAACCCGTCAATTTTTTTTTTCTATTTAGTTATCAAACTTTCACGACACGAATCCAATGTTTGATGGGTTAACTTGGTTTAAAGGGTTAACCCAATTAATTCAGATTTTTTTTCTTTTTCTTCATTAGTTTTTTTCTTTCTATTTTAATTTATTTAATTATCACACTTTTATGACACGACCTTGCAGTTAGACCCGCATCCAAGGCTATTGGGTCATGTATTGCAGCTAGACCTACTGGGTCATGCAAGTTTAATGTTATTATTAATGTTATAAATATTACTTTTGGGTCAGGCGTTACAACCAAACCCAAGATTCCTGGATATAGCTTTGTAGAAAAACCTAACACTTTTAGATCTTAGCTTTTTTTGGGTATTTTTTATACAAAAAAAATTAACCCGCGGTATCGCGCGGGTAATGTAACTAGTGGTATATACTAGATCCTGAAGCAATATTTGATGGGTTTTTTTTTTAAGACAAACATATTTGTTAAAAAAAAAATACTGGAATGCACTTCAAAATGCAATATCAAATATTTATTAAGGTTTTATTTGACATTCTAGTTTAATTTGTATTTTAAAATATAATTTTTTTTATTTTAAATAATTTTTTAGTGTTTTTATATAGTTTTGATGAATGTTAAAAGTAAATTTAGAAAAAATAAAAAAATATTATTTAAAAATATTTGTAAATAAAAAAATTATTTTAAAAAATAAATTTTATCATCACCTATGATGCATCACAGTACATCACAAATATTAAAACAAAAAAACAAAAAAAACAAAACACACGTAGTTATAAAAAATTACTACCTTTTCACATGTTAGAAAGAGGTGTTGAATAAAACCTCATCTCAAGATATTCAATTGTTCTCGGTAATAACCCGTACACGCCATTCATCAAGTCTCTATCGGTGACAAACGAATATAGAAAGGCGGTGGACTAAAGCAGATGGTGGGTATTTTAGTCATTTTAAGTAGCAAAAAATCCATAATGGTGTGTGCCCATAAACTAGGGTCCTGTGCTAATAGTCATTCCCTATTATTATGTTTTATAATAAACTCTTCCTTTCACCCCTGGTCGGCAAATAAACAAATCAGCTGCAAAGTGCCTACTTTACATTCAGGGGAAGCGCGTCGCCTTCACGATCCTTCCTCGAGAATCGCAAATGCTGCCGGGGAGCAGCCGCTGTTGAGGCTCAATCCACCAGTCTCGAAGTTGATTTGATTATTGCTCTTTAAAATGATTTTTTTTTATAAATATATTAAAATAATATATATTTTTTATTTTTAAAAATTTATTTTGTACATTAATATATCATTTAAGAATTAAAAAAATAATAATTTAAAGAAAAAAAATTATTTTTTTCAAAAAGCACTGTACCATAAAAAAAACAACAACAAACAGCTAGCCCTTTAACGTTATTATCACTGTATATTCCCGCATGAAAACTAAAATCCACTAAACCCATTTTACATGTCATTTAATTCTCTCATGATTACGGGTTTTGATTATTTGTAATGAAGAAATATGGAAGCTTAATGCGTCCTAAAAACGGTGAAGAACAAAAGTAAGTGCAGAAAATAAGGTTCCAACATGGGAGAGACAAAGGGCCGAAATTGAAACAACAAAAGAACCAAACGTAACATAGGATTTCAACGATAACTTCACTTCATTTTCTTAGACAATAGATGCCAAGTCGTCCTGGTGCCTTTATGCTCCTCCACTTGGTCAAACAGCCCATCATAATAAGATTCGTTCAAATTCACCTCCTCGCATAGCTTCTTAAACAGTCTGGCAACCTCTTTCTAAGTGGAATCATAGTTGGTTAGAATGTTTCTTTGTTGAAGTAACTTCACATCTGTGTCACTGCCAAATAGGTTTTTCATGAAAAAAACGTAGGAGGTGATGTTTTGCACAGTATCACTTGAAAAATGCTCCAGTGCAGTGAGATTCCTGAAGAGACTTTCTGTGTATTAATTAATGTATTATCACGGGATTACAAGGACTCCGCTGACAAACTTTATGTCCAATAAGTTTTCTGTTCTGGCTCCCTTGATCCTAATTCCTGCAGCTTGGAGTTCTGTTGCGCAACGTAAATGTTTCTGATTTGACTGGTTAATTAGTGGAGTCATGCCTTCCTGGTTAAATTTCTGCTGATGGATTCGTGGATCTCTTGGAATCATATTGTACTTGATCAAACGGAAGGCGAGCTCGGTGAGGAAATGAGTGCATTGTTTAGGAATTTGAACCACTTCAAATAGTCTTTGAAGAATGAACAAGGGAATTTGGTTTTCTAATATAACATCCTGTTGGATCTCAAATCGAAGAGCATTCCAGGAGGGGTGAATACAGGATCATTGCGGCGTCTTAAACTCATTGTAGAGTACTTGAGGAACATTTCAAAGATGAAACAGCCATCGACTAGCATCATTTGCCGGAATTCATCAGTTGCGAAGCTGCTCTCTTCTTCATAGCATGCATGCTCTATGCATGTTCCACCTCCTTAAGGGCCGTAAGACAATCATCGAGGGATGCTTCCAGGTTTGGCCTTCGGTTGAGGAGTGCATGCACGTAGCGCCACTTGTGCTGTTCCATGGCGGTATGGACCAATTGAAACTTTGTCAGGGATGTATGCCTTCTCGTTTGCATTGCGAAGGCTTTCCTTGACCCTGCAGATGGTGCGAAGAAGAAATGGTTTCCATTTTGCTTCTGATTGAAGTTACAAGATTGTCGCCATGCCTGATGTCAATTGAAATATGGTCTTTTTCGTTTGGCGTCTGCCATGCAGGTGAATTGGAAATTTCCATAATCAAATTAATTAATGAACTCTAAGCAACCTGCATTAATTAGCAGCTCTGTGAAAATGCTGAACCAGTGCTGTCTCGTCTACAACTAATGAGATTATCGGTCTCTTGACAAGTAGCAGGAATTTTTGTTCTTCATGTAACATTGGCTAATCACATTAGATGGAAAAGATACTCAAAAAGAGATGTGGATCTTAGAAACAATCTAGGTTTTCAAGTTCTGGCTTTCTTCTAAAATAAAGTTTGCTTGTTTATTCCTACTGCTTTGGCATCCGGTAATGACTGAGCAAACACCCTAAGATCGCAAGGTCAGCTTCTTCAAAGGAGTCGGGAGTTCTTTGAGAAACTCCACAGCAAGGTGCATGCCCTAATACATACGTATATATGTAAAAGAATCCAAGATGAGTTGGTGAACGAAAGGAATAGATTATTGGGGTTTGCATTCCAAATTGAAAGGCATCCTGGAGACTGTTGCCGAAAGCGTATAGCTTTATTCAAAGTAAAGGTTAACCTGATTACTTGGGAGCAAAATCAAGAATCTAGTAGCAGTACATATTGCAGAAACTTGTCCAAAAGAAACGTGAGTTACGTGGCCATAAAAAGAGGTCTCCTTGAATTACTTCTCATTATTCAGGCACAAGAAATGAAAAACTGAACAGAATAAATTAAAAAGAAAAACTAAAGAGCTCAGAAGCACTCGCTTTCGTCCCAAGAGGATCAGGCGAAAGTTATAGACCCTGTCGTCACGTTGGGTTCAAATTTCTTCACAGCTCAGAAGGGATGCACCAGCCGGAAATTGATCCCGGCTCTGTATCTACTATCTACCACTAGACCACAGGTTCTTCTTAAGATGTTGTATTTCATCCCTGAAAATTATTATATATTGAAACCATTCGGTAATCGATTAGCAATTAATAGATTGTTCGGGACAGTAGAAATGGTTGTGTTTTTTAAGTGTTTTTTTTTATTTAAAAATATTTTTAAAAAAATTATTTGATTTAAAAATATTTAAAATTAATTTTAATTTAAAATAAAAAAATAAAATTTTAAAAAACTTGGAATTAAAACATTATCCCAACAGACAAGTAGTTGGATCTAATAAATGTCAAAAACCCAATAGCTCCGCAAGAATCCATTATTCTAATAGTTGGATCTAATAAATTTCATATAATATAATAGATAAACACATATTCAACGCATGCAATTTGCAAAATAAAATAAAATTAATTGAGTTTCCATACTTTAATCAATTGAGTAGAACTGTAAAAAAAAAAAAATTCATAACAAGCACTTAAATTTTGGAATTCATTTTTTACTTTGAACACATCGCATGATTTTAATACCAAGAAATAGATCATTATGCAAATCCCACGCACCTTGCAAAGGAGAATTCTACGCTGGTCGAAACCTGCGATTCAACATTATCAAAGGTTTTGTTTGGATTATAAGCTGTTTTTTAAAATGTTTTTAATAATATTTTTTTTTATTTTTTAAAATTATTTTTAATATTAGTATATTAAAATAATTTGAAAAAATTAAAATAAATAATTTTAAATAAAAAATAAAAATTAAATTTTTTAAAAACATTTTCAAAATATAAAAACAAATAATCGTTGTACATATCTAAGAAAACAATTTATACATTATGATAAAAAAAAAATCATAGGTATTACATGTTTGAGGAGTTATGTAGAATAAATAACACTACAACAAAAAGAAGATTACCCCTACCCCCCCTCTAAATTACAACTCCAGAAAGCAAGTAAAGGAATCCAAATTCCAAAGCTTTTAACGAAGTGAATAGAAGACTGTATTTTAGCGCTTTTTTTTTTCCCCTTAAGTTTTTGTTTGTTTGGTTGTTTTAATTTCATTTTAATTTGGATTATAATTCCCCAATAACTGCGGCCATTCTCAAAAAAACCAAAAACACTCTCTTGTAGCGCAGCAGCAGCACTTGACAAAAAACAAAGCATTTTGGATTCAAAATTCGATTCTTCGTCAACTAGATCTATAGATAAAAAATAAAAACCCTAGAAGAGAGAGCTTCAACTTCTAGAAACACGAAATGGCGTTTTGGTGGCCATTGATAGTTGCTGCATCCGCGTACGCGATCTGTCGTTTCTTGTTAATGCTCATTCCTTTCAATGTGCCTTCAATCGACGTCGATGCCTCTGACGGTTACTAATTTACGCTTGCTTACGTATCATTGATTGTGTCTCTGTTTATGATAGTCAGTTTATTAATTGTTTTTTTTGTTTTTTTTTTTTTGCTGTCTGTCTGTTAAAATCTGCGGCAGTCACGGAGGGCAATCAAACGCAAGAGAACAGCTTCATCTATGTCAGTTTCTTTTTTCATTTTGAATCTTTTATTTTATCTATCTTTTGCATTTATGTGTAAATCAAAATGGCTTTTTAATTAATTAATCATTCATTTATTTGTGCATGGAATCTAATGTATGGACTGCGATATTTCAATTTTTACTAATGCTTGCAATGTTTATATTTCTTTTTCATTTTGAATAGTTTCATTTCTTCAATTGGATTAATTTATTGAGTTTTGATCCAGATTCCTCCGAGAGGAAGGGCACAGCAGTCGGATAAAAAGGTTCAGTGTTATGAGCCTGCGACGATGAAATACTTGGGATTCTTCCCTGCATTGTCGCCTGCTGAGGTTAGAGAAGATATACACATGCTTATTAAACATGCATCTAGGTATGTATGATCTTGTGAAATTTGTGGCTAAAAATACTGTTGAAATGTATGGTTGCAGGTCCATGACCGAGTGGCACAGGCGAGGAAGGCTCAGAAAATATGGGCAGAAAGCAGCTTCAAGCAAAGACGACAGTTTCTGCGGATTCTTCTCAAGTACATTATTGAACATCAAGAGCTTATTTGCGAGTAAGGATGGTGGAGTCACCATTTTTATTAAACCATTATTAATGATCTTAATCATTAGCAGTTTGACACCAAAGTGACGTTTATTGACATTAAAATACCAGACAAGCATTTAAATGTTGCTATGCTTAAGGTCCCAGGGGACCTTGGTTTGAAACAACCCATTTCTTAGTTATTTTCTTTACTGGGAGGCTGATTGGGTTGGGGATGCAAGGTGTTCTGTGTACATGAATTCTCTGTTTTGCATCTCATTTAGTGCTGCTCTGTTAGTTAAGGATTGGTCATGTGCTATTTTGATCAGAGTATCTTCACGTGATACTGGAAAGACAATGGTAGATGCTTCTTTAGGAGAAATAATGACAACATGTGAGAAGATCACTTGGCTTCTTTCAGAGGGTGAGAAGTGGCTAAAGCCTGAATACCGGTACCTATTACCTTCTTTTTTTCTTTTCTTTTCTTTTGTTTTTTTATATACTTCTTATCATTTTTGAATTTATTTTTTATAATCTCTCTTTATTGCATAAGAAGACATGATGACTCCTTAGAGATTTGTTTAAAAATTTATTTGCCGCACTGCATTTCTGATGATTTCTTATTTAAATGGTTGGCACATATTATTTGACAGAAACATGTGACTTACAAACTTGTCGTGGCTTGAATCCAAATTTTTACCAACTTTATTTGTAAACTGTCTGGATTACTGACATTGGTTACCTTAAGTACTACACACCTTTGCCCTCTTAATCTTCTAATCTTTGTAGATGTTCTGGGAGAGCAATGTTTTACAAAAAATCTAGGGTTGAGTTTCACCCTCTTGGTGTTATCGGTGCCATAGTTTCATGGAACTATCCCTTCCATAATATCTTCAATCCAATGCTGGCGGCAGTCTTTTCAGGGAATAGCATTGTGATCAAGGTACTTCATGCTGCAATGACTAAGTTATTTGGATTTGCATTTAGTGCTTTTGTTACCTATTGATGCACCTGCATCTGCAATGTCATTTATCGCATTTCGATATTGGGATGTCATTGTTGAATGCTCTGTATCCATATCACTTGTTGTTACATGTGCCCATATATTTAACCTGAGAGGTTTTCTGGGCTTTTAGCAACTGCTGAGCTGACAGAGAACTATATGCTTGCAATTGTAGGTTTCAGAAAATGCAAGCTGGTCTGGATTGTTCTATTTCAGAATAATCCAAGCAGCTCTTGCTGCTGTGGGAGCTCCTGAAAATCTGGTTGACGTAATCACAGGGTATTCATTTCTGTTTAGATGTTTGCACTAAAATATGTGTATACTTTTATTTGCCAATGATCGAAGCTATCTTGATAGGTTTGCTGAAACAGGAGAAGCACTAGTGTCATCAGTTGATAAAATCATATTTGTTGGATCACCTGGTGTGGGTAAGATGGTATGATTTTCTTGGCTAACTGAATGGATTTTCTTTGGTTTTCATTTACTTCTATTATAGCAGTTCACTTCATCGTATTTGATCCATACTTGATGGAATATTGGCAGATGCAGTAAGCTCTTTTCTTTTCCTTTTTGTTTTGCTGATAATTTATTCCCAACAGCAGTTTAATTTAGTAGTTTTTGCACATTTTGTGCCTTTTTTTAATCATATTTCTGCACATGCCCTGCCATGTATTATTTGTTCTGGGTAAAAAGTGAAGTAAAGCCACAACTGTGCTGCATACGTTTTTTTCATTGCTTATAAACTGAAAGGTTTGCTTTATTGCAGATAATGAGAAATGCTTCTGACACACTTATACCGGTAACACTTGAGCTTGGTGGAAAAGATCCATTTATTGTGTGTGAAGATGCAGATGTCTCTCATGTACGAATCCTTTGTACCTGTTCTGATTTCTGATGCATAGTATGCCTGAACAATTCCTTGGCACCTACTCAATGTTCCACTTAATGTAGGTTGCACAAATTGCTGTCAGGGCTGTTCTTCAATCAAGTGGGCAGAATTGTGCTGGGGCTGAGAGGTTCTATGTTCATAGGGACATCTATTCTTCATTTGTCAGTGAAGTAACTAAAATTGTTAAATCTGTTTCAGTTGTAAGTATGTCTGTTCTGACTTGCTTTATGCATAGGTATCTGTTTTCATGATATTTGCAATTTTCTCCCTGGATTTTACCCACTGATCATTTGACTGCTGTATCCATAAAGAAAACAAGGACTATATTCTTGTGTTCGATCATGTATATCTTCTTGTATCTTTGTATTTGTTGTAATTTTATTAGCAAGATTATTAAGATTTTACTCATTTAAGAACAAACTCACTACCCAAGGATTAAAGTCATTTTTTGCTGCTTTTCTGCTACTTGTTTGCAGGGACCACCCCTTGCTGGTAGGTATGATATGGGGGCAATATGCTTGCAAGAGCATTCTGATAAGCTCCAAATCCTCGTAAATGATGCCTTAGAGAAAGGAGCAGAAATTGTTGTTCGTGGAAGTTTTGGCCATCTGGGTGAAGGTGCAGTTGATCAGTTCTACCCTCCCACCGTGCTTGTAAATGTTGACCACACAATGAAACTGATGCAAGAAGAGGTAGCAGGACTCCCTTTTTTCACTCAATTTCACATTGGACATAATTTTTTAACGTGGAAGGAAAATTTTGTGTTAAGAGGATTTTTTGAGAATCATAAATGACACGATTTTATTGATATCCTATCTGCATTAGCAATAGATTTGCTTTCTGCTTGACTTCAATTCCTGTGAGTATGTTATGACATCTTTTAGAAAACATGGATCAGATTCAGTAGCATTGTATGTGGAGCATGTATGTTATTTGTGTTGGTTAAACATTCACGGCTTCTTGTTTCTATTCATTGAATGCCTTCATAATCCATGAAAACTTGAATGACATGCAGACTTTTGGACCAATTATGCCGATAATGAAATTTAGTACTGATGAAGAGGCTGTCAAACTTGCAAATGACTCAAGATATGGGCTTGGCTGCGCTGTTTTTTCGGGTAGTCAGCGCCGAGCTAGAGAGATTGCTTCTCAGATACATTGTGGAGTTGCTGCAGTTAATGACTTTGCATCAAATTACATGTGTCAGGTATTTCTATTTCAAGTGCTATGTGTATGATTCTGCATTTTGCATCAAGTAAAATCCAGTGGATGTAAGCTCTTTTTCTTTTTTAAATTTTGATGGAAAAACTCATACTTGAAGGTGACTGGGTGAGAAGTTGCCTTGTAGCTCACCTAGTTTTCCTAACCCAACGCTGCCATTGGATAAGTTATTCACTGAACAGATATAAAATGAAGCAATAATATTTGTTTGTGATGCATTTTCTGCTTTTACATGAAGTCAGAGAAAATAATATATTTTGTTTCGAAACTAAAGCATGGCTTTATAGTTTACTACCGTTTATACTCTCTAGTAACTAATAAATTGAGCAGTTGATCCTTTCATATCTGTTTGTGGCATGACTCTCAGTTTATCTTTCTTCAATCTTAGTTCTAACTGATGCCTTTTGATGTTCTCAGTCCCTGCCATTTGGTGGTGTGAAGCACAGTGGATTTGGCAGATTTGCTGGCGTGGAAGGATTGCGGGCTTGCTGTCTTGTGAAATCAGTTGTGGAAGATAGGTTGTGGCCATACATTAAAACCAAGATACCAAAGCCTATCCAGGTTGGCTTTAGAAACTCTACATTTTTCTCTTTTGGTTCTGTTTTGTTTCTTGAACTAAGGGGAAGAAAGCATTAACTTGCGCAGTCATAATTTGCTGCCATTACTCATATTGACTCTTGCCTATAATAGTATCCTGTTGGGGAGAACAGCTTTGAGTTCCAGCAGTCTCTTGTAGAAGCACTCTATGGCTTGAACATACGGGATAAGCTGCGAGCGGGGGTCAATGTTTTGAAGATCATGTCAGAACAAAACTCCAGCAACAGTAAGAGTAGAAATGAGTAAGGGTGATCCTTGAAGAATGGGGACTTGTTCATCTGTTTCACCAACACGGATGATCTTTTGTGAACTTGACTTCCCATTGTTCATAATTGCAAGTATCAAGAATCCTTAATCCAGAACTTCTATTTGATTTGGAAATCAAAATGCAGTTCCATCTCATTTTCATGAAGAAACTCGGTACTTTGTTATGCTGAACTTTGTTAACAAGAGAAAGCAGAAGAATTCTGATTCAGAACGACTCACGTAACTCGTATTTTGTTTATACTGACAAAATAATATTTTTAAAAAAATTAATTTTAATATTAACATATTAAAATAATCTAAAAATATCAAAATATAATAATTTAAAATATAAAAATAAACATTTTTTTTAATAAAAACAAACAGTTAATTAATAACACCAGCGTTGATGATGATGGAACAGCCTCGCTCAGCATCCGTTTTAAAGCACGGCTTCTTTCCCGCCTTTCGTCCAAAGTAGACACGTGGAAGTAGATCCTTTGGCAGCAGAAATGATGCTCTCAAAAATAAAATAATGAATTATTAGGAAAGAACAACGAATTTACCGCACTTCCACACCTGGCTCGCAACAATGACATGATTGCCTTGATATCCCGTTCAAGGTTCACTGGGAAATATTGAATGCTGAGAGTGATTCTTGCTGTATTTCCAGGAAATTTTAATGCGGCAAATTGTTTTCTTGTTCCTGTCCAAAACTATTCACACCTTAATGCACGAGTGATCTCCCACCGAATTGCATCAGCCTCCTGGTCCTGGATTATACCCTGTCTACAGATTCCATAACCCTGCCTCTGGCAATTCACTAATGAAACTATGAAACTCTCATTCTCGGGTGATGAAGGATACATAAATTGTTCATCCTGTAATAAGTACAAAGAATCAAGAATGAAGTGAGGAACTAGAACTTCCCCGGAAAGGAGAATTGTAGTCAGCCTGCAAGAGATTCTTCGTGACTAGATTTTGAGGTGGTCGCTATGCTTACAATTACTTTCAGTGCTTCGGATTGTGTCATCTCCTGCGTGAATTTTTAAGCGTCTTGGGAAAAGGGAAGATTTGTGCAGCTGAAAAACCAAGGAAACTGCAGGAGCCGTTCCATGCTCAAAGAGCCATGGAAAATGGATGTCTAATACCAACCTTGGAACAGCAAATTAGACAACCATGAATTGCAGCAAATTGATTGACAGTTTTTTTTTTAATATTTATCGATGTTCAAAGCAGCACCATTCTCAATCTATGCATACATGAGTGGATGTAAATGGGCATACCTAATATGTGTACTTACAAATGACATTGTGTTGATATCATCAAAAGTTCATGGAACATTAAGTAAAAAAACGAAATAGAAGCTTGTGCTGTATTAAATAAATCATTGAGCTTAGTCCTTATCTCAGGGATCATAGAATTCACCAGGGGATATCTGCAGCAACTCTCTGGCAGTTTGACCGACAAACCAAGCTAAACATTTTTCCAGTCTCGTCTGCAAGAGTGATTTTTAGGTGGAATATGCGCGCAACTTCAGCATCACAATTAGAGGCTGCATTCGACCTCCCCACTAGGAATCTTGTTAACATGTCCACAATGAGAGCGTGAAAATCTTGTATTCGCATGACATTGATCAACTTGGTCTAGCTGAAATCGACAGATCCATTAACATGTTTATTGAAAAATAAGTAAAAGGATTATTAGCACAAGAAAGCATAAGCACTGCCCATTCATTCAATTTGTATTGCTAATGACCGCATAAAATTTGAAATAGGGTTAGGAGATGCTCTGTCACTAAAATGCATGCCATTACCATTTTACCACCATGACATTTTGCTTCTTGTACCCCTTCCACATTTGAGCTAGCAATTTATAGTACGATGCGATCATATCTGGGAAATCAAAGTCATGCAAACTGACTATCTTTCTTACTTTTAAGAGAAAACGTAGATTGACTCAATCATCCAGAATCATGCAAATGATTGCTTCTTGTACCCCTTCCACGTTTTAGCAAGCAACTTATAGTGCGTTGCGGTCATATCTAGGAAATCAAAGTCATGCAAACTATCTTTTTTACTTTTAAGAGAAAAAATAGATTGACTCAATCATCCATAGAATAGACAACGGAAAGCATATAGAAATGAAAGTAAAAAGGATTTATTCAAAAATAGCCGATCCAAGCCTGTAAAGTAAGAACCTACACGAGTCAACTGGCTTCACTGGATAGATCAGAGGGGCAAGATAACTTGTGAAGACAAGATGAGGTCAGCAATGCAGGCAAAAAACTAAGGTTTATGAAGGAAGCCCTTGCTGCATTCTCATTCCATGTTGCTTCAAGGCTGCAAGTGAAGTAAACAATCGTTAAAAGAGATTCTTGAAAGACAATACACACCAGAATGGAATAGAAACCACAGAAACCCATCCACCTAATACACATCTGCTAATCAGTTTCAACTGAAACTAACGAAGATAAGTGACTATATTTTGAACATACTCACCTACGATGTAGATAAAGGTCGATAGTGTTCGAGCTCCAAAAATCACCCAAAGCAAGCATACGAATCAACTAATAACCAAACACGCAACGTTTTAATTTCATATCACTATCAGGTATAACAAAAGCATCGACAATAACAGCTTCCAAGACACTATTTAAAGACAAGAAATTCTTCTCATAAACAGAATCAAGAGTCGCAGTTTTTGCTAACTTATTTCTCCTGTGTTTCCTTTTCAACCGATTCATAATTTCCTGTCTATTCTTCGACAATCCACTTCTTCTTTGCTCGCTTCCACGCCTTCAAAACAAATCAATCACTCTATAATGATTAATGAACTCTTAAATAAAAAAAACTAGCAACGATATAATAATTTATTAAAAGAAACCCTGATAATTTACTCAGATCCGTTTCCATTCGGATCGTAAATTTCTTCGTCTTCAACGGAAGATAAAACGGACCTGGCGTGATCGATGAATGCAAGAAACCGATCTTCTTGATTGTCTATGTCCATTTGTGAGTCTTCTCTTGAGTTATTGAATTGACTCGTGTTTAACTCGTTGATTTGCGATTTCAAAAACCAGTGAAGGGTTCTTAACTTCTAGCGTTTTGGCGCGGGAATATTTTTAATGGGAGAAGAGTGAAGGTTTAGTTTTGGGCCCAGCACGTTTATTTATATGTCCAAAGGGAGTAGTTATTTCAAAGAATAACCTCCAAGACCTGGAATGTATTTGATATTATATTAGTTTTTAGAAAATAGTTATTTTATAAAAAATATTTTTTTGTTAAGGTTAGTTTGATATTTATATATATTTGATAAAAATTATGGTTGAAATTAAGATTGAACAAAAAATAATTTAATGTGTTTGGTTAAAAATGATTTTTAAATTAAGATTATAAAATAACTAAAAA
>Ga0307515_10003926_pt1 | contig 31028 bp, 19 predicted proteins | sample 17_EM_MG_FD_194513 | JGI IMG/M metagenome (GOLD analysis project Ga0307515, IMG submission 194513) | Populus trichocarpa ectomycorrhiza microbial communities from riparian zone in the Pacific Northwest, United States - 17_EM | ecosystem: Host-associated > Plants > Roots > Unclassified | place...
GTGTAGAGATTTTGATTTTTCTTTCTTGTTAGGATTGGCTTCAAGCCTATTGTAAAAGAGTTGTAATCCTTTTTGGAAGAGCAGACTACTAGAGAGGAAGAATTCAGCAATTAAACTATGAATATCATTCTTGTGTTGAGATTCTTTTCTAAAAACTTTGTTCTTTGAATCGTAATCTCCCTAGGTTCGGATGTGTCGTTATGCAATGGTCCAACGTTTCTGTTGTTTAACCTTCAGGTAGTCCAATGTTTCTGTTGTTTAAGCTTCCGGTAGTTGAATCTGTTTGAGAATTTCAGGTAATTGATTCTTGCAATCATGGATTATGGTGACATTTGAGGATTCTCAAACCACTAATCAACTTATTAAGAACACATGGAATCTTCTTAGCTTTCACTCTTTATTAATTCCTCGAAGGGAGTGGAAGAAAATTGGCTGGACAAAAACAAAAACAAGATTGAGAATTGGTCCGATTCTCATTTACAAGAAGCCTCTAATGGTAAAATTTGATGAATAATTGTTGAACTAGCGTGTGAATTTTGGAAACAAATAAAATACATAAAGGATGAAAGAAAAAAATTATAACAAAAGGAAAAGCAAAAGGTGAAGAAAATAGGATGAATGATCTAGGCCTGAAGAACAAGGCTCTTGCCTAGAATCAAGTCATCAGTGGAGAAATCAGCCTCTTTCCTGTATGTTCCCCTGCCAAAGTCAAGGTTGTAAGAATCTGCAAGACCTTCCACGAGGTCGAATTCAGGTTCCCATCCAAGAACATGCCTTGCTTTGTCGATCGATGCAAAGAAATGCTGCATGAAACACAAAAGAAATTAGTTTTTAACATGTTTTAATCTACTGATGTTAATTGGTGGTTGCAGCAAATTCTATCAGAAATTACCTGGTCTCGGAATGGAAAAGCCTTTTTTTTCCCGAAGTCGAACTCTTTGGGGTTATAGTGGACGATAACAGGTTCTGGGAACCCAGCAGCCTGAGAGAGAAAAAGATCGGAAGATACAGTCGGATATGTTAATTCAGAGAAAAAGTTACCGAAAGAGCTATAAAACTTCAACTGTCTAGCATATATCCAGCAATACATAATCCAGAATCACCTTTGCACAAGCCCTTGCTAATCCATCAAAAGTGACATACTTCTCTCCTGATATGTTAAATACTTGCTGGCTGGCTTTGTCATTACCAAGAACCTCAACGAAAGCCTTTGCCAAATCCTGGGAATTTCGAACTCATCATGCCAGAAACTTGCTTTCATGTTACTCATGCCAAAGTTGCTTTCAGAAATACTGAGACTCATGATGGAATCAAAGATTTGCTCACCTTTACATGACCAAGTTGGGTTATTTGAATTCCTGAGTTGGGAATTGGAATCGGGCGGCCTGCTTTCAACCGGTGAAAGAACCACTCTTCAACAGGGTTGTAGTTTAAGGGCCCATAGATGTAGACAGGTCTTATAGAAGTCCAGTTAACACCCTTTGATTCTAATAAGCTCTCTGTCTCAAGCTTTCCCTTGTGCCTGCTCTTTGGATCAACTGCATCTTTCTGTAACCAGACATTATATGGTTAGAAGAGATAGTTACCAGAAGATTGAGAAAAAGAAAATGCTACAAGGCATACCTCGCTGTGTGGTAAAAGATCAGATTTGAGGTAAACCCCAGCTGAAGAGCAGTATATGAACCTGAGAATCAACAGAACTTCAGATTATCAAAGACAGCAGCAATTATTGAAAGGCTAGATAGACTGCGGAGTTTCCTGATTTCTTGTAAACTAACCATAATTGATCAAATCTCGCACGCATGATGTTTAAATAGGAAAGGGAAAAGCCATGGTTTAAGCATGTTTCTCGACAACAGTTTCTCTGTTGGATTTCTGCAGAAGAACCGTAATGCGTGCAGCATCGCAACATAAAACAATATTATTAAACCTAGCTTGGCCCAGGACCCGGTTCAAGGCATTGGTCACGGGTTGACGTAGATGAATTCAAAATAGCATCATTTCAAGTTTTTTGTTTAAAAAAAAAAATCCAAACGACATCGTTTTTTTTATTTAAAATCAATCTAAGTCTAATCCAGGTTTTAAGCCGTATCGAATGGGTTTGACAATTCAACTCCTATCTGGTTTCATATAAAACCTGACTTATATCATGTTTTAGGTCGATAGGTCACGGATTGACCCATTATGTCAGACCAATTTTAAGGACTCTTCTCTGAAAAACTGCATTTCCTCTGTGTTGCATTAGAGATAAGCTGAATCAACTAATTGCATTGATGATAAAAAAAAAAAATGTGGTTTTGATTGAGAAGCATGGAAGCTATCAAGATTTGAGGAATTTAATCAACAATAACAAGAATCAAACGCACAACGAAATTCGAAAAAAGTGCCACAGAAACAGCTAAAGGCAAAGCTAACAATGAAATGATCATACACATGGATATTAGAATTATAAACCAAAACATCAATACACTGTTGAGTGCTTACTGTTCTAGCTTTGGCAGAGCATCCAGTATAGGTTCAACTTCAACTGCTTCACGGCCTAAAAATATATCGAAAAGGGAAGATCAGCATCAGATGAATAGAGCAAAATATTGTGCCAGAAAGGGATGCAGTCATAAGACATTTGCATACCATTTATATCATAGATAACATCAAAGCCTTTTGCAGCAAGACTAGTTTTCACAAATTCAAAATCTTTCCTGTCTCCTTTCAAATGCAAGACCTAGAAAATCATGATCAACAATAAAAATTTTAGCCTACTGAGTCCAACACTAGTACTTCATTTCTTTATAGAAATCTAATAAGAAGCAAGAATCTCATACCCATTTGGCTCATATATATACCTTGGAAGAAAAATCAGCATAATCCTGGTCTGATTCACCTGGCAATTGTTGTGTAATTGGTGCTTTACCTCTAGTAAACAAGGTCACCTGCCAAGATTTTAAAGCACCTCTGCAGTTATTCCATTCAAAGAAGTGACAAAATAAGAGAAAATGGTAATAGTAAGTCTACCTGATGACCCTCTTTGACAAGAAGTCTAGACAAAAACACACCAATAAATCTAGTGCCTCCCATTATAAGAATGTTCTTGGAACTTGATGCTGAAACTTGTAATGCTCGCTTTGTCTGCCATGCCCTTCTCTTACACTGCAAGAAAGTACACAACTATTGACACATGGACTAACTATAAGCAAATAAAGAGACGGACTGCCATGCAGAAAGACTGGAAGACAGACCTGGACTTGAGAGTGGAGTCTAGTGCCATTGAAGTCAGAAAGAGAGGAAAGTAGAAGAGATAAAGAAGGCTGAGTTTGTTGCTGCATAGCCACCAACCTAGCCATGTTGTGCTTACCTCTCTAGTCTCAACCACTATCCTCTCTTTGCCTTTTCAAGTATTTTCAAACAGAAATTTGAAAGTTTCTGGCTCTGCTTCATCTTTGTTTTATTTTTCTCATTTTTTTTCTTGGTTTCTAACAATTTAGGATAAGACAATGACCCCATCATCCACCTCACTTTTGCTTATACTTATATCCATATTCCATAGCCTCTCATTCATGCACAACATTACCACCTCCTGTTTCCTCTTTGAGTGAACTATTACTGTTCTTTAGACCCTAGATTCTGAACCTATTTACAACAGTCTTTTTTTGTTTGAAAACGTATAAGTTAGTCCCTAAATTGACTCTTGTTGGGAATTAAAATTATTAAAATTTTTGTAGTTTTTTTTTTAAATTCAAATTGTAACAATGTAAAATTCAAAGTTCTTAGATAGAAATGGAACCAAAGATGTTTTAATAAGACGAGAGTCAACAAGAACTAAGAATTATATTATAGGTTTTTAAAACATGAAGGATTAAGTTGTAATTAGCTTTACAATCCAAGGACTAAATAAATAAGTTACTCTTTCTCTGTAACTTCATAGTCGGCATATTAGTCAGACTAGATCGAGATCTGGCTCGGCTTAAAGCTTAGGTTATTGTCATCGGGTTAACTCAGATGAATTCTTAAATGATGTTTTTTTGAGAAAAAAAAAATTGGATGTCCATTTGAGATTTTTCCAAAACTAATGGTATGAAAAAACTTTCATAAAATATTTTGACTGTTAAAATAAAATGAAGAAGAAGAAAAAAAAGATTTTGGGGTGGATAGAGTAACTTTGTAAGACTAAAAGGACCAATTCATAAATATGAGGAATTAACTCTATACGAATACATTAACAAAAAGGTCCCTAAAAGAAAATTTCTCCTTAAATCAACAAAACCAATAGAAAGCAAAAGAAAAGAAGAAGAGAAGCTCTAAAATGGATCCTAGCCAGGTGAGTCAAGTCGCCGTCTTTCTCTTCAATTTCTCAAAAAAAAAAAAAAATTGCTTTCTGTTGAATATAATTATGGGGCTCGATTAATTTTGTAATTTATCCATGAATTTGGACTGCTTATTAGATCTGCTTTTTGGTTGGAGATTTTGAGCTTGGATTGGTTTTTTAGAAATATGATAATCTTTATAATTAATTGGACTATTAAGTACCTATGTGATTGGTTTTGAGTTGTCAAGCCAAGATTTTTTATGGGGAGGCAATGTTAGTCTCATGTGGGTCGGTTTCGAGGAAGAAAAAGGCAATGTCAAGGTGCAATTTTTGTTGCATTTAATGAAAAACAAATTGGGATATTGGGTTTGTTTTTTCATGGTTTATTCGGTTTTATGGAAACCCATTTGGGATTTTTAGCTTGTTTTTGTTGCATTGAATTGTTTTGATTGAAACCTGAATGAGATGTTGCTTCTTCTTCTTTTTCACGTGTTGAATCGTTTTAGTCGCATGGTTGCGATACTGGTTGCTTTTTTTCATTTTAATAGAAGCTGAGTTGGGATTTTGAGCTTTCCTTTTGTTACATTAAGTGATTTTGTTGGAAATCCAAACGAGATGTTGTGCTTGTTTTCAATGTACTGGGTCATGTTGAGCTTGTTTACCATGGTTGCGGTATTTGTTTTCATTGCTTTTAGTCATTTTAATAGATGTTCGATTGGGATTTTGAGTTTGTTTTTAATGCATTAAATCATTTTAATGGAAACCCAGATGAGATATTTAGTATGTTTTCAATCTACTGAATCATTTCAGTAGAAACTCAGTGGCGATGTTGCTTTTGTTTTCCTTGTGTTCATGAAGGATATATAGTATGCAGTAGAGACAATGATTAAGAGATTCAATTTATGCAGACAGTTCAAAGTTTATAGAATATATTTTCTATCTAATTTTTGAATCCTGAGATTCCTTTTGGTGTCTAATGATAAGGAGTGAATTTATGAAGTTTGGAATGAGAGAGTATAGCACTTCTTTAAGCATGTTATCCCTTTGTTGTTTAAGTTCTATTAGATAGGAATAGTGTTAAATATAAGCAGTGGAAATCCTGAATGGCATTTGATTGAATTTTTTTTTTCTGCACGAATAATTTATGTTTAACCCTTCTTGACAGCCCCCTGGTGAAAATTACGCCAATCCAAAGACATGTTTCTTTCATGTTCTCTTCAAGGTATGTGACATATCCAATTTGTGTTTACAAGTTTAGTTCTTTTGATTTAACTTAAATAGAACAAGATAATATTCTTATGTTTCTTTTTTCTGCAGGCAGGAGCTTTGGCATTTTACATACTCTCTGCTCTTTTTTTTAATAGCTTTGTCATTATTTTTGTGGTGACTGTGCTTCTTGCTGCTCTTGATTTTTGGGTGGTCAAGAATGTGAGTGGTCGGATTTTAGTTGGCCTTAGGTGGTGGAATGAGATAAATGATCTGGGTGAGAGTGTGTGGAAATTTGAATCCCTTGACCAAGAGGTCAGTTTCAAAACTCTTGCTTGATTGTATATGTACTCATTGTGCACTGGCCCTTCTCAATTTCACAAGGATGTTTGATATTGAAATTGAATCTCATCCATTTTTATATTTGTTTTGGCATTAGTCATTAGCCCGAATGAACAAGAAAGACTCATGGCTGTTCTGGTGGACTCTTTACATAACAGTAAGTACATAGGATTTGATTTTCTTTTGTTACTGACTAAATCATATCCTCAGCATATCATATTTGTAAAAAAGTTGGGTCTTGGGTGTATACAAGTATGTCAGGAACTAAAGAAATGCAATATAGTTTGCAGCTAATGTTAAGTGAACTGCTCATTTCTATTTTTTAAGATCCTGATTGAAGAATGTCTGTAAATTGATGTGGAATGGTCTTTTTTGGTTGTTGTTTGCACTCCTTCTGATGTTCAAATTCAGATATAAGCTTTTCTTCTGTTTTCCTCTCTTTTCTACATTTGAATGTTATTTATTATTTGCCTTTAACTTTGTAGGCGGTCGCCTGGATTGTGCTTGGAATTTTCTCTCTCATAAGGTTCCAAGCAGATTACTGCCTCATTGTTGGAGTATGTTTGACCCTCAGCATTGCGAACATTGTTGGCTTCACCAAATGTCGCAAAGGTGAGCAAACAACATTTTATTGGTTTTCTGAGATTGTCATTTGCTTAAATGTTGTCCTGGAGACTGTCCATTAGATTGGGGATTCTTCTTATCCATATATTTCCAGTGGTAGGAAGTAGACATGGATAATGAAAACTTAGGTTTCAGTTTGTGTCAAATAAATCAGACTCAGCCTTAAAGGACTATGTTGAGCCTGTGATACATCACACTATGGTTTGATTAATCAGTAGCGTATTCTATATAAAATGCCATGATAGACAGCAACGCTCTAGTGGGTTCCCACCAAGTAACAGCTCCGCTGCAAAACACAGTACTAGATAAGCCTATCAGTTTCCCAATAAAGACATGGTGATGCCATTGGCCTTGTAAACTGTTCTGGCATGGACGATTCAAAATCAATTAAGTTAAGAGTTTGAGTTGAAAAAGTTTTTAATTCTTTTGCTATTCAGATAATATAACCTCCTTTAATATTCTAGGCAAGTGTGTGAGGGATGAGAAAACAAAACAAGTGGAATGATTGCAGATTCATTGCATTTTTAGTAGTAACCTTACTAATTGCTGCAAGTCTGGATAATTTTACTTTGTACTTGAACTTATACTATAGAATTATTATGCAAACTCTATTGCATTTGCTGCTATAAGTATTTCTCGCAACTTAACTGTCTGCACAACATTGATTAACCTTACTAATTGCTGTAGATCTGGATAAATTTACTCTGTGCATGTGCTGATACTGTAGAATTTTTATCGCAAACTCTATTTCATTTGCTGCTAAAAGTATTCCTCACAACTTAACTGTTTACATAGCATTGATCACTTGGGTCTATTGCCTAATCCTCCTTAGGTCATTCTATTTATTATTTTGATAAATATGAGAAAAGGATGTGAAATTATTCTTCCTTCTTTTAGATGCTAAGAAGCAGTTCCAGCAGTTTGCATCGCAGACCATTGCATCTCGAGTGTCATCTACCATACAGTCAGCATTCAGTGTTGTGTGATTCATTCATTACAGAAGGTGGCGCATATAACCGAAGTCGTGCACTTGTGCAAGAGATGTTGAAAATTGGTGGGGGAAGCATACAGACATGGTGGTGTTGCATCGGTTGATTTTTTGAACTTCCAGTAGGATACAGTTTAGATGTTTTGTTGACCTCTCAGACACCTAATCATTTGTGCAATGAATTAAGAAAAACGATAGTGTTACAGAAATAATTTTGCTGTTGAGTGTAATTATTGCCTTGTTTTTAGCTCTCTTCAGTAAAGCAGTCTTAACAGCCTTCAATATCCGCAGCTCGATATCTACAGAAATCAATAGTTCAATAATTGTGTTCGTCTGGGGTTCTGATATGAACTTTTCAGATAAACTCCCCTCGTTTTCTCATCGATCAAAGGAGCTTGCTAGCTAGATTTGAAGACTTTGCCCAACAGTATGCTTATTGGATTTCTCATTGTCATTCGAGCTAGAAAATAGAGAGCCCAAATATGCAAGTGGGGTCTTTAGAATGGTTGTCATATAATTTTATGGCGTAGCGTGGGTCGATGTTTGGCCTCGAGAATATGATTGTGGATTTGGGAATATAATAGGGATTATGGTTTGAAATGTTTTTTTATTTAAAAATATATTAAAATAATATTTTTTATTTTTAAAAAGTTATTTTTAATATTAATATATCAAAATAATTTAAAAATTCTGATTACATTCCTAAATACCCTAGCAAAACCTAGCAAAACAATAAGGTGATGACTTTACTTTACACTGTCTTATAAATTACTATCCTTCAATAATTTTCTTATATATATTTCAACTTTATTTTTATTATTTGACATTTAGTTTAGGAATTTATAGCTTTGTAATTTATTTCAAGTTATTTTTTATGAGTTGATTTAGGTTGTTATTTAATTTGTTTTTTAAGAGGTTATCATGTTATAAGTTTTACATGTTAACTCAGGTTGTCTTTAATTATTTTTTTGTCTTTTCTTAATTGAATTGTTTTGAAAATTCATTATTCCATTTTTGATTTATTAAGAATTGAGTTATATAATTTGTTTAGATTTATTTTCTATATAGTTATGTTGATCTCATGATTTAATTAACTGGATTAACAAGTTAACTGGAGTTAATTCGAGTTCTTTTTTTAATTGATTTTTTTTCAATTTCATCATTCAATATTAGACTATTTAAAAATTATATTTTATAATTTATTTTATATTTTTATGTGGAGTTATTATAGTATTATGATCTTGGTTGTAGATTTAGTATGTATTTGGCTCCGAGGTATGATGTTTTTTTTCAAAGATACAATTTTTTCAAAGTACAAATCACATCTCAAAAAACAAAAAAATACATGCTTTTTAGATAAATTCTAAAAAAAAAAATATACTTTTAAATCAAACACCCCCTTAGCATATCAATCTAAGTAAATTTAATATATTATTATCTTAATATTTCTTAAAATATATTTTCTTGATTTTTTAATAAGATTAAGTTAGTAAACCTTGGTAGCATAGTGAATATCAATAATCCGGTCCGTAGCTTTCTAGTAAGAAATTTGTGAAAAATGTAAATAAATAAAAAGCTACAAAAAGGTGCCCTAAATACGATGCCGACAAACTTGACAAATTGTCTGTTGTGGTTTCGTGGAAGATGGCAAGATGCTGCCGCTGCCATCAATCAATTAATTATTATAGGGACACTCATTCAACTACGCGCAGATATTCCAAAGCACACTTCATTTTATCTTTAACATTTCAGAGCATATTTCTCTTTCTGGTGGCCAATATTTCTTCTTTGATTTCCCAAAGAAAACAAGAAAAAATGGCTGCAGAGTTTCTTTTTACGTTTGCCATGGAGGAGACTTTGACAAGGGTGAGTTCCATAGCTGCTGAAGGGATCAGATTTGCTTGGGGATTGGAGGGACATCTGCAAAAGCTCAACCAGTCCTCAACCATGATCAAAGCTGTGCTCCAAGGTGTAGCCAGAAGGCCAGTAACAGACGAGTCTGTGAATCTTTGGCTGGAGATGCTACAAGATGTAGCTTATGATGTTGAAGATGTTCTAGATGAGTTTGCTTGTGATGTTCTTCGCAAAGACCAGCAGAAGGGAGGGGTACGTGAATTTGTTTCACTCCACAACTCTGTTGCTTTCCGTTTGAATATGGGTCAAAAAGTTAAGAAGATCAATGGAGCCCTGGATGAAATTCAGAAACTTGCAACTGGATATGGGCTTGGAAATACATCTCTACAACATGTAGATAGAGCTCCTGAAATCAGCTGGGACAGAGAGACAGACTCCTCCCTTGACAGCCCAGTAGTTGTGATAGGAAGGGAGGATGATGTCACTAAAGTCATGAAATTGTTGATTGGCTCGATTGATCAACAAGTTCTGTCTGTTGTTTCCACTGTGGGTATGGTAGGTCTTGGAAAGATTAATATAGCAGAAATGGATTGTGAAGAGGTTAAGGAGACAAACGTTTTTTATGTAACAATATGGGTTTGTGTTTCTAATGATTTTATTAAAGTTAGGGTTTTAGGAGAAATGTTGCAAAAGATTGATAAAACTACTGGTGGGTTGAACAATCTTGATGCAGTTGAAAACCTTAAGAAACAGCTGCAAAATAAAACACTTCTTCTAGTACTAGATGATGTGTGGAATGAAGATGCTCAAAAGTGGGATGGTTTGAAGGAGGGATTGTTCAAAATTTATGGCAAGAATGGGAATGTTGTTCTTTTTGTTACAACCCGCAGTGAGGATGTAGCAAGCATGATGGAGACTTCTCTTGGGAGTCAGCACGAGCCGAGGAGACTATCAGATGATCAATGTTGGTCCATTATCAACCGAAATGAGAGTGGGGGTGGAGGAACATCAATAGATTGAGACTTGGAGTCTATTGGAAAAGAGATTGCAAAGAGATGTAGAGGGATTTCATTGCTTGCTAATTTTCTGGGAGGAACTCTGCGCAGAAAGGAGACACAGGAGTGGCAGTCAATTCTAAGCAGTAGAATTTGGGATTCCCTGGATGGAAATAAAGCTTTGTGTGTACTGAAGTTAAGTTTTGATTACTTGTCATCGCCAACATTGAAAAAATATTTTGCGTGCTGTTACATTTTTCCTAAAGATTTTGACATTGAAAAGGAAGAGTTGATTCAACTTTAGACGGGTGAAGGTTTTTTTGGCCATCAAATGGGAGGATGGAAGACATGGGCAACAAGTATTTCAATTACTTGCTTGCAAATTCCTTTTTCCAAGATGTTCAAAGGAATGAGTATAAGATCGTAACAAGTTGCAAGATGCATGATCTTACATTACCGGTCTCAAAATCAAAAACGTTAACTTTGGAGGTTGATTTGGTTGTTGATGGTGCATCTCATATTCGTCATCTAAATCTCATTTCTTGTACAGATGTTGAATTAGCATTTTCAGAGGTTGAAGCTAGAGAATTGCATACTGTTATTGATGTATTAAATCGGTATTGGAAATTCAAAAGCTTGAGAGCTCTGAAATCGCGACAATCTATTGAGTTACCAGATTCAATTTGCAAGATGAAACATTTAAGATATCTTGATGTCTCAAGTACGGAAATCAAAGAGTTACCCGAATCCATCACAAAGCTCTGCTGTTTGGAAACATTAAGGTTCAGTTATTGTTACTCGCTACAAAAGCTTCTTCAAACGTTGTCAATTTTTGTTTTGGGCATGTTAAATAACTATTGTATCTTCATAGCTCAAATTGTATGTAATAGTTAAGCTGTTAGGTGAAGTTTTGATATATAATTTATAATTTATATTATTTTTTAATATATTTTTTTAAATGAAAGTATTTTGGGTTTTAAACTTGTATAGATTTATATTATTTTTTGTTTAATTTTTATTAAATAAACAAGGATGGTGAGATTTAAATTTGTAACTACTTAGTTATCAAAACTCTGATATCATATCAAAAAACCATCTTAGCCTAATAGCTTAAGCTGTTAGGTGAAGTTTTAAAATATAATTTATATTATTTTTTAATATATCCTTTTAAATAAAAAGATTTTTGGGCTTAAAATTTACACGAATTTATATTACTTTGTGTTTAATTTTTATCATATAAATAAGGACGGTAAAATTTAAACTTGTATCGGTTTGATTATTAAAGTTTTGATTATAAAAAATTATTTTAATTTAATAATTTAAATTATTAAATAAAATTTTAAAATAAAATTTATATTATTTTTTAATATACAGATGTCATAAAATGAAAGTGATGGGATGTTTGAATGAAGTAAGAGGAGAATTGAAGATAAACGAACTTGAGTATGTGAGAGACAGAAGATGCTGAAAGGGCAAAATTGCGTGAAAACGAATAAACAAATTGGTATTTGAATAGAGTGATGAAAATAACAAGAAGAATGTGCTGACAGGCTTGCAGCCTCATTTAGGCATAAGAAGCTGAACAGTTGAGGGTTATGGTGGTGGAAATTTCCCTTCATGGATGTCTATATTGCCACTCAATAATCTGATGGAGTTGAGATTGAAAGATTGCAGCAAATGAAGACAGCTCCTGACACTAGGACGTTTTCCTTGCCTTAAATCCCTAGATATAAGAAGAATGCCTCGTGTGAAATTTAGGCATTGAGTTCTATAGTAGTAATGGCATTGTAGCAGTACAGTTTCCAACACTAAAAGAATTTACTCTGTTCAATATGGTCTTGAACAGTGGATGGTACCAGGTGAAGAAACTGTTCAAGTTGCTGTAGTATTTCCTTGTCTTGAAAATTTGACCATTGACTAGTTTTACAAGTTGAAAAGTATTTCGGTATTTCATTTTCATCTCTTGTAGAATTTTGAAATTAAATATTGTGATAAATTGAAATATTTATCTAGTGAATTTCATGGCTTAACATCTCTTCAATTTTTAAGGATATGGAATTGTAAAGAGGTGGCATCTATTCCAGGCCTACAACACAGCACAGCTCTATGGCACTGCCCTGATTTGATCTCAATTCCTGGTGATTTTTGAGATTTGAGATGTCCATTGAAAATTTGAGGTTGTAAATTGGGAGCTCTTCCAAGCGGACTATAATATTGTACATCTCTAAAGGAATTGTGGATAGAGAATTGCAGAGAACTTAACCATATTAATGATGATTTTTTAGAAGAACTGTATTTGCTTCGAAGATTAACCATTGAATCATGTGATAAGCTAATCATTGTTCCATATGGCTTACGACAATTGCGTTCTCTTGTTCAGTTAACAATCACTCAGTGTCAGAGTTTGACTCAATTCCCAAAGGATTGCTTCGGCTGCTACATCACTCAACTGAAGGTATTAAGCATCAGAGGTTTTTCAAAGGAGCTGGAGGCTTTTCATGCAGGGGTTATAAATTCAATACAACACTTGAGTAGGTCATTTGAAATCCCAAGGATATATGGATGGGATAAATTGAGTGTACCACGTCAACTTCAACACCTCGCTGCCCTTGAAAAATTATTTGTAGAGAACTTCAGAGGAAAGGAATTTGAGGAAGCTTTGTCAGATTGGTTGGCCAATCTTTCATCTCTTCAATATCTTCAGATTGTGAATTGCAAGAATGTGAAGCATTTAGTAAGTTCAACTCCAAATTAAAGGAATTGTGTATTTGGGGATGCCCTCTTCTTGAGGAAAATTGTAGCAAGGAGTAAGGACAATGACCATTGAATGTTTTTATTTGCATATATGTATAGATTTATGTATTTGTTTGATAACCTATCATTTGTACTCAAACTCTTTTAAAAGAATCGTTCCTTCATGCTTAATTACTGCTATATATTTGTTTGATACATGCATCCATCCATGTGTGTGTGTGTGTGTGTGTGTGTGTTGAATGCTTTAGGGACAAATATTCCATCTGCAATCTCTTTCATCTGCTTGAAGCAGCTTAATTACTCAACCTGCAAAAGTATCACGGTAATCGTATAAGAGCTGGAGAACAGGACAAAAGAAATGAGAGGCAAAACATTAGAGCAGGCAAGGCAGTCTTAACAAAATATATGAAGTCTCTAGAACAAGGTCAAACAGATCTAAACTCTCTGAAGTATCGAAACATATTGCTTAGTCTAGTTTACTCTTCCTTTCCATCTTCAAAATGCTTAATGGAAGGGATGCTGCCTCTACTGTGCAATCCATGCATGGAATCTGGTTCGTGATGGTTGATTGGCAATGATATGAAGACTAGGGTTTGGGAGCATAGATGGTTGCCTATGAAATCATAAGGTGGAAGGGTATTGTTGATAGATGCAGCTATGCATCAATGAAGGTAAATCAGAAAAAGAAAAGGCCACCTTGTGTAGGAGTTTATAAACACAGATGCAGAAATTCACAGTTCAAGCAAGGTGAGGGGTCTGAACTGATCATCTGCAATTTAGCTCTTGATGAAATTTCATCCCATTATCAAAAAAGAATTCTTATAGTGATTTCCTAGGAACAGTTACGCCTTTTCTACACAAAAATTAAAAAGAAAGACTGAAAAAAACAAAGCAACAAGTCAAGCTATATGAATGACCTAGTCTAACTTGTGGCTCCTAATGGTCTTCACAATGCTTAATGGAGGGATGTTGCCTCTATTGCGCTGGAAGTCACAACCAAGACTGGTTGAACTATTTGCATATGTTGCGATTAATCTCAAATCTTTCAGCTGTTCTTCAAATCTCAGAAGACTCTTAAATGAATCATCTTCCAAATCGTTGATGTATAATTCCTCATTGTCGACTGCTATTATAATTTCACCTTCCTTTGTAAATGCCAATGGGTTCCTGCAGTATCCATTCATACGGATGCTACATAATTGCGTCCAGGATTCTTTCACTCCATATTGCTTCATTTCTGCCACCGTACAAATGAACTCAAGCAATAACAATAAGCACAAAGATTCCCTCTCAAGGAAGCCAAACTAAAAGGATGACCAACAAGATCTTCAGGAGGTTTTGGTGTTGGGGATTCCGGCTCCCCCATGCGCGGACCGGGGATGTACTGATATTTTTCTATTGGAGGCTTAAGCACACTGACACAATATTTTACGTGGTTCGGCAAAACCGCCTACATCCACGGGAGAGTCCATATTATTAGAGATATATAGAGAAAGGATTACAACATACATGAAGGAGGAGGATCACTTCACTCAAACTCAACTCCCAGCTCTTTTGCTGCAATGGCAGCAAGGCTGCTGCCATTGCAGCTCTCTCTTTCTCTCCACTCTCTTGCACACACTCACGTTTTCTCACTCTCTCAACCCTCTCATTTTGCTCTCACAAATATGCCTCTTTTATAGGCAAATATGGTCAACATTGGTGGGACAAGGAAGCCTTAAAACATGCCACCATTTGTGGCATTAATGGAGCAACCACTTGCTTAGTAGTGGGGTATTGCCACCAAATGGCAATATCCTAACATTTGGCACTTCCTTAAATCCATCCCTGATCAAATCAAACCGTAATACAGCATGTACGCTAAGAAAATTAGGACGATTGGAGCGATAGAAAACCCAATGTACGGAGCTCCATTCAGTGCATTTCCAAGAATTATTTTTGAAGGAAAAAACTGTGAAGAATGGCTTAAAACCCCTACTCCCCCAAACACACAACTTTATAGTTTATAGTCATTATCAGAATAATCATAGCAGATTCCAAAGTGTTGGCTGTAAGTCATGCTAGTACTACTACAACATGGAAACACCTTGTAATATCCAGAGAATGGATTGAAGAGAAGTAGTTTTCCACTTTCATTATGACTCAGATAAAAGCAACAAACTATCACAGGAAGTAAGTTTCTCAGCACTGGCTAATAGTGATGGCATTAGAGACTCATTGAACTGACATTCAACTGTGACAATTGCGGCGTTGGCATCCGAATCAGAAGTTGCTTCATAGCAGTCTAAAATGGAGCAATGTTCCTTAAACAAGAGAAAAAGCTTTTGGTTCTTGTTATTTATATGGGAGCATATCAAATCAGACCATAACTTGCAAACACAACGAAACCTGTACAAAGACTTGTCTGGTAATCTAGAGAAAATATCCAGTATCACATCATCAGGAATATCTTGCACCATTTTCCCCCATTTGTTCCTTCTCTCCATTGCAAAGTTCCCTGAAGTATCCCTTCAGCATGCCCCTTTCCTCCTTTGAGAAAGCTATATCCCTGGCAGGAAATTAGGTTTTCTAGTTTATACACTATGTTAGACACCTTAACTTTAGAATATGCAAATCTTTCATCTTCTATTTGCACTAGGATTCTTTCAGTTACTTTTCCTAAGTAATGTAGATTTCTACTTCCTATCTACTTGTTAACTTGGAATTAAACCTAAGCTAGCCCTTTTTTTTATTTTCTTTTCTAAGGTATGGTTTTTCTTTTTATTTACATCAATTTTCAATGTGGGATTTACAATTACACAACATGTCAATTTAGCGTGGTATGGTTAAAACTATATTTTTTCTTGACCATAATTTTAAAAGTGTTTACGTTATAATTTCATATATTTTCATTGAAAATTCTCTTGAAATCTACAATTTATAATTTTTCTTTAACTTATTTTTTTTAACCATAACCACATAAGTTACAATAAAGCCAAGCACACACTTGCATCAAATCCTTGGAATTCAAACATTAAAATATTATTGCATGTTTTTAGTTATAGGATTAAATCATTACATATTTGAAACATTTGACTCTATTCTTAATTTGTTTTCTTGGAATATTCTATTATTTGTTTCATTCTAAAATATTTTTAAATAAAAAAAATTTTAGTTTAAAATTTACATAAATCCACAACTATTTATATTTAATTTTTATTAATTAAGTTGATAAGATGAGTTTGGAACTTCAAACTCTTTACCACTTAATTGGCTATTAAAATTGTAATATCATATCAAATAAACATGACGAGAACCAGGCTGGAAGAAGCAAAGGCAGCAACAAAGAACTTCCAACAAAGTCACTGAAGCAGAAATCTAGCAATTGGACTGGAAGAATGCGGAACAATTCTGCAAGGAAGCGTAGAAGAGAAATCTAGAAATAGGAGGCATTCTATGTAGCAGAAACACCTCTGACATCAGCAACTCGGTCAGCCAGGCTTAGTTTTCTGAGTTGATTTCTAAGTTCTGGTTTGTATTAACTATCTTAGATTAGATTAGGATTAACCTTATTAGCTATTTTTGAGCAATTTGAGTCATTATTAGGCTAGGATAAAAAATCTAAATAAATAGCCAAAGGTGTATGAATCAGGCATAAAAAAGTAAAAAATAAAATAACAAGCACCTTTCAGAACTTATCTCTCTCTCTTCTCTTTTTGAGTTTCCACATAATCATATTAACTCAACAACGTAGGCGATTCCAAGAATAATTCTACATTACTCTCTAACAATATATACCTTGAATTGCAAAAACAGTAGAGAAAAATTCGAGTTAACTTCTTTGTTAGACCGACAATCTGACGATCCAATCTTATATGAAATACTGTAAACAACATCGGAGTAGACTTTGTTTGCCTGCACTTTGTGCATCAGGACAGAAGAAGAAGATAAATTATGCCAGTTGCAAGCCTAATAAACAGTCTTAAGTCTTAACAGTTTTTTGTTGCATAATGAAGTAAACCTTGTCAGCATAAATCTAAATCATGAATGTATGGAAGATATTCTTCAGACAACTATTCCTTGTAGATTTTACAGGGAATGAGGCCAACAGCTGCGTAGATACTTGCAGTTCTACCATAGCCACATGAAAAACGATACCGAAAGAAGAGGTCTAGTTATGGGCTTCATCCGACCGAGGTGTGGTTACAGGCTTCATCCGAGGTCTGGTTACAGGCTTCATCCGACAAAATTGAATTCTTCGGCACTGTAGCTGAAAAGTTTCTTGCTGGTTGCCATTGTAACCTCATCATTCTCTCTAAACTCCAGTGGCTTCATAAGGCAGCTGAACTGCAGCTGTGATAATGGTCCATATAGGTTGGCGCCATGTAGTTTGCACACTTGAGCCCAAGATTCTGCCACTCCATATTGCTTCATTTCCCAGAAATGCTTCAGAACTGGTAAAAGCATATGCAGAATGGCAATTTCCCCTCATGGAAGCAAAACTAAGATTGTGTTTGGATAGTGTTACAAGATAGAAAAGACAAAAACATGTTTTGTTGAAGGGAGAAGATAAAAGATATAAAATAAATTTGTTTATTGAACAATTTTGAAATGATTCCTATCCTTTCAAAACAATTTTATTATCTCTATCTCATCTATTTTAAAATAGTAATTAGACGCTACCTAAAAAAATGAAGAACCATGTATATATAATTCAGAAAGTTCCCTTTCTTGATATGCTAGCATCCTTAGAAAGTTAAGGACTCCTTAATTTTGCCATAGAAAACCCAACGCAGAGCTCCATTCCCTGATTAGACTCCATGCCAGTAAACAGTACCGATCCAATCAGGCATAGAATTGTTCCTCCATGAATTAGTTTGGAAGGGAAAAAAGAGTTGAAAATGATTATGTCCCTTGTACCTCACATTCACAGATTTATAGTCAGATCAATCATAACGAAGTCCATAACATTTACATAGCTGATTATCATACTCCCTCGACATGGAACTCTTCTGAGAATTGGATTCAAAAGCAATAATCTCTCATTTTCTCGATCTTACAATGACAAAAGCAACCAAATATCACAAGAAGAAATTCAGCTTTGCCAAGTGATGACTGGAATTGTTAATCCTTGAATCAGGACTCAACTTTCACCGTTGCAGAATTGGCCTCACAATAATAAGTTGCTCCATAGCATTGCAGAATGTAAGGAGAAAAAAAAGGCAAAAACGTGTTAGATTAAAAAAATATAAACAGATAAAATAAATTTTTCTTTAAATCTGAAATACTCTTGAATTGAGTTTTTATACTGTAAGGGGATTGTAAGAGGAAAAAAAAACTCCATTCAGAATTTCTAAATACTTAAAGGACCTATGTGAGAAAAAAAGGTTATCGGAGGACCAAAATGATATTTATCTTATAACTAGTAGCCCACTTTGATGTTTGTCCTATTGTTCTTACCGAACTCATCCCTGAAAACCGTCCTCAATAAACTTTTTGCCTGCCACCTCCACTACTCTTCTCCACCTCCATCCTCCGAAGGATTGAGAAAATTATATCGAAGCAAAGAGAGAGATGTTGCAGTGTATATTTCTACTTTCAGATTCTGGGTAAGTCTCAAAATCTCTTCAGAACAAATCTTTCAAATCCCAAAACAGTATAGACTGCATCTTTATCTGATCTGATTAATATCACCAACTGAATTTTGTGTGTTTTGTGTGATATTTTTTGACAGAGAGGTAATGCTAGAGAAACAGTTAACTGGGCATAGAGTAGATAGATCCATTTGTGCTTGGTTTTGGGATCAAATTGTTTCTCAAGGTGATTCCTTTAAGGTACTTTGAAGCTTCGACATTGTTTGTTGGACTTTTTTTGCAATTTTGGAATCTGGGTTTGATTTTAATCTGAATTGTTTTTTAATATTTCATGATTATATTAGCTTTTTTTGGCTTGTGTAGTTTCAAGCTTTGATCTTTTCTGAGTCTGGCTTTTGACAATGTTGTTCAGCTAAGCGTTTCAACTTCGGGGTTTGATTTTGTTCTTATTTTTGTGTAATTGAGTTTATATTAGCTGTTTTTGGGTTTTGCCTGTTCAAGTTTTGATCTTTTTGGGTTTCGTTTGGTACCTTAGTGGCTTTAGGCAAAGCTGTTTGGCTTCATTTTGGAATTTCCAATTCTGGATTGGATTTGAATCTCATTTTCTGTCTATAATTCAGGTTTATGCTAGCTGGTTTTGCTTTATTTATTCTAAAGATTTGAATTTTTTTGCCTCTCATTTGATATTTTGATTTTATTTTAGTTTGTTTCTGTCGTTGATGCTATTCTCATTTGTTGTATCTTTCATTTGCTTTGCTGTTGTTTTGATAGCAACAACCGGTTATTGCATCACCAACACATTACTTGTTCCAAATTGTCCGGGAGGGGATCACTTTTTTAGCTTGCACCCAAGTTGAAATGCCACCTTTGATGGGCATTGAGGTAGATTTTGTTAGCTTATGTGCTTTGTGATTGGATGTGATTATGTATGGGTTGATGGTGTTCAAGTCCTTGACTTTTACCTACTAGATTTTCAGTTCCTTTGCAGAGTAGCTGATGTTCTCTCAGATTATCTAGAAGGGTTGAATGAAGATGTAATAAAGGATAACTTTGTCATTGTGTATGAGGTACTTTTATGAATCATTTTCATTTTTGATCATTATGCTAGTTTCTTTTTGTGAATTATGAGAATAGCATACATACAGTATTTTGGGATTGTGGAAATTATTGGTCTAAAAAGTGGCCATGACTCATGTATAGGATCCAATTACTAGTAACTAAACGTTGTTTCGGGACTTCAGAGAAAGGTCTCAAATCAACCTGATAATATGTTTAAAAATAATAAGTCAGTCTTTCAATACATTGTATCTCTAATTACTTATAATTACACTGGTTTTTCAAGTGACCTTTCCATATTTTATGGTATTAAAACCAAAAGATGATACGTTTCACCTTGTATTAAACAATACAAAAACTGTATTTGCAGCTTGTATGTTTTATGATTTTTACAGAAACAAAAAATCTGTTTAATATATTGACAATAGAAGGTGCTTTTCTTTTGTTATTATTTCATTGGTTGAGATTGAAAGGGATAAATTCAAAATCTAAAAGTTCTCCTTTGGTTCAAGATTTTCCTCCTTTCCCTAGTCTTTTTCCCTATTTTGTGTACACAAACCAACATTTTAATTAAAATTTGCAGCTTTTGGATGAGATGATAGACAATGGCTTCCCCCTGACCACAGAACCTAATATACTGAGGGAGATGATAGCTCCACCAAATATTGTGAGCAAAATGCTGAGTGTTGTGACTGGTAACAGTTCAAATATGAGCGACACTCTTCCAGGTGCTACAGCATCTTGTGTTCCATGGAGAACGACAGACATAAAATATGCTAACAATGAGGTGTATGTTGATCTTGTTGAAGAAATGGATGCAATTATAAATAGGTATTTCTCTATTCTTAAAATTTTCTTAGAACTTAATTGTTTGCATTAGGTACATCTCCCTTCCAATTGGTTATTTGAATTTCTCGGTCTACATGATTATGATTCAACATAGGTAATTTTGTATTTTCCTATAGACACTTTCACAGATGATTTGACTTTCTGAAGAATCTCCAGTACAAATTATTTGCCACTATTACATAACAAATGGGGAATGGGACCATCTCAGTAGTGTGATTAGCTGCCTTGATAGGTTTTTGTATTCAATACAGATCTGCAGTGTCACTTGCCATTATTTGGTGTTGTGCATATTATGTTACTATTTTGATTTTTCACCTTCACGTGAACTATTTTACTTTAGATGCTCTTAGAAAATGCATTTCAAGTTAAAGGTCTATGAAATTTCCTTCTTTGGTTGATATCATTGAATGTCATATATTTATCCTGTGTGGTTTCATACTTATGGCTAAGCAATTTTCTTTTTCAAATGCATTTTTCAGGGATGGGGTCTTGGTAAAGTGTGAGGTTTATGGTGAAGTTCAAGTAAACTCCCATATAACAGGTGTTCCTGACTTGACTCTATCATTTACAAACCCATCTATTATGGATGATGTCAGATTTCATCCATGTGTTCGGTTCCGGCCTTGGGAATCCCATCATATCCTATCATTTGTGCCTCCTGATGGACTATTTAAGCTCATGAGTTACAGGTCCATATTGTGCAGTGCACATCCTAAATGTTTTGGTTCTTTTATTGTCAATGTCAGTTTCTGATCATTTAGTTTACTTATCTGAGGTATTCCTATTATGAAGTATATATGCAAGATAACTACTTGGGGAAGATGTAGAGAGAATATGTATAGTCTTATGCCTCTTGTTAGTCACTTTGTTCACATGTATGCTGTAGTTTTTTCATTTTCAATAACTTTTATCCTTTATTCAGGGTTAAAAAGTTGAAAAGTACCCCAATATATGTAAAGCCACAGATTACATCCGATGATGGGACATGCCGTGTCAATGTGATGGTTGGTATACGAAATGACCCTGGAAAGATGATTGACTCAATAACAGTGCAATTTCAACTGCCTTCGTGTGTTTTGTCAGCTGATCTGACTGCAAATCATGGAGCAGTGACCATCTTCTCAAACAAGGTATCTGTGCTGAACTTGTCTTGATACCTTTAATGTATATCTTTAATGTTTGGTGAGAAAAATTATATTGATACCTTTCGTTATTCAGCGCACACAAAAGAAAAAAGGAAAAACAAGATGCATGTTCCATGTATCTCTGTTTGGAAAGATGACAAAAATGCTAGTTCTGTGCCTCTCTTTTGAACAATTGTTTCATCACATGACAAAAATCGTTCAGGCTGGATTCTTTTTTTCTTTTTTCTGTACATGGCAGAGTTTGATTGTTTAGTTTGTTTACCCGTATTTGCAGATGTGCACTTGGTCAATTGATCGAATACCAAAAGATAGAGCCCCTGCATTATCTGGAACACTGATGCTTGAGACAGGATTAAAGCGGCTTAACGTATTTCCCACATTTCAAGTGGGTTTTAGAATCCAGGGTGTTGCCCTCTCTGGCCTGCAATTAGATAAACTGGATCTCAGGGTTGTACCAAGCCGTCTTTATAAAGGGTTTCGAGCTTTCACAAGATCAGGACTATATGAAGTTAGGTCATAGATTTTGTATTGTATCAAGATTAATTTCCAATTTGTTATGCTACTTGCCATGATTTTGTCATTCTGTATTATAGCATGGATGCCAGTTGATCAATGCAGTTAAGATCATTTGGTAACCTGACAAGATCGTTTGTTTGCTGCTTGACATGATTTTGTGTTGTATCATAACATTTTTAACAAAATCAATTAGAACTGTGATCAAATCATTAACCTCTGAATGTGTTGGCTCTCATTGTCGCAACTTTCACTGTTTCAAGAAGTTGCTTTCCAGTCACAAAAAGTCCCGCAGTGCTCTTGTGGATAAACTCTCAGGGCAATTAACCATTGATTTTGGGGAGTTTCTCATCATCAGAATAGAAACAGAATAATAGAGAATTGAAGTCACAAAAAGGAAAACTCAAACTTATATTGAGTTTGAAAAAAAATATGTTTTAAAGGTTATACATAGTTTTTCAATGCAAGTTTTTCATTATTTTCTAATTTGAACAGTACAGTATTTTTATATATAAACACTTTTTTGCAAAGTAAAAGATTAAAATTATTTTGTTATATTTTCTTATTTAGTTAGTGTCATAAATTATAAGTTTAATGTAAAGTTTTTTTTCTCTGAGTTATAATTTGAATGAAATAAAGTTATTATTCTATAACTAGATTATCACAAATGCAACATATTAAGAAAACTATTATAAATTATAGTTTTGATTTTTTATGAAAAATAGTTGTAATATTGAAGTTTTTTTTATTTTTTCGATGAGAACTCCTTTGTTTTCAATAAATGAACTCGTTTTTTTTTTTTTAAATTTTTCATCAGAAAAAGAAAAATTATTTTCTGAACGCATCTTTAATATCCTAGATGGGTAATGCATTCAAGATAGAGGATAGAACATGTCAGCTTGATAACACTGCCAAAAACCAGAGGCCTGGTGCAATGAAGAAAACCTTAATGTAAAACAAAACTGGCATTGGATATTGGATGAACTTTCAAACTGTTACTTCAAAATGAAGATAAAGAAAGCAGCAAAGGCAACAGTGAAAACAGTGAATCCCAACCTACAGAATATTGGATAAATCTATATGAACTCGACTAATTAAACAGCAATCTTATTCACTCTAAAGGAATCCATGACTTTGCGAAGATCATTTTCCTCTTCTACAAATACATTTTCTGGTGTCTGTAACCTTAACTCGTACAGCTGATTGTTTTCAACTCCAAGAACTGACAGGTACCGGCGATCCCATTCCAATCGAACTACTCTTTCCCTAGGCATAACAGCCAGTTCGTTGTTATTTGCGTAGGACTTGATGTTTACCTGATAACATGATGGCCTGGTTAGAAACACTTCTATGAACTCGAAAGGAAAATAATCTTGACCACTATAATCACTCAGCTAAGAAGCTCTGTGATGTATGCAAATGACTTCTTTCTACCTAACAACTCACCTCAACTTGATAATAAAGCTTTCCGTCATCAGCGACTCGAGAGGATGTCGAAAGAATATTTGATTCACGCCTGACGCCAAGTCTAGTAGACATGAACTCTGTCAAATACTGCTTAAGCACCTTCTTTCCAGCTTCTTGTGGAGGGCCCAAGTCTTCAACACTCTTGTACCTGGATGATGAAGGAGACGACAACTCCACTGAGAGATTTTCATCAAGAACAAAAGGGTCTCTGAAGAATATATCAGCTCCAGCACCTCGAACTTGAATCCAGTTCTGAGGGTACTTGAATGAATACCCATCAAATTGATCAATGTATTCCCTGAAGCCAACGGACTGTTGAGCAAATGCAAGGTTGTCGAAACCAAATTCTGAGAACATGTAACTTGACAAGATCAATGCCATTGCATTTCTCCTTGGAACTGCAAAAGCTTTAGTCTGATTATGTTTACATAAAAAATTACGTTGTGAGAAGCAATTTGAAATGGTTCCATGATACAAGACAAAAGGCTGCATATCAGTTCAGAAAATAGGGATACTTATGATCCAAAAAACAAAACATTGAGGGTACAGCAACTTAGAAACCGCATGAATCATTTGGTAACACGAAGTTACTAAATAAGAAGACTAACAGGTACATTGTCATGAGTTAAAAATCCTTTCAGATAGCATGTGTTTGCTAGGTGGGATTCCTAGGACTACAAGATGGGGGTTGCTACAATGCGGAAGGCTTCGAACATCAGCACACGATGCCAATGACCATTGGGCCATTTGATTTGAATCTAGTGGATCCTCTTTCACTATTTCTTCCAAATCCAATGGCCCTATAATGCCCATCAGCATTGTGCCTATACTTCGCAACCATGTTTCTGACTTAATTTCTACAAAACGTAATGATAGAAAAAAGACCATGCCTCTCAAACCATTTTTAGAATAATCCCATAAATTCATATTTCATATCAAGAAGAAGAGCTAAACATTCGACATTTGAAGTCCTAGCTACAAACAGGAATTTAACCATGACAAGCAGACCACATTCACATTTCATATCAAGAAGAAGAGCTAAACATAAACATAAAAAGAAAACAAGAAAAGGAAAGGAAACGTAAAGAAAAGAAAGAAACTGTATGAATGAGAAGGAAAGAAAACACATGCATACCAGTTGGTTGTAATGAGAAATAGAGCTGCAGAAAGTGGGATTTGGTGAGATGGGCATTGAGCAACTGGGCCAAGTAGAGCGAGAAAGAGTTGGATGGGTGAGTTGAAGTGGAGGAGGGAACGAGTCAAGAATTCTTGCCATTTCTTGATGAGTTTGTATTGTAACACACAAACTAGTGAGTGTCAGTGTGCCATGTTGAGAGAAGATAGAAAGGTTGAGGATGAGATGGAGTGGGATCAAAGCATACGTGTTTGAATTTTATTGGGCAAATGAGCTTGCTTCCTTACAAGTAATGTGGTCGCAGTCCGGTATAAATATTTTTAAACGTAGGATTGAAATATAAAAATATAAAAGTTTAATTTTTTTTTTCAACTCAGAATTATTGCATCAATATAAAGTCATAGATATTATACTTTATATGATCATTTTTAATTGTAAAAACAGACTACAAAGAAAAAAAGTTGCGAATTCTTTTTTAATTAGATTAGGAAATGAAATTAGAAATGAAATAGTTTAATATTGAGCATAAATTATACTCAATCCTATGAAGATGTTGCTTTGGGATATTTGATTTGTTTTGTTTATTTTTATAAGTTGTAACAAAGATATAGAATGATAATTTACATGATTTTAATTGAATTGAATGAAGATAGATATATGGATATTTCATAATTTATTTTATTTTTTTAATCAAAATTATGATTGATTTATTTGATGGTTTTGGTGTCCATGTGCATTCGTATATCTATATTATTATTTTTATCATTCATGAAGGTCATTATAAAAAACAAGAACATAATCCAACCATCTCAAAAATATAATTTTTTTATTTTTCATTATTTTTCTTTAATAATTAATTATATTGATAAGATTTTTTTTCTTTTCTAAGTTTTAAACTCGGACCCTCAATTCCCGGATCAACCCGGTTTGGTTTTTAAAACAATGACTTTTGAACACCAAGCATGTGTAAGAATTTTGTTTCTTCAAGTTCTAATTAATCCATGGGCTGCCATGATTTACTTGGTATGGCATTAGATATTGCAATTAAGAAGGAAAATGGCTAATTTTCTATCCCATTAATTACCACTCTCTAATTCAAAACACAATCAAATCATCTAGTAGAGAAGCTAGTGGTAAGAGATTAAGACCAAGAGATTTATTTTCCATTAATTTCAAGTTTGAGTCCTATAATTATTAATATGATAGCCACTGGAGGCTTACATGGTCGTTAACTTTAGGACCCGTAAGATTAGTCGAGGTACGCGCAAATTAGCCTGAAACCCACGTTAATTAAAAAAAAACACAAACTTACTTATTAGACACTTAATGCTAAATTTAAGCTAAACTAACAAGAGAGAGAGAATGAACTTAGCACATCCAATTGTGTCTCCAACACTTACAGCAACCTCACAATTCAACTTCATTATGGTATCTCTCTCCTACAATGGAATTCCTTACCCAACTACACCATCAAAGCAAAGATACACCCACATTGTCAATAGTTAAATTTTCCTTAATTATCTAAAAAAAAATTTAAATAGTTGAATTTTCCTTAATTATATGAAATCAAAATTTCCAGATCAATACTCACTCCAAAAATAGCAAACAAGAAACCCAAAAAAGAAAAGAAAGGTGTAAATTATCCTTCACCCCCTAGCTAGCTACATCATGCAAACTTAAATTAATTGCTTGTGTCATTCAGAAATTTGCTGGTTTTCTTTATAAATCTCAAAATTTTATAAAAGAAATGGATACAAAAGACAGAAATATATCTAATTAATTAAAGTAACGGAAAAAAAACATAAAAAGTACATCTTAATATAGTTTTTAAATGAATTTTTATAAAACATAAAAAAACATGGCTCTTTCATTTTAATTATTTTTATTTTTTATATTCCAAGACCATAATAAAACGTTATCTACTATAGCAAGGTATGTTTAATAAGATAATGGTCAACCAGAGTCAAATGACTAAAGTTATAGATTTTCAAACATAAATGACTAAATTAAAACATCTCATAACATTATAGGGACTAAAAGTAATTTACTCAAGACGAACATTATAGGGACTAAAAGTAATTTACTCAAGACGAAATGTACAAGATTGTTAGAGGTACTACTGTCATTTCATGACACCTCCTTACTTATTACTCACGATGACCAAGACAAAATCTTACCCTTCTTCACAACCCCCTTTATGAAAATACAGTTTTTTTTTCTGTTCTCCTCCTTCTCTGAACACCAAAATCTGTTGTCAAAGATCACCAATTTCTCTCTTTTATGTTTCTGTAAGTTCAAATCAAGCAATGATATCCTTTTTATTCATTAAAGTTGCAACCTTTTATTGTTTGTAAATACAAAAGATTCAGACCTTTTTCCTTATTTCATCACAAACAAATCCTTAGCACATTTGTTTATGCTTTTGTTTGGTTCTTGATTCTATCAATACTGTTAGTTTTATTGGAAATTCAACAATGAGACCCTCTTGTAGATTTTTCTTATCTAAGAAGAATCGAGTCTTTTTTAATCTCCATCATAGTCTAACAAGCAATTTATCAGGGAACCAGTTTAATTTTGAGAAAAACAAGCAATTTTTTACCTACCCTTTTAGAATCTTGGGGTCCAGGACCATTTTCAATGAAGCCCAGAAATCTTTTTGTGCTCCCTATATCAGTTTTGGCCAATCTCGGCTTATAACAGGAGACTTTAGGGGGGCTTCTATTGTTGCTAGTGTTGCATCACAAGTTAGAAAGTTTTCAACATCTGTTGAGACAAGAGTGAATGATAATAATTTTGAGAGAATTTATGTGCAAAATGGGATCGGTATTAAGCCTTTGGTGGTTGAGAGGATTGATAAAGATGAGAATGTTTTAGGGGACGAAGAGTCTAGGATAGGGGTGCTTGTTGATGATTGTGAAAGTGTAAATAGAGAGAATTTGGATGGTGGTCAAGAAGTTGAGATTGTTAGTCCTAAGAGGGAAGAGAGTGAGATAGAAAAGGAGGCATGGAAGTTGTTGAATGATGCTGTTGTTATGTATTGTGGGAGTCCTGTGGGAACTGTGGCCGCGAATGATCCTGGGGATAAGATGCCATTGAATTATGATCAGGTGTTTATTCGTGATTTCGTGCCTTCAGCTCTTGCGTTTTTGCTCAGAGGTGAAGGAGAGATTGTGAAGAATTTCTTGCTTCATACCTTGCAATTGCAGGCAATACTTTATCCTGCTTTTCTATTTTGGTTTGATATATCCTTTCATTGTTTCATTTGATATTTTTCCATTTATATCATTGTTCTATTTTGACCAGTATTAAAATGCCTGGTTAATGTGCACCAAGTTATTAATGAGGATTCGTTTAGAAGTCATGAAATGCACCTATATTCCATATTGACCATTGTTGTTTACAAATTTTAGTATAAATGTCAACCTGGGTAAACTTTCTGATGATGATATGATTATTCAAATGCCATTTAATACTAAATTTTCTGTTTCTCTGGAATTGATTTTTCACCCATTTTATCGGTTATAATTTCTTATGTCTTCTTGTCATCTTTCAGACAGATGTTCCTTTATGGTTTTGTGCCTATTGTTCATATTGGCTTAATCATACTTGTGCATTTATAGCTATGTTTTTATAATTGATGTTCTTGAAAACTCAAGAAATTGTTTTTGTTTTCTTAGAGTTGGGAGAAAACAGTGGACTGCTATAGTCCAGGCCAGGGGCTGATGCCTGCCAGTTTTAAAGTCAGAACGGTGCCTCTTGATGACAGTAAATTTGAAGAAGTTTTAGATCCAGATTTTGGTGAATCAGCTATTGGCCGTGTTGCACCTGTGGATTCTGGTTAGTAAACACCTCTGTGAACATTTTAATTTTAAAAATTGCCATGGTTCTGTATTTTGATTCTAGTAAGGATTTTTATGTGTCCCATATGTTTCATTGTAAATGTCCAACATCTGTAGCCGTAATATATTTCAGGAGACAGCTATTGATCTCAGTAGTTCATTGATTCTTGTTGATTGATAGCATCTGTGTTTCTTCTTTTCTTTTTCATTAGGGTTGTGGTGGATTATTTTGTTGAGGGCATATGGGAAACTCACCGGTGACTATGCCTTACAAGAAAGGGTGGATGTTCAGACTGGCATAAAACTGATCTTGAACTTGTGCTTAACTGATGGGTTTGATATGTTTCCTTCTCTACTAGTCACCGATGGCTCCTGCATGATAGATCGGCGGATGGGTATCCATGGTCACCCCCTTGAGATTCAAGTGAGTTATTTCCTTACATTATCCTTTTGGATGTGTTGGTTGGTAATTTGACTTGGGCTGTTTGTAGTGGTTTGCCGTGTCCTTGTAATATGCTTTTTTGAGTTAATTTCAAGTGATGTGGAGTTCTGCACAGTTGAAAATTTAGGGCTTAGTTCTATATGAGTTTGGAGCATCCCTGCATTGCCCTTAATTGTTACATGTGGAAATGGAGTCTTGCTTATGAAATGCTTTCAGGCTTTTCCGCAAATGTAATGATTTAAAGATTTATAAAGTGCAGCTGCGAGGTATGCAGGCTTAATGATATGAAAAACTCAACTCTTGCCTTTTGCTGGCGCTGTTAGTCTGTTATATATTTCTCATTTCTCCAAAGCACTTTTAACCATTGCTCTGATGCTGCTTTTTTTTTTTCCTTCTTGTTCATGTATAGAGAATGTTAGTCAGTAACCACCCTGCTATATGTACAAGCTTAGTTCTTTGATTTTTTTTTTTTATATGCTTATGCATCTATGGTTTACCTCACAACTACTAGTCTATTTATGCAGGCCTTGTTTTACTCAGCTTTACGATGCTCACGCGAGATGATTGTTGTAAATGATGGATCAAAGAATTTAGTTAGGGCTATCAACAACAGACTCAGTGCTCTGTCATTCCACATTAGAGAATACTATTGGGTAGATATGAACAAGATCAATGTGATATACCGGTATAAAACAGAAGAGTATTCTACAGAAGCCACCAACAAATTCAATATTTATCCTGAACAAATTCCATCATGGCTCATGGACTGGATACCTGAGGAAGGCGGGTATTTGATTGGCAATCTGCAGCCAGCTCACATGGATTTTAGGTTTTTCACTCTTGGAAATCTTTGGTCCGTTATTTCATCTTTGGGTACTCCAAAACATAATGAAGCTATTCTAAATCTGATTGAAGCCAAATGGGATGATCTTGTGGGAAATATGCCTCTTAAGATATGCTACCCTGCTCTAGAGCATGAAGATTGGCGTATAATCACTGGCAGTGACCCAAAGAACACGTGAGTTTCCAAAAATTTTACTTGAGCCTCTGTGCATGTGCATTCGTTGTTCAATTTACAATATCTATCAACTCTAAAATTTCTTTTCTGATTGTGCATTGCAGCCCTTGGTCATATCATAATGGTGGGTCGTGGCCAACACTTCTGTGGCAGGTAAGCTTGACTTCATTTGCAATATGTACGTTTTGCTGAGGCTTAAAAAAAATTATTTGGGACCAGCAGACACGCATGCAATGCTGATTTATACTAAACAAACCTTCCTGCTAGTTTTGTTGGTTTATGTGATACATGGAATCTAGTTTCTAAAGGTTTCTGGTTGGTCATACTAACGAGAAAAGAGTCATTGGTAGCCCAAAAAACAAAACATCCAAAATTCACCCCTTGAATCACTTAACTGATCTCTGCCCTCTGAATCGTTTCCATTTTGATTCAGTTCACTTTGGCATGCATAAAGATGAACCGAGTTGAACTAGCTCAGAAGGCGATTGCTTTGGCTGAGAAGAGACTTCAAGTTGACCATTGGCCAGAGTATTATGACACCCGAACTGGGAAGTTTATCGGAAAGCAATCCCGTCTCTATCAAACATGGACGGTTGCAGGTTTCCTAACATCAAAAATTCTCTTGGAGAACCCACAGAGGGCGTCCTTATTATTCTGGGATGAGGATTATGAGCTTCTTGAGATATGTGTTTGTGGACTTAACACGAGTGGCCGAAAGAGGTGTTCTCGAGGCGCTGCTAAGTCTCAGATTCTTGTGTAGGATGATGCATAGGCAGAATTTCTGTTACTGTACAGCTAAGCTATTAGGATAGACTGATAAAACAGTGATTTTTAACCACAAAAGGAAGAAGTTATACTAGCAGCAACATCTTCATGCACGACTAGACCATAGTCTCAGTTTAATTATCATGTTAATGAGCCGATT
>Ga0307515_10003927_pt1 | contig 31028 bp, 27 predicted proteins | sample 17_EM_MG_FD_194513 | JGI IMG/M metagenome (GOLD analysis project Ga0307515, IMG submission 194513) | Populus trichocarpa ectomycorrhiza microbial communities from riparian zone in the Pacific Northwest, United States - 17_EM | ecosystem: Host-associated > Plants > Roots > Unclassified | place...
TAGGACACCGCTCACCGAGGCAGTCATGGAGTTGAATCGTTACGATCAAATCTCATTGGTCGTGGCAGACCCGCTCACCGCGGCCCTGCCGATCAGCGGCATCTTCCGCACCGGCGATAGTCGCGGCTTCGCGCAGGCGATTGCAAAACTCTACGGCCTGGAACTGAGCGCACAAGCCAATCGGATCGAGTTGCGCGCGGCCAGGTCAAAAATCCCTTCTCTTCACTAGCGGTATCGCAGCCCCTCGGACGTCTACTTTTTAGGACCCGCGCGCGCGCACATGCGCGCGGACATCTCGAGGGAGTGATGAGAACAATTTTCAGAGCCGCAATTTTCGGGCTCTTCACCCTTTTTGCATTAACGGCAGCCCGCGCACAGGGGCTTTACGAGCTCAATCTGCCTGAACAATCGCTCGCGGATTCGCTCCGCGCGATCGGCCGGCAGACGGCGATGAACATTCTCTTCGATCCCGCGACGGTCGACCGCGTGACCGCGCCTGCCCTGCACGGAAAGTTCTCCGCCGAGAACGCAGTGATGAAAATATTAGCCGGAACGGGTTTGACCGCTCAGCAGACTTCCACCCATACCTGGCTGATCTACCCTGCGCCCCTGCAAGACAAACCAAGGCCGATTTCCACTCGAGCGGTCGCGGCTGAAGAATCCGCGCCGCAAGACTCACGGGCGGCTCCCAATAGCACGCTGGAAGAAGTGACGGTCACCGGCTCGCTGATTCCACAGATCAAAGCCGACAAGGCCGCGCCCGCACTTACGTTGTCCGCCGTCGAAATTGAAAACCAAGGATTCCGAAACGTGTATGACGCGCTCCGCACGTTGCCGATCGCAAATGGCAGCGTACAAGACGCACAGTTCACCGGCGGCTTTACGCCAGGCGCGAGCTCCATCAGCCTGTTTGGACTGGACCCCAGCTTTACGCTGACTTTGTTGAACGGCCGTCCGCTTGCGGACTATCCCATGCCCTTCAATGGATCCAGTGACATCACGAATCTCGGCAACATTCCCGTCGGACTCATCGACCATATCGATGTTTTAACCGGCGCTGCGTCATCCATTTACGGATCGTCGGCCATTGCAGGCGTCGTGAATATCGTCCTCAAAGAGAAAGTCGAAGGCACTTCAGTGACGCTGCGCGCCGGCGGCTATTCACAAGGTGGCGGCGAGAACCAGCGCTTACAGCTTTTCAGCGGCTTGAGTCGCGACAAACTGGATCTCGTCTACGGTTTGGAACTGACGCATCAGGGCAGGATGATCCAAAGGGATATAGACGGCCTGTCGGCCCTGACTCGCGGCGAAGCCAACTCTCGAAGCTTCCTCGTCGCGGCCCGCGGCACAGGCTACATGGATCCCGGTGCGCAAACCTGTGAGCCGCTGAGCGCACTCTACGGCGGCCAGCTCGCCTACTCTTTCAGGCCGGCGAACGGTTATTACTGCGGCACCGCTTCGAGCGGATACAACAGCATCATCAGCGAAGATAAACAACTCAACGCTCTCGTGTCCGCCAAGTATCACCTCACGGATGCCACGACCGCCTACACCCAAGTTTTGTATGGCAGGAGCGAGCCGACGTATAGCAATGGTCTGCCGTCCTGGGGCACATCCCGCGTCACCGGCAATATTTCGGGATACATTTGGAATCAGGACACGCAGCAAGCCGAGTTATTGCAGCGTCTTTACTCACCGGAAGAAATTGGCAATTGGCATAACCAAAGCCAACATGTTCACACGCACGCCTTCAATGGCTCGATCGGGCTGAAAGGCAGTTTCGGTGCCACCGGCATTCAGTACGACGCTTACTATCACTATTCTCAAGAAAATACTCACTACGTTTCATTCAACAGCAACTTCGTCAATCAACGCGCCACGGACTATTACTTAGGACCGCGGCTGGGAACGACGGACGATGGGTATCCCATCTTTTCCCCAAACCTCGAGCGCTTTTACTCCCCCATCACTCCAGAGCAATACGAAAGTTTTACCGGCGCGCGCTCCGAGTATTCCGTTTCCTGGACCGAAGATCTAACCGCCATTCTCACGGACAGCAGCCTTTTCTCGCTGCCGGCCGGCGATGTCGGCGTTGCAGTGATCACTCAAATCGGAACGGACAAAGTGCATGCGCCACTCGACCCCAATGCGGCAGCCGGCGTGTTCGATGGCACGAATGCGCGCCCGAATTCGGCGGGCAGTCGCGATCACTACTCATTCGGCAGCGAAGTTCGTGTGCCGATCTTCCGCATGCTGACCGCGGACCTTTCCGGCCGATACGACCGGTACGACTACGAAGCGGGCACAGGCTTCGGTGGCGCCCATGGCAGCGGCAAATTTACCTATCGCGGCGGATTGGAGTTTCGTCCCCATAACGACGTGCTCCTGCGAGCAAGCTACGCAACAGCCTTCCGCACCCCCGACTTGTACTACCTGTTTGAGGGACCGACGGGAAGTTTTAGTAACCGCACCGATTGGTACCAGTGCCGTCTCGCCGGATACACCACGCGCAACATCGATGATTGCGCCTTGTCCGGAGGAATCTCTCCGCTCACCGTGAGCTCGGGAAGCACGGCTCTACAAAACATCACAGCCAAGTCGTATACCTACGGCATCGTGTGGTCGCCTTTGGACACTGCGCTTCGCCTGTCGCTGGACTACAGTCGCGTGGATATCCGGAACAAAGTTCAGCAGATTGATGTCGACGGCTTGCTGCAACAAGAAGCCGATTGCCGCATCGGTATTTCAGAAGGCGGACAGAACTTCGACATCGACTCCCCCACCTGTCAGGACGCGCTCACGGTCATCGAGCGGCAAGATCCGGTGGTTGCGCTGGATCCGCTAAGCGTCACGCTGATTCATTCGGTGCCCACGAACATTGCACTCGAACATCAAGCCGGCATTCAGACTGAGGCGCGCTACAGCTGGGGCACCGAGCGCTTCGGCGACTTCTCCGTCAACGCGCGATACTTCCGCCAACTCGACCACACCTCCAAGAACTTTCCGGGCGACGAGCCGTTCGATCTTCTGTGCTGCGCAAACAATGACGAGTTCTTTAACACCACATCACTTGATGCCGTGTGGAACTTCGGCAAGTTCAGCACGACACTACACGGCACTCGCTACGCGCCGACCTGGACTTCCGATGGTTCCGCTCGAAACGTCGGACCCTGGATGATTTTCAACGGCAGTGAGCGTTACGACATTACGGACAGTCTGTTCGCGCAGGTGATCCTCAATAACATCGCCGACAAACGGCCACCGTCGGATCTCACGAACACCTCATTCCCGTACTACAGCACCTTCAGCTATAACAGCTACGGTCGCGCGTACTGGTTGGAGCTCGGTATCAAGTTTGGTGGACAAGGCGCGCGGCGATGAAGCAAGTGTTACGGATAATGGCCTTCTGGATAGTGGCAAGCGGCATTCCGTCCGTGCACGCGGCTCAGCCTTACGATTTCTCTACCCAAGACGGAAAGACCCAAATCACGATAGACACCACCGCGGCCCCCGATTTGAAGGACTGGTGCGAAACTAAGCTCGCGCCCGTCTTGGCGGACTGGTATCCGCGCATCGAAGCTCTGTTGGCGAGCGAGGGCTTCGTGGCTCCAAGAAAAGTCCGCATTACCTTGAGGCCACAACCCGGCGTTGCGGAAACCAACGGCACGGAAGTCAGCGGCAATTCAGAGTGGTTCAAGAAGCAATTGGGCGGCGAAGCGATCGGCGCCATGATTCATGAGATAGTGCACGTGATTCAGCAATACGGCGACTCGGAGCGCAACCCTTTTCCCGGCTGGCTGACGGAAGGCATTGCCGATTACATCCGCTTCTTCAAGTTCGAGCCGGACTATCACGGCGCGGATGATGTCTGGCTGAAGAAGCAGGATTTGGCAAAGATTCGTAGCGATGGCGCGTATCGGCAAAGCGCAAACTTTCTTAACTGGGTCAGCGAAAAATACGATCGCAACATCGTTGCGACGCTCAACGCACTCGCCCGGCAGCGGCGGTATAGCGAAGTCATTTGGAAACAGCGAACCGGGAAGACAGCGGACGAGTTGGGACAGGAATGGAAGGCCGAGAAGACTGAGTCAACACGCCGCTGATCGACAGCGGCGCCTGCTCGCTCAGCTCTCAGGCGGAATAAAGTTGAACTCGTGCTCTTCGCCGGCAAAATTAACCCGCACACGCAGCACATGCTCGTCCTTGCGGCCGAATCTTAATTTTTCCGTCACCAGCTTCCCGCCCTCCGCCTTTGACGGCTGCACCACTTTCGCTTGCAGGATAGCTGCCTTCAGAGCGTCGACTCTCGCCCGATACCCAGGGCTCTCCGCCTGAACGCTGACGGAAGAGCCGGTGGGCCACTGATCCGTTGTCACGCCACGCGTAGGATTGTCGCTGCTTGTGTCGTTGGAGGGTTCGGATCTACGTGATGGACCTCTGCCGCTCGAAGGTGCGCCGTAGTCCGGCGGAGCGCGATCGAGAGGCCCCCGTTGATCGGGATCCATAGTGCCCATTCGATCGTCGAGCGTGTCGTCAACGTCGCGATCTAATGGACGGCGCGAGGTTGCTCCGCGCGCTTCGGCGATGAGCCGGTCCAGCTTAACCAAACCGACTTGCCGGCCGGCAGCGGTGAACACCTTGACGTCGCCATCGGTCAAACTCACGGGCTGATCGGTTCGGTTAACGCCGGTGACTTTGAAAACGAGCCGTCCTTTATCCAGGCCAGGCTCCGTAGAGATAGTCACGGAGCCTCGGTTTTTGCTGGAGCTTAAGCCATCAACGGCCTTCTCTGTGCTCGAGACGGCTGCGAATGCAAGAGAACCCGTCACGCTGCTGGCTAGCAGAGCCGCTAGTCCTATCGCTGCTACAGTTTGCATGGCAATCGCTCCTGGGGTTTGCATAAGCCCATAGTCTTGACGTCCATACTACACGCAGATTTGCGCGTCGTTCACGTGCACAATCTGCGCGATGAAAAGGATTTCGCCGCTGTGGCTACTCACAGCCCTCTCGCTGCTCTTTCTGCAACCAACGCTAGCCAAGGACCTGCCCCGACTACGCGGCAACGTTACGCGCGTTATTGACGGTGACACACTCGATGTACAGCTCTCAAGCGGTCCCATTCGTGTCCGCTTATACGGTGTTGATGCACCGGAAAAAAAACAGGCGTTCGGCACGGAATCGAAAGAAAGACTGGAAAGGCTCGTGAAGGGCAAAGCCGTCGAGATTCAACCGGAGAGTCAAGACCGGTATAGCCGAATCGTGGGAATTGTGTTTACGGGCAAAACGAACGTCAACACCGCCATGGTCGAGCAAGGTTCCGCATGGGCGTATCGCCGCTATCTGCGCAAGAGCGATTCAAATTATTGCCGTCTAGAGTTTTCCGCGCGTAGCGGTAGGCGCGGCTTGTGGAAGAACGCTGCTCGGGCGCCGTGGCAGTTTCGTCGCAAAGGTCCATTTACGGACTACAGCCGAGAGACGGAAGCGGCCTGCATCGCTAGCCTCAGCCGGTCAAAATAGTTTGCGAGTCAGAAAGTCGAACCGAGCCCGCGCAAACGCTGATTAATCGCAATCCACGACATGAGCGTTAGAACCCGCGCGGCATTCACTCAGCCACACTCCGAAGATATCGCCACATAGATCCGCATCTTCCGCAGTCAGTGAGTCAGCCACGCCGCGTGCGAGGCGGGCTCAAAGATCGAGTGCCTCACCCATCCTCATTGTTAGCGCCATCTGCGGCCCGCACGGATGGCCGGCCTGACAGCGCGGCCCTGAAATAATCACGACCCTGCTCTAGCTCGCCCCGCAAACTCAGGGCACAGCATTCTGACTCCATCATTGTTGGTTGCTCCGTTTCGCGATGTCATCGTCATCCATGAACTGGCCGCGCCCGCTGTGCTGGAGGCGTCGTAGTGAGGTGCTGCACGCACCTGGCCGCCGAAAGCGGCTTGTCGGTGGCGGTCCGAGCAAGTCGCTCGGCCGGCAAAGAGTGAATGTGGTATCCGACACGTGTATTAGGCCAGACGCAAAACGGCCATGAACCCGGACATGCACCGCCGCAGGAAAGTGGCTTTAGATTTTTCGGTCAGGCAATGTACGTCTCCGTCAGGACAGCATTTTGTATTGTCCGGTACACAGACCTCATGGACGAGATCAGAAACCTGCTCCAGCAGGCGCAAGACGGCAATGAAGCTGCGCGGGAACAGCTTTTTGCGGTCGCCTATAAGGAACTGCGATTACTGGCGCGTGCTCAACTGAGAGGTGGTGGCCGCAACACTCTCCTCAACACGACGGTGCTGCTTCATGAGAGCTATCTGAGATTTCGCAATGTGGGCGAGCTCTCTAGTGCCGAGCGCGGACAATTCTTTGCGTACGCTGCCCGGGTCATGCGCTCTGTGATTGTTGATTTCGCGCGGCGGCGCCAGGCGATACGCCGCCGCGGAAACGCCCTTCATGTCTCGCTGAACACCCAGCTCGCGGAGAATGTCAGTGTGGGCGATGACGCCATCATCAGTATCAGCGATGCGCTCGAAGCTCTGCGGAAACTCGATGAGCGCCTCGTACAGGTCGTCGAGATGCGTTACTTCGCCGGCATGACTGAAAGCGAAATTGCCTGCGCCCTCGGTGTTACGGACCGGACGGTCCGGCGCGATTGGGAAAAAGCGCGGCTGCTATTGATTGCTTCTTTGCGTTAGCGTGGTTAATGAATCCGAGGCGATGGTAGGGTGCGGCCGCCACGATGCAAATCGGACAAACACCCAGTTTCCCGCAGATGCATGGTTGATCGTCCGCATTGAGTAATTTGGACACGCGTACAAAGCTGGAAAGCGAAGCCCAATGCGTATCACCGCGACAAACTGGAAGATGGTCAGCCGCTTGCTCGATCAGGCGCTGGATCACGAGCCTGCCGCACGCTTGAGCTGGGTGGAATCTCTGCCTCCTGAGTACGCAGAGGCTCGCGAGATCTTGCGCGAGCTGTTCACTCTCTGCGAAGGCGTTGAGATGGCGGATCTGCTGCCACATTTTCCCCATCACGTGTTGGCTGAAACGCCCGACAGTGAGAACGTCCCCTCGCAACTCGGTCCGTATCGCGTTCTTGAGCGGCTTGGCGAAGGATCCATGGGGGATGTCTATCTCGCCGAGCAACAGGCGCCGATGTGCCGAAGGGTCGCCCTGAAGATTCTCAAGTTCGGCCTGAGCACGTACGAGGTGATTGGACGATTCGAGCTTGAGCGCCAGACGCTCGCGCTCATGACTCACCCTCACATCGCACGGATCTTCGACGCTGGCGCCACGAACGATGGGCGGCCGTATTTCGCAATGGAGTACGTACCTGGTGCCCCGCTGACCCAATATTGCGACGAGCACAAGTTGGATATCGATGCCCGCCTTGGACTCTTTGGCCACGTATGCTCAGGCGTACAGCACGCGCATCTGCGCGGCATCATTCACCGTGATCTGAAGCCGTCGAATGTTCTGGTCACTGAGATCGACGGTCAGCCCGTCCCAAAGATTATCGACTTTGGCATCGCCAAGGCGGCGACGGTTGCCGGGGCGAATTCGGATGCACGGACAGCTCGCGGACACATTCTTGGCACTCCGGAGTACATGAGTCCCGAGCAGGCGCAGTTGTCACCGCTCGACATCGATTTGCGCACGGATGTCTATTCCCTCGGCGTGCTGCTCTATGAGCTACTCACTGGATTGCGGCCTTACGCCGTCACTCGCGATGTCATTACGCCCGCCGTTCTGGCACAAGAGATCCTCACGCGGGACGCGGCGCACCCCAGCGCACTCGTTGCAGATCGCAGCGTCGAAGCGCGAGAGCGGGCCGAGAATCGATGCTTATCCGCGCGGGCACTGGCCGCGCGGTTGCGCGGAGATCTCGACTGGATAACGCTCAAAGCCCTCGAAAAAGACCGGCACCGTCGTTACGCCTCGACCGCCGATCTCGCGGCGGATATCGAGCGTCATACTCGACACGAGGCGGTGCTTGCCGGCCCACCTTCGGCCGTATATCGGGTACGCAAACTGGCCCGTCGGCATCGAATCGCGGCGACTACCCTGGCCGCGCTGTTTGTCACTGCTATTGTTTTCGGCTCGGCCATGGCGTGGTTGGCACAACAGACGGCACGCGAACGGGACCGCGCCAATTACGAAGCGCTCGTCGCCCGTCGCGTTACTGCCTTCACCGCCGGGCTGTTTGAATTGGCAAATCCCGCAGTACTCGGCTCGAGCGACGTGACCGCACGAGAACTACTCGATAGCGGAGTAACACGGCTCCAAACGGAGCTACGCAATGAGCGCCAGGATGTGCGCGCAGCCTTACTTGAAGCCGCTGGAAACGCCTACCGCGGCCTTGGTGCATACGACAAAGCTGAGCGCGCGCTCAAAACGGCTGTCGAGCTGCGCGTCGCCGAATCCATTCGCGAGCCGGCCGCTCATGCGCAAGCTCTGCTGAACATGGCGCTTGTAAAGCGCGACCAGGGAGACTTTGCAGCCGCAGAACAGCTCGCGCGGCACGCGGCTCATAGTCTCGAACGCCCGACAGACGCGCGCGCAAAGCAGCGAGCGCTTCTGGAGTTGATCGAGATTCTTCGACTGCGTAGCCAGCTCCATGAAGCCGCGCAGGTGGCCGAAACGAGCATGAGCGCCGACGAGCGATCTGGCGAAATCCTCACCACCGAGTACGCGCGCGCGATGGGTTTGCTGGGCCGCATTCGTATCGCGCAAGGCCGCCTGGGGGAAGGAGAGCAACTGCTCACGCGCTCAGTTGCATTGCACCGGCAAATTGACGGCAACCTCGCTGGTGCGACGATAGAAGCTCGCAGCGGTCTGGCAGATGCTCTCGTGGTCATGGGAGAGGCTGCGCGCGCGGAGCCAATCCTGCGTGAGCTCGTCAAGAACTTGCAAGCGATATACGGCGAGCGCCATCCCGCAGTCGGCGTTGCTTGGTCAGATCTCGGCAACGCACTCTCGGACATTCGGGCGAGTTTCGATGAATCCGAGCAGGTATACCTGAAAGCGCTGGACATCCTACTCGAGAGGAACGGGCCTGCGCATCCTGAAGTCGCGACGATCTACAACAATCTGGGCGCTGCCTATCTCAAGCTCAAAGAGTGGCGCAAAGCGGACGCGGCATATGAGAAAGCCGTGGCTCTCAGGCTTGCAACGCTTGGACCGACCCACCCAGACACCGCTGCGACGAAAACCGGACGTGCGCTGGCGCTGAACAAGCTAGAGAGATATGCCCAGGCTGAAACACTGCTGAGAGAAGCCATAGCCGTACTGGCAGAGGAGCTGGGTTCCGATCACTGGCGTACCGCGAACACGCAGCATTATCTCGGTGTGGTGTTGATGAACCAGCAACGCTTCGAGGACGCTGAGCAGGAAATGCGCCGCGCATACAACATCCAGTTGAAGGCGCTTGGCTCGCGGCACCCTCGCACAAAGGCTACGCAACAAAGTCTAAAAGAGCTTGAGCAGGCGCGCACTCGACATCGCCGTTCTCGTGCACGCGTTGCCGGAGAAGTTGCGCCGAGCGCGTAGACCGTATTGATCCATAAGCCCTGCAACAAAACGGACCGCCCGTTCCGATAACGGTGGTACTTTGTAGCGCTCGCGCTGACTCAGGGAGGAGACATGCGACGCACGCTAACTTTCATCGTGGTCGTAGCACTCAGTGCCGCGGTTGCGCGGAGCGCCACCCCTTCGGTCAACCCCTCGCGCACGCTGACTTTGATTACAGGAGATCGCGTGACGATCTCAGCCGGCAAGCCCGCTGCGGTGAGCGTTCATCCTCGTAAGGGACGCGAGCGGATGCAGTTCCTGTCGCATTTCGTGAAGCTCAATGAGAGCGGCATCGAGCATTACTATGTGATACCCGCGGATGCCGTGCCGTTAATCGCATCGGGCCTTCTCGATCGTCAGCTTTTTGATGTGACGGAGCAGCTTGAATCTAAGTATGACGATGCGAGCCGTGACACGGTGCCGCTCATCGTGACGTATCACGTGCAGCCGGGCCTGTCTGCCTCCGCCGCAACGCTCGCCGGAACAACGCTTACTCGAGAGCTCTTTACAATCAATGGGCTTGCCGCGAATGCGCGCAAGCGGGACACGGGCCCGCTTTGGGATTCGCTGGCGCCCGCTGAGAGTGCGAGCACGAATCTCGCCGCCGCAGGCGGAACGATCAAGAAGATCTGGCTCGATCGTTTGATTAAGCCGGTGCTCGATCAAAGCGTCCCACTGATCGGTGCGCCTGCCGCTTGGGCGCGAGGATACCAAGGCAATGGAGTTCGAGTGGCGGTGGCGGACAGTGGAGTTGATGCCACCCATCCGGACCTTGCGGGAAAGATCGTCGCACAACGCAACTTCACACCCGAATCCGGCGACGACCTGGTCGGGCACGGCACACACGTGGCGTCCATTATTGCCGGGTCAGGTGCGGCGTCTGGCGGAAAATACCGTGGCGTGGCTCCGGGCGCGGAGCTGATCTCGGCGAAAGTCTGTCAGGTCTTTGGTTGTGAGCTCTCCGCCGTCATCGACGGTATACAGTGGGCGGTCACAGAAGCAGGCGCGAAAATCGTCAACCTCAGTTTGAGCGGGCCGGACGATCCGGCGATCGACCCGCTGGAAGAGGCTGTGAACGCGCTGACGGAAAGCCATGGCGCGCTGTTCGTTATCGCAGTCGGCAACTCCGGAAATCTGGCGTTTACAGTGGAGTCGCCGGGATCTACGCAAGCCGCCTTAACGGTCGGCGCCGTCAATCGCAAGGATGAGGTCGCCCGATTTTCGGGCCGTGGACCGGCTATTTCAGATCGCGGCATCAAACCGGACATCACCGCGCCTGGCGTCGCAATCGTTGCTGCGCGCGGGGCAGACACCGCATTGGGAAAGCCGGTGAGTGATTCGTACACAGCGGTGAGCGGAACATCCATGGCCACTCCGCACGTCGCGGGCGCTGCGGCACTGTTGGCGCAGTTGCATCCAGACTATGGCGCGGCGCAATTGAAGTCCGCGCTCATAGGATCCGCGAGGCCCGCTCCGAACGTCTCGATTTTCGATCAGGGTGCGGGCCGAGTGGACATCGCCGCGGCTTTCGCAAATCCGCTGACGGCGGAGCCGGCGAGCTTGAGTTTCGGCACGGCGCGATATCCTCACGACGATGATGCAGTACTCAAGCGTGTGGTCACGTATCGGAACGCGGGCACGACCACCATCACGCTAGCTTTAAAGACAGAAATCACAGTGCTCGGCGGCGGGACGCCTTCCGCCGGTGTGTTTTCCCTGGATCGCAAGAGTTTGCGCCTGGGCCCAGGCGCAAGCGGCTCAGTAACGCTCACGGTCGACACACACAAAGAAACTTTGAATGGAGTTTACGGGGGCAGGATCGTTGCGCTAGGCGACGGCGCGAGCATGTCGACCCCACTCTCCATTGAGCGTGAATTCGAAAGTTATGACATCCAATTGACGCACATCGACCGGCAAGGGCTGCTGACTTCGATCTATCAGACTCTGTTAGTGCCGGTTGATGTGCCGCCCCTCACTCTGCGCACGCCGTTCGTCGCGTTTGGTCCGCCAGAGACAACGGTTCGATTGCGAGCCGGGCGTTACGGCATCGTGTCCAATCAGGTTCTGCCCGACAACGTGCTGCTACTGAAGCCCTTGCAGGTCATCGATGGACCGCTGAGCCTCACATTCGATGCGCGACAAGCAAGCCCAATCACGCTCAAGCCGCCGACGTCGAGCGCAGAGCAATTCTTCACCGCTTACGGTGTGCAGGTGCCGACGAGCTATGGTCTTTTCGGACTCGACACGACCTTCAGTCCTCCCGCGCCCATTTACGGCGTGACACTTGGCCCTCCCGTGCCGGGCGTCATCAGCCACATCACCGCACAATGGACGGATGAGGTGCAGAGCAGCGCCGCCGAAAGTGCACCTTTCTACGGGGCAGTCTGGGCGAGAAATGGCCAGTTCCTCCAGGGTCCGACGCTGGCGGTGAAGCCCGAACAGCAAGCCCTGGTGCGCGCGCAATTCGGCTCTGCATTCTCAGAGATCAAATCAGGCTTCGCGCTGATCGCGCCGAATATCGGTGATGCTTCGTATGCCTTCGCCGGCGGATTGCCCACAACATTGCCATCACGCAGGACGGAACACTACTTCAGCACCGGCGCGGAAATAACTTGGTTCAACGGATTGCTGCTCGATGCACCCCAGCCGTTCCAGCTGGTCACAGGCAGAAACACATATCGCCCGCAGCAAGTGCACGCTGCTCGCTGGAACGAGCCACCATTCGGACCCGGTTTCCCCGCAAACGCGGGCTATCCGGTGCGAGTCGCAAATCTAATTCTATTGCAGCCACCGTTGTGGAGCGATCGCGGCGGCCACGCGGGCTTTTCGGGCTCCGGAACTAACGTGACGGTGGCTTTGTACCGAGAAGGCGAGAAGATCGGCGAGGCAGACAACGTTGCCGTCGTTTTCGAAGTGCCTGCTGAGCGTGCCACGTATCGCGCGGAATGCAGCGGCACCAACTATGCATTTGGCCTCTCGTCTCGAGTCAGCGGCGCCTGGACTTTCACTTCCGAGCATGTAAACGACGAGACAGCGCAAACCTTGCCGCTCATGAGCGTGAGCTTCGAGCCTCGCTTGAATGAGCGCGGCCAGGCGCCGCGTGGCGTTAACTTCGAAGTGCCGGTTTCAGTGCGCCAAGTCGGTAAGCACGGGCCAGTGGTTGCACGCAGTCTGATCGTCGATGTTTCATACGACGACGGCGCGACGTGGCAGCGAGTAAACACGCGCCGCGATGGCGAGCAATGGATCGCAGCACTGAAGCATCCAAAGCAAAAAGACTTCGTTTCGTTGAGAGCTTCTGCTCGGGATTATTCGACGAATGCCGTGGAGCAGACGATCATTCGTGCGTACGCGCTCGCGGAGAGATCAAGGAACGCGCCGTAGACAAAATCGGCTGGCCTTTAACTTGCTTAACGCTCTCAACAAGCTCGGCAAACAACTTCTTATTCATTCCAGTGCCTCCACATACTCGCAAGGTGCTGCTGGCGCCTGCAGCCGGTCACGGCGGTGCGATAAGTCTCACCGTTGGGAAATAGTTGTTATACCTGCTGACATCGCGGGTGAGAATGGCGCAACCACAGACCGCAGCGTGCGCGCCAATATAAAAGTCCGGCAAAACACCCGACTTTGTTCCTCGACGGCGGCGATAATTGAGGAATGCCTTTCCGGCGAGGAATAGTGCCTCTCGCGGAATAGATTCCATACTCAGAGAAGCCTCCGAGAGAACCGCTTCGAGCTCCTCGATTCGCTCAAAGGCTATCGACAGTTCGGAGTAAATCACCGCATTGATCGCAAGTGAATCCGTCAGACTCGCCGTGTCCAATTCTCCCTGCGACCACTCGGCCCACTTCGGATCATTCTGCAGAACATCCAAAAGCACATTGGTGTCGACTAGGACCATAAATCACTCAGCACGCGTGAGAGCCATGATTTCTTCCGTCTTCATCTTCACCGTCGCTCGCCCCCGCAGCTTGGCGAACACGCTGACACGCGGTCTGGCGCGAGGCCTCGCTGGGCGAAGCACGATCTCGCCATTGGCCAGTCGCTCAAACGTCACGGCGCTGCCAGCCTTCAAGCCTAGATAATCCCGAACAGTCTTCGGGACTGTCACCTGACCCTTACTTGTCAAAGTCGTCGCCATGGAAGTAATACCTAATAATTACCAGGTATTACTTTAGCGCATTTGCGAGCCTCTAGCACGTCGAGATCCACAAATTGCATGCTCAGCACTGCAGGCCGCACGACGTTTCAGTCGTTAAACGTCTCAGCAAGCGTCCGAAGATTGATCCCCAGCCGTTTTATCCAATTCGGGCGGGGTAACTTTCTCATGTGCTGGATTTATACATCAGTTCAGGACTTGCATGCCATCGTGTTAATTGGGTAGTGTATTACGACGATAACACACGTGGAACGCAGAGCACCGTGCGGACTCCTGAAGATGCTTTGATCCAGCTTCGGAACATTCGCAAGGTGTACCGGGCAGGAAAAATTGAGACGACGGCGCTCGACGACGTCACTCTGAGCATTCATGAAGGCGAGTTCGCCGGAATCATGGGTCCGTCGGGATGCGGTAAGTCGACTCTGCTCAACATCGTCGCGATGCTCAATTCGCCCTCGGCTGGTCTTTATCTACTCGGAGGCATTGACGTGGGGCAGACGCGGGCGGCGGCGGCGTGATCGCAGTGGATTGCAGCGGCCGAGGATCTGCCAATGGCGTTTAAGCTCGTCGACGCCAAGGAGCCGGTGACCGCTCACGCACGGGTGACCGGCGCCGCAATGGATCAGCCACTGCCGAAGCGGCGCCGCAATTACATAGCGTGGACCATTGGCGCGGTGCTGTTATCGGGCGGTGCTATCGCTGCCCTCTCACAACTCGTACCGCGCGGCTTACAGGTTGCGGAAAGCGACATCCGGGTCGCAACGGTCAAACAAGGCATATTTCGCAACGATGTCGTCGTGCGTTCGACGGCGGAACCACTGCGCACAATCATGCTCGACGTGCTCGAGTCTGGTCGCGTCGAGGAGGTCCTGGTCAACGATGGCGCCCTGGTCACGAAAGGCACTCTTCTGTTCCGCCTCTCAAATCCGCAGCTGCGCCTGAATCTGGTCGCGCGCGAAGCGGACCGGGCGCAACAGATTTCCAACCTGTCCAACCTGCGGGTATCGATTGAAACGAGCCAGACAGAGCACCAGCGACGCATGCTGGACCTCAATTTCGCCCTCGCTCAGGCCGAGAGGCAATACGCGCGATACGCGTCGCTGCTGAAAACGGGTGTCATATCCGTCGAGGCTTTCGAAGAATCACGGGATCGGCTCGAGCAACAGAGGCAAGCTCTCGAAGACCAAAAGAAGCGCTACACGATTGAGCTGCGCATCAAACGAGACGGCGCCAGGCAAATGGAGCAAGCCATCCAGCAATTGGATGCCGGTCTGAAGGTCGTGAACGAGTCCATCGAGGCGCTGGCAGTCCGTGCACCGATCGCGGGCCGACTGACAGACTTCCGCTTGCAGTTGGGCGAGATCGTCAAATCGGAGCAGCGCGTGGGCCGTATCGACGATCCGAGTCAGGTAAAACTGACGGCGCAGATCGACGAGTATTTCCTGGGCAGTGTGGTCACCGGCAAAAAAGGCTCCGTCAATGTCAGCGGGCACGACTATGCGGTGCAGGTCAGCCGCGTCTTCCCACAGATCAAGGATGGCCGGTTCCTGACCGAATTGCTGTTCACCGGCGAGGCGCCGTCGGAAATGAGCCCGGGCCAGAGCGCGGAAACGCGCCTTACCCTCGGCGGGACGAGCCCAGGGCTGATTCTGCCGAACGATGCGTTCCTGGCCGACACCGGTGGCGCCTGGGCGTTTGTGTTGACTCCCGACGGCCGGGCAGCCGAGCGTCGCAAGATTCGTGTCGGCCGTCGCAACACCAGCCAGGCGGAAGTGACTTCGGGTCTCGCGCCTGGCGAGCGCGTGATCGTCTCTGCGTATGCTGGATTCGGCAAAGCCGAACGGCTGCAACTTGTCCAATAGCCCATAGAGTTTCATGGAAGGCGCAATGATCAAGCCGGTAAACACCACCAAGAAATTTACAGGTGGACAAGTCGTCACGACGGCGCTGAACAACCTCAGCCTCGAGATCGATGCCGGTGAGCTGACGGTCGATGAGAATGTCAGTCTGCTCGATGGAGCGATTGCAGAGCTGGCCACGGCTGTTAGTTGATATCGGAGCTGCGATGAAACTTAAGGACTTCCGGGTCGGTTTGCGCATTCTCGCCAAGAACCCCGTGTACTCGCTGGTCTCGATATTGGGGCTTGGGGTCGGGCTGGGTGTCTGCCTGCTGTTGCTGAGTTATGCGCGCTACTGTTGGCAATACAACGCGCATGTACCGGGCGTCGACAACGTGTACATCGTCAAGCAGCGAAACAACCTCCAACTGGGCACGCCATGGTATGACCAGGCCCCGCTGTTCTTGCTTGGGGCAGCCAGGACAGTTCCTGGCGTGACGAACGCAAGCGCTTACGTCAACTGGTTGCCCCTCACTGTCGAGGTAAACGGCCAACTGCGCAAGCTCGGGAGCCTGACTGTGCTGCCTGGCTTTGCCGAGATGATGGGCCTCGAGGCGATCAAAGGCGACCTGAACGAAGCGTTGTCACGGCCCGATGCCTTTGCGATCACCGAAAACACCGCGATACGTCTCTTCGGCACGTCGGACGTACTGGGACGGACTCTGCAGTTGCGTTTGAGCGCAGTGGATGAGAATCGCAGCATCGCGCGGATTGCCGCGATCCTGCGCGATCCGCCGGCGAATACGACCATTCCATTCGAAACCCTGAACGGTCCGAATCTCAGCCTAGTGCCGACGTTGCTGCGTAACGAGTTGCTCGGGAACTCTGAGTGGATGGGCTATTTGCTGATCCGCGTGCAATCCGACACCCCGCTGGCAACCGTCACCGACGTTTTGCAGCAAGCATTCGACGAAGCGCCAGGCACGCAAAAGATAGCGCCGGAAAAGAAGGAGCGCCTGGGGGATCGCCATGTCAGGGATTTCAAGTTGTCCCGTCTGCGCGATGCTTATTTCGATCGCGAGGTGGCGACCGATTGGCTTTCCCTGCCGGTCGATCGGGGCGACTCCACCATCGTCGCCGGCCTCGTCGCCGTTGCCCTCCTCATTCTCGCGCTCGCTGCCGTCAACTACATCAATCTGGCGACCATCCGCGTGGTCCGCCGCCAGCGCGAGATCGCCATGCGCAAAGTGCTCGGTGCAAGTAACACTCGCCTCGCGCTGCAGTTTGCCGCCGAATCGCTGCTCGTTTCCATGCTGGCGACCGCTACCGGATTTGTTCTCGCTTGTCTTGCCCTACCTGTCTTTTCAGAGCTGATGAACCGCGATCTGGGAAGCATGCTGTCTCTTGAGAATATCGGCATCGCTTTGGGCCTTGGCATGACCCTTGGCCTCACGACCGCCCTGTACCCCGTGTGGATCGCGTTTGGCGTGCGCCCTTCACTGATGTTGATGGGACGGCCCGATTCGGAATCCCCTGGCAGCAAGCGGTTGCGCCAGGTGTTGTCCGTGTTACAGGTGTCTGCCGCGATGGGACTAGCCAGTTTCACCCTGGGCGTCTCCTGGCAAGCCCGGTTCGCCATCGATGCCTCGCCGGGCTTCAATCCTTCCGCGTTACTGGTCTTCGACCTTCCCAAGGGGGCCGTAACGGGAGACGAAAAGCCGCGTGGCCTCATGGCGGCGCTTTCGCAGCGCCCCGAGGTGGCGGGCATAGTGGTATCGAGCGATGCAGTCGGGCGCTCTCAGGAGTCCTGGAGCACCGAGATCAAGCGCGAGGGGCGCGAAGCATTGATCATCGATGTGAAGTCGGTCAGCCCCAATTTTTTCAAACAATATGGCATCAGGCCGGCGGCAGGAAGATTGTTCGACCCGACGATCGACAAGGACGCCGACTCTGTTCCGATCGTGATCGATGAGATCGCCGCGCGCCAACTCGGCTTCGCCTCACCGGAACAGGCGCTCGGACAGGCTTTGCTGTTCAGGAGAACTGAAAACGACGTCTCCGTATTCATCACCAAACGTATCGTAGGCATTGCGCCCGAAATCCGTTTTTACTCGTTGCGCGAGACGCCGGGCGCCGTAGCGTATCAATTATCCCGCGGGTGGGATGTTACGCTGACAGTCCGTGCCAGCGGATCGATCGCAGACGCGGAGCGCGCTGCCCAGGAAGTCTGGTCCCAATATTTTCCGAACTCCGTCCTGGAAATAAGGCCGGCCAAAGAGATCTATGCCGCCAATTATGCAGAGGATGCCAGGCTTGCCAGACTGCTGGGGTTCTCGACGGCCATCGCAATGCTCATCGCGGGTTTCGGCGTTTACGTGCTCGCAGCCGATGCCGTGCAACGCCGCACCAAGGAAATCGCGTTGCGCAAGCTGTTCGGCACCCGCCGCCGTGACATCGGCAAGCTGGTTGCAAAAGAGATCGGCGCGGTCATCTTGTTATCAGCGGCAATCGCCCTGCCGCTGACCGCGGTGGCAATCGCACGCTACCTGGCCGCTTACACGGAATGGACGCCATTAGCTTTTTGGGGCTTGGCATATGCGCCGCTGGCGTCCTTGACCGTGGCTGTATTCGCGGGCGCGCGACAGGCGTGGATCGCAATGACTCTGAAGCCGGCCGATGCGCTGCGAAGCTAGCGGCATGTCTGACGATAATTGCAGTCGCCGCTCTCCCGACCGGAAATTCATCTCAACCCCGCACCCGTGCGCGGGGCCCAACTCGCTCGCACTAGCACGGCATCCGCAAGATTCCGTTGGCGGCTGCAGCCCATCACGGCGGCGCGATGAGTCTAACCGTTGGGAAATAGTTGCTATACCTGCTGACGTCGCGCGTGCACGGGATGCATAACACTTTGGGACAAAGCTCGATTCTGGTTACTGGAGGCGAACAAGCGTTTCAGTCGTTAAACGTCTCAGCAAGCGTCCGAAGATCGATCCCCAGCCGTTTTAGCCGGGACCGCAGCACGGGCCACTCTTCTTTCATGAATCGGTTTCTCTCGCGACGGAGCAAAATGTCGCGCACGCCTTTGCGCAGCATGAGCCCTTCACCTCGGTACTTGTCGGTGAAGCCTTCACGCGCGAGCTCCTTGTACGCCTTGGCGACTGTGAGCGGATTGACATCGAAATCCTGTGCGAGCTGCCGTACCGAAGGCAGCATTTGCTCTTCCAGGTAGATCTGATCGAGGATGCGGACCACCAGCAGATCCATAAGCTGGCGGTAAATCGGAACATCCTCGATCCAATTCGGGCGGGGTAACTTTCTCATGTGCTGGCTTTATACATCAACTACGGACTTGCATGCCATCGTGTTAATTGGGTAGTGTATTACGACGATAACACACGTGGAACGCAGAGTACCGTGCGGACTCCTGAAAATGCTTTGATCCAGCTGCGGAACATTCGTAAGGTGTACCGGGCAGGAAAAATTGAGACGACGGCGCTCGACGACGTCACTCTGAGCATTCATGAAGGCGAATTCGTCGGAATCATGGGTCCGTCGGGATGCGGTAAGTCGACTCTGCTCAACATCGTCGCGATGCTCGATTCGCCCTCCGGCGGGCTTTATCTACTCGGCGGCGTCGACGTGTCCGGCGCTTCTGAGCCACGACTCGCCGAAATCAGAAAGGGCAATATCGGATTCATTTTCCAGAGCTTCAATCTCATCGACGATCTCTCAGTCTTTGAGAACGTGGAGCTGCCCTTGCTCTCTTCCAACGTTCCAAGAATCAAGCGCCAGACGCGGGTGCGTGAAGTGCTGGAGCTGGTCAATCTCGCGCACCGGTCGGCGCATCTGCCTGCGCAGCTTTCTGGAGGCGAGCAGCAGCGGGTTGCAATAGCGCGTGCGGTTGTTGTCGACCCGAGGCTAATCGTCGCGGACGAGCCGACCGGCAATCTCGACTCCCGCAATGGCGAAGAAGTCTTGGATATGCTGACCACGCTCAACCAGCAGGGCGCGACCATTCTCATGGTCACGCATTCGCCCACTCATGCCGAGCGCGCGGGCCGTGTTCTCAACTTGCTCGACGGGCGGCTCGTGTCAGACGCCAGTCGAGTAGCGGCGTAGGCATCAGTGTTGGCGCTTGAAATCAAAGATCTCACGCAGCGACTAAACGGCACCGCCATGGATGAGCCGTTACCCAAGCGGCGACGGAATGACCTGCTGTTGGGTCTTACGCCCGTTCGGCACGTGATCGCTTCTGTCTACGCCGTATACGGCAAGGCCGACCGACTGGAAATTGCCCCATAGCTGCTGGCGATACTCAAGGAATCACCATGCTAAAGCTGATCAACACCACTAAGAAATTTGTAGGCGGCGAAGTCGTCACGACGGCGCTCAACAACATCAGTCTTGAGATCAAAGCCGGAGAATACGTGGCCGTCACGGGACCCTCTGGTTGCGGCAAATCGACCTTGCTGTCCATTCTCGGAATGCTCGATACACCCGACGGCGGCGAGTACTGGTTCGACGGAGAGAACGTTGCCGCGTGGAGCGAAGTAAAGCTGAGTGAGCTCAGGCGCGGGCGCATTGGCTTCATCTTCCAGACTTTCAATTTGATCGAAGAATTGTCGATCGATGAGAACGTCGAGCTGGCGCTGGAATACAGCAGTGTTCCGACCAAGGAACGCCGCGAGCGTGTCGCGCAGATGCTCGACAAACTCGGTGTCGCGCACCGCGCCAAGCATCGTCCTTCGCAGCTATCGGGCGGCCAGCAGCAGCGCGTCGCCATTGCACGCGCCCTCGTCACGAAACCTACCTTGCTGTTGGCCGACGAACCGACCGGTAACTTGGATTCCGCGCATGGTGAAGAAGTCATGCGCATCCTCCAGCAGATCAATGACGAGGGCACCACTATCGTCATGGTCACGCATTCACCGTCGCATGCGGCGCAGGCTTCGCGCACAGTTGGTCTGCTAGATGGAGCGATCGCTGAGCCGGCCGAAGTCGTGGCGACCTAGGGAGGCGCGGTTGTAATGAAACTTCAAGACTTCCGCGTCGGCTTACGCATTCTGAGGCAGGACCCAGTTTACTCGCTGGTCGCGATATTGGGGCTCGGGGTCGGGATGGCTGTTTGCCTGTTGTTGTTAGGTTTCGCGCGTTACTCCTGGCAATACGATTCACATGTTCCGGAGGCCGAGAACGTTTATGTCATCAAGCAACGCAGCAACCTTGAGTTAGGAACGCCTTGGTACGACCAGGCTCCGCTGCTACTGCGTGAAGCAGCAAAGGCAATTCCCGCGGTGACTAACGCGAGCGGCTATTTAAATTGGTTTCCGCTCACCGCGCAGGCGAATGGCCAACTGCGCAAGCTCAGGAATCTCACGGTGCTTCCGGGCTTTGCCGAGATGATGGGACTTCAGGCAATCAAAGGCGATCTGAACGAGGCGCTGTCGCGCCCGGACAGCTTCGCGATCACGGAAGATATAGCGCGCCGTCTCTTCGGAACGTCGGATGTGCTAGGACGGACTGTGCTGTTGATTTCCGTAGACGACGGGCAATTCGCGCCCGGCAGCAACCGCACTCTCGCGCGCATCGCCGCGATCTTGCCCAATCCGCCGGCGAATACGACGATTCCGTTTGAAACGCTGACCGGCGTGAACCTCGGCTTCGTGCACCAATTCATGCGCACTGAAGCCCTCGGCGGCGAGCTGGGATGGTGGGGCAATTTGCTGATCCGCGTCCGACCCGGTGCCTCGCCGGCTGCAGTCAGTGAGGCCTTGCAAGCTGCGGTGGACCGCGCGCCCTTTGCGCAGAAAGCGTCGGCCGAAATGAAAGAGCGGCTGGGCGATCGCAAGGTCATGGATATCAAACTATCTCCGCTGCGCGCTGCCTATTTCGATCGAGAAGTGGCGGTCAACCGCTTCTCCATGGCCGTGGATCGCGGCAATTCCACCGCAGTCGTCGGCCTGGTGGCCATCGCCCTCCTCATACTGGCCCTCGCAGCCATCAATTACGTCAACCTCGCTACCATCCGCGTAATTCGCCGCCAGCGAGAAATCGCTATGCGCAAAGTGCTCGGCGCCAGGAAAGGCCGCATCGCGCGGCAGTTTGTCGCGGAGTCGCTGTTGGTCTCCACGCTCGCGACGGCAATCGGGTTGCTGCTAGCTGGTCTGGCTTTGCCTGTCTTTGCGGCGCTGATGAACCGAGACTTGGACAGCGTGCTCTCTTTCGAAAATATCGGAGCGGCTCTCGCGATTGGCCTCGCCCTCGGCCTGCTTACCGCGATCTACCCGGCGTGGATCGCGTTTGGCGTGCGCCCGTCACAGATGCTGGTGGGACGTCCAGACACAGAATCTCTCCGCAGCAAGCGCCTGCGGCAAGCATTGTCCGTGTTGCAACTGGCTGTCGCGATCGGACTCGCCAGTTGCACGATGGCTATCTCCTGGCAAACCCGGTTCGCCATCAACGCGTCCCCGGGCTTTGACGCCTCTCCATTGTTGACCTTTGAACTGCCCGACGCGATCACGGGACGTAAGAGCGACAAGGCGCGCAGCTTCATGGCAGCGCTCTCGCAGCAGCGAGCGGTCGCAGGCATTGCCGTGTCGGCCGACTCGGTTGGGCGTTCAAGGAATCCGTGGAGCGCCGAGATCAAACGCGAAGGAGGTGAAAGTGTGACGCTGGACGTGAAGTCGGTCAGCGCCACTTTTTTCGAGCAATATGGCATCAAGCCCGTCGCGGGCAGGCTGTTCGACTCAAAAATCGACAAGGAAGAAGATACCGTTCCGATGGTGATCAATGCGAACGCTGCGCGCCAGCTTGGGTTCGCCTCTCCGGAACAGGCGATCGGACAGACCTTGCTTTACAGAGTACCCGACCTTAGACCCCAGGCGCTGATCGCCAAACGCATCGTAGGCATTGCGCCAGAAATCCGTTTTAACTCTCTGCGCGAAGCCCCGCGTGCGACTGCATATGAATTATGGATGGCGGACGCAGTGCTGACTGTCCGCGCAAGCGGATCACTCGTCGAGGCTGAGCGCGCGGTGCGCAAAGTGTGGTCTCAATACTTCCCGGATTCAGTCCTCGAACTGAGCTCGGTGAAAGAAATTTATGCCGCTAACTACGCGGACGATGCCAGGTTTGCAAGGCTGCTGGCGTTCTCGACAGTCATCGCGATGATCATCGCTGCGTTCGGCACGTACGTGCTCGCGGCCGATGCGGTACAGCGGCGCACCAAAGAAATCGCGCTGCGCAAGCTGTTCGGCACGCGCCGCCGCGACATTGCCAAACTCGTTGCAAAAGAGGTCGGTTCCATCATCCTGTTGTCTGCGGTAGTCGCCATACCTCTGGCAGCGCTGACGATCGCACGCTACCTTGCGGCATACGTCGAACAAACGCCGTTCGCTTTCTGGGCCCCTGTGTTCGCATTGATGGTGGTGCTGGCCATTGCCTCGCTGGCGGCCGCACGACAGGCGTGGATTGCGATGACGTTGAAGCCGGCCGATGCGCTGCGAAGCTAGCAGGAGCGTTGCATGTCTGACGACAATCCCAATCGAGTATTCGAGGTTATTCCACCATGAACGCTGCGGTGGAACCCATTGATGGTGGGCAGGCGACGCTCCCCGAGTTGCGACGTGTCGTGCGTGCTCGCGACCTAACCGAGATGCAAAATGTCGGCAAAGCGCCGGAGCATGCAGACGATACAGTGCCTCGCTCCGCTCACGAGCCGTCACCCAGCGCCCACCCGAACTCGGCGATCAAGACCGTGCGAACGGCTTCGATCCGCAAATCGATATCATCCAACTCGGCAGCCAACGAGCCGGGAGAATGGCCCGTCGACATCAAGCGCTTAGCCAAGCGCCGTCCTGTCGGCCCGGTAGAATAGCGAGCAGCTAAGTGACATCCCTAGCTGAGGTGGGGTGTCACAGAATTCCTGTCGGCTTTGATCGCGTTATCGCCGGATCTTCCAGTAATGCAAGTCTAGCGAAAGTTCTTTGACGCGTGTCCCCACAGCCGAATTTGCGCCGTAAAGGGTGCCGTTGGTATAGTAATTATACCTTTCCTATACCGTTCGACGCGCTACGATAGCTTATGGGATTCGAGTACGACCCTCATAAGAGTGCCGAGAACAAGCGAAAGCATGGCATTGACTTTGAGAAAGCTCAGGCGCTTTGGGCAGACTCTGCGCTCGTAGAAATTCCTGCTCGTACGGCTGATGAGCCTCGATGGCTGCTCGTTGGCAGGATTGATCAGAAGCACTGGTCCGCAATTATTACTCGGCGTGGCGAGAACATCCGACTGATCTCGGTGAGACGCTCAAGGGATGAAGAGGTAAACATTTATGAAAGCCAAGACATTTGACCGAAAGTTTGATGCAGGCGAGAACGTCGTGAATCAACTTGATATGAGCAGGGCGCGGCGTGTTGGAACTGACGCGAAGCGGGTCAATGTGGATTTCCCGGCTTGGATGGTGGAATCGCTGGACCGAGAAGCACGGAGGCTTGGTGTAACGCGACAGTCGCTCATTAAACTTTGGCTTGCCGATAGATTAGGGCAGCCTGCTCCTATCGGCAAACTGTAACCTCATCGGCGACAAAAGCCGACTTGACTTACGCCGAGCGCCTGAGATCCCCTGGAAAATCGCCCGCTCGAGAAAGTTTCGAGAACAAGGGTTCAACCAGAGCAATATCGGACAGGCTGTAAGCTAAGCGACGAGATGGCGCAAACTCGTATTACCTCACCGCCTTAAAAGCTCGAGCTCGCCTCCGCGGTGATCGGCTCCGCGGATGCCTCCACGCTGGAGTCGCTTCCGAAAATGGCCCGCCCAACTCGCGACAGATGAGCCGCAAGCTTGGGATCGTCCGCAACTCGAACGCGATTCGCCAAATCGTTTGCCCAGCGCTGCGTGATGGCGGGCATCTCGTCGGGCGCAAGCTTGGAAACACGCCAGATCTTGAACCGCACGTTATGCGTCGAAATCCGCTCGCGATTTCGAAGTACTTCGTCAATCTGCGAGTAACTGAGGTATCGATTGCGCGCGTCGATAGCCTCTCGTAACCCAGGGGCAATGTGGCTGCCGGTGTTCGCGAGATTGAGCGCCTCTTCGATCCTGCCGTTTTTCGCTGAATCCGAAGCAAGACGCACGTAAGACAATGCGATGGCTTGTTGCGCCTCCTTGACGAAAGATGCACCGTCCGCAGACGCGTCTTCACGTAGCGCATGCAGCGCATTCAGCGTTGCGACGGCCTCGTAAACTTGATTCGATCCAGCCTGAGCGAGCAGCCTTTGCTTCAGCGCCGCGATCTGCGAAAGCGCATCGGGCGGCGGCGCAGACAATGGCGGCGATATGGCGTGCTGTAGCTTGTGCGGCTGCTTTACGGAAGTCGATATCACGGAGGCAGCGCTGGTGCGTTTGCGTGAGTGCTTAGCCCCAACGGCGAGCGGTGCCCGAGCACGTGCGTTGACAGGTGCCTTAGCCTGCAAAGAGCGCCGCCCATCATTATGCGAACGGGTCTCCGCGCTCGATCCAACTCCGCGCAATGAACCTAAGCGCTCAAGCCGCGCGTCCAGCATGACGGCGCTTGAATGATCCCTATCGACCAGAGTCGGCACTAAATTCGCGCGCCGCTGGGTGGGGCCTGTGCGCGCCGCCGTATCCGCCAAAATGGTCGCACGTCGCTCCGGCGTGGTGGAGTCCCGCAGCGACGGCGTGACGGATTCGGCCTTCGATGTATTTGCAGGGGCTCGCGCGGCGTTCACCGCGTGACCACGATTACTCATCAATTGCATCGCCGCCAGCACACCGACGATTGCAACACCCGCGGCGGCGGCTAATCCAAAGTACACCATGAGCGCATTCGGTTTCGGCGCCAGCCCTTGCGCAAACTGCAGGACCGATGCGGGCCGACGATCGCGACGGTATTCCAGTGCGTTACGCAACACTCGCCATTGCGATCGCGACAGCTTCGCAGGTCGAAGCGGACGCAAGTTGGCTTTACTGGCCTCCTCCGCCGAATGCCTGGCAAATGGATGGTTTCCCGTCAGCAACTCGTAGAAGACGCAAGCGATTGCGTAAAGGTCATCCCTGACATCAGGCTCCTTTCCCTCTGTGACTTCGTAGCCGGCATAAGCCGGACTAAGCCCATTCAGAGCCCCCGAGTCGAATAACGTAAGTAGGCTGTCTACCCAGTCTCCACGTCTCACCGCTCGCGCAATGCCGAAGTCCAGCACCTTCACGATGCCCTGACGCGTTAGAAAAACGTTCGCCGGCTTGAAATCGGTGTGCAAGATCCCGTGCTCATGTGCATACGACACGGCGTCGCACACGTCACGTATAATTCTTAGAGCTTCCTCAAGGCCGACACCCACACCCTCCACACGCTCAATGACTCGGTCCAGCGAGTCACCTTCCAACAGCTCCATCGTCATGTGGACACCCGAGCCGTCGCGACCAACGTCGTGGACGGTCACGATGTTAGGGTGTGCAAGGCCCTGCGCTTTACGTGCCTCACGTAGCAGTGCCCGCACGGCGTTCGGGTGCCGCTCGAATTCTTCACTAAGAATCTTGATCGCGACGTGGGAATGCGAAGCGCGGGTTTCCTCCTTGCGCACGTCGCGCGCTCTGAACACGGCACCCAAATCACCGTGTCCAATCTGCTCTTCGAGAATAAAACGGTTCCCGACGAAACTGCCGATGGCGAGAGGCACGCTGTTTGTCATTTTCGGCCGTCCTTGCCGCCGATTCTCGGTGCAAGAATCCATACGATTCCCTGTCTCCATCCGGATGCAGCGACAGTGCTGCCTCGTCTGCCTCTCGCGCGACGGTGTCCAGTAGATGGTTGCACCGTCCGGGGCGTCTGCGTGAACACTAGCATTTCTTGCTAGAGAGAAATAAAAGACGACGACTCAAAAACACGGCCGCCCCCAACTCGGGACTTTCGACCAAGAAGATAGTGCACTCAATCGCCACCACCGCCACAGCTGCCACCGCCCCCGCAGCCGTGTGCACCGCCATCGCCCGGCGCGGAGTCTCCTCCGCGCCGCCGTGACCAAAGCCGTACGTCGTACCGTCGTATGCGGGGCTCGAAAAGTCACCGCCGCAATGGATTGCCGTGCCCTGGTCTCCTGACTTCTGCGCAGCACTCAACTCTCGACAATGTGGCGAATAATGAAAGCCGTCGGGTACGTTGAGCTTCGCATCGATCGCGAATAGCAGCCGCTTGAACAAGCCCGGAGGAAACGGATATTTACGGATGAGCTCCGCGCGCCTCGCTTGAAGAGTCAGTTTCCAAGTCAGTAGCGCAAACGCCAGTAGCGCGATGGAAAGACCCAGCCATAGCGGCTCCAGAATGGACAGTCCCATGACTCGCGCTTCCCTTAGTTGTTCGCTAGTCGTATTTGTCGCTCGAACATCAATAGCGCCCACTCACCGAGGTGTGCCTCCCTCATGAACTTAAGCTCCCCGTTTTCGTAAAGCAGGCGAATCGCGGGTGTCTGTAAGTGCGTGAATCCACTGAGCAGCAGGACACCTCCCGGCAACAAGGCGCGAGCGAGCGCCGGCGCGAGATGTCTGAGTGGCTCCTCCAGGATGTTCGCCACGACCAGATCGAAGTGCGCACCCCAGTAGTCCGGCGGCTCGACGCCCAGGTAGATTTCGACCGCGTGCGCGTCCAAGCTGCAATGTGCTCTGGCAACGGCCAGCGCCGCAGGATCGATATCCGTCCCCGCGACGAAGTGCGCGCCACGAGCCCGAGCGATTCGGGCGAGAATGCCAGTGCCGGTTCCTACATCGAGAACTGTTTTAGGCTGCCGTTGCCGACAGAGAAGATCCATCGCTCCCGCACACAGGCGTGTGGTCTGATGCGATCCATCACCGAATACCACATTACTTCCTCCACTGTGCCGAAGCTGCGGAAGCGCCAACCAGCCCTGCTCCACCAACGGCGGCGTCGAGCCGAATGGATACACCGAAATTCTAGAAGCAATGTTGTGCGGCATGAGTAGGCACACTCTTCCTCAAGACGTCGAAAATGTCGACATCAGGCGACGGGCCGTCATGGTTCATCTGTCCCACATTTAGAGCCGGAGACCATGACGATGTCATTGCAAAGCGGGCGCTACAAAGCTGGGAGTCCGTCCAGTCTCGCCGAGGGTTGGAGCCTAGAACGGCTCACTCCTGTCAGCCGTCTGTTCGGCGCCAATGGCATGAGCATTGGCCCCGACGGGTTGCAGGCGAGCTGCCGCTCGTGTGGAAACACCGCTCAGGCCGCAGATCGCTCGTGCTCGGGTCAACAGCCTCGCATGTCGTGGGGATGGATCGCCGCGCGAGCGCCACGCTCCTGTGCCGCCTGCGCGAATGGGCCACTCAACCGCAATTCGTTTATCGCCACCACTGGACAATCGGCGATCTTGTGATTTGGGACAACACGGGCACGATGCATCGCGCGCTGTCCTATCCGCTGGACAGCGGCCGCATGATGCATAGGACTACGCTGCAGGGCGAAGAATCGTTCGCCTGACTTCGCTGCGCGCGAGCTGGCTGCTGAAGATGGCCCAGGCGTTGACGAATCACATTGTTACATCACGGGGAGACTCGACGATGGCAGCAGCAATACTGTCTGGACGTGTGGCGTTGATCACCGGAGCCTCATCCGGTATTGGCGAAGGTGCTGCCGTGGCGTTGGCAGCCGCTGGAGCTCAAGTAGCGGTATCCGCGCGCCGTGCGGATCGGCTCGAACACCTCGTGAAACAAATCGAGGACGGTGACGGCAAGGCGATCGCGTTACCGGGAGACATCGTGGATGAAGTAGGAGGTCGGCCGCTACGGCATCAGGGTATGCATCATGGAGCCGGGCGCCACGACGACCGAAGTCTCCGAAGGCATCACCGATCCAAAATTTCGCGACGCGATTCGCCAACACGTCAACAAGGAAGGCGCGATCAAGAGGCAGCGTTATCGACCCGGAGCGTGTGCAAACACGAAGCTCACGGGCGCCGGAACCTCGACTCTGGTTCCCAGGGAAGTCAATGCACCCGAAACAGGATCGATACGGAAAGTGAACAAATCCCCCGAGCCCTGATTGGCCGTGATCAGGAATTTTCCTGATGGATCGATGCCGAAAAATCTCGGCAGCCTACCCCCCGACGAAACGTGACCTGCGGGAATGGGCAGGCCATCGCGACCGATTCTGAAGATCGCGATCGTATTGCTGTTACCCCGATTCGAGGCATAAAGGAATTTGCCGTTCGAGTGCAACACAATCTCCGCGCCACTGTGCTCATCTTGGTCTGCAGCCGGCAGAGTGGAGGTCACACCCAGTTGAGTCGTCACGCCCCGCCGTGCGTTCCAACGCAGCGTGACGACTGCGGGCGTGAGCTCAGTCAGTACATAGATTCGGCGCGCGTCCTTCGAAAAAACCAGATGCCGGGGACCGTAGCCGGCCGGGAAAATCACTTCCGGCGCGCTGTTAGGTATCAGCGCACCAGTTGTGGCGTCAAACTGATACACGAAAATCCTGTCTGCGCCGAGATCGACGGAAAGCAGGAAACGCCCATCGGGAGACTGCACGACTTCATGTGCGTGAGCGCTCTCCTGACGGCCGGCAACCGGCCCGGAACCCTTTTGCTGAATGGTCTGCTTGGCTTCCCCGAGGCGGCCATCGGGCTGAATGGGATAGACCGCAATTGTGCCGCTGAGATAGTTCGCGACGAACAGCCATCTGCCGGTTAAATCAAGGCTGAGATGGCAGGGCCCGAGGCCATGTGAGGATACGGATCCCAGCGCTGTCAGCGCCTCGGATGAAGTCGCATCGCCGATGGCGAATGCTGTGATGTGGTCTGCCCCGGAAGACAGCACATCTTGATTTACGGCGTAGAGAAACCGTCCGCTGGGATGCAGAGCGAGAAAAGACGGGTTCGTGGTTGTGCCGGCAGCGTGAATCCTGCTGAGCAATCCTCTTTCGGTATCCCACTGAAAAGCATAAATCCCGAGGCTACCCGTGCTGCCTTCTTTGGCTGTCGTATACGTGCCGATCCAACCTGTCATGGTCGCGGCAGCAAGCTGCATCGGCCAGATCAACAAGAGTGTTGCAAGCTTCATGGAAAATGAACGCCCTTCATGGAAAATGAATGCCACCACTCGAACCGCACCATCAAGAGATGAGCGAGGGTGGAAGATCTGCCGGCGCCGTGCCGAAGGCATCAAACTTAGGCTCCGGCCCCATCTCGAACACGATGCGGGCACCGGCTACGAGATCAGCGTGGCGCAGCCAACTCTTTTTCCAAGGCTCGCCATTCAAAGTAACCGATTGCACATAGCCATTTCGCGCGCTGTTGTTCCGCACTTCGATGACCAGTAACTTACCACTGCCGACCTGGATTTCGGCTCGATCGATGAGCGGACTCCCGATGACATAGTGACCGCTCACGGGATCCACCGGGTAAAACCCGAGTGCACTAAGGACAAACCACGCAGACATCTGCCCACAGTCCTCGTTACCGGCAAGCCCGTCTGGCGTGTTGGAATACATCGCTTGCAGCAGATGCCGTACTCGTTGCTGAGTCTTGTAAGGAGCGCCTGCGTAACTGTACAGATAGGCGATGTGGTGGCTCGGCTCATTACCGTGCGCATACTGTCCTAGAAGGCCCGCTATGTCCGGCGGTGCATCTGGGGGCAGTTCGGAGCTGGCTTCGAACAGAGCATCGAGTTTAGCAATGAACGACTTCGCTCCGCCGAGCAGCTCGATGAGGTACGCAACATCATGTTGAATCATGAAAGTCGCCTGCCACGCGTTGCATTCCGTGAAGTCCCGCCACCGACTCGTGTGCCCTAGGGAGCGCGGGTCGAACGGCTCGACCCACGATCCATCCGAGAGTCGCGGACGTACGAATCCAATCTTTGGGTCGAAGACATGGGCGTAGTTGCGTGAGCGCCGCTCGAGCAACAGCGCTTCGGAGTCGGCACCGGCCGCGCGCGCGAGCCGCGCGCCCGCCCAGTCATAATAGGCGTATTCGAGAGTCTTGCTGACCGCCTCCTCTTCAAGGTCGACAGGGATCCAGCCACGCCGCCGGTATTCAGTCAGACCCCGGTAGCTCTCCTCCAGAGCACGCTTTCGCCACAAAGGCCAGGCGCGTTTCCAGTCGATGCCGGCAAACCCTTTTGCCCAGGCTTCTGCGAGCACGGCCGACGAGTGATAGCCCGTCATACAACCGGTTTCCACGCCCTGCAGTGGCCACACGGGTACACCGGCCGGACTCTGCTCAGCCATCGCGAGCAAGCTGTTGACCAGATCCGGAACACGTTCCGGCTGGATGAGCGTCAGCAGTGGATGTTCGGCACGGTAGGTGTCCCAGAGCGAAAAGGCCGTGTATGCGCGCATGCCAGCAGACACGCGTTGCACCTTCAGGTCCATCCCTCGATAGCTGCCATCGACATCACTGCATAGAGTTGGTGCGAGGAGGCTGTGATAAAGCGA
>Ga0307515_10003928_pt1 | contig 31027 bp, 31 predicted proteins | sample 17_EM_MG_FD_194513 | JGI IMG/M metagenome (GOLD analysis project Ga0307515, IMG submission 194513) | Populus trichocarpa ectomycorrhiza microbial communities from riparian zone in the Pacific Northwest, United States - 17_EM | ecosystem: Host-associated > Plants > Roots > Unclassified | place...
CTGGGGGTCAAGGGGTCGCAGGTTCAAATCCTGTCAGCCCGACCAGCATTTGAAGGCCGTTGGCAAGGACGAAAGTCCTGGTCAGCGGCTTTTTCTATCGGTGGACGTCGCTCGACCAAGATCGCTGTAGTGGATCTTGTGGTCACGGGCGTGGTCACAGTGATCGCTACCGTGGGAGACAGGTGTTCGACCTGTGACCACGGAGGTGCTCCATGACTGTCGGCTCGTACGAACTTTCCAACGGCAAGACCAACTGGTTCTTCGTCATCGACCTGCCGGCTGGTGACGACTTGAAGCGGCGTCAGCACAAGCGGCGAGGATTCGCCACCCAGGCCGCGGCGGAGAAAGCCGACAGGTACGCGCACGGCTGATTGCGAGTTCCCGGCGCCATCGTTGGGCGGGGCTGCGACTCGCCGCTGACCGACTGTCGGCTGCCCTGCGGGAGCGTACGCCTCCACCACCGCCGTTGAACGCACCCACGCCCATCAACGCGCCAGTGCGCAGGGGACCGAGCATCGAACTGATCTGCTGGAGCGGCTGGAGCCGCAGAACCCCTCGTAGCACCACGACCGACAGGCCGCGCGATGTCCGGATGACGGCATCGCGATCGGCTGCGGTGTGCTGAGGCCCGGCTCTTTTCAGCTGGCGGTGTCGAAGGGTGTCCGGTTGTCGGACTCCGGTAGTTCGGTGTCGGATCGCGGCGGGGCTGGGCTGTGCCATTGGGTGAGCAGCACGGTGGCGTCGTCCTGGAGGCGGTCGTCCTGATAGTCGAGGATGGCGTGGACCAGCCGGCGGGTGGTTTCCGGCAGGGGCAGCTGGTCGGCGATGGCTTTGACGGTGAAGTCGATGAGCCGGTCGAGGCCGAAGGGCTCGCCGTCGGCGGACCGGGCCTCGATGATCCCGTCGGTGTAGAGCAGCACGTGATCGCCGGGTTCGAGGGCTTCCTCGATCACGACCGGCGGCCGGTTGTGGCCGAGGGAGACCGGTAGTGCGGTCGGGGTGGGCAAGACCGTGACGGCTTTGCCGTGGCGGATGACGATGCCGCTGGGATGCCCGGCGGAGATCACTTTCAGCACCCCGGTGCGCTGGTCGAGCTCACCGAGCACTGCGGTGATCAGGCCCTCCCGGTCGTGGTCATGGACCGCCTGGTCGATGTGATGGTAGGTGGCGATCAGATCGAGGCCGGCCCGGCGGGCGTTGCGGTAGGCCGCCAGTGCGAGTGAGGCCAGCATGACCGCCCGCATGCCACCCGCGGAGCCGTGCCCGACGGCATCGAACAACGCCAGGTGGGCGGTGTCGCCGTTGACGGCGTAGTCGAACGCGTCGCCGCCGACGTCGTAACACGGCTCCAGCACCCCACTGATCACCAGATGGCCGGTCGAGAAGGTCATCGGGGGCAGTTGGGCGCGCAGCATCTCTGCGGCCAGCCGCATCGGTTCCCGGCGGCGCAGCTGTTCGATCGTGTCGCTGTAGAGGCGACGGGACGTTACCAGCTCAGCCAGCAGCGCGGCCACGGTTGCGCAGTCCTCCACCGTGGCGTCGCCGACCGGCTCGGACAGGACGATCTCCACGACGCCGAGGCGTTCGGAGCCGTTGACCAAGGGTGCCCATACCCGGGCGCCGTCGGCGCCGGCGTCACTGACACACGCGGTGACCGTGGTGAAAGCCCGCCCGGCCAACGTTCCGTTGATCATGAAAGGCTCACGGGGCGGCGCGTCGCTGGCGAGCAGCGGGAGTAGCTCACGCTGCTGGTGATCGACCAGGTAGATGACCATGGCGGTGGCACCGACCAGCGGCGCGGCACGCATCGCCATCTGTGCGAGGTCCTCCGGCCGGGCGTGATGCGACTGCCGCAGCAGCCCTCGCAGCGCCTCGATCGCACTCACCTGACACTCTCCTCGCATCGCAGGGCCTGAGGAAGTGTGCCGTACGGAACCCGGCGGCGCAGCACACGCGGCCCATCCTGCGGTTGAGCGCAGCCCTGACGCGGATCGCCGCCGCGGTGTGCGCTGTCCGCCGCCGGGACCGGAGCATACTTGGCCGCCGGCACGCTCGACGTGCTGCGCAACACGGTCGGGCTGACCGGCATCGGCCTCCTTTGTGGCGCCGTCCTCGGCGGTACGCGGGCCTGGGCCGGCCCTGTGGCGTACCTGATGGTCGCCGTATACGGCGCTCTACACGCAGTGGCACGACCTGTTACCCACACGCCGTGGATCTGGCCGGCGCGACCAACGCACGATCTCGGCGCGGCGACCTACGCAGGCCTGGTCTTCACCGCCGGCCTGGTCGCCATCACGGTGCGCGGATCCCACGCGCCGCCGGCGAATAGGCCGGCGGTGGGCCACCACCGCGGCCCTCAGTTCAGCAGCTACCACGCGGCGTTGGCCTCGTGGGTCAATGCGTACCGCTCCGTTCAAGGGTGGGCGGGGCTCATCGTGTCCTTCGTCGCCGGAGCGCTCGGGTAGATCGGCGGGTCAACAGGATGCGGCGAGGGTGCCCCACCCGGCCAGCGCGGCGACCCCGAGGACGATCCACACGGTGGGCGATGAGGTGGTGTCCTCGTCGTCGCGGTCGCCGCCGCAGCAGTCACGACGCAGGACTGGTAGCAGACGCGGTCGCGCGCTGCTCGGCGGCATCGAGCGGGCCCGCGACTCAGGCGAGCCCTCGCCGGCGCTCAGTTGCCGCAACCTGCTGACCGGCGAGACCACAATGCTCTAGCTCGTCGATCGCTGACTGGCCGATTCACCGGCGGCCGCCGTGTTCGTGGCAAGCGGCGCTCGGTGCCCGGCCGTGGCGGGCCGGCGAGTGACGGTCGCCGCTAACCCGCTGTGCGGTATTGACGCAGCCAGGTGACGTCGCCGTCGCCCGTCGTGGCGACCAAGCCTGCGCACAGCCAGATCATCGCAGGAAACAGGTGGATGCCGAGCAGGTCGGACAGGTCATTGAGGGTCGGCTCCTGGATACCGGTGCGTTCGGCGACGACGGCTTGTCCTTCGGGGTGGCCGGCGAGGGAGGAGACGATGGCAGCGGGGCCGGCGCATGCGGCGCCGTGTTCGCTGCCGAGCCGGTCGACGGCCGCAGAGAGCTGATCAGCAGTGACGCCGCTGTCACGCATGCCGACGAGGTAGCCGATGGCCCGGCCGATCAGCACGGCGATCAGCCGACCGCCCTCGTCCGCGTCGTCGAACTCGACCAGGGAAGTGATGATGTCGAGGGCAATGTCAGGCTGGTCGTACTCGAGGACCGCCGCGACGATCTGCTCACAGATGTCACCCGCCTCGAGGTCGAAGTCGGCCGCGGCGCCTCCAGCGCTGCGTCCGCCGTCCGCGGTGGCATTGATCGCGGCGAAAGCGGCGAGGAGCACGGCGGGATCGGTGTGTGCGCCGTCGTCGGCGGCCTGCTCGACTGCTGCGGCGAGATCCACGCCGCCCCAGGCACGCGCGAGTTCCTTCGCCTTCTGCCTGATGGCAGGCTGCGTGCTTAGTCGATCAAGGAGGTTATCGGCCATGCCCTGCAGTACGGCGCGGACCAGCGAGGCGTCGCTGTAGTCCCCTACAACGGCATCGGGCATCCGCCCGATCAGCGACACCGCGTAGCCGGGGTTATCGGCGGCCATGCGCAGTGATGTCACGGCGGCGCCGATGCGTAGCTTGCGGAGCTGCTCGTTGGAGTCGACGACCATTCCGGGATGGGTGCTCAGATAGCGGCTGACGGCGGTATCCCACTCGTGGCGGTCGCTGTCGCTGCGGAAGCTGCCGTCGAGCATCGGCAGCAGACCGTCGGTGTGCTGGGCGGCGTAGATCCAGGCCGGTGAGATGTCGAGCGCTTCCAGCTGGGCGACGCTGGCCCGTTCGAGGTCCACCGGGTTCATCGCCGTGGGTTCGTCGCTGTCCGGATCGAAGAAGAGCGGATCGTCGGGTGCCGGCGGGCGGCCGAACCTTTCCTCGAAGCGTTGCCGCTGCACCTGCAGTGCCGCGGCGGCGCTTTCGCCGAGCCTGACCACGGTGTGGTCGCGGGTGTTGACCTCGACGAAGCCCAGCTGGAACGCGATCGTGGGCAGCGCCTGCCCTGGGCTGCTGTGCCAGGCCCGGTCAGCGGCACGTACCTGGCTGGTGAACGCCGGTATCGCATACAGCCGGGCGAGGATCTCCGAGGAGTCCACGTTTTGCTCGGTGGCGTTGCGGATGGTGTCGACCACAGGGATCAGAGGGGAGTCGTCGGCGAGTCCTTGCGCCCACGCCTCAGCCCGCTCCGGCATGTCCTGCAGCAGCTCGTCGTCGCGGGCGACCAGCGTCATATACAACGCCGGGAGCAGCACGCCCGCTTCTTCGGCAGCGTTCAGCCCTGCCCTGCGCAGCTGCGACACCCCTTCGCGTAACGCGTCGGCGGCGGTGCCGTCATGCTCGACGGCCAGGTCCAGCTCCGTGGATCTCCAGAACCGGTCGACCAGGTCGCCGGCCTCGGGCGCGGCGGCCGGCAGCACCGCCTTGGGCGACGGACCCTCGGCGACGCGGGTGCCGGCCAGCGCCGTTTCGGGTAGCAGCGTACGAGGCAGTTTCCGCTGATCAAGGCGGGCGTCCTCGACGCGGCCCGCGATGACCAGCATGAGGTCACCGTCGTCGACCGGTCGCCGGAACTCGTCACTGGTCCGCAGGCACAGGCGTACGAAATCCTCGATGCCTTTGCCGTGAACGGTGCCGCGCAACAGCTCCAGCCACCCTGTCGCGGGCATTCGCGAACTCATACATGCTCGCGAACCGCTTCGGGAAGGCGGTACCGAGCATCAGTGTGTCCAGCGGATCGAGCAGGTTGTACCAGTCGGGGCCGTCGTCGTCGATCTGCGCCAGGCCGAGCGTGCCGTAGCCCAGCGCGTACGCGCCGGCGAGACTCATCCGGCCGGGCTCGTTGAACCGGGCCAGGCGCGACACCGCAGCCTCGCCGGCGGCACGGGCCTGCGCAAACGCAGAATCGGCTCTGCCGGACGTCATAACCGTCTCCCAACGCAGTCGATGAACATAGTGGTGCGTGCAGGTCCCGCAGGTCTACGAGGTGAAGCTTCGGCGGCGTACCCGGACGATGAAACGGTCGACGCTGCCGCCCCAGCCACCTGAGGTGGCCACGTCCCAGCCCAGCTGGGCGGCGCGCAGGTCGCGGATGGTGCAGCCACAGTCGAAGTGCACGACGACGGCGATGTAACTGCCTCGCGAATTCGTGTCGTGGTCGGCGGGCCGCCAGCGAACGTGGTGTTCGTGGTCGGCGAGGCCGGTGCGTTCCATTTCGTGGATCAAACCGACCGCGTGGGCGTACGCGTCGAGGTCGTCGACCGCGAACAGGTCGCTGGAGTGATCGCCCGGCCAGACCGCGAACAACCGCGACGTGCCCGCCACCGCCCGCTGGCAGGCCTGCGCGTCTACACCCTGCGACACGCTGCCGTCTTCGCCGACCTCGATGTAACACGTTTTGCGCGAGTCATACGGGAAGTCGTTGCCAGCCGCCGCTGCGCTGCGCGGCCCACCCATGCAGCCTCCCCCCGGCCGTGATGTGACGCATCGGAGTCTATCGGTGCGATGACACGGATCCAGTGCCACATGGCTCGTGTCGCACAGCCTGTCCGATGAGGACGGCCAACTGTCGCTGTCCGAAGCTCTCTGCCTTGCGTCGGCGCGCTATCCAGCCTGGGTTTCCCCGTGTCCGTGAGGCGTCCGGGACCCAATGCGAATCGGGGCAGCTGACCGTCGAGAGCCGCCAACGGTCGCGCTCGCCGTGGGCAGCAGATGCGCATAGATGTCGAAGGCAGTCATCGCCCGCCGCTGGGCAGTCGATGCCACGGCCGTGCATCTAAGCCATGGGTGCCGAGCGCTGCGCCCGTTTGTCACGCCGCAGCTCGTTCTGCTTACGCCACCCGTACCGGGTCGCTCCCTGCGGCTTGAACACCGAGAGGATCACGGCGATGAGCAACAACACCAGGCCGCCGATCGAATGGGGCAGGGTGCCGGGCAGTCCGCGGGGATCGGCGCTGGATGCCGCGGTGGCTGCCAAGTCGGTCACGGTCTGTGTCTCGATCAGCAAGACGACGGCGGCGAAGACGGTCAGCAGGAGCTTCGCCAGTACCCAGTAGTGCCGTAGTAGACCCCACGGCGTGCCCAGAGCGTTGACGACTCCGATGAGCACCGACGCGAGGGCCAGCGGGATGATCGCGGACACGACGATCACCTCCATCGCCGCGTACGCGCCCCGCACCGTCGCGGTGTCTTGGCTGGTCACGGCGGTGATGTCGACCGCAAGATAGGCCAGGATCGCGCCGAGCCAGCCGACCGAGGTGGTGACGTGCGCCGTGAGCACGACTTTGCGCAGGCGGGGCGGCATGGTCATCGGTAGCTGCTCTCCCCGGCCCGCTGCCCGTGCTGGTCGCCGCCCGGGGAGACCAGCAGATCGACGCCACTGACCATCGCCGGACGGCCGGCACCGCTGTGCCGGCCGGGGCCGTGGTTACCTCCGAGTCCGGTGAGCTTGAGGATCACGACTAGCAGGATCACGACACCGACGACGATCGCGGACACCTTCACCCACCGTGGCATCTTGGGCGGTCCGCCGGAAGAGGACCCATGATCGGGTTTCGCGCCAGGTCCATCATCTGCATCTGGGGAGCGGGGCGGGTCAACCATGACAATTCCTCCGTCATCGATCACCGTTTGCGAGACACTATGTATACATCAAAGCACGCTGTCGCGGTGTCGACGTGGTGTTACAGTTTGCGGGTGCCGAAGCTGTGGGACACGACGATCGAGGCGCACCGCCGCACGGTGCGCGAGGCGATCCTGGCAACCACCTGGGCCTTGGTGGGAGAGCACGGGCTGATGTCGGTCACGATGAGCCAGATCGCCAAGCAGGCCGGCGTCGGCCGCGCCACGCTGTACAAGTACTTCCCGGACGTCGAAGCGATCCTGGCCGCCCATCACGAACGTCACGTTGCCGGTCACCTGACCGAACTCGCCGACCTCCGGGCCCAGCCGGGCAAGCCGTACGACAAGCTCCAAGCAGTACTGGGCCGGTACGCGCTCATCTGCTATTACCGCAAGCGACACGGCACCGAGGAACTCGCGGCCCTCCTCCACCGTGGGGAGCAGGTATCCGGTGCGGAACAGCAGCTCATCGACCTGTTTCAAGACCTGCTGACCGAGGTCGCCGCCGCAGGCGAGTTGCGCGACGATGTCGCGCCCGACGAGCTTGCGAGCTACTGCCTCCACGCGCTCGCCGCAGCCGGCAGTCTGCCGTCCGAAGCAGCAGTGAACCGACTTGTCGCGGTAACCCTGACCGGGCTGCGACCTACGCGCAGGGACAGCGTGAAGCCCGACGCGATCTGATCTCCCCAAACCGCGAGGTTGCCGAGATTGAGGGGCATCGCTACCGACGCACTTCCCCAGCGCCATGACGAAAAGCATCATTGATCGGGCAGGCGGCCCCGCCCTGGCTGACGTCGATTCGAACCGGCCGCCTTCGCCTCCGCGCATGGCAGCGCCCCGGGACCAGCGTTGCTGGCTCCTGCTTCGCACGGGCTCCTCGCGGCTGGCCGACGTAGCAACCTGCGGTAGGGCGGGGCAGTGGCACGACCCACACCAGCTACGGGCGGCTTCGCCGCAGCGACCGCTGAGGACCCGCGCAGCGCAGCCAACTTTGACCGATGGTGCGCGACGGAAAGGGACACGCCGGGCGATTCTTCTGGTGGTTTCTGCTGGCCTGCACCTCAGCGGCGGGTGGCGCATAACGGCCTGGCCCGCGACTGCGTTGACGGCAGCAGTCATGCGCCGGTCACGTCCCTGCCGGCCTGGGGTGTCTCACAGCTTGCAGGTCGTGAAGGCGGCTCGAGGAGGTGCCGTGCGGGGGATCGAAGGACATGACGTTGGCATCGCCCCAGGCCCGCGCCGACGACATCGAAGTCCGTCGGCCGGGCCTGCGCTTCACTGGCGTGCCATTCCATCGCATGAGGCAACAAGGCTTCCGCCTGCCTCATGTTGCTCATCACCTGGGGAATGCCAGTGGAGCACAACCGCAGAGGGCGCGCTCCACTTCATGAGTCGGCAGTTATCGTCAGGCGGAGACGAGGCGCCGCACGACGTAGCTGTTGCTGTAGACCTTCTGCTTCTGGACGGTCTTGCCGGCGCGGGGAGAGGCCCACATGTAGCCGCCACCGGCGTAGATGCCGACGTGGGTGCCGTAGGAGCCGGAGCGGAAGACCAGCAGGTCGCCGGCCTTCTTGTTGCTCTTGCTGACGGCCTTGCCGTACTTCTGCTGCGAGTTGGCCTTGTGCGGCAGCTTCTTGCCGACGGCCTTCTTGTAGACGTACATGGTGTAGCCGGAGCAGTCGAACTGCCGGGGGCCGGCAGCGCCGAAGACGTAGCGGGCGCCCCTGTGCTTCGCGGCCTCGGCGAGCACCTTGGCCGCGTTGTTCTTCACGATGATCTTCGTCTGGCTGCTGCGCGCCGAGGCGAAGCCCTTGGTGCCGGTGAAGATGGTCCGGTAGTACAGCGAGCCGCCGGGCTTGGTCAGGAAGGAGGCCACGCCCTTGGAATTGGTCGACTTGGTCACCCAGGTCTTCCACGTCTTGCCGCCCCGGATCTGCAGCTTGACCTTGACACTGGTCACACCCTTGCCGGTCTTCGGGTTGATCAGCTTGGTGGTCACCTTGACCGTCTTGCCCGCCGCGACCGTCTTCCTGTTGTAGGAGTTCGTGATGCGGGGCTTGACGGTCGCTGCTGCCGCTGCCGCTGCCGCTGCTGTGACGGGGACCGGCGCGGCGGACGCCGGTGCGGTGGCGACCAGCTGGCCGGCGCAGAGGCAGAGGCCCAGGGACAGGGCGATGGAACCGGTGCCGGTCTTGCGGGGGCGCCGGTGCGAGGTGCGTTCGTGCACGGTAGAGATATCCCTCCGGCACGCCTGCGAGGTTAGCTGTCGGGTTCGGGCGGGAAGGTTGCCCGGCCACCGATGGTGGCTTCACCCCAAGGTCCTCATCGGTTCGCCGCGAGCGGCGTTCCATGGGACCGAATCTGGGTCCCCCGTCCCTGCCCCCGTATGCCTGTGTCGTTGTTCGCGATCACGTTCGCACCGCTGGGACCGGGGCAGGGCTCGGCGTAGTCCGAATGCGGTGCGAGCGGCGAGCGGTTGCTCACCGGCTCACCCTTGCTACCTGATTTCCGGCCGGACCGTCGGGCTCGTTCGACTACGGAGCGTGTTTGGCACATTGAACGCTGTCCGGTTTGTCGCCGAGACATGGCAAATGCCGATGCTTGATGTAGTTGGATGATCACGACTGGTCGAAGGTTGCGGGTGAAACACGACACATAAAAGCCCCATCGAGGTCGATCATGGTCTGGCCCAAGGTCGGGAGAATGTGGCCGTAAACGCCCTCAGCGGCGGAAACTCGGCGCCGGGTGGTGGGGTGGAGATCGTCCGTTCGGCGGAGGGTGCGGCCGGGCGGTAGCGGACCGCTACGTCCACAGCGCCAGCCGGCGCCGCGCTGCTGCGACAGCCCTGGCGGTGCAGCTCGCGCGGAGCACGTGAATGTGGTCGCCTTGAGCGGGCTGAACAACGGCGGATCAGCCCGCTCAAGGGTCACTGTCATGGTGCTGTGCGGTCAGCGAGCCGCCGCAGCCGCCGCGGTCCGTCCGGCGGCCTGCGGAGGCTGCTCGCGCGGGCCGAGGTGCCCCTGCCGGCCCAGAGCTGCGATCCCGGTCGCGCAGACCAGGCCGGTCGCGGCCAGCGCGACCCAGGGCAGCCACGGCATGCCGTGGGCGCGGCCGGTGTCCAGGGCGAGCCCGGTGAGCAGATTGCCCGCCGCGACGCCGATCCCGGCCAGGGTGTTGTAGAAGCCGTAGTAGGTGCCCACGGTCCGTTCGCCGGCGAGGTTGACGATGGTGGCCATCTCGAACGGGTACACGATCATGGTGGCGAGCGTGAGCAGCGCGCCGCCGGCCAGCACCGGCGCGACGGCCAGCGCGTAGGACCACCACTGCCACGGCCCGCCGGAGGCCGGCATAGCTGTGGAGGCCAGCGCCAATGGCACGAAGGCGGCTGCCATCAGCAGCAGGCCTCTGGTGATGGCCTGCGCGGGTGTCCACCGTGATGTGACCCAGGCGGTGAGTCGTACCTGTCCCAGCACGGTCAGCAACCCGGAGACGGCGAACAGGATCGCCACGCCGGTCTCGCCGCCGGTCACCCGTCGCACCTCGATGGGCAGGCCGAGATAGACCTGGAAGTTCAGCACGTAGGAGCCGATCATCGCCACCGAGAACAGCAGGAACGAGCGGTGATCGATCACCTGGCGCCAGTCGGCCAGCATGGACTGCGCGGGCCGCCCCGCGGCCCCGCCGCGGCGGGCGGGCAACGCCCGGGACTGCATGATCAGCAGCAGCAGGAACAGCACCGCGGCGACCAGGCACACCCACCGGAACGCGACGCCGAGCAGCGCCAGGCCGATCAGCGGGCCGACCAGGATCCCCGTCTGGTAGAAGACGTTGAACAGGGCGAACGCCTCGACCTTGCGCTCACCGGCCTCAGCGGCCAGATACGCGCGTACCGCCGGGTTGAACAGCGCGCCGGCCAGTCCGGTCAGCGCCGAGGCGACGATCAACCCGGGCAGCGAGTCGACCAGGCCGAGCATCGCGAAGCCGACGACCCGCAACCCCAACCCCGCCAGGATCATCGGCTTGTAGCCGATCCGGTCGGCGAGGCTGCCGCCGAGCAGGAACATGCCCTGCTGGCTGAGGTTGCGCATGCCCAGCACCAGCCCGACCATCCAGGCCGCCATGGCCAGCTCGGCCGACAGATAGCCGGCCAGGTACGGCATCAGCATGTAGAAGCCGATGTTGATGGTGAGCTGGTTGACCAGCAGCAACTGCACGGGCCGGTTGAAGGAGGCGATCTGCGAGATGGTCGTTCTCATGCCGCCTCCCGCGCGGGCGTCTCGGCTGTCGGGTCGACCACGGTCGAGCACACCGTCCAACGTGTCACCTCGCGCTCGCCGGGGTCGTCGATGCGGTCCGGTTCGCGGGCGGGTGGCCGGTCCAGCAGGTCACGTGGGCCGCAGTAGTCGTCGCTGTAGACCGTCTCGGCATAGCGGTGCGGGCCGTCGGGGAACACCGCGGCGATCCGGGTGTCGTCGGGCAGGGTGTCGGCCAGCCAGGACGACACCAGGGCGACCGCGCCGACACTCCAGCCACCGCTGACGTAGCGGGCGGCGGCCAGTTGGCGGCACGCCCACACCGACTCGGCCGGGGCGATCCAGTGGACCTCGTCGAAGGCGGCGTAGTCGACGTTGCGCGGATGGATGCTGCTGCCCAGCCCGCGCATCACCCGGGTGCGGGCGGGCTGACCGAAGATGGTCGAGCCGATGGTGTCGACCCCGACCAGGCGCAGGCGCGGGAAGAACTCGCGCAGGACCCGCGACACGCCGGCGCTGTGCCCGCCGGTGCCGACGCTGCAGACCAGCACGTCGATGCGGCCGAGCTGCGCGGCGAGTTCCAGCGCCAGGCCCTGGTAGGCGTCGACGTTGTCCGGGTTGTTGTACTGATCCGGGCAGTACGCGCCGGGCTGCTCGCGCAGCAGTTCGGCGACCCGGTCGCGGCGGGCCTGCTGCCACCCACCGACGGGGTGCGGACTTTGCACCACGTCGACGCGGGCGCCGTAAGCGCGCAACAGGTTGAGCATCAACGGTTCCATGCCCGGATCGGTGACCAGGGTGACGGGATGCCCGTACGCCCGGCCGGCCAGGGCGAGTCCCAGACCGAGGGTCCCGGACGTGGATTCCACCACCGGTGCGCCCGGGGCGAGCTCGCCGCGTTCCCGAGCCCGGTTGATCAGGTGCAGGCCCGGGCGGTCCTTGATGCCGCCGGGGTTGTGGCCCTCGAGCTTGGCCCAGAATCCGCGCGGCGAGCCGCCACGGATGTCCGGCGTCCACAACACCGGGGTGTTACCGACAAGTTGATCGATGTCATGACAGGTGGAGCTGGAGATCAGCTGGCTGGGGGTGGGTAGGCCAGCGGGACGGGAGAAAGCAAGGTCGACCACGAAGGGTCCTTTCCGCAACGTGACAAGGGCCCGCGCGACCCGCGCCCGGTGGCAGGCGGCAGGGCCGGCCCGTCAGGGGCAGCGCCGGTGAGGGTGCGCATCCCGTGCGCCGTCCTGCTCAGCGCAGGCGGGGTAAGGGGGGCGCAGTCAGACATCGGGTCCAGACGTCAGAGCAGCCTGGATCCGATCACGAAACGCGGACCTGTCACGTACGGCTGACGCATTGCAGCAACAACAAACTGCGCCCCGAGCAGAAGGCCGGGGCGGCAACCGGCATTTCACCGCGGCTGCCGTTGTCAGCGGGGGGAGTCAGCTTGCACAGGGCGACGGCGGCGGGGGAGTAGTACGACTTGTCCGCGGCCCACGCCGTGCCGCACGCATGATCGTTCGGCTGGTGACTGTCCCGTGCCGCGGTGTCGGCACTCGACGGCGCGGTCTGGCGGGCCACGGCACTGTCAGCGCTGGGGCCGGCCATCGCGCTGTCTACGCCCGAGGCCGTGTGGGCTGGGGCGTGCGCCACGGTCGACGTGTGGGCGGCGCCCTGCGCGTGCCATCCGTGCCCGAATACACCGCAGACCAGCAGGGCCAGCACGAGGGTCGCTCGTGCGAACGGCCAGTGCATCGCGGTCCTTTCGGTCGAGGGATCCTAAGCCGGATGGCGCTGCCGACAGTATCCGGATTAAGCACCTGAACCAAGGCTTCCCGGATGAACAGAACATACGTAGCAAGTGTTTCAATTGCGTCGATCGCTGCGATGTCAACGGAGGGACCTACCGCCTCGCTTGATCGGCGTCGCTACCGTCTGCCACTCAGACCGCATCACCGGTACGCCCGTTCTCGACGGAGGCCCAGCCGTGACTCCCGAAGCCGCCACTGCGGCGATCCCGGACCCCTTCGTGTCACGCCGCGCGGCCCTCGGTGCCGCGATAGCTCTGACCCTTCCGGGCGCCCTTACCGCGTGCGCGAGCGCGGAACCGCCGCCGGCACCACACCGGCCACCCGGCACCCCGCCGGCCAGCGCTGCCGATCCCCTCGTCCTGACGACCACGGCGAACGTCCCCCTCGGCGGCGGCATCGTCGTCGACGGAGTGCTCGTCACTCAGCCGAAGCCGGGCAAGTTCCGCGCGTTCGACGCCACGTGCCCACACCGCGGAGTACAGGTCAGCCCGCCCCGCGACGGTGTCATCACCTGCACGGCCCACAACTCCCGGTTCCAGGAGACCGACGGCGCCCGGATCAGCGGACCGGCGACCGGCCGACTCACCAGGATCTCGGTCTCCGTACAGGGCGACACCATCGTCATCCCCTGACAGAGACCGAACAGCGATCAGGTTCGGAGTCCGCGTCTGAAGGTGGGCACCGTGGATCGCAGGCGCAGCAGGCTCCACGTCTCGACGCGGGCGATCCATGCCGGCGTCACTGCCCGACGCTGGGTCGGGATAGGTGGGACCGCTCAGGGTAGTTTGTCCGTGCCCACCACCACACCAGAATCGGACGCAGACACCATGGCTCTGAAGCGGCGACCGTGGTGAGGACCGACCCGCCCCCGGTTCCCGTGGATCCGCCTCGCTCCTCATCCACGTCAGGATGCATGCGATTTGTCCTGCTCGTCGGTCTCCTCGCCGTCCTGACGGCGGCCGCGGTCACCGGTGTGCTGCCCGATCTGGCGAGCATGGCCACGACGCTGCAGCACGCTGGTCCGGTGGGTGCCATCGCGGCCACGTCGGTGCTCGTGTCGGCGATGGTGCCTCGGAGTGTTGTCGCCGCGGCGGCGGGCCTGCTGTACGGCGCGGCTGCCGGCAGTGCCTACGTCATCGTCGGGGCCTTGATCGGTGCTGTCGTCTCGTTCGAGATCGGTCACCGGCTCGGACGTGACTTTCTGCGGGGACGTCCGTGGCTGGCGACGGTGGACCGTGTCCTCGAACGCCGCGGTGTGATCGCGGTGTTGGTCGTTCGCCTGATTCCCGTGGCGCCGTTCGGCCTGGCGAGTTACGCCTTCGGGACGACCGCGGTGAGACGGTTGCCGTTCCTGACCGCTACCGCCATCGGTATCGGGCCGAGCACGGTGATCTTCGCGAACCTGGGGGCGAACGCCATGCGCCCTACCTCGCCCGCCTTCATCGTCTCCACGCTGGCCGCGATCACGCTCGCCGTCGTGGGGCTGGTCGGGGCCCGTCTGGTGATCCGCCGCGGATTCCGCGACGAACCGGCGGAGTGAGACAGCGACCATCGTCGTACTACACCAGCCTCCCGTTTCGCCTCAGGACCTCGGGGCGCAGACGTAGCGTGGTTCCGCGCCGTACGTCCAGGTGAACTTCTCCCGTTTGACGACTTTGCCGCCGGTGTGGAAGAGGCGGAACGCGTCCTGGGTGAAGCCGTTGATGCCGCCGGTGGCGATGCACTTCGGCCCGGCTTCGAGGGTGATCGCCCGCGGGCTGGTGATGTTGCGGCGTGGCCCCCACTCGGTGGTGACCTTGTCGTAGACCTTGGTGCTCCACACCGAGACCGTGATCGTGCTGCTGGTGTGGGAGGTGTCGAGCAGGACCCCGTACCGGGTGTTGTTCTTGAACTTGAGATCGAGGTCGGGGTAGAAGATCGTGGATTCGATGACCGGGGGGGTAGCGGCTGAAGTAGTAGGAGTGTGGTTTGTGCTCGACGTCCTGCAGCCCGGCGTAGTAGGCGGCGTTGAACAGCGTCGTGGTGAACTGTGACGCCCCGCCGCCGACGCCCGCGGTGAGTTTGCCGTCGAGGATGACCGGGGCGTCTTTGTATCCCTGGGCGTAGCTGCGCTCGCCGGTGTGGCCGTTGAGGGAGAACACCGTGCCGGGCAGGACCAGGGCGCCGTCGACCTCTTTAGCGATCTGCACAATGTTCTGGCTGCGCGGTGAACGCAGGCCGCCGGGGAACTTAGTGGTGAACGTCGACACGCGTGCGGTGACGCCGAGCGTGGCCAGTTGCGCGGCGGTGGCTTTCGGGGTGGCCGGCCGCAGGTCCGCCGCGACGGTGCGGCCGTTGCTGCGGGGCAGCACGGTCAGCAGTTGCGAGCCGAGCGCGGCCAGGTCCAGGGCGTCTCCGGGGACGTCGGCGACGATGCGTGGCCGCCCGGCGGCGAAGGCGAACCGGGCGTCCACCGGCGTCTTCTCCACCGTGCGGAGCTGGGTGGCGAGGGCGGCGCGCAGCTTCTTGTCGTCGATCCGTGGCGTGATCAGGCCGCTGCGGTCGGCGGCCAGGATCAGGCTTCGGGCGATGGCGGCCGGGGCGATGGTGAGCGTGCCGCGTGCGGTCGTGACGGTGACCGGTGCGGCGACGGCCGGCCGGGCGAGGGTGGCCAGGAGCCGGTCGACGTCCGCGGACGTCGTCGCCGGTTGTGTCTCGGCCAGCGGGACGGTCACGGGGCGGCCGGTGAGCCAGCCATCACGCAACGCATGGGCCGATCGTTCGGCGTCCAGGCCCCGCCCGGCGGCGGGGTGGACCGCTGTCGGGGTGGTGCCGGTGAAGGTGATGGCGGGCATGCGCGGCTGCTGGTCCGCGCCGGCGAGGGCGCGACGGAGCGCGGCGTCGAGACGCTGGGCGTCCACGCGGCTGACCACCGCGACGTCGCGGTGGCCGAACAGTGCGGGCCGGCCTCGGGTCGCGGCGTCGACGGTGGCGGCGATGTCGGCCTCCAGGCTGACGTCCTGCGGGCGGATGGTGCCGGTACGTCCGTCGGCCTGGACCGGCACCGGGGTGGTCGACCGGGCCGCGAGGTGGTCCTGCAGCGCCTGTGTCGCCTGGGCGCGGCTTTTGCCGCCGAGGTCGAGGCCGAGGACGGTGACGCCGCGGGGGACGTCCCCGCGCAGCGTGTACGCGCCGGCGCCGGCAGTGGCGGCGAGAATCAGCGCCAGCGCGACGCCGCCGGCGATCCACCGCCGGTGTCCCCGCCGCTCGGCTGGGCCCGGCGCGGCGGAACCTTCCGGGGACCGCCGCTGGGCCGGCAGTTTCACCGTCGACGTGTCGTCCTCGACGACCTTCTGGTCTTCGGCTGATGTCATCGGTGCCTCGCTTCGACAGTGTCGGCCCGGTATGCCCGGTCCGACGAGGGGGTTATTCGTTTCGCCAACCTGGGTGTCGTTCGACGAACGCGGCCCACGGGTCCTCCACCGGTGGTCGCGTGGCCGGCTGAGCGGGTTCGGCGGCCGCTTCGGCGAGGTTGTCGTGCCGTTCGTCTGCCGTCCTGCGGTGGTGGACGGCGGCGACGGCGGCGAGGGCGGTGGTGATCGGCACGGCGGTGATCAGTCCGATGGTGCCGACCGCGCTGCGGACCAGTTCCTGGGCGATGAGTTCACCGGTGAGGAGTTCCCCGGCGGGGGTGGTGCCGGCGGAGAAGAGCAGCATCAGCGGGAGCGACGCTCCGGCGTAGGCCAGCACGATCGTGTTGATCACGGAGGCGATGTGGGCGCGGCCGACCCGGGTGGCGGCGGCGTACAGGTGCCGGAAGCCGTAGCCAGGATTTGCCCGGGCCAGTTCGGTGACGGTGGCCGACTGGGTGACCGTGACGTCGTCGAGCACACCTAGTGAGCCGATGACGATGCCCGCGAGCAGCAGCCCGCGCATGTTGACGTCGCCTTGGGTGATGGTGAGGTAGTTCGACGTCTCGTCGGCGACGCCGGACAGGTGCACCGACGCGGTGACGACGCCGGACAGCCCGGCGGTGAGGGTGAGGCTGGCGAGGGTGCCGAGCACGGCCACCGAGGTGGTGATGTGCAAGCCGTGCGTCAGGTAGAGCACGGCGAGCATGATCGCGGCTGCCCCGACGATGGCGACCAGGATGGGCGAGCGACCGTCCAGGATGGCCGGGACGATGAACAGCAGCAGCACGGCGAAGGTCACGGCGAGGCCGAGCAGGGCGGTCAGGCCGCGCCACCGGCCGAACGCGATGACGGCCAGGGCGAACGCGGCGCCGAGCAGCCACAGTTGCGTGGATCTTTGGAAGTCCACGATCGAGTAACCCTGCCCGCCGCCGTCCTCATCCAGCAGCAGCAGGACCACGTCGTCGCCCGTGCCGACCTGCAGGGCGCCGGGCCCGGACGGGATGTCGGTGCTCACCTGCGTCCCGGCCTGGGCGCCGCTGGTCAAGGTCACGGTCACGGTGCCGCAGACTGGGGCCGGTGCACCGGGCAGCGGCTCCTGCTGCTCGTCCTCGGGTGCGGGCGGGCAGGGCTGCGGGGCGACGCCGGCGACCGTGCCGAAGACCCGCCTCTGGCCGTCGGTCTCGGCGGTCGGGTCGGGTGTGTCGTGGGGCCAGAGCAGCAGCATGCCGACGGCGGTGAGCAGCGCGGCGGGAATCAGCAGCAGTAGTGCCAGCCGGCGCGCCCACGCTGGGGCCGGCCGCGGTTCGTCGTGGGAATGGGGATGTGGGGGGCTCATCGGTCCTTCATGAGGTCAGGCCGGGTCGAGTCGGGCGGTGTAGCCGAGCGACCCGATGACGGCGATGAGAACGTGGGGGTCGATGACGGTGGGGTCGGCGTCCACGACCGTGCGGCCGGCACGGACAGAGGTGTGGGATCGGTGGACGCCGGCGGTTTCCTCGATCGCCTCGTCGATCAGCAGGCCGCAGCTGCCGCAGTGCATGCCGGTCACCGTGAAGGTGTGGGTGGTGGTGCTCATCGCAGGTGGCTTCCTTGGCGCTGGGCGGCGGGCTGGTCGGGTCGCAGCAGGGCGCGGAGGTCGTCGGCGAACTTGGGCATGGCGGTGAGGTGGGCGAATCGGCCCGGCACGTTGTAGATGTGGTGGCGCCACCGGTCGTCGGCGACCGGGGATTGTGGCGGTTGGCTGTGGATCGCCACCTGGGCCGGTCGGCCCGCGGCGGCTGGGTTACCGGCCGGATCGGTCAGGCGTACGACGGGGGCGTACGCGGTGAGCAGCCGCGGGTCGGTGGCCGGCGTGACCAGGTCCCGATAGTGGGCGGGAACGGCGTCAGGATCGAACCCTTGGACGTACTGGTCGAGCTCCGGCACCGCCTCGTGCGGGTCGACGGTGACCACGGCGTGGACCACGCAGCGGACCGCGAAGTGCACGGCCAGGGGTGCCGCCGAGGCGTGCCCGACCACGATCGGGGCCTGCCGCACGCCGAGGGTGTGCAGCAGCAGAGCGAGCTCGCCGACCAGGTCGTCCGGGTCATAGCGGTCCCGGGCCGAGGAGTCGCCGTGCCCGGGCAGGTCCACGGCGATCACGGTGGCATGCGGGCGCAGCTCGGCGGCGGCGGGCCACCACATGGCCCGGTCGAACATCACCGCGGGGATCAGCACGATCGGCCGTCCGTGGTTGCCCCACGTGTCGTAGCACCACGCGCCGGCCGGGCTGCGCCAGGTGCGGGTGGCGCGTAGCGGAGGCAGCGTCTGTTCGGGCCCGGTGGGGTTCATGCGGTTTCCCCTGCCGCGACGATGGTGAGGTGGCCGGTGTACATGCCCATGCCGCAGGAGTAGTCGAGACGGCCCGGTTGCAGGATGCCGAGGTCGATGACGGTGTCCCCGTCGGCCGGCAGGATCCGCTGGATGTCGCGGTCGGCGATGACGAACGCGCGTACGCAGCCGTCGGCGTCGCGGGAACGCACGATCAGGCTGGTGGGTGTGCCGGCGGTGACCCGGATGTTGCCGGGCCGGTAGGCGCCGGTGACCGCAGTGACGACGACCTGCTGGGTGCCGTCCGCGGTGGTGGACAGCGGCGGCGCGTCGTCGGGTGCGGCGCGGGCGGTCACCGGCGCGTCGCCGAGCCCCAGGGTCTCGGCGACCCGGGAGGCTGCCAGGGATGAGCCGGACAGCTCGAGGCCGCCGTTGAGGGTGTAGACGCCCATGGCGAGCACGACGACACCGGTGGCAATGGCAAGCCGTCCGCGCCACGCGCCGGCGGCCTTACGGGCCAGATAGCCGAGCGCGGTGAACAGCGGGGCGGTGCCGGCAACGAACACCGCCATGATCGCGGCGCCGGCGACCGCGGAACCGGAGGTGAGAGCGAGCGCCTCCACCGACAGGGTCACCCCACACGGGATGAGGACGCTGGCGACACCGAGCACCGCGGGCGCGGCAGCACTGGTCGACCGGGCACGGCCCCGTACCAGCCGCGACCACGAGGCGGGCGGTTCCACCATGACGCCCCGGAAGCCGGGCACGCCGAGTTGGGCGAGCCCGAAGACGACCACGAGCACACCGGCGGCGATCTGCGTCATGGTCCGTACGGTGACCGACAGCTGGACCGTCGCGCCCAGCGCACCGAGCAGGGCGCCGAGCAGGGTGTGCGAGAGCAGTTTGCCGGTGAGGAACCCGGCCGCGGGGGCGAGGTCGTCGGCGAGCCGGGCGAAGAACCCTGGCCGGCCGGGTGCTGTCGTGCTGTGTTGGCGTTGCCGCATGACGAGGCCGGCGAGTAGTCCGCCTTGCACGGCGGCGCAGGACACGCCACCGGCGAACAGGCCAGTGAGCAGGATGGCGTACAGATTCATGACGATGGGTCGACCTTCGACGCAGGAAGACGTACGTGGGCACTCGCCGCGGGCGGCGGCGAAACGGCGCACAAGGCGGGCCGTCTACCGGGATGCGGACGCGCAACGGTCAGGCAGCGGCGGCCGGCCGGCCGGGTGTCCTACGTGCGGCTGACGCCGAGGCGGGTCAGAGCGACGCCGGGCGCGAAGCACCGTGGCGTCAAGGGAGGCGACGATGCCACGACGGGTGCGGCGCGTTCCCCGGCCGGGAGCACGGGGGTGGCCGTCATCGTGGTGCGGGTGACGACGGTCGGCGCGATGGAGCAGGTGTCCGCGGTCGTGCTCCTCAGTCCTGCGGCGTGGATGTCACGCTGGTGCGCGGACATCGCCGGTGCTGCCGTGGCTTCGACCCCGGCCGTTGCCAGAGTGGTGGCCGACCCGAGCACGGCGACGCTCGCCGGGTGATGGGCGGACGTGTCGTCGATGCAGTGCCCGCCCTGCCAGATGCCGAGCCCGGTCAGGGTGAGTAGAACCAGCAGCCCGCGCAGCAGCCATGGTCTGGCGGTGCGCGGCTGGGGTCGGCTCACCCGGCCAAGGCTACGACATCGGTGAGGGCCGGTCGCTGCGGCGCCGCAATTGCTCCGGACCCGGTGGACATGCCGGCCGGTTCCGCATTACTCGGTGGGGGGACGGAGCGCGGCGTGCAGGGTGGCGGTCAGCAGACCGGGCGCGTCATCCGCCGGGAGCCGACCGGCCTCGATCTCGTCGGCGGCGGTGTGGATCAGGCTGAATATGGTCGCGACCATCCAGTCCCGGGGCAGGTCGGTGCGCAGGCCCCCGTGGTCCTGGCCAACGGTGATGATCTTTTCGAGGCGGTGGCGGATCGGGTCGTGCTGCCGGTCGAGGTGGTCGGGGCCGAGGGCGGTGACGGCGTGGGTGCGCAGCCTGCGGTAGCGGTCGAGTACGTGCCATGTCGCGGCGACCAGGCGGGTGAGGGTCTGGTCGGCCGGTTCGCCGGGGTCGGTCGGGGTGCGGTCCATCGCCTGTTCGGCTTCGGTGATGGCGTGCCGGACCAGGGCCTGCAGCAGGTCGGCGCGGGTGGGGAAGTGGGCGTAGACGGTGACCCGGCCCAGCCCGGCGGCCTTGGCGACGTCGGCCATGCTGACGTCGGTGTGGCGGGAGAACAGGTCGAGGCCGGCCGCGATGATGGTGGCGATGTTGCGCTCGGCGTCGGCCCGGCGGGATGTGGTGTCCCGTCGGGCCGGTTCGCGTGCCGTAGCCATGGCAGCCAGGGTAGGCGGTGTCAGTGCACGTGCGGTCCGCCGGTCAGGTGCGGTCGTCCCGGCGGGATCAGCTTGAGGCTGACGAGGGCGGCCAGGGCGGCGGTGATCGCGCTGAGGGTGAACGCGGTGTCGTAGCCGGCGGTGGTGCCGGCCTCGATGCCGGCGGCGGCGAGGGTGGAGACGACCGCGACGCCGACTGAGCCGCCGATCTCATGGAAGGTGTTGACCAGGCCGGAGGTCAGCCCGGCCTCCTGCGGGGCGATGAAGCCGAGCGCGGTGGTGGTGGCTGCGACGAAGGCGGCGCCGATGCCGGCGGCGGCGAGCACGAAGCCGGGCAGCAGCCGGGTCCACGGGTTGCCGTCGGCGGGCAGGCCGGTGAGCAGCCCGGCGCCGGCGGCGGCCAGGCCGAGGCCGACGCCGGCGACCGGCCGGCCCCCGACCCTGCCGATCAGTCGGCTGCCGAGGTGGGCGCCGATGCCGGTGGCGACGGCGACGGGCAGGAACATGAGCCCGGTGGTCAGGGCGGTGTAGCCGCGGGCGTGTTGCAGGTAGACCGAGCCGAGGAAGAAGAACGCGATCAGCAGCGCGGTCGCGACCAACATCAGCAGCGCGCCGGCCACGATCGGGCGGCGGGTGAGCATCCGTACGTCGATCAGCGGTGCCCGGCTGGTCCGCTCCACCAGGGTGAACGCGGCGTAGAGCAGGACCGCGCCGCCGAGGCCGGCGAGGGTGGCCGGGCCGGTCCAGCCGGCGTCGCCGGCGGTGACCAGGCCGTAGATTCCGGCGCTGGTGGCGGCGGTGACCAGGACCGCGCCGGGCAGGTCGAGGCGGGCCGGGCGAGGTGCGATGGCGGGGATGGTCAGCGGCAGCGCGATCAGCAGGAGCAGGCCGACCGGCAGGTTGATGAAGAACACCCATTCCCAGCCGGCCGCGGCGGTCAGGACGCCGCCGAGCAGGACACCGGCGGCCGAACCGATGCCGCCCAGCGCCGCCCATACCCCGAGGGCCTTGGTGCGTTCGGCGCCGTGGAAGGTGGTGGTGACGATGGATAGGGCCGCCGGGGACAGCAGCGCCGCGCCGACGCCTTGGCCGACCCGGCCGGCGAGCAGCATTGCGCCGCTGGTGGCGAGGCCGCTCGCAAAGGAGGCGAGGGTGAACAGGACCAGCCCGGCCAGCAGGGTCCGGCGGGCGCCGAGGGCGTCGGCGAGCCGGCCGCCGAGCAGCATGAGCCCGCCGAAGACCAGCGTGTAGGCGGTGACGACCCAGGTCAGCGTCTGGCGGTCGAGGTGCAGGTCGGTGCCGATGCTGGGCAGCGCGACGTTCACCACGGTGACGTCGAGGATCAGCATGAACTGCGCGACGCAGATCAACGCCAGGGCGTACCAGCGCCGCTGCGGCGCTGCGGCCGCTGAGGGTTTGAAGGTGGTCACGGGATGACTCATCACAGCCTCCGTAAGTCGAACAACTATGTACGGCTTACCGTACGGCTAACCCGTACAGCCATGTACGGGTTGTGGTGGCCGTCTCAATGAGTCGGCGCTGCCCCGGGCGCGGTCACAAGGTGTGGGCGGTTCTCCGCTTGTGTCGCCGGATGCGGTGGCCTGCCGCTGACGCGGCTGGTGTTGTCCCGAGGTGGTCAACCCGGGAGGTTGTGGATCGACGGGATCGGGCCGACGCGCAGGACCAGGGTCGCCGTGGCGGTGTGGGCGACCGGGGACATCGCGCGGCCGGTCCGCCCCATCTCCTCGCCGCCGGTCAGGGCCTGGAAGCGCCGACCCACCAAAGGTTGTATCGTCGAACCAGATGGTTGTATCGTCGAACCATGGTGGAAGGCGATGACGTGGGTGCAGCGCAGGACGCCCTCATGCGGTTCGTCCGCGACTTCGGCCTGCACCAGCCCGACCGCACCCCGTGCGGGCAGCCGCTGCCGGTGTCTGAGGCGCACGCGATGGTGGAGATCGCCCGAGAGGGCCGGCTGCGGCAGGTGGAGCTGACCCGGCGCCTGCGCCTGGAGAAGAGCACCGTCAGTCGCCTGGTCACCATCCTCGAACGCCGCGGCTGGGTACGCCGGCAGGCCGCCGGCGATGACGGGCGCGGGATCCTGCTCGAACTCACCGAGGCCGGCCACACCGCGGCGGCCCGGCAGGCCGACGCCCGCCGGGACCGGCTCACCGCCCTACTGGCCCGCATCCCCGACGATCAGCGCGCGGCCGTGGTGCTCGCGCTGCAAACCCTGGCGGAGGCCGCCGATGAGAGACCCTGACCGCACCCGGGCCCGCCGTCACGGCATGCTGGCCGTCGGTATCGCCGTGGTTGTCCTGGCCACCGGCTGCACCGCCCGCGGAGAACCGGCGACACCGGTCGCGAGCGCGGACCGGCAGGCCCAAGTCGCCGAACGCGGCCAGTCCGTGATGCCGTTCGACCTCGACGCCACCACTCACCACTTCACGAAGACCGGCAGCGGCGGCGTGCAGACCGTCGTCGCGGACGACCCCGAGGACACCAGCCAGGTCGTCCTCGTCCGACAGCACCTGCAGCAGGAGGCTGACCGGTTCCGCCGCGGCGACTTCACCGACCCGGCCAGCATCCACGGCGATCAGATGCCCGGGCTCGCCGTCCTGCGCGACAGCCCAGGCAAGGTCACCGTCGAGTACGCGGCGACCGGGACCGGCGCCCGGATCACCTACGACAGTGGCGACACCGCGGTCGTGGCTGCCCTGCACTCCTGGTTCGACGCCCAAGTCGGCGATCACGGTGCGCACGCCACACCGGGAACGCCCTCGGACCCGAGCCCGTCGCCAGCAAGCCGATGACGACCGCGGCGTCGCACTCCCCGTCCCCGCTGGCGGCTGCCTTCCCATACGCCCATGATCGGGCCGGCGGCCGATCAGCGCCGTAACGCCTGCTCGACGAACCCGACCAGGTCGGCGCGTCGCCGCCACGGGTTGCGGTACCGGGCAGCTCCGCCGACGCGGATGCGCAACGCTTCGCGGATGATCCGGTGCCAGCGTGGCCCATAGGTGGCTGTCGCAAATGCGGCGGCCTCCGTCTTCGAGGTGACCCGCCCGGCGGCCAGGGTGTGCCGCAACCGGGCCACGCCCAGCACCCCCCAACTGGTCGCCCACGCGCTGAGCCCCACCGGACCGCGACCGGTGCGCGTCAGCCACGGTGCCCAGTACTCCACCAGGTTGCGGCGCGTGGACTCGGCGAGCGCCAGCCAGTCGGTGTGGATACCCAGCTCGGCCACGGCCGGGCCGCGTACCGCCACGCCACCTTGGGCGAGCACGTGCCAGGTGACCAGGCCCCGCTCGGCGCGCGACGCCGGGTCGACGCTCCACTCGTGCACGGAAATCCCAGCGGCCGCCCGACCGGGATCGACCCGCAGGTCCCGCCAACCGAGGTAAATCCCGTCGAAGAACGGCCGCCGGCCGCCGCGCCGCAGTTCGGCGTGGATGGCCCGCGCGATGTCGGGGTCCAGCGCCTGGCCGGTGACCGCGACGAAGTCGACGTCGCTGACGCCGTGCCGGTAGTCGCCCAGCGCGACCGAGCCGTGCAGATACAGCCCTTCCACCGCCCCGGGCGCCCACCGGTCGGCGATCTCGAGATATCTCGCGCAGATGCCGCTGACTCGGTCATCCATGGCGGCCACCGTAGCCATCCGCCGCGACCGAGCGGTCGGCGCCACCAGGGAGCCCGGGACTACGGCCGGCACAATGGTGCGGCGGCAGGGAGCGCACCGGCGCAGGCCGCCGAGCTGTCACTCGTCCGTGCGGTCACCCCCGTCCTGGGACACACCGTGTCCAGGCGGACACGTTGCGTCGAGGGAATCTTTACGGACTCATAAGCCTGGCGGGCAGCTGTCACCTGTGTCGCAAGTGCCCACTACGGTATGCCCGTGACCCCGGCCGCAGCGATGACCGCGCGCCTCGCGCGCCTGCTGTTGCTGGTCTGCACCGTCCTCGGTGTCGCCGCCCTGCACACCGTCGGACACGCGGCCGTGACCGGCCTTGATCACCACAGCCGTGCCACAGCCGTCACCGACTCGACCACCTTCAGTATCGTTCCGGCTGTCACGCCCGGGGAACACGGCGGCTGCGACGGTGACGGCTGCACGCATCAGGCCGCCGCGCCCACCGGCTCGCAAGACACCTCCCGCTGGTGGGAGGTGTGCCTGGCCGTGCTGACCGTGCTGGCGGTCGGTGTCCTCGGCACCCGCCTCTGGACCACCGGCACCGCGACCCTGTTCACGCTGAAGCATCGACGGCGACGATCCGCGGCCGCCGTGCGGCCATTCGGTCTCGCGGTCACCGCCGTGACCGTCATCCGCACGTAGCCGGCGTCCCTGGCGGCAACACGCCGCTGCACACCGGCAGACACCGGATCGCGCGCCTGGCTCAGGCCGCGATCATCCCTGCGATGCTTCCCGCGTCCGCCGCGAGTCGTCAGCCCGAGTCCGCACCCCACCCGGTAACGGGTACCGCGGTGCGGTCGATGAGGTGACGCCCGGCAAGCGTCGGCCCACCGTGGCTCGACGCGGTGCCTGGGAGCATGACGAAAGGACATTCGTTTCGTGTTTCACCGCATTCACATCGCCGCACGAGCACGCGCCTGGACGGTCGCCGTTCTGGTCGTCGCCGGCTGCCTGATCGGTGTGGGAGCTCCGGCACACGCGGAACCCTCCCCGGCGCAGATCGAGAAGCAGATCGACAAGGCGTGGAACGAACTCGAACCGGTGATCGAGCAGTACAACCGGACCCACGCCCAACTGAAGGCCAACCGCGCCCAGCAGAAGAAACTCGCCGCCACGCTGGGGCCGCTGCAGGCTCGCGTCGACGCGGCCATGGCCGGTGTCGGCGAGCTGGCCAGCCGTGCCTACATGCAGGGCGGCCGCTCCCGGTGGAGCAGCATGCTGTTCAGCGGGAATCCCGCGGAGCTGACCGACAAGCTCACCTATCTCGACGTCATGGCCCGTGCGCAGCGCGCCCAGGTCAGCGACGTCATCGACCTCCGCGATACGTACGCCGCCGACAAGCGGCAGTTGGACGCGGTGACCGCGACGCTGGCCGCCCGCGACAAGGACCTGGCGGCCAAGAAGACCGACATCCAGAAGAAGGTCGACGGCCTGCAGAAGCTCCGCGTCCAGACGTACGGCGCCGGCGGTGGGGCCACCGGCGCGTTCCGCACCGGCCCGTGCCCGGCCGAGTACACCAACGATCCCGGCGGCAAGGCCGCCGCCAAGGCATGCAGCCTGCTCGGTAAGCCGTACATCTGGGCCGCCGCCGGCCCCAAGGGCTACGACTGCTCCGGGCTGACCCTCACGGCTTGGGCCGCCGCCGGCGTCAGCCTGCGCCACTACACCAAATGGCAATGGTCCGACAACGAACCGGTCAGCCGCGCCGACCTGAAACCGGGCGACCTGGTCTTCTGGTACACCGACCTGCACCACATGGGCATCTACGTCGGCGACGACACCGTCGTGCACGCCACCCACACCGGTGACTACGTCCGCATGGCCAACATCGACGACGTCGGACCGATCGCCGGCTTCCGGCGCCCCGACTGACCTACGACACGGAGGACGATGGCGAGCGAAAGCCCGACGCCGGGCACTGCCTGCCGGCGATCCCGCAATAGCCGTGAGCTCGCCGATCGCCGGCGTGCACGAGCACTGCCCGGGTCTGTGCGCAGGTCTGTCGCCGTTGTCAGCAAGCTTGCCGAAACGTGCTGACCGCGCCGGTTGACGCCCCGGCCGGCGACGGGCCCGTCGCCGGCCGGACTGGATGATCTACCTGATGAGCGGCGTCGGTGGCCTGTTCGGCGGACGTTTCGGCTCGTCTGAAGCCTCGGCGGCCCGACCCGGCGTGGCGTGTCCTGCCGGCCCCCGCTGCCGCCCTGGCGTTCTCTGCGGCTTCAACACAACCCCCCGAAGATCACGGGGCCTGTCGCTGGTGATGCGGCCATGTTCCGGCCGTGGCCTACGGAGGGAAACCTGGCCGCTGCGCACGTCTGCGGCACCAGACGCAGGGGTGCGCGGCCGGAACCAGGGTTCCGGCCGCGCATGCCGGTGACTACAGCTTGCCGAGCAGACCCTGCATCGTCGTGATCTCCGCCTGCTGATCCGTGACGATCTTCTCGGCGAGGGCCTTGGCCTCGGCGTTGGAGCCCTTGGCCGTCTCGTCCTTGGCCATGGTGATGGCACCCTCGTGATGGGCGATCATCATGGTGAGGAACTGCTTGTCGAAGTCCGCGCCCTTGGCGTCCATCATCTTGGCCATGTCAGCGTCCGACATCATGCCGTGAGACTGCGAGCCGTGACCCATGTCGGCTGCCGCGGTGGGCTTACCCCAGGCCGTGAGCCACCCGTTCATGGTGTCGATCTCGGGCTGCTGCGCGCCCTTGATCTTCGCCGCCAGATCCTTGACCTCGGTGCTGGCGGCGCGGCCGTCGGCCATCGCCGCCATCTCCACGGCCTGCTGGTGGTGCGGGATCATCATCTGGGCGAAAGTCACATCGGCGTCGTTGAACGCCGCGTTCGCCGACGCCGGCGCGGCGGAGGCCGCCGGGGCCGTCCCGCCGTGGTTCATGCCGATATCGGACGACGAGTCTGCGCCGCCGCAGGCGGACAGCACCAGCGTGGCGGTGGCGGCGGCGCCGGCCAGTAGGCCACGACGCAGCACCGTGGAGGGCAGCAGGGAAGAACGCATCATTGCGTAAAAGCCTTTCGATGTTGGTAACGTATGCGTGCGCGAGCGCCTCGGCCCGCCGGCCAGTCCGGCGGGTATGCCGAGGTGAGGCCGCTATATGCGCAGCACCGCCACGGACACCAAAGCCAATCCCGCCAACCGGCGCGGCGGGCCGCGGGACACCGGCGATCGCCCGGCTTGCTTCTCCCGGGCCCGCCCGCGGCCGGACACGACCCACGACAAAAGCGCCACAAGCAGAACAAGTGCGATAAGCCCACTCAGAACGGCTAGGCAGACGCTCCACCCGCTCATCCCGCCGGAGCCATGACCGTCGCAATGACCGCCGGGGCATTCAGCCGGGACCAGAGCCGGCATGGCCACCGAATCATGGGGCCCGCCCGCCGCGGCCATCGCGACGCTTCCGAGCGCGTGGTGCGTGCCCGCCTGTGGACCGGTGTGGCCCAGCGTGTGCATCACCGTCAAGCCGAACAGCGTGCAGGACAGCAGAACCCACCGGGCGAGCCGCCCGGCCGTCAGTGTCTGCTGCCCGTTCACAGGTTCACGCTAGCGCGCGATCCCGAGACGCCCGTCGACCGGTTGATCACATCACACCTCGTGGACCCCGCTACCCCTTGTCCTGGGGGTGGCGGGGTGGCTCGCCGAAGGGGTGCAGGAGGCGGCTGCCCGGTTCCGGTGTGACGCCCGGAACGCTTGCCAGATACCCCCTGGGGGTATAAGTTGGGTGTTGGAGGTGGTCGACATGCAAGCCGACAAACACGAGCACGAGGTCCGCGACGACGGCGCACCGCGCGCGGCGAGTGGCGTGTCCACGCACGACCACGCGAGCCGCACCGGCGCGCCTGAAGCGCCGGCTGGCCCGATGCCCGCGCACGAACACCACCCGGCCGGGCACGGCATGCCTGGTCACACCGGCGGGCATCAGGGGCACGACAAGCACGCCGGGCACGACCCGGAGGCGTTCCGCCGCAAGTTCTGGCTGAGCCTGGCCCTCACGCTCCCGATCGTCGCGACCAGCGACATGATCATGGACTGGTTCGGCTACACCCTGGACTTCCCTGGCATCACCTGGGTCGGGCCGGTGCTCGGCACAGTCGTGTTCTTCTACGGTGGCTGGCCGTTCCTGGCCGGCGCTGTCAGCGAGATCCGTGACCGGGCGCCCGGGATGATGCTGCTGATCTCGATGGCCATCACCGTCGCGTACGTGGCGTCGCTGGCGACCAGCCTGGGCTGGTTCGACCTGGACTTCTGGTGGGAGCTGGCCGCGCTGGTGACCATCATGCTGCTCGGGCACTGGCAGGAGATGAAGGCCATCGGGCAGGCCCAGGGCGCCCTCGCCGCGCTGGCCGCGTTGCTGCCCGACGACGCCGAACGGCTCACGCCGGATGGTGCGATCGAGCGCGTGCCGGTTGCCGGCCTGGCCGTCGGCGACACGGTCCTGGTGCGTTCCGGGGCGCGCGTCCCGGCCGACGGCAGCATCATCGACGGCACCGCCGAGCTCGACGAGTCCATGATCACCGGCGAGTCCCGGCCGGTGGCCCGTACCGTGGGCGACCGGGTGGTGGCCGGCACGGTCGCCACCGACTCGGCCATCCGGGTCCGCGTCGACGCGGTCGGCGAGAACACGGCCCTGGCCGGCATCGGCCGCCTGGTCGCGCAGGCGCAGGCCGCCGGTGGCCGGGCGCAGGTGCTGGCCGACCGGTTCGCGGCCATGCTGTTCTACATCGCCACCGCCGCCGCCCTGGTCACCTTCGTGGTCTGGTGGGCGCTCGGCAGCCTGGACCAGTCCGTGGTCCGCACGGTCACGGTCCTCGTGATCGCCTGCCCGCACGCCCTCGGCCTGGCGATCCCGCTGGTGATCGCGCTGTCGACGGCGCTCTCGGCCAAGGCCGGCATCCTGGTCAAGGACCGGCTCGCGCTGGAGCGGATGCGCACCGTCGACACGGTCCTGTTCGACAAGACCGGCACCCTCACCAAGGGGGCGCACACGGTGACCGCGACCGCCCCGGCGGACGGCTTCACCGCCGACGAGGTGCTGCGCCTGGCCGGCGCGGTCGAGGCCGACAGCGAACACCCCCTCGCCCGGGCGCTCACCTCGGTCGCCCGCGGGCGCGGCCTGACGGCCGCGGCGACCGACTTCCGCTCCCTGACCGGGCGCGGCGTGCGGGCGCAGGTCGACGGGCACGCGTACGCCGTGGGCGGCCCCGCCCTGCTGCGCGAGCTCGGCGCGACCGTACCGGAGGAACTGACCGGTCCAGCGGACCAGTGGTCGCGGCGCGGCGCCGCCGTGCTGCACCTGCTGCGCCTCGACGACGGTGGCACGGCACAGGTGATCGGTGCGTTCGCGCTGGAGGACGAGATCCGCCCCGAAGCACGCCAGGCGATCGAGCAGCTGCGCCGTAACGGCATCCGGAAGATCGTCATGATCACCGGGGATGCCCGGCCGGTCGCCGAGGCTGTCGCCGCCGACCTGGGCTTCCGGCCCGGTGTCGACGAGGTGTTCGCCGAGGTCCTGCCCGCCGACAAGGACCGCGCGGTGGCCGAGTTGCAGGCCCGCGGGCTGAAGGTGGCGATGGTCGGCGACGGGGTCAACGACGCGCCGGCGCTGGCCCGCGCCGACGTGGGCCTGGCCATCGGCGCCGGCACCGATGTGGCGATCGAGTCCGCCGGGGTGGTGCTGGCCTCCTCCGACCCGCGCGGGGTGACGAGCGTGATCCGGCTGTCGAAGGCCTCGTACCGCAAGATGGTCCAGAATCTGGCGTGGGCGGCCGGCTACAACGTGATCGCGATCCCCCTGGCGGCCGGCGTGCTGGCCTGGGCCGGGATCACGTTGAGCCCGGCGATCGGGGCGGTGCTGATGAGCGCCTCGACGATCGTGGTCGCCCTCAACGCCCAGCTGCTGCGCCGGGTCCGGCTGGCCCCGCAGGAGCAGTAACCACCGGGCCGGGGGCGGATCCCACAGCCACGCCCGACATGGCAAGGTCCCGATCGCCGACCGGCGTCGGGACCTTTCCGTGTGCCGCGTTCCGCGGCGGCATAACAGGATCATGCCGCTGCCGGGGGTAGATGGCATTCCCGCCGGCTGTATCGGGTCTGCGAACTGTCATCCGGGTCTTTGTGCCGCACCACATTCCGGTTGTGGGGCCGTCGCGCGGGTTTCTGGCGGGTCTCGCCGGGCGTCGAGTTGCGATCAATCGCCGACCCCCTTTTTGGCCGGCCGGTCTTGCCGCTCGACGATCCGGATCGGTGTACCCCAGAAAATTGACGATCCAATCTAATCGATCATTGTTAATCAACGGAGGGGGTGGAAAACTCACCTCAATCGATACGCTCATTGGGACCAACGGAGGTCACCGTGCGCTTACGTGTGTTGGTCGTGGCTACCGCCACGGCCCTGGTCGCGGGCCTGTCACGGGAAGCGTGTAAGTCGGGGGTGTGCCAAGATCGACCGGCTTGAGAACCGGTCAGATGGGACACCACGTGACACAGGACACACAGCCGAGTCGAGTCGATGAGGCCGCGGGGCA
>Ga0307515_10003929_pt1 | contig 31026 bp, 16 predicted proteins | sample 17_EM_MG_FD_194513 | JGI IMG/M metagenome (GOLD analysis project Ga0307515, IMG submission 194513) | Populus trichocarpa ectomycorrhiza microbial communities from riparian zone in the Pacific Northwest, United States - 17_EM | ecosystem: Host-associated > Plants > Roots > Unclassified | place...
TCTCATACTTAATAAAATTGACCCAGAAGCACGAAGCAAATGATGCAAAATGATTGTTGGGGGATCTAACAATCTAAAGGTGAGTGGAAGGATACAACTTATATAATAAAGGGAGGGTTATTCAAGAAGACTAAAGGGAAAGCGAGGAAATTCCTGGGAGAATATGGACTATGGGGCAGAGCATAACAGTATGGCTAAGAGGAATTGAAATATAAGTGGATAGGAATGTGGTGGGTGAAATAGTTTTCAATGGTTCACGTGGATCAACTACAATAGCATTTCAATAAGAATTGAAAGATTTTTGAAGATGCCTAGAGTAATTCAAAGGTTTTCTTGAAGAGCTTGTCTTATGTTAGAGGACTTATTAGAACAGAGAAAACTTCAAAAGCCATTCCATTAGTAATATGGGTGGAGAGGCACTCCCTTTGTCCAATGGGAAAGGGAATTGACCAATACAAATACTTAAAATAATAGACTAGCAAAAAGTTTGCTTTTCCTGTAAAAATGATCACATGTTTCTCGTCAGAAAAATATTGTTGTTAAGTGAACAAATATGAATGTCAGATCATTTTTTTTTTTTAAATTGCCATGTGGCAATCGAGGAGATGGGTCCACATAACCAGCATCATGTTCACATGAACCTCCAAAACTAGGATCTACAAGGAAAATAAATTTAAATATGGATTATCTTGTCCAATGAAAGGCATAGTTCCAATTAATTGAACAGATCAGGATAGGCATGCCCAACAGACAAATTCCAAGATCCTAGTTTGTTAATGAATACAAAGTTACACCACCATTTTAATTGACCAAAGTATGATATAATTAAGCAACCATCTAAAAATGGAGCAAAATAGACTTACCTAAGCCCCAAGAATCAATGGCCCAAGGTGGAGATTTTCTGATTGCAACCCAATCAGACTTAGCCAACTCCATTGGTTTATATTGTGATCCAATAAGCCATTCATATTGCTGGAAAAATAAAAAACATAAACAGTATGTTAAACCCATCCAGCTATAACCATTGCTAGTCTTTAAAACAAATCCAAGTTAAACTATGAAAAACAGAAAGAATATCAGCATTGGTAGCTCCTAAATCGACCATCCACCACCATACAGAATTCTATAGTTGATTAATGGTAGAATATGCTGAAAATTTATAACATAATTGAAACATTTCATCAGTGAGAAACATGAGGACAGAACAAAACAGGCTGTGTAAGCCTTATTCTAAATTACTAAAAAACTTTCCTGGAGAACAAGTTTATTCGTCAATGTAAATCAATTTACAAGAAACAAACTTCTTAATGCAGTTCTCAAGAAGTAATCAGAGTCTATCCTACTTGCAAGAGCTGCTCAATTTTGAAATTTAGGAATATAGTACAAAATAAATCTACTATAAGAGTAACAAGAAATTTCCATCAATCGCTCACTTCCAGACACTTGAATTACCAGCATTGGTCCAGTTGCATTCCCATTGCTTCCATCAAACTCAGATAGAACATCAAAAGCATGCAACTTCCAATCTAAAGTTGGTGTAACAACAACACTGGCCAAGCAAACATTACCATGTACCTGCAGTGACCAAAGATAGTCAGAAAGTGATGCAAACAACAAAGAATAGAGAAAGGAGACAGGAGTTGATCAATTTTGCTGATCACATATGGAGTTGGAAGTGCTTACAAGTTTACAATCATTATTCAAGAAGCTCACAGCTTTAGCTATCTGGTTCAGCCCCCAGGCATAATACTCATCCCTGCCAGGAAAAGAATTATAAGGAAAATTATAAGGAACCCTATCATTCATTGGTAATTGAAAAAGGCAGGATTGCCACCATCATATGAATCGTGTGTTATCTCGTGTGGAGAGCATGGTAGATTGTAAACAAGGAATTACAGGCGGAGATTGTAAACATCCAGCTAAAACAACATGATCCTGAAACAGTGCCTAGGCTGTGTGCTTGTGCACTACCAAATCAAAGAGCAGTTATAAATGAAAATGCTTAGAATGGTAATCTGCATGCTAAAGAAAATATAGATTATCACGAAAAGAATGAAAAGCAATGCATGAGTTAGAAATCATGTAATAAAAAGGGGGGGGTGGTGTTGGGGGTGCGGCCATCAGAGATGGAATGAGCAAAAGAGTAAAGCAACTCCTCCAGCAGATTAGAGCAGTCATACCTTTGTGCGCCTTCTAAACCTAGTTCCTTGATCTTCTCAGATAGTGGCATAACAGGCTCTGTTACAATATATATAGTAACCCTTGAGCTAGAACCTTCAACACTTTCAACTTCAGTACTGTGAAGAAATGACAAGATATTTGGATGTCTGACCTGGAAAGAAGCAACAGCAGCTTCAATGCCAGTGGAGAAATGGTGTATGAAAAGGTAAATTTCAACAAAAAAAAAAAATAGAAATAACCCTTATGATCACACAACGAATTTCTACTCTTATCGACGACATAAGAATGGGTCAAAGATTGTAAGCACCTAATGTTATTGAAGTTTGCCCACAGAAACAACAAGCCTCAAAAAAGATAAGCCAAGAAAATAGGAATCATAAAAGAGAAGCTTTGCAACTGAACAATTTCAAGAAGAAGTAAGCATGCCAAAATGGGTTACTGTGCTTGAGAAGACCTCAGCCTAAATAATAAAAATAAAAAGATAGAGAAAAGGCAAACTCACAGTACGAAGACGCTTGACACCATTACGACCAGCAGCTAAATGGCCATCCAGTGCATTACTTCCAGAAAGAGAAAATATGGACACCGCCGATCCACCATCGTCATCCTGAAAATCAATCAACATGAAAAAACAAAAACTAAATCCTCCAGGTTCACATACCACAATGAATTACATTTTAAACATGATCAAAAAGAATTAATTCGGCGTCCATTAGTAGTAGTACACTACAATAAGATAAATAAATCCTAACGTAAAAATCGAAGGATTTGAAATTGAACCTTGGAGGTTCCGCGATGGTGAGTCCAGGATCCCCAAGCGGAAGGGTAAGGATCGCCGATATTGTAAGGGAGATCTTTCAGTCCGGTACCAGATCCACCCACCACTCCTTTTAAGAATCTCAGCATCTTCTTCTTTCTGTTGCTGTCTTATACTATGACAAATCAATCACCAATCCACTAAGATCTAGAAGGGTTAGAGATGGAGGAGAGGTGAGTTTTTTAGTTTTAGTTTCTCTTGTTTCTCCGTCTCTGCGTACGTATGGTATTATGACACCACCTGTGTGCCAAAATTGAAAAAATAAAGACAAAAAATGAAAGGAATTGGAGTCTGTTTCTGTCTACCTGTTATCTGACTATGACCTTGGGTTGGTTCAGCTAGGTGCTGCTTTGTACGCTCGTGCAAGCCTTTAGCTTTGAGATCGGAGCAATACTACTTGTCACTGGTCATCTTTTGACGAACTTGATTATGATTTAACTTACCCGTGCTCCACAGTGAGCTCTTTTTTTTTCTTTTTTTCAACCGATTTTACCGTTTTAAATAAGTTAGTTTTAATTTAATTAAATAATAAAAAATATTAATAAATTAATTTAAATCAGCTTGAATTATCATAACAAATTTATAATTATGGTAATGAGATATGAGCTAATTTGAATTTTTTTTTTGTCAAACTCGAGATTCAAGTCATAAAAACAAGATAACCTGATATAAAAAAAAATGAAGAAAATCACAAAGTTATTTTTCTTAAAAAAAATTAATGTCAACTCACATTAACTTTTCAAACCTATAACCCCGGTTATTAGATTGAAAACACTATCTAGAAAAACCATGAAATTCAATTCTCAATCTATCAAATGTTGAAGGATGAAATTAAAAAAAAATTCAATTATGCAAAAGGATTAAAAATAATAAATAGAAATTAAAATAATAAGTATCAACATTGAAATACAAAATAAATTTTATCTTTGATTAAAGGGTGAAATTGAAAAGAAAAAATAATTTAACAAAAGGCTAAAAAAAATATAAAAAAAAATGAGGGCTAAATTGAAAAAACTAATATTTCATAAATTGTAATTGAATGTTGAGATTGAAAAAAAAATCAAAATTATTCAAAATAGCCAAGCAAGAAATTAGAAATCAAAAGAATAACGATAGAAATGAAAATTCCTATAAATTAGAGGACAATTCTAAAGTTTTGCATGGTCAGTGTGAGTTTCAAGAGGATGAGAAAAAAAAAAAAAGGGGGAAAGAAAGTGTCGCCGGCAATAAACCATGCTACCACTAACTCATACACTGCCCCAAAAGAAAGAGGACATAACAACACTTTCAATGATACGATGGAAGAGGATTTTGGCTGCTATGAATCTTTGCATGCACTATCTAAAAAGCGCAGACACCTCCCACGTGCCAACCACTTTTTGTTTTTTTATTTTGTATATTTATTCAAATATCAAATTGACCTTTAGCTAACCTAATACTAACAAAACAAATCATTGTGAAAAATATAAAAAAGCCTTTTGAGACCATTTTTATTTTATTTTATTGCTTCTAAAGGTATTTTGGTCATTTTATTATGTTTTTTTTTTATTTTCTATATTTATAAAAGTATCAAATTACCCCTCAATTGACTTGATAATAATGAAAAAAACTATTGTGAAAATATAAAAAAGCCAATTAAGGCTAGTTCTATTTTCTTTTTTGCTTCCAATAGTATTTTAGTCATTTCATTATATTTTTAAAATACATAAAAACTTATTTGTCTATAATTAATTTAGTAATAATTAATAACCTTTCAAAAAAACCTTAATACTTAGCCAATTTTAAAGGTTTTTTTTTTATAAGGGCAAAAGCATGAAAATATTGTTTATTCAAAAACTGCTGGTCTTAGAAATCAAGAACTCGAAGTATGCAAAAACGCCACAAGATCAGTTATATCTAGATAAGTCAAATTTGTTATTTGTCCCATCAAAAAGAAAAGTGTTGCATAACACAAATCACAAGTTTATTCAAAACATCATGACTACTGAATTTTGCCACAAAGAAAACAATATATAGTTTTTCTAAATAACCCTAATGGATCTTTATTGGATTGCTAACCAATAAGCCCAAGCTAATAATCAAATAATACAAGTCTAATGGCAAACAGTTCTAAAACATTGATTTTGAGCCAAAACAAACCCAAACTAAAACATAAACTCTAAACTAAATATAAATATCCAAATAATGAAATAAAACAACAAATATATAACCTTAAAATAATTCAGATTATTACAAAGAAATAATTTAGCCCAAAAATAATTTGTCATTAAATACCCCAGCCCTCCTTTCCTTGTGTAGTAAGATAAATAAAAAATCTTTATATAAAAAGAATTTTGAAATATTAAGAAATAATTGCCACACTTGAAAACTATGTTTATGTCCATTAAAGATCCTTATAGAATTAGAAAACTTTAAAAAATAAAATGTTGAATATCATTACATTACGAGGAAAAAAAATTATCTTCAAATAAAAAATCCACAAGTTAAAAGGCAACTAATAATAAAATTTATATTGCATCTGTTGACCTGTATCACAAGATCTTTTTAAAATTCGATTGATCTGAAATTTTAACCTAATTTAGCCTGAGAGTTATTCTTGGTAAAATTTCAGCTCAATCCAATTGTCAAATTAAAAGTTATTCTCGGTATCGTAAAACTAAAATCCAAATTTTCTTATTTAACTTTTTTTTTTTTTTTTTTGATCATATCGTATCATTTCAACTCATTTCAATTTGCTTCTTAATCTTCAAATGAAACTTAAGCAACACGTCCTTTGCTGTCAAAGCAATTGGTAGAAGATTAACGGATTCCTTTTGGGGAGCAATTCATCCCTTCCAGGATGTCATTCTCATTCTTACAAGGCCTCAACACTTTCATAATGACCTCCTTTCTTTCGCATGTTCCTCCTAAGACTATTCAATAAGTCATAGATCTCTATTGTCCTCGGAGATGAGCTATCACCAGAGAAGAAAACATCAATGCTATTCCCTACTTCAATCCAACTGCACCCAGGAGTCTTCTTTAAGCCTTTTTCTTTCATTGAAGCCCGCAAGTTTGCAGCCCTGTCCTGCAATTCATTTTCTCCATAAAGATTCAAAAGTTGAACATAATTGCTGCCCCTACTGGGTTCGATATCCAATAGCTTATGAGCTGCCAGCTTACCAAGCTCAACATTATGATGGACTCTGCATGAGCATAACAAAGATAGCCAAATACTCCTGTCAGGTTCAATAGGCAAGTTTTTCACAAAAGCATAAGCATCATCCAGGCGTCCTGCACGGCCCAAGAGGTCAACAATGTTTACATAATGCTCCATTCTTGGCTCAATCCCATGCTCCACCGTCATCAATTGAAAAAGTTTTAGCCCTTCCTCAATGAAACCACAATGGTTGCAAGATGTCAGAAGAGAAATGAAAGTAATATCATCAGGAGCGATTCCAAAACTTCTCATCTCATCAAATAAGCTCATTGCTTTCAACCAATCCCCATGTGATCCACAACCAGCAATCATTATATTCCAAGTCACCAAGTTTGTCTGAAGCATGTTTTGAAAGATATGCTGGGCATATTTCAAGAATCCACACTTGATATACATATCAATCAGAGCATTCTCTAGTTGAAGGTCAGATGGAATCCTCTGTCTTATCAGATACCCATGCACTGCCTTTCCTTTACGTAGTACTGCAACTGACGAAACAGAAACAAGGACACTTGTAATAGAGACAGAATCTGGAAACAAGCCGTACTGTGTCATTTGAGAAAAAAGACTAATGGACAAGTCTGGGAGGCCATTCCTGCAATAGCAAGATATTATAGAATTCCAAGCTACAAGGTTCTTAAGTGGCATATCAGAAAATACATTTCCAGACATCTTTGGGAAATTAAATTTGGAGTACATATCCACCAGGGAACTTGCAACGAAAACATCCTGTTCCAACCCACTTTTAATAGCAAGTCCATGGATAGTGCAACCGAGATTGACATTCTTTAGTCCTGTACAAGCACTCACAACGCTTGCCATAATATCAGAATCTGGTTTCTCCCCATATACTGTCATTGAGTTGTAAAATTCCAAAGCCTCCATGTATTTCCTATTTTGGCAAAAACCTGATATCATGGAACCCCATGCAACTACGTCCCTTCCTTTTATTGTGTTAAATATTGAATTAGCATCATCACTGTTACCGCATTTTGAGTACATGGTCAACAGAGCACTCTGTAGAGCAACATTACTTTGAATAGGTCTTTTTACTAATTCTGCATGAATCAACCTACCAAAATCATATGAACCAACCAAACAGCAAGATGATAAAACATTTGTCGCTGTAAGAGAATCAGGTGGAATTTGAAGTACCTTCATCTGTTTGTAAATTTTCAAACCATCATAAGAGCGTCCATTACCAACATATGCCGAGATCATTGCATTCCATAATTCAGTCTTTTTCACAGAAACCTGATCAAAAACATTTTCGGCATCTTCAACCAACTTGCACTTGGAATACATAGTCAATAGTGAAGTACAAACATAAGGGTCATTCTCAAAACCCAGCTTAACCAGATCACAATGAACCTGCATGCCAAAACTAACAAATTCACCCTGACAACAAGCACTTAGAGTACTAGTAAAGGATGCTGAAACAAGTTTGACATTTTCATTCTTCGCTAACAAATATACTTCCAAGCTATTTTCCCACAAGCCATTCTCACCAAATCCTCCAATCATCACATTCCATGCTACAACATTGCCCTTATCTTCCAACTCTTTGAACAAACGCCACGCATCCAGAGGTCTACCGCAACTAAAGTACATATAAATTAGTCCACTTTCCAAAAAAGGGTCACCGTAAAACACTTTTCTAACGCTATAACCATGAATTTGCTTCGCATATCCCAAATGCCCATCAGACGCACCAAGTAGAATACACAATGAGTAAGCATCAGGCCTAACACCAAATAATTGCATTCTACAAAACTGAGCTATGCCCTCCTTTTTATGTCCAAATCGAAAGTACCCATTAACTATAGAATTCCAAAAGGTTACATCTTGGCCTGACACTTCACTCTCAGGCAATTTATCAAACACTTTAACTGCATTTCCAAATGACCCGCATTTAAAATAAAAATTGATAAGTGAGGTAGTGATATAAGGATCAGAGTAGAAGAAGCCTTTGGTGATGATTGTAGAATGAATTGTTTTTCCATATTGAAGATTTGAAAGGAAACCACAGGCCTTTAGGAGAGAAGGGTATGTGAACCTGGTAGCGTTTAGGGGATTTCTAGAGTAGAATTGCAAGGCATCTACATATTGTCCTTGTTGAACTAAAGTTACGATTTTGGGATCGATCAAATCTGAGTGTGCTAGATTTGAAAGTTTGCGAGAAATTTGTTGAATGAAATACATGTCAGCATGGTCGGCCAACACAAAACACACTAGTTCAGTAAGTAATACAAGAGGGAGATATCTAAAATTCTGGTTTTGGTTTTTCGATTTGGGCATGGGCGTGGGCCGTGGGCGTGGTTTCGAGGGAATCTTGCATTTTTCACAACCTTATTTCATGGTATGCATGAACTTGATTTGTTTACCATTGGCTTAGGGTTGAGTCAGAGTCACCAGATCTATGAGTACAGTAATCCAATATATATAAGAAAAACTATTACTTGTATGTATTATAACTGTAATTACCGAATTTCAATACAAAATCTCCAGCCACAGCTAATTTATCCTGGTACGATTTTGAGAGTCAAGGAACCTATATGCTTAAGTCACATTCGGATGCCCAGTGGCGAACTCCCAAGTTCAAAAACCATGGAAGTCAGCGCATAAATACTGATTGGTATGCCTACGATTAGCAACATGTCCAGTGTTATTGCTTTCAGCATCTGTCTATAGTCTCATCAATCTGCCATATTTCAAAAAATATATATATTCATGTTTTAGGCTCTCGTTTTACAGTTGGCCTCTCTCTTATTTGATAGTCCCTTTTGCCTCCCTTCTCTCTTCCTCTTCTTTGATTGAGTTTGGAATGCAACCAACGACAGCTGCTGCTTCAGCCCGAAGCTTCTGGAAACATGACCCAAATGAAGTTTCTTCACCATAAAAATTCTGAACAAAATGCATTCTGAGACAGTTTATTCATCCTTGGCTGAAATGTCCGGCCAGCCACGTTCGCAAACGAGCTCTCTGTTAGTGATACGCCATGTTTCTCCAAGTCTGGTAGATAATCCACTTCAACTGGTTACAGAAATAGCAACGAGTCTCCTTTTTCACCGAACAGAGCAGTTAAACCAGCCCTGCACCATGATATATTGGTGGAATCAAGCTCCAACGAACCATTTATCCAATCCTAACAAAACCAAAAATAAAAGTGTGAAAAGAAATGCAAAGAAACACAACAGAAAGAAATGCCTCACAACCTGTGAACGTATTCAGTTGCTTCTCCTGGAGAATCATACTGATTAATACATCTAACTTTCAGAAAATCCAAGCCTCTAGCAGCAACATCCATGGACAAAAGAAGAGCCGATCTCTCCATTTCGAAGACTTGAAATATATGGTAATTCAGTCTTCCTTCTCCCACTCCCATGCAACTGAAGAGTGTTACATCACAAGAGCCTCTGTGTTTTTTGCTTCTGATTGTGTTAAATGTAAAAACAAATTAAGATTATTATTTTTTAAATATTGTCATGAACTTTACTGTACTGAGTTTAATAATTTTTTTTTTTTAATTTAGTTATATATATATATATATATATATAAAATCAAATAAATATAAAAAATAAAATTAAATAAAAATCAACAAAAACCCAATGTTGAACTTGAAAAAAAAAAAAGTTAGGACAAGCATGCTTGTGGAAAATAATAATAATTATCATTAAATATCAAAATATATTATACAAATAGCAATTGGATGAAGTTTATTTTTTAAAATAATATGGATTTAAGAGTTATTTATAATTTTTGGAAACTATTTCATGTAGTGAATATATATAGATTACTATATTTTAACATTATTGAATATATATTTGATTTGCTTAAGGGTGAATAGAAATTAAAAAATAGGCATGAATATAAATTTTATGAATATTTTTTAAGGGGTTTTTTTATTTTTAATATTAGTAGAAATAGAAAAGGATCCCATATATATAAAAAATAAGAATCAAATAGTTTGGTATAATTGTATCATTGTTTATACTTTAATTATTAACTGAAGAACTTAAAATGTGATTAATATAGAGAATTGTAATTTTAGACTTAGAAAAATCAAATATAGATTTTATTGAATAAATTTCTAAAATTATATTGGAATAATATATGTGATATTTTTATTTATTTATAGGGTTATTAAGTTTTTCTCATAAATAGAATGTTATGCTTTATATTTTTTATGAGTTATGATACAGAACGTATTGTACATACTCCACCCATAAATAGAAAGACATAGTGATCTCTCCTTTCTAAAAGGGTTTTATGAGATTTCTCATTGGTTTATATGAATTATTGTTAGAGATCGAATGCTTGAAAGACTTATAATTTGCGATAACTCAGCCTTGAAGAAGTTGATTAAACCTTAGAAAGAAGATCTGATCCTCATGTAATCTTTGCTAAAGCCCTAAACGACCCTAAATTGTCTAATGAGAATCTTGGGACTCTTAAAATAATTTTAAATTTATCATTTTTATTGTATCTATGTGTTTTGAAAAACCTAATAAAAGGCTGCTGTTGCTGCTGATTTTTTTGGGTTGTTGCTGATTTTTTTGGGTTATCTTCCTACAACATTGAGGAGGCTAAGTTTTTTTTGTCTATTTTTTTACCCTAGTTTCCTTTTGTTGTTTGCTTAGGTTTTTCTTTTGCAAGAGTCTTTTTATAATCTTTTAGTGTGTGCTCATTTTGTCTAAATGTTTCTTAGTTATATTTTCTAGGATCCTAGCAATACAAGAAAACTAAACTAGAAAATTAATGATAGATAATTATATTGTTTCCTTCTTGATTATGAATTTATAATTAATTAAATTTCATCTTTTTAATGTGTAGGATCTCTTTAAATAATTTTCAGTTTTGCTTGATCCTCTAATTTCTTTTTCTTTATCTCTTTTGCATATTCTTCTCCTATTATTTTCCAGTCTCTACTCTTCTTAGTCCTTTGTTCTATCTTTCTTCTTATTTCACTCCCTAATTTCTTTTTTTTTCTTATTATTATTAGAATAAAAATTAAATTGTTCTTAAAATATAATTTTTTTAAATATATAAAAAATTAGAGGTAAAAAATTGATTATTAAAATTTCATCGCTCAGGCCAATCCAATTTGGGATATAAATGTTTAGGGTGGTCAAGTAATATTCTTCACTGCTCATGCCAATCTAATTAACATAACAACATGGTCATCAATTTGGGATCCTATACTTTTATGATGGTTATATGGTTAAAGTCATGGCAAATTGATATTATTCATCTCTAGTAGTCCATTCAATCAAGAAGTAACAAGGAGTTAGAAAAAGATAAATTCAATCCAGTTCAATATTTTTTTAAGCATATAATTGGTTCCTAATTTAATACAATACCATAAGGGTGTTGAGTTCTCTAAAACAGATACACACAATGAAAATTATAAATTTTAATTTTTTTTAGGAGTCTCAATGATCATGTTAGATAGATCTAAGATTGTTTAAGGTTTGTACAAAAATTACCTGAAGATCAAATGTTTTTTTTTTGCTTTGAATAATTGTTTTAAGGTTAGGTTGTCGCAAACCATAAGTCGTTCAAATATCTAGCCTCTAACGGTAATCCACACAAACCACTAATAATAAATCTCCTAAACCCTCTTAGGAGAGAGATATTGTTATACCTTTGAGTGCTAGCTCCTTTTTTTATAAATATTTCTGTATTGTACTCTACTCACTGAAAATAAGAGGTTTAACTTTTCATTTATAGGGAAACACAAAAACCTTATAAATAACAAAATATTAATTTTTTCCTTAAATAATATTACATATATTAGTTTACTCTAATTTTAGAAATGTATTCAATCAAGTCTTTACTTGGTTGTTTCTAAGTCTAGAATTATAATCTCGTGTATTAATTACATTCTAGTCCTTAATTTCTAAAATTTATTTACACTCAAGTCACACTTGATTAATCATCCTATTTTAATTTCTGACCAATGGTTCTTATGTGTGTGACCTATTAGGTTCCCTAATAAGTTTACCCAAATATAATTGACAATGCTAAATAAAATAAGATTAAAAAAATTATTTTATTATCAATTCAACAATGTCTAGCAACCTGTCATGCTCTCTCAAATATTAGAAAAGTCATAAGTGATTTAACCTAATCTTTCAGTGACCAGTTTCTCAGTGTAATTATTATCCCTTCATCAACAATGTTCTAATTCAGATATTATAGCATGGAGTATGTCTACTATGTCAAGCAAATATTTGTTCTCAACACTATAATCATTGATTATTTGAATAAGATTTGAAACTCTTTTCAAATCTCATTCCACCCTACGCAAGGATTTATAATCAATACTATTTAAAAATAGATGAAACATTTTTTTCTAATTCACCAAGGGTGATGAATCATCTGTTGATTACTTAATATTTGTCTATTTGTTACCCTTGATTAGGAAAAAATGTAGTAGGATCACTTAGTGATCTCAAGTCTAATAATCACTTACACAACCATCATATGAGCTTTTACTTAGACACAAGTGATCTTTCCATGTGAAATTCTTTTGCAGATCAGTTTAGTGTATATGTCATCCGACAAGCACCTACATATTAGTTATATGTATCCTTCATACCTCAGCTTTTGAGAACAATTATTTTCTTTAATAAGAGAAAAAACATAATATGTACAAGTTTTAACAGCTCGAATTAATGTTTAGTCTTTATGAACAATGCTTTGATGTAATAGAAATTCTATAATTATAATAACTTTATAATTTCCTTTGTAAAGCATTTTTATCTTAGGAACTTTATCTTTACTCTAAATTCAATAATCAAATATTAGATTCATTAATAAAATATTTGATGAATATTAAAGATGAATAAGTTTTATTAATAAATTAAACATATTTACATGAATAAAGTCAATGCCACGTGTAATCAACCAAATGACTACAAGGCATATACACTAACAAGGGGTATATACAAAATATTTTTAACTATCTTCTAGTGACTTTCATTTGGATTAGATTGGTATCTACTCATTATGCTCAAAACATAAGATACATCTAGTCTTGTACATAGCATCACATATATTATGGATCTTAGATCCATAATATATGGAATCATTTCCATTATTTCTCTTTCGATTTATTCTTTAAGGCACATCTCCTTGAAGAGAGTATCATATGCGAGATAAATAAGTATTATTTTTTGAATTTTTTCATGCTAAATTATTTTAGCATCTTATATATGTATACGGATTGAGACAATCCAAATAACCTTTTAGATTTATCTTTATAGATCTTTATTCCCAGTATATAGATTGCTTCTCTCATATCCTTCATGGAAAAATTCTTCGACAACAAAATCTTTATTAACAATAAACTATTAATAACATGTTGTCTACATATAATATTATAAAAACAACTATACTCCCACTAATATTTTTATAAACACGAGTTTCATCCATCTTTTTTATAAAATCAAACTATTTGATTTGTCTCATCAAAATGCATATCCCAAATCCTTGAAGCTTGTTTAAGTTGATAAATGAATTTTTATAGCATGCATATTTTATTGGCAAATTTCTCAAATTCAAAACTTTCAAGTTGTGTCACATACATATCTTCTTGAAGATTCCCATTCAGGAATATAATTTTGAAATCCATTTACCAAATCTTATAATCATAGTATGTTGCTATAGCAAGCAAAATTTTTAAGGGTTTTAACATTGTTATTGGCAAGAAAGTTTCATCAAAGTCAACCTATTTGTCTTTGTCTGTAGCTTTTAGCAACTAGTCTAGCTTTATATATTTTTACATTGTCTTCCATGTTAGTCTTTCTCTTAAAGACCCATTTACATCCAATATGTTTTCTCCTTTCAAGTAGATCAACCAAGTTCCATATCTGGTTGGTATACATGAAATCCATTTTCGATTTCATAGCCCTAAGTCATTTCTTGGAATCAATATTAGATATTAATTCAATGTAATTGGTAGGCTCATCAAGTATAAGCAACTCATCATTTCTAGCTTTCATGATTTCTAGCTTTCATGAGAAGTTCATATCTTATTGGTGCATGATGTGTCCTACCAGATCTATAGAGTTCTTATTTTTCTTGAGCTTCATGTATAATATCTAATATTATAGCCTTATGCTTAGGTTCTTTTTGCACGTCAGTTTGTGGTTCTTGAACTTCTTCAAGATCTATTTTTCTCTCTTCACTCCTTTCAAGAACAAATTCTTTCTTTAGAAAGATAGCATATTTTGACACAACCATTTTTGCTCAATAGATTGATATAAATAATATCCAATAGTTTCTTTTGGATATCCACAAACTTATATTTATCTAACTTAGCTTTCAATATTTTCAGATACAATATGCTTCACATAAGCATCACATCTCAAATCTTTTAAGTATGATAATATTGGTTTCTTACCATTCCATAAAACCATATGGATTCTTATCAATAGATTTTGATAGAACCCTTTTAAAATGGTAAGTAGTAGTTTGTAGGGCATAGCCCTAGAAAGGAAGGTGGAAGGTCTGTATAACTTATCATGGACTGCACCATATGCAATAGGATGCAATTTCTCCTTTTAAAAACTATATTATGTTGTGTTATTCTAGGATATGTCTATTATGAGAGAATCCCATTTTTTTTTACATAATTTTAAAATTTTTAGTGAAGTATTCACCACCTCGATCTGATTGAAGCATATTAATACTTTTTCCAATTTGTTTTTTTTTTAAATTATTTCTAAATTCTTTGAACCTTTCAAATGATTAATACTTTCATCAAATACACATAATCATATCCAATATTGTCATCAATGAAGAAACATGTATATCCATTCATTATTGTTCATCTTACCTAAGAAACAAACTTTACAAATTTCATATGATTTATAATCAAAAGGATCGAATATCCTTCCTTATATAACTTGGTATTTATTGTTATATTGATATGACCTAGTCTACAATACCATAAATAATATGGATATCGATTATCTAATTTGTTCTTCTTGCAATTTATATTGAACCTGAGCATTTCAAGATCAAATATATACAACCCATATGTATAAGTACGAGATCCATAATAAACATCATTATTATAGAAAGTTCAACATTTGCCCTTAATAATAATTTTAAGTCCATTCAGAAATAGATACGATATTTCTAGAAAGAACTAGAATAAAATAACAATTATTAAGTTCTAGTATTAGCCAACTTGGCAATATTAATGCAACAACCATCGATTCATTATCAATTTGTAGGTCCATTTTACCTTTATTCAATCATAAACTCACATGAAGTAGAAGATTCAATAAGATTTTTAGCATTCATGGTTGCAAAATAATATTTGCAGCTTCTCTTATATTGACTTTTCTTGCCACGATGATGACAAGTTCCTTTGTAATTGATGATGCTCCAAGTAGGCTTTTATACTTGGATTGTAAGACCTGACCAACGCTTAACTCATGACCCATGAAAAAACCTAACTGACCCAATTTCTTAAAATAGTCAATCATCCTTAACACATGGATGTGCATCGAGGAACCCTCCATCATATTACAGTGGAACAATTACTTAGAGGTCTTAACTTTCAGTCTTACTAGCCACATTAAATAAATTTTTGAAATGCATAATTATTGTATGGGCATCCATATTCTTATACTATGTTTGAAGTTCAAGTGACATGTTGGCTAACAATATAGATGTAGCTTATTTATCGTCATCAATATGATGTTGATATTTAGTCCTAACTTCATTATCAACATCCTCATAAAGGATAAAAAAGAATTGAATTTTCAAGAACATATAATCCTTTTTTCCTTTTCAGAACTTCTCACATATCGGTATCATTCTAAGAAGTTTGGTTCGGTCAATTTATTAGCATCAAATATGCTACGTTGCTAGCGTCGCTGCTTATGGTGTGGCAACCATTTAAAAGCATTTTTTATTAATTCAAGGTGGATTTCAGTTAGATCTGAAAAATCCAGCCAAATCTGACCGAAACAGTAATTAAAGTTCAATTTAAAAAAATCATGAGAAAAAAAATATTTTTGGGAAAAATTAATTTTTACACATAAAATTCATTCAAAATTAACACCAATAACAATTAAAACATGTGTGTAATAACACTAATTGTCTAATGATGGCTCCACTAACACTATTGGGTTTCCAAAACGTATACACACAACAAAAAATATAAATTTTAAATTCTTTCAGAAGTCTCAAGGATCTTGAAAGACAGATGTAAGATTGTTTAGAGTTTATACAAAAATTATCTAACAATCAGATGTTCTTTTTTACTTTGAAGAATTGCTTCAAGGTTAGGTTGCTGTAAACCACAAATCATCTAAATATCTGGCCTCTAACAGTAATCCATACCAACCACCAATGAGAAATATCGTAAAGCCTTTTAAGAGAGTGAAATTACTATACCTTTGAGTACTAGCTCTTTTCTTCTATGTTTTAGGTATTTATATATTGTATTCTACTTACTGAAAATAAGAGGCATAACTTTCCATTTATAGGGAAACATAAAAACCATATAAATGGTAAAATATTAATTTGCCCCTTAAATAATATCATATATATTATTTCACACTAATCTTAGAAATTTATCAAATCAAGTAAGGATTTGAATCATGAGAAATTTTTTTTTCTTAATCATCATTTTATATATGGAAGGGTAAAATCATAATTCTAACTTAAAATACCCATAGTAATTAGGTATAAGAGTCATGGGCAAATTTGTTACTTTGCACCAATACCTTAAAAAAATGCTTTAGTGGTATAATTGTAATTTTGCTCCTTATCTCTCTCTCTTATAATTAGGTATAAGAGTCATAGGCAAATTCTCCTGGGATGCTGTTGGCAGAAGGCACACAACCCATCATCGAAGTAGCCACAACAATGCATGTTGCTACTCTTCCCAGCGACTGTAGTGAAAGCCACTATGCGCGAGGTAGCAGCCTCGCACAAGGCTACCCAGCAGCGCTAGCAGAGCCTGACATTATTATGGTTGTAGCCAGCAGTGACTGGTTGTGTTTATAGCACAGCCTGGCACGCCAGCATTGCTGGCACCGCTACTTATGGCTATAGTAACCATTTAGAAGCATGTTTTTTAATTCAAGGTGGATTTTAGCCATATAAAAAAATATACAGCCAAATCTAACTGGAACAGTAACCGAAGTTTGTTTAAAAAAAAAAAACAAATCATGAGAAAAAAATTAATATTTGGGCAAAATAATTTTTATACATAAAATTAATTCAAAATTAACACTAATAAAATTAAAACATGTGTATAATAACCCTAATTATCTAACGATGGTTCCCCTACCACTTTTAGGTTTCTCGAAATGCATACACGTAGTGGAAACTATAAATTTTAAATTTTTTCAGAAGTCTTGAGGATCTTGTTAGATAGATCTATGATTATTTAGGGTTTATACGAAGATTACTTGAAGATCAGATGTTCTTTTCAGCTTTGAATAATTGCTTCAAGGTTAAGTTCTCGCAAATCACAAACCGATGTTGTCCAATATGCATTAGATTTAGAGTTTATGGTTTTTTTTCTTAGAAAACACGTTAGCAACACCTAGACAATATTTTTTACCTTTTTAAAAAATATTTGATTTGACTTGCAGCTTAGAGAGTAGTAGCAAAAACAAGCTAGAGAACTAGTACAACAAACTAAAATAACTTTGTGTTTTTTGTAAAACCCCAGGTTTTTTTAAGTAGAAAGTTAGAAAAGGTTAAATAGCAAAAAAAAAACAGTTGATAAGTATAATTGACCAGTTGAGACACACATCGACTGTTTGAAGCAGTAGCAAAAATGGTTGACCGGTATAATCGACTAGTTGGTACACATATCGACCGTTTGAGACTGTACCGAAAACGAACTCCTAATTTATTTTAAGGCTTCAAGTGGTTAATCAGTTTGTTAGGGTCTATAAATATCTAGAGCATTTATGATCCGGAATTAATGAAAAGAGAGAGAGAGAGAGAGAATTCAAATTCAGAAAACCACTTAAACACTTTAGAGATTTTTCTAAAGTGAAGTTTAATCAAGTATATTAAAGTGATTCTTGACTATTAAAGAGTGTAATAAATAAATTCTAGAGTGTGAATAGTTATAGTTTTGGGAAAAACAAGGGAAAAAAAATGGAAAGCAAGGTTTATTTCACTTATGTTTTCCCTTATTTTGGCATCACTTTGAGGTACGAGACTTAACCTAAAAGGGTTAGTTGGGATGATTTAGATGTTGGGAAGAATATTGAATAAATTAGTGTAATGTAGAGGTTAAATTTTTGAATATAGATTGAATGATGAATTATTTTTTATGCTTGATTTGTGTTAATTAACATGTTAGATAAATGGGTAACATTTGGATTAATTGAAGAACTGAAAATCTAATTGCTTGAAATAAGATGACTTAAATAGAATCTAAAGAAAATGTGTGTTTGATAATTGAATACAAGTGAGGTTGCAAGAGTTATACATGTAGTAGGGACTATTGTATGGCAGTCAGCTGCAGATAGGTATCTTGCACCTTGACTTTTGTTTTTACGCATTCTTATTCAATTTGCAAATTCTTTAAATTGTAGGGGTACATGGTAATACCGTGAAAAATGTGTATAATGAATGAGTCTTGATTAAACAATGAGTTAAGGCTTCCTAAAGGAGATATTGCAATTAATTTGGAATTTTGTTAAAGGAATTGTTGTGTAGAGTGGAGTTTCGTTCAAGGAATTGTCGTGTTATGTGGTATTCTGTTAAAGGATTTGTCTTGTAGAATGGAGTTTTGTTGAAGGAATTTTCGTGTTGTGTGGAGTTCCATTGAAGGAATTGCCTTAATGTTTGCGTCTCGGAGAAGACATTGAATCAAATTATATTCCATTGAACAAATTACTATAATGAATGACTTTCGATAAGTTGGTATATTATAACATGGAGAAGGGAGTATAAATTACATGTAAAGAATATTATGTTTGATAAATACATCTATTTGAAGAAGCACCAAAATTAAGTTATGTAGTTTAAATAACAAAGATTAATTATGGAATATTTATCATTATTTTATGCGGGTATTTCAGATACATCTTAAGATCAACACGACTAGTTACTTTGGTGCTTTTGTATTGGTCTAGATTCCATATTAAGGACTTATTTATATAATGTAGTTTGGTTATTTATGTCTATAAGTGACAAATTCATAGATTGTTAAATAATGTAATTATAATTAATATCGGATAGTTTTATAGTTGTGAATATTCTGTATATATACATAATATGATATTTATGGAAAATCTCTTTATAAATATTACTTAATGTGTATATAAACTTCATTTTGTTATAATGTATAAATTAACTTGTAATCATAATCTTTTAGGCATTATAACAAGCAGTTTAGTTAGTTTACTCATCTTTTATTAATAATATGAAAATTTATCATTGGTAATGACTGATGTGGGAATAATCCAGTTGAATGGATTTTGAATGAATTGAGTAATTGATTAAGATATAATGTTGATAATAGGTAAATTGATTTTTACAAATAGAACTCTGTTGAAATTTTGGTAATGATAAAAATAAAATAAAAAATTCATGGATTTTTGTGAACCACGATGTAATATTAAACTTGACATTTTTCTAAAATTTAAGGATGTTACAATAGGTATTAGAGCTTTGGCTGGGACAAGGATCGAGGATAGACCTTTCTCCAAATAGGAAGGGGATACGTAGAGTGAGCAGGAGTGAAACTCTAGAAGAGGACCCATTACTAGATATCACATCTCATACTCCGGCTGCTACTACACAGTCAGAAAGAAGGGAGTTGACAGGATTTCGAGTATAAAATTTCATACAAGAGACCAAAGATGTACGATTTGCTAGGTCTGAGGCTAGTGATAAGATTGTTAGGCCTCCACCTGTGGCACTGGCAGTACCAACACTACCTACAGATCCTGCTTACTTAGAACAAATAATTTGAGCGGTGGTATCGGGACTGAAAGGAACAATTAGTATAGGCCTTGAAGAAGGAGTTGTTGCCCTGGTTAGATGGGTTAAGAACATGAAAGAGGCGGCTTGTGAGCTCTTTCTAAGAGAACTGGATGTTGAAATAGATGGTAGTTGGCTGAAAGGGGTGGAGAATACAATGTTGAAATAACTATTTTTTCCATTAGCATTATTCAATAGGCATATTTTTCTATACTTTGATCTATATTATTTTCAAACTTTATATTTTCAACATGAAACTACATTTCTAACATTTTTTTTCCTTTTATGGTTGAAAGAGGGGAGAGAGTCACACAATGAAAGAGGAGAGAGAAAATTTTCATCCAACCTTCTTCCAGCCATAAAACCATAAATCTTGGTATCAATGAGTTTATTTTTTAGAGGAAAGTCCATGACAAGGAAAGTAGATCGTGATTTGAAAAGTTTGTTTTTAATTGATTTTGAGTTTTTAGGCTAATTAGAGTGTGTTTTGTAGTTGGGAATGAGATTATAGAAGTTCTTAAGATGTTTTTTTATATATGTTTTTGGGTGAAAACAGGTTGAAATTTAGATTTTAGAGATTAAAAAACTTAAACCTTGATTTTTTGGTGGTTGAAAATTATTATAGCGGACGATGTGTTGTCGACTTATTTTTTTTAAAATAAAATTACCAGGGTGCGAGCTTAACTTTTTACGCATCAGTGTCTCTAGACTTTCTATTTAAATGATAGGCACGCAGTTTGACCTTCAAAGCATAGAAACACCTAACCTTTTATCTTCAAAGGCCAAACAAATGGGTATAACCTTGAAGGCCCAGGTTTTCCTTGTTCATTTTTTCAAGCCCAAACAGCCTTGGACTTTATTCACTTAGCACTTTACTTTTGTTTTTTATTTATTATTTTTAAAAAATTCCTCTTTAAATAAATAATTATAATGATATTTAAAAATTCATCCAATTATTTCATGTTTTTAAATAAAGATTTGAACTTTTTATGGTAATATTAACAATTACTTTATAAATAACTATATTTGAATCCAATATGTAATTTAAAAAAAAAAGAATTGTACATGAATATTAAATGAGAATAAAATAATTATAATGATAAGTTATTTAAAACCAAACTTAAAAAAAATATATACATGTTTTTTCCAAAATATAAAAGATATAAATGAATAAGAAAAAGACAAGTTTTTGGCTCAAAAGATAATTTTTTTTGGTCTTTAATTTAAATCGTTCAAATAAATTCTTATGAATATTCATTTTAATAACCAAGTTTTTATTAAAAAAAATCATGTTGATGATAAAAAAAGATAGGTTGTGTAAAATAAATAAATAAATACATAACTAATTTTTTTTTTTTGACTAGAGTAATAATTTTTTGCCTTCAGAATTTAAATCGTTAAAATTATGGAAAATATTTTTGACTAGAGTAATACATTTTTCCTTTCAAAACTTAATTCTAAAAAATTCTTAAATAATCATTTTAATTGCTGCAAAATTCAATAAGAATAGGATTTAAAAATATCCTCACACAACATTGCATATGCATTAAGTGAAGTGAATAAAAGCAATTAGGAAAAACATATGAAACGCACTAATATATTAAAAAAAAAATTATAGACTGCGAGGAAAAACACTATGGTTTTGCAATGTTTTGTTTTATTTATTTTTTATTTTAGTTATTTTTTTTGTTATCAATTTATTTTTTCAATTTCATCATGTAATGTTGTGGTGATTAAGATTTGGGGTTGATAATTTGTTTTGACTTACTTTATATATATATATATATATATATAGTGTGATAAAAAAAATTCTTAATATTGGATTGATGCTCGATTTTACAAAAAAAAAATCAATTTTAATATTTGAAAGAAATGGGAAAGGAGGTGACCAAAATTGGAAAACAAAATGGTAGGTCTTTTTTTCTTAAAACAAATGTGGTATGAACTCTTAACCCCTTTTTTATTTTTATTTTTAGCTTTTAGTCATCAGATTTTTTTTCTTTTCAATTTGATAATTTTATTTTGTGTTTTATTGGGATTTGTGGGTGATAATTTGTTTCGACTTACTTTTATATGATTATCTCAATCATAAAAAAAACATTGTCATTGGATTAATGCTCGATTTCACGATAAAGAATTTGATTTTATTGTTTGAGAAGAATTAAAATTGAGGGGACCAAATTGAAAGAGAGAAAAGATTGGAAGCCTTTTTTCTAAAAAAAGCAAGTTGTGTCAATGCCTTTTATGCCTTGGGATTTTGTCAAAATTTCTTTTTGGTCCCTTTAGTTTGATGAGTAAATGATTTAGTCCAAAATTTTATTTTGTTTATATTTTAATCTCTGAGTTTGAGAGATAGGGGAGAGTCACCGGATTATGGTGAAGATGAGAGAGAGTTGATAAACGAGCTATTTTCGAGTGCAAAACTAGCTATTCTTGGTGTTAATGGATTGCGTTTGACGAATGAAGTTTTATTTAGATATTTTTTCTTTCATTCTTGTTGCTAAAAAAAATAGATCAAGCATTGAGAAAAAATTTGTATTCGAGTTGGTTTATTTTTAACCGATTAAATACTAATTTAATATAATAAATGGATTTATTGAAATCTCTAAGATGTTTCCTTAGTGTTTTTAGTATAAATATGGGTGAAAATGGATTTTTTGCCACCTAGATATCAACATTCTAACTTTCTAACCACATAAGATTGTTAAATTTCAAAAAATAGATAACGCATCGTTCACCTCTTTAAATAGAAGAAAAAAAGGAAGCCCTCGTGCACGGGTCTAAATTGTCAAGCCCCAATGCATGAGGTTTTTTTTTATATGGTCCAGGGTCTAGGCCACCTAACTTGTTTTTTTTTTAAATTGTTTTTCCAAAATATTAATTTCTTTAAAAATAATTAATTTAAAATATTATATATTATTTTTTACATTAATTAAGGATATATTTTAGATATTATTTTATTAAATTTCATTTAATTTTTATTTTGTTTTTGAATAAGATAATAGAAATTTATTGTAATTTAGAAGGCATTTGTTTTTCACAATCTATTATAATCATTTTTTAAAAAGATTATTCCACTGCTTTGCTACTATTGTCTATTTCTAGCGTCTTGTACTTAGATAAAAAATAATAATTCTAAAAAATAAAGTTATTAATACACTAAATTGATCCAATATATCATAATCTTAGTTTTTTTTTTAAATCAAATTATATTTCTATCGGTCATGTAAATTGTTTTTGGACCTGCTAATTCAATCGAGTCACATTAGATCAACTCAAACACAGATTAATTTAAAACCATAACTAGACATGGATTCAAATTAGAAAATTTCAAAGTTGACGAAATAAACCAAGTTTTGAATTAATAATTAAAATTTTTGTTGTCACTGGAAAACATGTTGGAAATGTCTAAATATTTTTTATGTTAAAAAATGTTTTGGTGGGACTCATGTAAAGCATGAGATAATTATCAAGTAAGCAACTAAACAATTGTGTGTAGTTGCAATTATTATACAATATACTAAAATGAAATGGGTAAAACATTGTAGGAATGATAATTTTGTAATTTTTTCAATTTTTACTGTTATGGTGATAAAATTATAATTTTTATTTTTTTTATAGTTGAAGGTACAATAGCGGTGAGAAATTTGCAAATATTTTTCAATTTTCACTACAATGGTGGCAATATGTAATTTTTTATTTTTTTTACTGTAGCAGGTAATATACCATAGTTAATTTTTTTATTTTTTATTTTTTTTGAAAAAAATTTGTTTGGGTTTTTTTCTTTTTTTCTTTACACTTGAAATATTTATTACTTTACACTTAGTCTATTTATCACCATTCTTTTTATTCTTATTTTTATTCTTTTTATAATATATTTTTTTATAAAAAATCCTTTTTTTTTTCCTAAAACTTTGTTTTAGAAAAATATTATTATTTCTAATTCTTGACACTTGAAATATTTGTCACTCTATACTTATAGAATATCTCTTCTCTCTGATTTCTTAGATTATATATTTAGTTTGTTTTTTAAATAACAATTGTTTATTAATTATTTTGTATGTAATTGATGTTTTGAATAAATTATTCTAACTCATCTATAATTGTTTATGCTTTATATAACTAAAAAATGATTTTTAAAAATAAAAATTATTTATTCTTGATATGAAACAGTGATCTTTAAGATATAATAGGGTTAAATAGCATACTTATCTTTTACTTTTATAGAAATAATGGAATTTCATTGCCATAAACAACTATTTCTTAATTTATCGATTCATACATTTAAGATTTATTTTGTGCACTCGTAATATTATCATATTTTTCTACTATTTTTAAAATTAACTTGAGATTCTATAAGTTTTTATTTACACATATCATCCTTGTTTTATTTTATTATATATAAACATCAATTTTTCTATTCATAATTATATTTTTTAGTCGATGTCAAAAAATACATTAACAACACCTATATATTTATTTTTTCATGTTAGAAAAAACAATTATGTAACCCGCAACAAAAACAAGTTAAATAAATATATTAATATTTTTTTATTAGCACATATGATTTTTAATTTATTTAATTAGATACATGTATAAATTTTTTAATTTATAATTAGGATTTTTTTAGTAAAAAAAACAAAAGGCTAAAAAATCCTTTATAATTTTCTTTTCTTAAAAAAAAAAATAAATTTGACCGCCAATTAATAGCCGCAGGTATCTCATTTACAACTTAAATTGCAGTGGGCATTCAATTTAAAGCTTCAAGTACGTTTTGCATACAAGAATAAAAAAAATGAAATGCATGATTGAAACATGAGCTTGAAATGCATGCCTGCAAAAAAGAAAAAAAAAAGAAAAAGGTTTTTATTCTTTAAGACAGGAACAAGTTGAAATGCATAATTGCCTGCAACATGAGCTTGCTAAAACAATGAAAGACAGCCAAGGGACAAGGAGCATGATTAAAGGACTCTGAGCTGTACAAGGAAAGCTGCACAAAGATCCAAGAAGAGTAACTGAGGACCCTCGACTCTTTGTAGATCAAGTAAGTATTTTTCCTCGTGAGATTTGTAAAGCTGTCAAAACAGTGAATGCATCAGCCATATCAGACTATGCCTTGATTTTACACTAGGTTTACCTTTTATCAGCTTTTCGACCCTTTTCCCATATGAATCTCTCCTCGTTCATATACATTTAAAAGCAAAAACAAGCAGGATGAGTGCATTTACCTGCACTTCAAACTTCACCACATTCGGTGGGTTCATGATTGCATCTTTCTCAACAATGGAGGGCTGCGCAAGTAAATCAGAATTATGAACAGGGTGGTCGTTCACTGCCATGGCTTTGCCTTTGTGAGGTTCAAGAGTGCCAGGAATCCACCTGCACTTCATATTGTAATCACCAATTTTCTTCCAACACACAGTCAGTTCTTGCAGAGCTCTGAGAACTACTATCATTATTTCATGAGGATGAGCTCGAGACTGACAAAGTGAAGGCAATGAATATAATCAGGTATAACTGTAAAATGAATATAGCCATTGTTTCATTATATATTCAATTTCTCATGCAGCCAGATGGGATCTAAGATGACAACCTAGGATCTCTACTCAAAGTTCCGCTGAGAGCCAAACAACCTAAGCCAGCCCCAGGCAGTTCATGCCACACACAAGCTCGAAATCGGCACTTGAATTTGTACACTCTAAAAGCACAGGAACTAACCTGAAGTCCAAGAGCCCATTTCCTATTACCCGGAAACTGTAAAGCCAATCCTTGATTATTAATATGTCCTGGAAGTAAGCGCCCTGTTGATGAAGAAGGCTCATCTGGATGCATAGAACTGAGACTACTTTCCTAGCAAAGAAGAAAAAAAGGTTGAGACTTGAGAGCAATGCAAATCAAATGGAAAGTATACTAACAGAATATATAACATTAATCATCCTTCAATGAAAATGCTAAAAATAGAAGTGGTAAAAATATATATCCCACCTAGTGCAGGGCAGAGGGAGATTAATCCTCTTACATTATAGATAAATCATATTCCTCAGTTTTAGTTAATGCATGCCCAGGGACAGATCCTCAAGACATGCCACAACTTAGAATTTCAGAGCAAAGCCCTTTCAGAAACTACTATGCACTTGAAATAACTTCTTACCAACATAAATTAAAATGTCGACAACATTTTTTCCCCTGTAAAGTAAACATGGGAAAGATAAACACACCGTAGTCTCTTGGATCTCAGCTCCAAGATAACCATTAGAATCACGGAATTGATGGTCCAATAACAAATGGTATGCAACGCTTGCCTGAAAAAATTGTAAAGTAATACTAATAAGCAAACTTCGATTATTGTATGCAAAGAGTTTTTAAAACACTCAACGAAAAGTTTTAAATTTTCCAAACCTCATTTTGCATTCTGCATATAATGGATTCGGTTAGTTGTTTCCCATCAAATCCCAGCTTGACCACTTCCTGAAAAATCTCTACATCAATCTGCAGGAATGACAGTTAATAGTTTGAATAAATTGGATCGATGATTTGGAAGGGAGGGGATTGAATTGTCCCTCCTTGAAGAAAAGACTATTAAACATGCTTATAGGGTTCATTTCTCTCCCTTTTCTTCAAAACCTTTTTCTCCAAACATTGTGTAAGGTATTAGGCACAGTACTGCTAGTCCTAAGAGCTTCACCTAGACACTAAAAGGATCCATTTGCATCCAGAATATCAGTATAGCCTCTCCAGAGAACAGCAAGGATCTACCTGTTATACCATACTTGTAACTAATGAAGCATCATGTCAAAACAAACCAGTACAGACAATAAAATCCATGCTATTTACCATTTTAACATACTAAAATCCTCGAGTCAGCTAAGCCTCATGCTACCTTCCATTAATGACATATACTTCTCGTAACTAGGATCATTCTTTATCACTCAATCCAAGACATTTCAGGTCTTACACAATACATTAGATTTGACCACTCTTCCTCACCATTATTGAATCCTCCGGTTGATGCTAAATAAAAGCTACGTACAAGGATTTAGAAGAAACAAAACCATACAGTCACTATTAATTCATAACTCAAATCTTAGGTAGGAAGACCTTTTTAGCATATTGCATAGTATCTGGCAGGGGAACAGCCAAATAACGTGGAAGGTGAGCTTGGAACCACGGGTGCTGACGAATTTCAGGCATGTTCATTCTTCTCATTGGATCAACCATAAGCATCTTTGAGATCATATCTGTTGCACCAGGTGACAAATATCGGGGAATAGAATATATGCCACCCTGAAGAGAACACAATGTATGCTGAGGATGCTATAGAATTAATCTTCGTATAATAATGACATACAATAGTTGAAGGTGGAATATCAGTAACTAAACGCTTATTAACAAAGAAAATAAATGGACTACTCAGAAAGCATATATAATAAACTGATAATTAAATTCATGGTCTGCAAATTACTCCTTGATCGTGAAGGAAGTGTAAAATCAAAGGAAATAATAAATTTAAGGATAAAACAACAATAGTTTTGTAGTACAGAAGATTGTTGGGAAATAAAGAGGTAATGTTTTATACTGTGAATGTGGTGGAAAATGGAATAGCAGAATACAGAAGAATCAACTATAACAATCATATGAGACAGGAATAGGTAGTAAAAAAAGATGGTTATTTCAAGGCAACAAAAACAGAGAAACCCAAAATGACTTGAGTCAGCGAAGATGTGAAGGGAAGTTAAACGTAGTCTTCAATCACGACAAAAGGTTTCTGACAACAGAATATAACAGTAGACCCTAAGCAGTCAGTAGAAAGCAAAGTTTCTAATGATGCATACATAACTGATTCTTGAAGCTAAACTTGAAAATAAAATGGCCAGCCCAAAAATTATATAACTGAGTTGAACTATTTGCTGGAGACTTTAAGCTGATTTACACAATCCACAGATAGAAAAGAAAATGTAAAGTACCTTTATTTTCCTGAGGAGATTGGGAATGCTTTCATCATCAAATGGTAGTGAACCACAAAGAAGAGCATACAATATAACACCACAGCTCCATATATCCACTTCAGGCCCAGCATACAATTTCCTAGCTAGGACCTATTAAAAGAACAGATAACATTACCTATGAATAAAAATCACTACATGAGGCAAATGTAGCTTAGACCAAACGAGGTAAGGAAGCCTCCACCTGATCCATACCTCTGGGGCAGCATAGTTGTAACTTCCACAATTTGTCTTTAGAAAATGACCATCTTGCATTATATTGCTCAAACCAAAATCAGCAATCTTCACATTGTGCTTAGAATCTAACAGCAAATTCTCGGGCTTAAGGTCTCTATGAACAACCATATTCCTGTGGCAAAATTCGAGACCAGAAATTGTCTGCAAGCAGAGAGAAGTTTGGCTCACTGAATCGAATTGGGAAATGAAGAGAAAATGTGGAAGAAATCTAATGCTTAATATTAGTCAATCCTGCCTGCTGGAAAAAACTGCGTGCCTCATCTTCTTCTAACCTACCCTTCTCCAAAATATACTCAAAGAGTTCCCCACACTTGGCATACTCCATTACAACAAATATATCAGATGATGTTTCAATAACCTCATACAGTCGTATAATATGAGGATGCATTAGCATTTTCAAGATTTTGATTTCTCTCCTCGCTGCAAAAGAAAAGGAGAAAACATAAGACAACTGAGGTAAATCTGAATAAACTCTGAACTGAAAAGAAAATCTAGAACAAAATCTTCCTCGAGTCCTCCCAGAGGAATATAATAAATGTCTAACATCTTGGCATAAAACTTTCATATTTCAAGTTCAGATGAATGACTTTCATTCAAATAGAATTATCCAATCACATAGATTCATTTTGATAGTAAAAGGCTGTGCACGGTCTATACCTTTTTCTTCCATCCCCTGTTTTTTCATCTCATGGCGATTAAGTATTTTGATGGCAACATGAAGACCTGTCAATTTATGCTCAGCAAGCTTCACCTCTCCAAAGGAGCCATATCCAAGAGTTTTACCAAGCTTGTAATTTGGTGAAAGCATCTCCACACGGCTGCGTTTTCTACGAGATGATCCTTCCATTTCTTGTTCCAGACCATGAAAAGAGCAAAAATTAGACCAACATGAAAGCGAGTATACACACATGACAGATTCCTATACCTACACAATGATAGCTGTCTGGGCTGCTTTATGACAAATCTTTCTTTCAAATACGTTCTCTTCAGGACAATTTGTAATACTAATGAATCAAAGTTTCAGCAGTAGGTTCCAGCTAAATAAGTTGAAAAGGTAACTTATAGTTCTTATGAGACATAGATGTAAGAACAAAATCCTATTCAAACCCCGGATGGAAAGGATTAAATGTGGGAGAAAATTATCCTTATAGTGTAATCCAACCATTAATGATAATCAACTAAAATTCGAGGTCCAATTAGAAGCCTTCTAAGCAACTCCTCCTTCTCTTCCTTCTATATAGCCTGAGGCCAGGAGAAGGCGCATCAAATAATTGACGGCACATTCAAAAGCAGGCATGTCTGGACACCATCCAATACAAAAGAAACATTTTTCACTCTTTTTTTTTTTTTTTCGTGTGTGTGTGTGTATTTAGAATGTTTTAGCAGATAAGCAGCGATGATTATTATGAACAGCAAACGTGATTTCATTAAAACAGTAGAAGTGGAGAGTTTGATGGCTTATAGATATCAAATGAGTAAACAAACCACTCCTCCATGACTACTGGAAAGAAAGAAAAAGAAACCATCAATTTAGTTAATCCCGCTCCTACATGACTAAACAAACCAAAACTGGCCTTAGCTTTAAAGCATTTGATCAGTTGTTAATGAAAAACCAGGACATAAAAGAAGAACCCGGCATCTATCGAAGTCAAAAAATAAACTGAAATGCTAAAATCAAACAAACATTTAGAACTAATCTTACCTACCGAATCACTGTTACTATGAACTGGAAAATATGGCATCAAACAAACGAAATGGAGCTCAAAAGAGAGGTTATATACAGATAGAGAAATCAGAAATTGAAAATTACAAGGAGAATCTTTTGATTATGATTAACGGGAGTACCTTGATTTCTTGTTGTCAAAACCCAAGAGCGTAAAGGGTCTCTCACCAAGGAGGAAGAAGGCAGATTAGTGAAAAACTAGAGACTGATGTTGACAAGAGAAGAGGTCCATAGATATACTGCCATGAAGGGGAATAAAACATTGATGGGCGCTTACATGCAAAGTCTTTATTGAAAGTACAGCTTCGAAATGAATTTTTTATTTTATTTTTTATTGGCTATTCTGGATGAGTTGACATTTTGTAAAGTAGTTACAAAAGACTTGAACGGTTGTATTAAAAAGTAAAAAAAAAAAAAAAAAAAACCGACAAGTCGAGGGCAGAAAGGTTGAAGATTAAACATATTATAGTAAGCTTGTGGCAGGACTCAAGAGGTGTTCCAAGGGTCATAGCACATAGTAATATCTGGAGAAATTGAACGGGAAATAAGGGATGAAGGTTGGTAACAGCAGGGTTTGGGGAAGCTATCTGAAGAAATTGAGTGGACAACACAGAAAGAGTTTCTCACTTCACACATGGTAAACATATGATAAGATCTGTAAGTTACATATATAAATGTTGATTTTGTTTATTTAAATATATTTAATTTATTAATAAAAATTATTTATATTTAATATTCATCAGTTATTTAATTAATGAATTATCAAACTTTCGAAGTCTTGCTTTCATTTCTGTCTCATTTTCATTTCAGATAGAGTGTACCCGGCCCCTATAGGAACACAACGTAAATGATCAGGTTTCTAAACCAGCATTAGCATTTAGCCCAGCAC
>Ga0307515_10003930_pt1 | contig 31026 bp, 5 predicted proteins | sample 17_EM_MG_FD_194513 | JGI IMG/M metagenome (GOLD analysis project Ga0307515, IMG submission 194513) | Populus trichocarpa ectomycorrhiza microbial communities from riparian zone in the Pacific Northwest, United States - 17_EM | ecosystem: Host-associated > Plants > Roots > Unclassified | place...
GGGTGTAGATCTAAATGGGACTTACCAATTTAAGTATTTCTACTATTCTTTAGTATTAGTATATTTAAGAAGCTCGCGATTAATACAAACCTATATACAGCCTCTTAAAATACTAGTAGATATTACTAATTAGGATAATATATAGGTAAATAATTATAAGTATAGAAGGAGACCTCTGCTAGCAAATTAATAATTTAGGTAGGGCTTATTATTTATATAGGCGTCTTTAAAAGCTCTTAGGTATAAGATCTTTGGTCTATAGATCCTGAATATCCTAGATATTTAATTAGCTTATTTATAGGCCAAAAAAGATAGGAGTGACTTAAGCGCTTTTTCTATGTCTTATTACCTCTACTAGAGGGCGTTAAACGTTAAGTCTTTAAGAAAATTAAGCCGTTAATAACTTCTTTAGGCAAGGCGTTTAGAAAGTATATTATACCTAGATCTATAGTTAGCTTTAATAAAATAATAGTAAGGTTTACTAGATAATCTATAGCTATAATTAAATTGCCTAGTAAATTAGTACCTAAGGGCTTTAAGATATTAAGCCTTTATTAATATAGGTATTACTATAGCTTTATATTCACCTTACCTGGCTGCTTTTTTAGGCCTCCTTCTTAAATAGATTATTAAGATATTGTCCTTTTAAAGACCTCTAAATGCGTCCTTTATCTTACCCAATAGCTCCCTCTTTAAGCTTATTAATTTTACTTATTTTTAGATAACTACTTTATAAATATTCTATTGCTTTAGGTGCTTTAACAACTTAGAATTGCTGCAGCTAGTATAGCTTAATTAAACTTAAAGGACTATCTAGAGGTATATAAAAGGGCTAATAAAAGAAAGGAAAGGCTACTATTTAGCTTTATTATAGGAGTGGTTATTAGGGCAGTTAATTTAGTGCTTTTAATTGTATAGCAGGATAAGAATTTAGTACGGTTTTTAATAATAGTTCACTTATATAGCAATAAGGATATTAATAAAGTTAATCAGCGTCGGCTGCAGATATATAATTCCTTCCTTAAAAAGCTGGTAGCTAATATTTGGGGTAATAATCTAATTAAGAAATTAACGCTTCTTAGGCTCTCTATTAACTATAATAACTAGATAGGCAGTGTTAATATTTATAATTAGCTTTAAAGCTACTATACTATCTAGATTACTACTATCCGTACTTAGCTACCTTAATTTTTTTAGGCGCTTAATATAGCTATAATTAACGCCTATATTATTAGCAAGAAGATCTTTTAAATGTCTAGGAAGTCCTTCTAAGCCTACCACCGTTTCTATATATAATTGGCATAGAACCTTATTATTATAGTTAGTTAGCGGATAGGCCTAAGTAAATACAATACTGAGCGTCTTTTTTATTAAAGCTTATTAAAATATGGGCAATATTAATCTGGTATTAGGCCTAGTTATAAAAATATTAAAATAAATAAAAAAACCACCTACGTTACTGCTAAAACCCTACTACCTATAATTTAATAGTATAGGACACAAACTTACCATTCTATTAAAAGCTTTATAAGGAAGCTAGGCTATAAGACCCTACTAAAGTACTAGATATATAGATGGAAAGAGGCCAAAAAGCTTATAGTAAAGGTTAGGTAAATAGTATATAAATGCGAGGCCTATAGGCTTCCTTTATGCCTTTAGTGCTTTAACAATTTTTATTTAATAGGCGACAACTAGGTAGCTATTTTAGGTCCTCTACTTCCTTATGCCTCTAATATTAAGACTCTAAAGCTAATTAAGCCTTTACTATAGCATCCTTTTTAGCCTCCTTTAAGCCCTCCTCTACTGCCTTTAATTAATCATCTATATTAAATAACCGCTAATTAAACTGTTTAATTACTTATAGCATTTAGTATACCTTATTTAATATATACAGCACATCCTCCCTTATAACCTTAAGCTGGTCCTTTACTAGCTTATTTTTATTAACGTTAAGAATGTGTATAAAGTAGATATATGGTAGTAATTTGGGGGAGGACTCTAATAGAGAATTTTTCTATATAATTAGCAGCTGGTTAATGGAGGAAAGGTAGAAACCTATAGTTATAATATTATATATTACAACTTTTTGCCCAACTTCCTTAAAAAAATATAGGTGTTTTTAATAGTAGCCTTAATGGCCTTTTGCAGTGTTTTATTGGCATTACAATATTAACGCGTTTTAGTGAGGGTTACTAATAAAATCACGCTAGCTAGGGTGCCTGTAGCATGCTAACCTAGGAAGGAGCGCCCAAAGCGCCTAATACGAAAAGTCACTTCTGCCACACGAAGGGATCTACTAGGAAACTCCCCATAGAGCCTTAAAAGTACTAGAATTTTATATACAATATATCTAAGTATTAAGTAGATACTAAGGATATTAAAAATTAAGGTTATAGAAGCTTTTGCTAAAGTAAAAAGGAACGTACTTTACGGTCGTATGGTTTTTGGGCGCCTTAGGCGCCTAAGGAACCCCATAAACCCTATTAACTTCTAAAGTAATAGCTTTTAGACCTTAATTTGCTTTTTTTACGCCTAAATAATAGCTAGATAAGTTCTATAAATATTTTAGTATTTTTAAAGAATTGTAGAGAGTTTATAGGTTTTCTAGTAGATAGTATTCTAACTACCTAATCGGGAAGGTATAAAAACTTTAGATAGCGACCTCTATATAAGTATGGTATAATATATATAATAAGAAACTACTTGCTATAGTGCAATACTTTAAGATATAGCGCTACTACCTTAAATACGCCGCGTATATAACGCGCGTGCTCTATAATTATAATAATCTAGTACGCTAAAGAACTAGTTAATTTTAATTTTAAGATTAAATATAAGTTAGGTAAAGTAAATCCCACTAATATACTATCCTAGCGCCTAGATTATACTAAAGGCTTTAAAGATAGTAATAAGAGGATAGTCCTTAATACTATACTATTTATATTATAGTAAAAGTTATAAGTTAGGCCTTATTATAATAAAGCCTTATAGGAAATACTATAGGGGACTTATTAATAGGCTAGGTATATAGGTAAAGACGCAAATAATTAATAACTAAGTTGGTAAAGTAAGTCGCTTAATAGATTAATGCTAATTATATTCTAAGATTTACTATAAAGAAGAGAACCATCTAAGGTAAGGACTATAATCCTTTAAATATACAATCTAACTCCTAAGAGATTTGTTAGGTACGTTAATATATTAATATATTAGTATATTACACGTACTTATATTCCTATATACTTATATACTAAGTTCCTTATAACTAATAGAATCTTATTATTGGGGAAGACGTAACCAGATTTAGAGGTTCCTACCCCCCGTTTTAGGAGGTAGTTTCTCCTCACTTAGACCTATATCTATCGCCGCTTTTATAATATACTAAGCATACCAAGGATGGTAGGGTCTCCATCACTTACCCACTAAACCTAGAATCGCGCGTATAGCTCTATAGCGCACCTCTCAAAGCTCCCTAAACGTCCCTAGCGGCTAACGTTATTTAAGAAGCTATAGACGTCCGCCGCCTACTTTTATCCTTATCCTCCGCCAAAAATACTACCCTTATACAACGAAACCTCCCTTCTATACTACGCTCCTTTAACCCTTTTCCTATAGTAGCTACGTATATATTTTCCCCTATTATTATATTATTTACTTTTAATACTTAATTTCTAGGTTTCTACTTATGGGATTTTTTTACCCTATTCTGCTCTTAAAAATGCCTATCTCCTATAGAACCTTTTTTAGCATTCCCATTAATAGTAGTCATTTTTAAGCTAGCTTCTATATATAGGCAACTAGCAGCTACTTAAGCACTAAGATACTACGCGTTTAACTACTATACCCTCTTAAAGTAAGAAATAGTAAAATATAGATCTAGCCTCTAGCTTAGACTCTAAACTAGGCAAGCTGTCTTATTTTAAGCCAGCTTTAGACTTAAATTTAAGCTTTAACTCTAGAGCTAGGAAAGACGCTAATTCTAAGGGGGAATATTTATAGTAGAGGATTGCATATTATAAGGACTAAGGAAGAGCAAAGTTAAAACAGAAGCCCTAGTCTACTTCTCTTATTAAGTATAAGTTCTAAAAGTAGAAAAAGTTTATTTATATTTAAACTAAGATTTACCTTATAATACTAATAATTTATATTTAGGTTCTACTTAAAAGTTAAGTCTAACCTAACTAAGGCCCTTTATTAGTATATAGCCGATATATTTAAAATATACCTTAAATAGTGTATAAAGAATTCTTAAATTAAGAAGGAAAGCGCAATTAAGGCGTACTAGAGATAAATACTATGCAAATTTATAGATATGGTAGGCTATAGTATAAATAATGGCGTAGAACTTAATATATAAGATATAACGTATTTCACTACTAAGCGAGCAGCACTACCGAGCGAGCAACGTCAAAACTCACCAAAAATTAGAAAAATCGCACTTTAATATCTTAATAACCACTTAATAAATTCTAATAATTTGAATTTAGACTTTTATATACACTCTACAGCTTTTATTAAAGTTGCATTTTAAATAGGTTAGTATTTTTTAAGATATAGTAATTTAGCCTTATTTAGGGGCCAAAATAAGGCCAAATTACTATATCTTAAAAAATACTAACCTATTTAAAATGCAACTTTAATAAAAGCTGTAGAGTGTATATAAAAGTCTAAATCCAAATTATTAGAATTTATTATTAAGTGGTTGTTAAGATATTAAAGTGCGATTTTTCTAATTTTTGGTGAGTTTTGACGTTTCTCGCTTAGTAGTATTACTTGCTTAGTAGTGAAACACATTAGGGCAATCTTTAATTAAAAAAAAAAAACTTAGCTAATTTATTATAGTGGATTCTAAGCTACTTAACGCTAATATATAAGCTAGATAAAGAAAGTATATAATATATATATAAGACTTATATATAATTATCGATGCCTATTAGATAATAGACGCGAAGCCTTATTATAGTTGTTTTTAAGTATAAATAGGAGCAATCCTCCTCCTTTTTAGTGCTACGGCAATAGGACTATAAGCTTTTATTAAAAGTTTAAGCGTAAGAGGCTCTAATTATAAGAGGCTAGCTTAACCGGAACGTATAATTATCTAATTAATAGTATTACTGGTAAGTAGAAGGTAAGTTAAAGGTATATTAAAGGTAAGTAGAAGGTAGAATAAGTTTTTACGTATTAAAGGACAAATACTTTTAACTACTTCTATTTAGAGACTAATTACTAGTTCTTCTCTAGAGGGGAACTAGCTTCCTATATATTTCTTTTAAGATACTAGTAAAACCTTTCGCCCCTAACTTATTTAACTATGTCTTCTAGAATATAGATGGGATATAGATAAAACCTTTTACTATCTTATCGGATATATACCTCCTAGGGGATTCCGTTATAATTACTTCTCCTTCTAGGGTCTTAGTCCTCTAAAACTTCGCCTCTATTAAGCTTTTATAGAGTTCCAGCTAAAACCACTAGGGAAACCCTTAGTAGAAAGGTACTCTATAATACAACTTATTACTAGCTCTTTACTAGCGCGGAACTTTACTTTATCTTTTATTCTTTTACTCTTCTCCTACCCTAGCTTCTTATAGTGCTTTCGTAATAGAATTTTAATAATAGTAATAAAAATTTAGTGGGATTTACCTCTTTAATTTTAGGAATTTGTTATAAATAGATCTAGAGGTTATTTAGTGCAACGCGTTAACTAACTACTATCCCTATTTACCTAAATAGGCTTTAATAATAACGTCTTTTATTTTAATTTCTTTCTATTTATAAGTCGTTATCTCTCCCTTGTCCTTTTATTAACAACACTATTTATCTTATTCTTAAATAGGCTGTTTTTATTATATCTCGCCTTTTAGCTTCTATATCTCTAGCCGTACTTCTATTACTACCTTATTATTTTTTCTTAACGCGTTTATAAGTAATAGGATCCCTACCTTATCTTCTTATAATAATGCTAACTTTTTAGAGTATTTTCTTATAATCGCTTATAGTCCTTCTACGCGTCCCTAAACTAGTAGTAGTATCATTCCTTTTCTAATAACGCCCTAGACAGCGTCTATTACTCCTATAGTAGTTTCCCTAAAATGCTATCATCGCTATATTTATGCTCTTATATAAGATCCTTCCTATATCTATAAGATGCCTTACTCCGGCGAAAATAAATCTAAGTACTCCTATTATTATAGTAGGAGAAAAACCTATATCCTAGTATTTCCTATTCCGTCCTATTTTAGATTTCGCTAATTATACTAAATCCCTACTATCTATACGCATAAGACTTATAGGCTCTAACGCGCCATTTAAAATTTCTGCTAATATTTTAATAGTAACAGGCGGGGATAGAAGGTGTCTTTTCTCGCTTATAGACTCTTTAATTTAATAAGGGTTTCTACTACTATAGAGATATAATAATCTCGGATATATAGTGTCTAGAAGCGTATATGCAAATAGCTCGTCCTTATTAATAATAATATTTGTACTTTTACGCGGGCTACTCTAGTTAGGTAAGTTTCTCTAATAACTTACTTAGAAACTATGCTAACTCCTTTAGCTAACGTCTCTCTAATCCCTGCTTAGACGCCAATTTAAAACCTAAGGATACTAAGGATAGTAATAAAGGTTAAAATAAACGTTCTCCTTACTAGTTTCCCGCCTATACTAGTCCTTCTAGTACCTATTATTTTAAGAAGAATATTAGTAGAAGTGCTAATGCTTCTAAGGATAGAGAAGCTAATAATACCGTTAATAATAACGTTAAGATGGAAGAAGAGGCTTTTATTACTACTGCTAGTATTTAAGTTATTACCTAGCTCTTTTCTTCTTTTTATAAAATAGCTTTATATAGTACCTCTTAGGTGCCTCTAGAATGCCATATTATTAGGAATTAACTTTATACTTTAGGGATGCCTTTATTCTAAGCCCTAGTAACAATCTATATAAATACAGTGCACTATTATAATCCCTATATATAATAAACAGGTAGTGTTCCTATAGGTGCCTTATAATTCCTTAAAATTTTTAATTCTTTATAGGCTGTCCTTTTACTCCTCTTTATACCATTAACTCTACTATATATCTCCAGTACTAGACTAGATACTCTCCTTTTATTCCTAGGGGGTCCTTCTAAATCCCTAAGGCCTTTTTTTATATTACTATTACTTATTTTTAAATAGCGTCTTCTTTAGACAGTATTTCTAGTAGCTCTCCTATAGATTTTATAGGCTTCCCCTTATAGGATTCTAGGATCCCTATTATAATAGTAAAACGTTTCCGTTCTTAATGCCTATACTTAATCCTATAGTTTTAATTTATAAGGTCTTCCCTATTACTTTACCTAGAACCATTTCTAAATCTTTACCTTTAGTTCTTAGGAAGGTTTTAATTACGGTATTATATTCCGGCTAAAGGTACTCCTTAGGTTTCTAACTATTATACGCCTAGAAGTATCCTTCCTAACAAACTAAAAATTCGCGCTTTTTTTTGGCGCTATCTTTAGTTTAGAATATCTTCTATATTCTATTCTAGTTCCCTATTAATTTTGCTAAGTAGGGGCGGTTCTATACTATCTCTTCTTCAATATAGCTCTAGTAAGGAAACATAAAATATAGGATATATTAGATAAGATTTTAGTAATTCTAATTTATAGGCTTAGTTTCCTTTAGTTTTCTTAACTATCTTAAAGGGTCCAAGCTACCGGTAATCCAGCTTCTTCTTAATACGTTTTATTTAGATATTTTTTATAAATAGTAAGACTTCGTCTCCTATCTTAAATTCTTTTAGTATATATTTTTTATTATAGTACCTTTTTTACACGGCCTAGGCGTCTAGTAAGTGCTTTTTAAGTTTCTCTCTGCGAATTCTTATTTGCTTAATTCTTTTAGACGCCACTAGTACCTCTCTTTTAGGAATAATGTCCTTAATATTCTAGGGGTTATTTGCTTTTACCCCAAACAATACTTTATAAGGGGTTATTTTTGTGCTGCTATAAATGCTTATATTATATATATACTGCGCTAGAGCTAACTACAATGTCTAATTATCCTGTTAGTAATTAATATAGCAGCGGAGGTAGTATTCTAATAACGCATTTAAACGCTCTATTAGCCCGTCTGTTTATAAATAAAAGGTAATACTTATTCTTTACCGTATTTTTAATAAGAGATAGAATGAAAACTAAAATGTACTATTAAATACAGTACCTCTATTAGACACAATTCCCCTTAGTATACTAAATAAGAGCTACTATTCTAAAAACAGGTCTGCTAGTTCTGCTACTATAATTATTATTATAATAGTAAAGTATCCTAAAAACTTTATATACCTATTAATAATTACTAAAATAGTATTAGTAACCTCTTTAGTTCTTATTTTAGTAGGGGGTCAGCCTATAATAAAATCTATTATTAATTTTAATATAAGTCCCTACGGAATAGAAAGCACTAATAACTTGCTATATAGGCAATATCTAAATATCTATATCCTTTAGCATGTATTATACCTTAATATATAGTCCTTAACCTCTTTAGATATTCCGTCCTAAAAGTATTTCCTTTAAACGGCCTTAAGGGTTCTATTAGCACCGTAGTGACCCCTAAGAGGGTTATTATAAAAGACCTTTAAAATTTTATCTTAAATTACTTAGTCCTTTAGGATATATACAGCACCCTTAAAACATAATAGACCCTTTTAGTCTTACTACTATAGCTTCTTAGTAACTCTAGCTAAGTTAGTCTCTACTATATCTTTCTACCTCTCCCCAAAGGTAAAGGCGTCCCTTTATTAAGCTTAAAGAAGAAGATCTAGAAAGGTTTTATATAAATTACTTGCTTTTATTTTGCCTACCGCTATTATAGACTTAAGGCATAGCATAAGACGTTTTAAACTATTAGTGCCAGCAGATTCTCCTACCGTTATATAGTATGCCACGCTACAAATAGGCATCTCGCCTATCCCCCTTAGATCTAAAAACTTGCAGCTAATACGCCGTTAAGTTAAAGGTGCCATAATACCTCTAGCACATCCCGTAGAATTCTCGCTAATTCTAAAGTACGCCAACTTTATAATATCTGCTTAGTCTATAACCTAGTCTATAACTATATCCTACGGCTCTATAATTATATTGCTTCGTAGCTGTATTACTAGAACCTCTACCCTACTACGAAATTCTATAGTTCTAGGGAAATAGTCTTCTTTCTTTTTAAGTAAATTTTGTAATATAGGGATTATTTCCCCTATACTATCCTAGATCCTCCCTATCTTATAATCTAAACGTCTTAATAACTTATTAGTAGGATTTATCTTTCCTAGGCGGTACGTAATTTTAAAGTTATACTATAATAGTGCCTCTACTATCTCGCTTATTAACCGCTTAATACCTTTATAGTTATAAAGTATTCTAGGTTATTATAGTCTGTAAGGACTTTAATAGGATAATTGCTTCCTATATAATAATATCGCTAGTGCTTTATTGCTACAATTATCGCGAGTAGCTTTTAGTCGTGCGTTATATAACGCTGCTCTATAGGGGTTATTTTCCTTAACTAAAACGCCATAGGATGCTATTCTCCGTCTTTTAATTAAGATATATTTACCCCTAGGGCAAAGCTAGATATATCCGTTTTAAAGTATATATATAGCTCCTAGTAGAAGTATATTAGGATAGGCGCTAATATAAATAAATCCTTTAACCGGTTTATTACCTACTTAGTAGCTTTCCTAAATATAAAAGGTCCTAACTTCTTACCATTCTTAGATCCTTTTAGTAGATTAGTAATTGGGAGTATTACTTATAAATAGTAAATAATAAACCTTTAGTAGAAGTCCGCTGTGCCTAAGAAAACCTATACTTCTCTAAGCATTATAGGGTATAGCCATTCCCTAATAGCGTCTACCCGGCTTTTCTTTATTAACACTCTATTAACGCTAATAATAAAGCCTAGAAAATTAATGCTGATAATATAGAATAAGTCTTTTTTTAGATTTATATAGAGCTCGTATTCCTATAGTCTTTTAAGTACTATTTATATATAGTGCGTATATACTTCGTAGTTATTAAAGTAGACTATAATATTATTAAGATAGACTATATATATTGTATCTAATAGGCCTAACAATGCCTTATTAATATAGGCCTAAAATATCGTTAATGCGTTAGTGAGCCTAAATAGCATTACTAGGTACTTAAAGTGGCCGTACTATATTTAGAACGCCATTTTCCACTTATTACCGGCTTTAATCTAGATTTAATAGTATATATCTTTTAGATCTAGTTTTATAAATATTTTTACGCCCAACAGCCTATTAATAAGCTCCCCTATTAAGGGTAGCGGGTAGTAATTCTTTATAGTAATCCTATTAAGCGCCTAATAGTTAATATAGAGGCAAAGGGTTCCGTCCTTTTTTAGTATAAATATAATCGGTACCCCTGCCGGGCTTATAGAGGGCCAAATCCATCCTTTTTAAAGATTATCTACTATATACTAACGCAATACGGCCAGTTTGTTTTCTAATAAGTTATATAATGGTCTAAAAGGAGGTTACTTATCCCCTATGTCTATCTTATGCTTAACTAATATAGGGTTAGGTAAGGCCTATGCAGCCTCTTTATTAAAAACCTCTTTTAGGTCTATATATTCCTACGAAATCTCTAGTTTCTTAACTATATATAGCCAAACATCTAAAAATAAATACCCTGTGTTTTTATTCTTAGGGTTAAGAGTAGTATATATAGTATATGCCTACCCTTCTTCTTATATATGGCTTAGGAAAGTCTCTTAATCCTTAACTATAATGCGCGATTAAGACTTCCGGTGTTAATATAAGGCTAAAGGCCAATTAATATCTAGATTGACTTAGCGTAGCTATAGGTATCCTAGAATAAGGTTATACCCCTTAATTTCTACGGCGCAGAAGCGTATCTCCTGCGTATCCTATAAACTGTTACGGTTGTAGCTAGTAACAGGAAATATCTATTCCCTATAGTATAGAATCCAATAGCTTCTAATACTTTAAATGGTATATACCTATAAGCCGCTAAAGTCCAAATCTAATTCTTTTACTAGTAATTAAGAAATAAACCCTATACTCGCGCCGCTGTCTATAAGGCAGTCTCGCGTTACCTATTTATTATTAACTTAAATAGAAACAGGAATAACTATACGGTAGTTTACTCCCTCCTTCTCTAGCTAGCCTAGTATAAGGGAGTAAAAATCTATTAGGCTATCTCTTTTCCTAATTAGGCTAACTCTTACTTCTTTTACTGGCAGAAGCGGCTTATATGGCCCTTCTTACCGCAGTTATAATAGGTACGTGTCTCCCGGTTCCCCTTTTATAGATTAGGTCTCTACCTATTATTATTTTAGGGTTAACTAGTATTACTTTAGGGCTGCGAGGCCTACTTACATTATCCTTCTGTAGAGCGGTTAGGTCGGAATCTACCCCTATTATTAAAGCTAGGTCTAGTCCTACGCTCTTTATCGTTAGCGTCTCATTCCTTTCGCTTACTTAAATAGTCTCTTTTAGAATTCTTAATCTAAGTAGCTTTAGAGATAAGCTTTTCTTAAGAGGTAGAAATTTCGCCCTTTTTTTATATAGCCTATTAAATCTTAGGTTATAGCTTAGTAAGTAGCTAGTGAAGTTATATAGCGTTATCCTACAGATCTAAGTAGGGTATATTATCTTTTAGTCCTTTTAAGTAGTTTACAAACTAGACCACAGTCTAACTATCCCGCTATTTAGCGTTATAGTATCGCTGGTTATAGTCTATCCCTTAATTAGTAGGGTCTTAAACCTAATCAACTAACTAGGTCCTAAGTTCGCTAAATTTAAAAGGTATAGTAAGTTTCTTCTCGTAGCGTATCTATAAACTTTTAACGGTGCTATATAGGAAGGTAGAAGCAATTAGTATCTAATTATACTTATTAGAGTAACGTTTTAGATCTAGCTAAAACTTAGTTTTATATTAGCGGATAAAACAATTATAGTTCCGGAGACTATTACTATAGTACTTATTAGGCTCCTTTATACAGAATTTAAGTTTTTCTAACGTTACAGCGTAGTATAGTATTACCCCTTTAAGTCCGCTTTGTGTCTAGGGTATCTATACTTCTCCTAACTATCCTTGCAATTATTCTTAGTAGTCCTAATATACTTATCTTAATTATATCTCCAACTCTTTTGTTTTTTATAGGGTCTTGCGTAGCGACCGCTCTAATAACTCCCCAGTAGTAATCGTTCCTAAGGGTCTCACAAGGTTAGATAAACTAGCCGTAGCTTCTTTATAGGAAGAGGGAATACGCTCCTTTAGGGAGACTCTTTAAGCCTCTTACGGTAGGGGCGTCGTTTTAGGGGGTAAGGAGGTATAGCCCGTTATTGTTAATTAATAGCCGTATATTCCTTCCGTAAAGGATTAAGAGCGATTAGAATTATAAAAGGCTAGCTTAACTAGAACGTATAATTATCTAATTAATAGTATTACTAGTAAGTAGAAGGTAAGTTAAAGGTATATTAAAGGTAAGTTAAAGGTATATTAAAGGTAAGTAAAAGGTAGAATAAGTTTTTACGTATTAAAGGATAAATGCTTCTAACTACTTCTATTTAGAGACTAATTGCTAATTCTTCTCTAGAGGGGAACCAGCTTCCTATATATTTCTTCTAAGACACTAGTAAAACCTTTCGCCCCTAACCTATTTAACTATGTCTTTTGGAATATAGATGGGATATAGATAAAACCTCCTACCGTCTTATTAGATATATACCTTCCGGGGGATTCCGTTATACTAATAAAGCGCTTTTATATAAATATATTATAATCCTAAAAGGTTATAATATAAAAAACTTTAATTAAACCACAACTGTTGCCCTTATAAGTCTTATATATATTAAGAATTCTAAAGGCAAAGGTAGATAGTATATAGCGACGCCAATTAAAGATGGCGCGAATAGCGCTAATAGACCTATAGTAAGAGGTTTATTTTCCGTCTTAAAAGTATCTTAGCTTTTTATATCCTATCCTATTTTATAAGCCTTACTATTATAAATAATATATTTTAATACTATTATACTTTACTAAAAGAGATTTTTAGACTTAAAATCCTAGCAAATAAAGAGAGTCTTAAAGTAAAGTTTAAGAAGGAGATAGAGGAATAACCTATCTTTTAAGATATTAAGATAATAGCTAGTTATAAGGGAGTATTAGACACTAAAGCATTCCCTTACCAGAAATGCCGCGATTACTATATATAGTTAGGTCAAGTAGCTAGGTTTATATAATTGCTTAAACTTTACTAGCTATAATAAGTGTCTGGAAGGAAATTAAATAGTAAGTGTCTAATTTAATATAAGTATATCTATTAACTAACCTTTTTAGGTACCCTTACTCTAAAAGAGCGAAATTAGATAATGGGCTATTACGGTAATACCTACTAACGGTTTTATTTACCTAATTTAATTAAGCGCGATTTCTAGTTAATCTACTTTAAGACTTTATTATAGGACGACCTTTTCTAATATACTATACGGATAGGGATTTTAAGGGATAAGTGGGCCCCTATAGGTCTAACTAATAAGTAAAAGCTTAAATTTTAGTTAGAACTTAATTAACACCCTAATATTCTATAGCTTTATAAGAAATAAGAGCAATATAAGCGAAATATTAGGAGCTAAGGATATTACCCTATTAACGCCGTGAAGGGAATAAAACTATATAACTATTATAACGAAACTAAACGTAAACTTTATAGTGTTATAAACGTCCTATATAAATAAAAAGAGGACTAGGTTATTCTTAATTTTTATAACGCTATTAACAATTACAATATTAAAAGATAGCTTAGTGGTAGCGTTGGGACAGATATTCCCACCCGTTTAGCTATATAGTATAAATTTTACAAACGTGCTACTATTGCTAAACTACTATCTTAGCCGCTAAATAAGCTTAAAAAAGGGCACGCTATAAAACTCTATATAAAGTTTATCTATAATCTTATTAAGTATTATAATTAATAAAAGAGCCAGTAGAATGGGATCCTAAGTAAGGCTATCGGATTTTAACTTAGGTCTAAAGTAGACTAAAGTGTAATAGGCGTAAAAAGAGGTATAAGTAATACTAATACTAGTACCTATTAATAGGTAAAGCGATAGAAAGAATAGATTAGCTTAGACTCGCCTTTTTAAGAAAACCTAGATAAGATATAGAGCGCGGTCCCGATTAAGGAAGAGGGTATTATAATAATATAGCTACCGTATCCTATAACGTTTACTAATCTTATTTATCTTATCTATATTAGTAATAATTAACTCTTAATACTAAGGCAGACCCGCCTATTTACGAAGAAAGATATACTATAAAAGTATTTTAATAATCACATTATAGAAGAAGTGTTTAGGTAAGGGTTCTACTATAAGCATCCTTATTATTTAGAGTGGATTAAAGGAGTTAAGCATTTTAAAAACCACGCAGCCCTTATATATAGCGTATAGCATCCAATTAAGAGGCACTGCTAGTAAGTCGCCTTACTTATATAAGAATCTTATACTAATCCTCTAGTACTAATAGAAAGGCATATAACTAGTAAATTTAGAACTATACTCTTAGTATATATAGAACCTTTCCCTAGTTATTACACGCTTATCTTATTATCCTTTATCGCTTTTTATTTTATTTTATTAGTCTATTATTATCTAATCCTATTCTAGTATTTAATAGAATAGATATAGTAACTAGGATTTTGTAATTCGTCTAAGAGGGTAAAAGGTAATAGGTAAGGTAAGGGTAAGGTAAGGGTAAGGTAAGGGTAAGGTAAGGGTAAGGTAAGGGTAAGGTAAAGGGTAAGGTAAAGGGTAAGGTAAAGGGTAAGGTAAAGGGTAAGGTAAAGGGTAAGGTAAAGGGTAAGGTAAAGGGGATAGATAATATAGTTGCTATAAAATATCTAACGGATAGACTATAGACAAGATATATATTTAAATCTCTTAGATTAACCTAAATAGAGAAAGGAAGAGAAGTATTATATAACGACTTCTTATTTAAGCTGATCTCCTAAGCTATATATTTTTACTTATACTTATAGTAGTACTTTAAGTAACGAAGTATATAAAGGTAATTAGGGTTAAGCAAGTAACAAGTGTCCTTAATATAATATATAAACTCGGCGCTATAACTAATATTATAATAGGTTCTGGTCTTGCAGAGGGTATTAAGTCAGTTATTAATGTTTTTGCTTTTGCGCCTAGCCGCGGCACATCTTGCCTTAGCAGATTGAAGTAGTAATTCTATTTATTATAGCTGAGATTAGATAGCTTGACTAGATATAAAGTTTTAGCATATATTACTAGTTAGTTTCTTTTCTTAGATATAACTTCTAATAGCTTTACTAATATTTTTTTAAAGATTATTATTGTAAATAAAGCCTTATAAGGGCCCTAAGTCTTAAACTTTATAGATAGCTAGTGAAAATAAAATCCTTATAGAGCGAGGTTATAAGGCGTTACTTATAGTTTTATTATAGGATAATATTATAAAAGCTCTACTAGGGAGAATATGGGGTGTATATTAGCGCTATTATAGTATTATTCTTCGCGCTAAAGAGCCGGTATAGATAGTTGGGGAGGAGAATCTCTTCGTAAAATTGCGTAATAAGAAATTCTTTATAGAATTATATAATAAGAAATTTCTGTTATAGAAAGAGATTAGAAGATATTTTCTAAATAGGCACTATTAATTAATTAAGGAATTCTATAAAAAGAGCGAGCTAGGTAGTTAGGCGTACCGCCCTCTAAATATATAGCTAGGATCTTAACAGATTTAGCGGCTATAGTTCTAGTCCTATAAGCTAGGAGGCCGTATAAGCTAGGGGCTTATAGAAGCTAGGGGATCTTATAAACTAAGTAATTATATAAGTAGGGTAGTCTAACCTAGCGTCCTTTAATTAACGCCTAGCGTGCAAATAAGGTATTAATAGGTTTAATAACTTCGCGGCTTTAATTGTACGAGCTAGGCGATCCTATAAACTAGGTAATTCTATAAGCTAGGTAATTATATAAGCTAGATACTTATAGAAGCTGGCCGATTCTATAAGCTAGGTAATTGTATAAGCTAGGTAACTATATAAGCATAGTACTTATAGGAGCTAGGTAGTCCTATGAGCTAGGTAATTATATAAGCTAGGTAATTATATAAACTAGGTAATTATACAAGCTAGGTAATTATATAAGCTAGGTAATTGTATAAACTAGGCAATTATACGAGCTAGGTAATTATATAAGCTAGGCAATTATATAAGTAGAGTAATTATATAAGTAGGGTAATTATATAAGTAAGGTAATCTAACCTAGCGCCCTCTATTAACGCCTAGTATATAAATAAAAAGTAAATGTTAAGAAAGTACTAGAACTATATAAAAAGGAAATATATAAGTCTTAGATCTAAAAATATTAAAGAAGTTCCTATATAAAGACCCCTATAAACTTTATAATAACTTAAAGTCCCCTTATATACACTTAGAGAAGTTTCTATATAAATAGCCCTATAAGTATAGCTATAAGTTTAAGCCCCCTTACATAACCTAACTACCCCTCCTTACTATACCGGAATAGATAAATAACCACTATATACTATAAGTAGAGAAATAATTTAAATAAAAGGAAAACACTATAAAAGAATATGTTTATATCCTTAAGATATAAATCTATAAGTACTGTAGTCTTAAATACAACTAATAGTTACTAAGGTAGTGTGCGTCCTAAGTCTATAAGAAAATTAAAAAATCCTAGGTCATTAGTATAGATTTACCTTCTATTATTGCTTTTAAGGTAGTAAATAAATAAATTTAAATAAAAGTATAGATTATCGCGAATGCTTTATAGCTTGCTATAAGTTAAGCGGGCAAAGACTATAGTAGGAATAGTAAAATATTATTTTATTTTGCGATAGGCTAAATAAAGAAAGGCTAAAGTTTTAACCCTTTTACTAGCTTTTATTAGAACTCTTCTTTATATTTTTATCCTTTACTTATAGATTTAAGACTAGAAAGTTAAGGCCACCGTATCTAACTATCGCCTATATAGCCTTGTCGCTTAATATCTCTTTATTACTATCTACCCCTATTTCCTAATCTTTAGTACTAAAACTATTTTCTCTATTATATAATATCTCTATATCCTATTCTTAATCCTTATTACTAAAGTTACTTTCCTAACTAGCTAACGCCTTTATATTGCTGTTATTATCTTTAAATTCGGGTTCTTTATTTATAAACGCCCACTTACTAGCTAGTAATTTAGGGACGCTACGCTTATAGGTACTTAGGGTTATAGAATACTACTTAAGAAGAAATTATAGTTAATATTATTAGGATATAGAACAAGCCCATAGGCCTCTAAGTACCGGCTACTTAGCGCCTTAAGTAAAAGATCTCCCTTAACGCAAGGTAGATTAATAGGAGTTAATTACCACCTATATAAGGCGGAGCGCTTATAAAGGGCTTAGCCAGAATTCTAATTAAATTACCCTATAGGTACTAATAGCTCCTTTGCTATAGATAGGGAGTTAATATATAAGATTAACTGGCTAGAATAAGTCTACTACTTAGGTAGTGTCTTGCCCTAGAAAGGATAGGCGTCGGAAGTAGATTATATAATGCTATTTCTGCTAAAAGAGGCGTTATTAGGAGTTATTGTTAACTTCTAGTTCTAGTTTAAAACTTTCTATAAACGCTTTTAAATCCTACTAAGGTATACGGCAACCGTTAGAGATCGTTAGCCATTTAATTTTAGTAATAGCTTAGCTAATAGCTACTCCTAACAATACCTTACTTATAGACCGCTCTAGGCGCCTATAGTCTTAGGCGTAGATAATATATAAGCTAAGAGTAATTACAGCCACTAAATATTATACTATAGATACTATATAGGGTAGAAAAGGGCGGCTAGTATACTCCGCCTTTCCCTTCTATATTCTGTCCTAACTTTGCCTTAAAAGAGAAATAGAATATAAATATCGTACTCCTAGTTCTTATATACTATTAAATTGACTTACCTTTAAACCTAACCTCTTAATTATATACCCCTTACGATCTTTATAGAAATACTAGATATTATATATATTACCTTAACTAAGCTTAGATACGTTGCTAATATAATCTATAGGTTCTTAACCAGTGCTTATAGAAATATTACTATATACTACTACCCCGAGGGTAATATACCTAATTATTAACCTACTAGAAACCTTAAATTATCCTAGAATTATATTAATAATAAAAATACAGCATTTAGTAGCGGGGAGGAGAAATAATTATAGCTTTCTAACCCTATATAGGAGTAGATACCTTATATACCTACCTAAATACCTAATAAGGCAAGTTCTTATAAAAAGGACAATATATAAGAGGATATATTTTAGGCAAGTATATAAAAAATATACCTTAATTACCTTAGAGGTTTAAAAGGCTATAGTAAAACTAAGATAGATTTACCTAAGCTAATAGAGGACTATGGCGAGGCTAAGATAGACTCGCCTTAACTAAAAGAGAACTATATTAAAGGCTTATCCTAGTAGATAAATACAGTTATAGGTTCTAAATATATTTCGCCGGTACTTAGAGGTATATTTAATATTATTATTTATTGCTTAACGTCCGATTTAGATCCCTATTAGGCCTACGCGGACTACTCCTTATATACATATAGGGAGAAAACTCTATTTAAGAAAAACCTATAATCTATCTCCCTGCCTTTAGGGACTCGCCTATAAGGCACCTGCGAGGCGCCTATAAGTTACCTATAGTACTCTACTACCTTACTTTTTAACCTCCTTAGGAACCACTGCTGCCGTAATAAGCCTACAGACGTACTAGTATTGTAAACTTTACTCTACCACTATAGAGTTATTAGGGGGCGCCTATTACTTACCCCTTTACCCTTTATTACCATTTCCTTTGTAACCTAGAACTGGTTTAGTATATTTTAGCTAATAAGCTACTAGGTAACCGCCTTAAGACCTTTTTATATTAAGAGTAGTGTATTATAGTTCTCTATGCCAGCTACTAAGAGTATTACTTCTTAGTTAGTACGTAAGGGGCATAGCAGTATTATATATTTTAGTGTCTGTCTTAGCTAGCTATATTTACATCTTAGGCTACCTACTAAAATACCTACCTAGTAGAGCCAATCTTTTAGTTCTATTATTCCTATTTTTAGGAGTGTTGCTATTATATTTTCTGCCTTTATTAGGCCTTCTTAAAGTCCTTAAGTATTTACCCCCTATAGCGTTAACTATACTATAGCTTAGGTTCCTCTTACCTAAGTTAGTCTTTATACCTTTAACTTCTATATACCTCTCTAGCGTTAGTCTAATCAGTATTATATTACAGTTAATAGTTTCCTAGCGTTCTTTTATACTCTACTTTAGCTTCTTTCTCTTTTTTACTATTATCTTTGCTAGCCTCTTATACGTCTCCTTTCCTCCTCTATATAGGCCTAGGCCCTAACTCTATACTATTTTTCTTTTACTTTCTTTACCTGTTTCTCTAGTATATCTTCCCTACTTTAGGATTCTTAGATTGTTCTCTTATAAGGCACCTTAGGGTCCCTCTATAGTTTATTTAGACGTGTTTTAATATACTTTATAATATTAGAGTTACGTTTATTTTACGCCCTTTATATTACAGCGGCTTTAATATATAGTTATAGGGGGGGGGATATTGGCTTCCTTTTTAAGGAGTGCTGCGGCCGTTTGCTTATACCCGCCTATTATACTTTAGAGGTAGGCTATCTAAACCTTTTAGAGTAGTTTAAGGAGTAATTTAGGGGTGCCCTTCTTAGTTTTACTAATAGCCCAGATACTGGATTTATACGTTATAGTAGGCCAGATAACTACTATATATAATAGGCGTGACCTCTAAAAGCATGGGCCCTATATAAAATTAATGATCCTAGATAATATAATATATTATACTTAGCCCTTATAGGCCACTTATACCGCATATACGCTTTACTAGAGTTTACTATCTACCTATACTCCTATACCTATAGGCCCTAAACTAGTTAACCTCTAAAGCCTTAAATGTAAATTATATACTAGAGATCTACTAATTAGTTACGTTTTTTTATAAAATAGATTAGCTGGTATTTCTCTAGTAAGAATTAAACTCTATATCGTCTTGCCTATTCTATATAGGTATTATAGGCTTTCTCTAGTATTCTACAGTTCTCTATAGCTATTAGCCCATATATAATTAGGTTTATATTATTAATAAAGCCTATCCCCTAGGTCGCCCCTTCCTTAAAGGAGTCTAGTAGGTTGCTTATAAAGAAAAGGAAGAGTATTAGCAAGAGGGGTAATACTTATGGTATTCCTATTATAACTATAATAGAGGGGCTCTAGTATCCGCTAAAGACTAGTGATATTTCTTTCTAGCCTATAAACCCTTAAGCAAATTATATAATCTATTCTAGGAAGCCCTTTACCCTAAAAATATATAGGAGGCGCTTATAGGGTACGTTATTATAGGCACTACTAATATCTAGGCTAAGTATTAATACTATAAAGTCCCTTCGCATTACCTATGCAGATTTAATAGTAGTAGCGAGTAGCGTAAGTGCTAATAGTGTTAAGCGGTTCTTTCTTACCCCTATTTAGCTTTATAGTAATAAGGCGTATTCCTTAGCCGTATCTGCTATATAGTCCACTATTACCCTTTCTAAGATCTTACTAAGGGTGTTTTCTAGGGCAATAGGGCGGTAGCTTTCTAGGATTAAGTAATTTACTTTACCTTCTTTCCGTAAAATAACCGTCGTTATAAATCTTCTAAGTTATGGGTAGTAGCCTATAATAAAGTATACCCTAGCTATATCTGCAAGCTAGGGTGCTATAAGTGGTCTATAGGTTTTTAAGGCCTTATTTAAAATCCCATCTAGTTCTAGGGCTATATTATTTAAAAGGCGGCTAATAGTTCTAGTTATTTCCTCTATTGTTATATCGCTGTTGACCCTTAGGCGAGTTACTAGTGTTTTACCCGTAATATTACTAAGGTCTGCTAAAGCTAGTTAAGGGAAGAACCTTTCTGTAAGTATCTTTACCTTCTTATTATTATTATTAGTAGCCTATAATTCCCTTGCTCTTTATAGGGGTAGTAAGTATAGGTCTTCTACTAGGCGTCTTACCTTTTTCTTTACCTATTTTACTATAGCCTAAAGGCACTTATTATAGGGGAGGCTTAGGTTAAAAGTGTGCTTATTTATAAACTATCTCCAGTTGTTCCTTACTTCTTTCTTTAGGGTTATAGCTACTTATATATTTCCTTCTTACTTATTATTAGCTAGTAATAAAAACCGCGTATTATACGGACTATACGTATTACACGTAGGGGCCTAGTTTTAAGACTAGGCAGTACTCTTCTAGCCCATTTTTAATCGCTACCTAGATCCTTTTTAGTCTTTAGTTAATTTCCTTAGGGGTGGCTAATAAGCCTCACTTGTTTAGTATTAGGTGGATTTCTTTTAGGTCTTAAAGTTGTTATTTAACTATATTAAGGAAACTATTTATCTTAAGCTTCCTTATTATATATCTTTTATTACTTAGTTACGCCTTAATATCTAAATCTAGCTATATCTAGATAGGGATATAGTCTAAAGTAAGTACTTATTCTTCTTAGGGTTATACCTTTTAAATCTCTGGTATAGGCCTTCGTCTATAAATATAAGGTTAATTATACTTTTAAAGGTTCCTTATTACTATATAATTGCTCCTAGGGGGGTAGCTAACTTAAGGCCCTAGGTGTCTATAGCTCTTAGTAGGCACTCTACCTATTATTTAGCAGTAATATAGATACCCCCCTACTGCGGGTAGTGGAGGTTTATATATTCTAGTAGGATAAACTCTATACCTTTGGTTTCTAGCAAGCTTATTACTAATATAATATTCTCTATTTATAGGACCCCTTTAACCCTAAGGTTATATATATTAATAATTTATACCGGTCCCCTATATATCTAGATTATTACAACTATAATATTTAGGTTAACTACCTGCTATAACTATAAGGACAGGCTAATAGCCTTATTAATTATAAAGCACACGCGTATAGCTGCTTTTAGTTTATAATGGAGCTAAAATCCTTAGGGGCAGTATATTAATTATATATAGGTATTATAGTACGGCTCTTATATAGTAAGGATATAGTATTTCTTTAGGTTTAGACTATCTAGTAAGGGCCTTACAAGACGGTAGTTTATATTACCGCAGTTATACTATATAATAAATAGGTGGCGGACCCTCGGTAAGGGTCCTTTATCTCTTTTTTATTTCTTACTTCTTCTATTTCTACTTTCTCTAAAATATTTATAACTTCTATCTTTTATATCTATACCCTAGTCACTACTTATTTTATATAGAGCCTTTTATTCCTATATCTTATATTCCTACTAGCGCTTCTATATTTAAATCTATTATTATCTCTAGTTCCTCCCCTATTCTTACTAGTTAGCTATATACCCTTTATAGGTTAGTTATAAATATTATATTTGCCGCGTTAAATCTAATTCTTAATTGTCCTAGTTTTAAGCTTACTATAGCTGTCCATAGGGGTCTTCCTATAGGGCGTCCTCTCCCTTATATCCCCTGTAACCCTTATATCCCTATTTAGTCTAGTAATATCGCGCAGCGCCGCTTCTAGCCTATTAAGGCTTAGAATAGCTAGCCTAGCCCCCTAGTACTAAAGGTAGGAAACACTAGAAAGGCACCTACGTCCCCCTAGCTTATCGCCTATTATTTCCATTTATATAATCTAGCGTGCAGTTATTCCCGTAGCTATTAAGCCCTTACCTTCCGTCTCCTATATTTAATACAGTCTTCTCTCTCCTACGCCTTATATATGCTTTAGTGGCAGTTTATACATTTTATTTAGTCTTAATTTAAGTAGTGTCTTATATTATAGAGGCCTATATAGTGGCCGCAGCACACCTATACTGCGCATGTGGATTAGGTGTGTCCCTATTATATATAGTAGTAGCATTATTCTAGGTATAGTCTATAGTTATAGAGCCTTACGTTATATATAAGGCCATTTATAATTATTCCTTTTTAGATAAGGAGTTTTTATATTCCTAGTATATGTATACTAATAATAAGGGAGCTATGCGTTTAACCGGCGTCTCCCTAGCAAGTCTCTAGCGACCTTTATATCCTCTTAATATCTTATTATTTGCTTAGTTTACATTTTCCTATTAAAGCTATTAAATTTGGGTAATCTTAAGACCTAGTATAAGGCGTTCTATTTGTTTTACTATCTCCTATATAGTTACTATATTGTCCGCCTAGCGTCCCTTTTCTACCCTAAGGCTTATAGAAACCGCTAGGACTTTAACTAGGTAGTCCTTATAAAGCACTTTTATACTAATACGTTCTCCTAGCTTATTCCTTTACCTATTAGTTCTTTAGGGTAACTTTAATATCTCCGCTTCTAAGGTGTTGGACTATAACTATATTATAAACCTCTTTATAAATCTCTATAAGGACTTCTATTTCTAATTATCCCCTAAACACCTCTACTTTTTCTATATTTAGTTATATTATAATTATATACCCGGTTATTATCTTAAGGGAGGTAGGTTCCCTATGCTATAAAAGCGCAGCTACGGCGGCCCAGGTGCAGTTCGCCAGTAAAGGGGAGTTTTATTTGTTTTTAATTTTGCTTAGCCGTTAGAGAATTTAATTAAGGGTTTACTAAAGGGGCGCCTAGGGTTTACTAGACTGGCGGAGCCATTCTGCTAGCTATATTAGTTCATTATAGCTAATAGTTACTCCCCCGCAATTCTAGATACTAGACGCGTCTAGTAGGCTTTATATTTTATTAAATGCCTTCTTAATAGAGGTGTTTCCGCTTTATAGTGTGGTATTCACCCGTCTTTATTATAGAGGGCCATTATTAGGCGTGGATCTAGCGGTCGCGCGTAAGTGCAAACCACCGTCAGTTAATATGTGCCTCCCCTATAATGTATATATCTTAGGGGGATTCTCTAGGTGTTTTTTAGGGTTCTTTAGTTGGTTTTAGTCTTTTTAGGCCAGGTGTAGCAAGAGCTCTATATAAATATAATATATTTATTAGAGGTATATTTATAAGATACTTATATTATTTAGCAATACTAATAATTAAGCAGAGAATGGTTTAATCCCTATATATCCATCTAAAGTATTAATAATTTCTAATGCCAAGATCTTAAGCGGATAAGTAAAGTATCTTATATCCTAGTTACCTACTTATTATATAATAAAGGATATAATATATCTCTAAAACCCTAGTTATAAAAGAATTATATCTTTATATAGTCCTATTATAGTAATATACTAGTATTCTACCTAAGCTTTAGTGGTGGCTATACTATAAAAGAGACTTTTATTATACTATATTAAGAATCCTTATTATATCTACTATTATACTAAGATATATAAACTGTTTAAAGATATTATAATAGAGATAGCTAAAAGGGGCAAACTATATAAGCAAGGAGATTAACTAGGAGAGGCATTAGAGGACCTATTAGAAAAGCTATTAGGGGGAAGGTTATATAAGAGAAAGAAGGATTATACTATAAATGGAGCTCCTAGGAGGTATAAGGCATAAGAAATTTCTTAAGAGGAAAGATTTTCGCAATTATATTCTTTTAGCATTTATTAAAAATTAAGGCATTAATTAGGATTTCCTTAGCTCGTTCTTTTATACATTATAGCTAGGTAATATTTTATTACTATCTAGTTAGTTCTATATTAAGAATATCTCTTTATTACTTATATAGGAAAAAAAACCTTTTATATATTAGATTAAAGTTAAAGACTTACTTAAAGCAAACTTAATAAGCTTACCACCTCTATATATAAAGTGGATTATAGCTTTAACCGCGCTAATATTTGGGAAACGCCACCTTAATAAGGGTATGGCCGGAGCGGGTCGGCCGCCCTCCCTGCTAGCGGTGGCGATATAACATTACTAGGTGATAAAGAGCATTACTTTGCTATAAATTGTTTAATAATAGTTTCTTGACATATACGCCTTGCGGGGGTTTAACTTAAAACATTCTTTTAAGGTAAGTTAAACTATCCCCATCTTTATAGTGATATGCTATATCTTAGGAGCTAGTTAAAGACGTAAAACTGCCCCTATGGGACTCTCTATATAAGCGTCTTTATATTTACCCGTTTCTATTAGGACCTATAGTCCTAGAGCTACTATATGTTTTAAAAGGCATAGGTGTTTATAGTTTTACCCCTTAGAATTTAGCTATTACAAAGAACAAACTAGTCTTTTAGGCTTATTCTTATTGGTCTACTACTACAGAATATAAGAAATATCCTAATACTCTCTATTAAGGGCCCAATCTAGCAGTGTTTAATTATTACTATCTTATTAGTCTAAATGTACGCCACAATTTAACAACAATATTACTATATCTGGATAATTATTCCTAGCTGCCTAGTATAGTGCAGACCAGCTATTATATTTAAATTTATTTAGGTTAGCGCCTATATTAAGCAGTTTTTTAACGCACTCTATACTACCTATTTTTAAGGCCTAGACTAAAGGCGTATTATCTATCTAAGATATATACATCTATAAAAACCCCATCTTATAAAATATACAAATCTATAAGCTAGGGTAAGTTAAAATATACTATAAGATAAAGGGGTTTAGTAGATCGGCATATTCTAACTTCTATAGTTTTTAATAAAGTATATAAGTATTATAATTCCATCTCTGCGCCTCTAGGGTAATAAAAGTATATAGACTAAGGTAGTAATTATAGGAGATAATGTCCCTATTACTTAAATATATAGAGCCTAGCTCTCTATTATATAGTAAAAAGGAGGATATTAGTGGAGAAAGTTTCCTATAGTATCTAAATAGGTAGAATACTTTATAATTAGCATTAAGAGCTAATTTAGCTCTATAAAAATCTTATCTGTTACAGACGCTTTAAGTACAATATTATAACTACTTGGAGAGGAGTTGGAAGAAGCTAGTTAGTTAATTTAGGCACGGTCTAGGATAGAGCCAATAGGGCTATATAACGAGGAATAGTAACTAAAGTTATATAACGTTATACGCAGTATATATAGTGTATAAAGGGAACGTACGTATAATACGTATAACACGTATCTTACGTATAAAGGGGATTTCTTAGGAGTATGGTTGTGTATTTAAAGGACTATAATCCCTACCTAGATAGTTCTCTCCTTTATAGTAAATCTTAGAATATAATTAGAGTTAATCTGTTAGGCAACTACTCCACTAGTTATTATTACATTGTTAACCTTTATTGGGAAAATATTCGCAGGATAAGATTTAAGTAGACTTTGGTTTTCGCGTTTCGCGTAATTGATATGCAATTTAACCAACTCAACACGCAATTGACCAACTTGACACGTAATTGACCAACTTGATATATTCAAAAGTTAAATAACACGCAGTTAACCTAATTAACAACTTTAAAAGCTAACTATATATTCCTTAACACGCAGTTGACCTACTTAACATATTTAAAAGTTAAATAACACGCAGTTGACCTACTTGGCAACTTTAAAAGCTAACTATATATTCCTTAACATGCAATTAAGGTAAAGTTATATGCTAGTTACGCAATCTTATATAATCTTACATAGTCTTATTACTTAGAGGCTCTACATAAAGCTCTACACAAGGCTCTACACGAAGCTCTACACGAAGCTCTATACGAAGCTCTACGTATAGAGGCTCTGCATAAGGCTCTACGCGAAGCTCTGCGTACGGAGGCTCTGCACGAAGCTCTGCACGAAGCTCTGCACGAAGCTCTACGTATAGAGGCTCTGCACGAGGCTCTACGCGAAGCTCTGCGTACGGAGGCTCTGTATGAAGCTCTGTATGAAGCTCTGCACGAAGCTCTGCACGAAGCTCTATACGAAGCTCTGCACGAAGCTCTATGTATAGAGGCTCTATATAAGGCTCTGCGCGAAGCTCTACGTACGGAGGCTCTACACGAAGCTCTGTACAAGGCTCTGCGCGAAGCTTTGCATACGGAGGCTTTATACAAAGCTCTGCATTAGGTCCCCGCTATATTCCTGATAGCCTCTATACGTGTCTCTACCTATATAGCTGCCTTATTTTTTACCCTTTCTTCCTTCCTTATATTCTCCCTACCTAGGGAGGCACTAGAACGGCAGCTAGTAGAGGACCGTTGCTAGAACTAGATGACTATTGCTAGAACCAGACGACCGTCGCCGTTGCTAGATGACTGTCGCCAGAGACAGACGACCGTCGCTAGAGCCAGACGACCGTCGCTAGAGGGGTGTTTCTAAAGTGCAGAATGCCCAGATACCGTGCGCAAGCCACCACCGGTGCCCCGGTGGACCCGATCCCCGATGTTTACTATGAGCGCGCTATAGTCAACAACGGAGAACGCGTCCTCCCTTACCATCGCCCATTGCCTCTTATCGTCGCCATTAATTTTGAAGCTAGAGCCCTCGGCCAAACTTCTATACCGGCCAATATCGTGGTGTTTTCGGCTCTCTTAGCATGCCGCCCATTCGCACCTCATTGCCGCGCCTATTAAAATTAACGAATCTACCGTCGAACCTTCCTGCATTAACCGCCGCCTACCTGCTCCTCCGTAACCCCCCCAACATTAAGGAATGGCGGGTGGCTTTGTTCTTAATTACCTTAGAGATTGAAATGACGTGGGAGGAGTGGTAGGAGCGCTGGCTATATATAATGAACTTCTGGTTGTGGTAAAAGAATCTGAAGTTTAATCCAGAGACCCTAATGCGCGAGGACTATTACTACTGTCGATAATGGCGTACGTAGAGTGGAAGTAAAGGGAATAATATCCGCAATCGTCCTCTAACGATTGCGGTAGAATGCGGTATGAGATTTAAGCTTACTAAGTTCTACTTATCCGATTGCGCAGTACCCGATTGTGTTAAAATTACCCCCTATGGCGATTGCTCTCAGTATAAGTATATAATGGAAGAAGCGGATAAATTTAAACGGAATAGGAAGCTAATGGAGTTGGCTGGTTCTGAGATGCGGAAACGGTATAAGCCAAGGGATATTAAGAACGCGATTAAATTAAATAACGACCTAGCTGCGTATGCTAAATTTGAGGATGCTAGTAGTACTTTCTTTAAGCTTAAAGACGTCCATAACGCTGGCGCAGAGTGGAAATTAAAGAACCCTTATCCTATACTGCTTGGTGCTGGTTTAGAGGTTAATATATAATGGTTAGAGCTTGCAGAGTTTCTTGAGGGGGGTAAGTTCGCTATATAAATTTCCTAATTAGGCTATTTCTGTTAACTCCGAGCAACTTTAAAAAATCTCTACTAATATTATTAATTGAATAGAGGGCTATAACTGTTAAAATATAACCACCTAACGTTAAGACGGTATTACGAGTATGGGCATAGTATGGGCAGACGCCTCTAGGCTTAAAACCCTTACCTACTATGGTGCTTGGCTTATAATGATGGACGCTACCCACAATACAAATTCAGTTAATTGGTACCTATTTACACTTATGGTACGCGACTCCTATAGTAGCTATTGATCTTGCGTATTCTTCCTTACAAGTTACCAAGACGCTAATATAATATTAACCTGTTTAAATGAGGTTATTAAGTAGTAAGTTATATATATTTTTAGTTGCGGTAGGCCTCCCACTTAACCCCTTATGCGATGCTTAAACCCCTATTTTATACAGTAAAATCGTCTAATCTAGTATAGGTGCGGGGGCTGCGGAGGATGGAACCCTTGATATTTTATTACTAACGATTCTGCCGCCAAATAAAAAGCCGTTCAAGAGGCTTTTCTGGGTCCTCCTATATCTACTAAGGTAGTTTAACACCTTCTCTACCAAAGACACTTTAGTGAGACTCTTAAACGTAAATTCAGCGGCAATAAATATAAAGCGATATTGCGGCACTGCCTTTTAGCCCTTATGTATAGACAAACGGAAAAGGGTTGCATGGACTCGATTCGCATGGCTATTGAATCTCTGCCCACACCTGACTATAAGGCGGGCTTGGATTATATTTAGAAAGAGTTAATTGAGAAGATACTACTCTGGGCGCAGTGTAAACGGGAATATTTAATGATGTTGATTCAAATTAGGACAACGAATGCAGTGGAGGCCTGGCATAAAGTTCTGAAATACTTATTTGGTAAGGGAGAGCTCCGTAAAACCTCACTTACTGGCTATGCCAAGTACGTTATGGTTACTGTAAAGGATTATAATATACGCGCTCGTGCTGCAGAGCTTGAATTTTAAATAAAGCGGCACCCTATGGTCCTAAAACAGCCCTGGATAGAAAGCCTTCCTTATCTAGTGCAGTTGTTAATTATTGACGAGCTTAAAATTACAGAGAAGAAGGCTAAGGAATGCGACGACGATGACGGTAGGGAGCTCCTGGATAAGATTAGCTGCTCATATAGCTTCTACTGACAATATTAACTCCCCTACCGCCATATCTGGAGCAACGATATGGTGTTCAGCTGCCTGCGTAATAAGGATTTTGAACGATATAAGTGTATATAGGAGGACTATGGCTTTAAAATATACCATGGTGATAATAAGGAGTATATTATAAAGGATATTAATGAGGATCTTTTCGCTCCTTAGCGAACCCGGCTTAAAATGAGGGAGGCCCTTAATAATATTAAGGATTGGTTCTACTAAATTAAGGAGAAAGCCGCTTAATTGGAAGCTAATATGCGCGAGAAAGTAATAAATTAGTGGCTCTTAAAGATTAATCTGGCCGCCGGTGAGGTATGGCAATAGGGTATTGAAGAGTTTATTAAGGAAATAGGCGTGGTAATAGAGATCTATGGCTGAGTAGACAAAGGACTAGAACACTAGAAAATCTATCTACAACTAATGCCTCATACATTTGAATAACCTCATGCTTTAAAATTGATGGCGACGATGAGAGGTAATGGGCGATGGTAAGGGAGGACGCGTTCTCCGTTGTTGACTATAGCGCGCTTATAGTAAACATCGGGGATCGGGTCCACCGGGGCACCGGTGGTGGCTTGCGCACGGTATCTGGGCATTCTGCACTTTAGAAACACCCCGCTAGAGCTAGACGATCGTCGCTAGAACTAGACGACTGTTACTAAAACTAGACGACCGTCGCTAGAGACAGACGACCGTCGCTAGAACTAGACGACCGTTACCAGAACTAGACGACCGTCGCTAGAGCTAGACGACCGTCACTAGAGATAGACGACCGTCGCTAGAACCAGACGACCGTCGCCAGAACTAGACGACCGTCGCTAGAACCAGAGGACTGTTACTAGAACTAGATAACCGTCGCCAGAGCTAGATAACCGTCGTCAGAACCAGACAACAACGACTAGCCAGCGAATACTATAAACGATTTGATTAATCAATTGAATTAAGGTAGCATAGATAGGTAGGCATAAATAGGGAGATGCTGACGGGTAGGTAGATGCAGATAGGTAAGTAGATATAGATAGGTAAGCAGATGTAGATAGGTAAGCAGATGCAGACAGGCAAGCAGATATAGATAGGTAGGTAGATGCTAATAGGTAGGCAGATGCAAACAGGTAGTAGATATAGATAGGTAAGTAGATATAAACAGGTAAGTAGATGTAGATAGGTAAGTAGATGCAGACAGGCAAGTAAATGTAGATAGGTAGGTAGATGCTAACGGGTAGGTAGATATAAATAGGTAGGCAGATATAAACAGGTAGGTAATATAGACGGTAGGCAATGCAGACAGGTAGGTAATGTAGGTAGGTAGGTAGATAGGTAGGTAGGCGATGCAGACGGTAGGTAATGTAGATAGGTAGGTAATGCAGGTAGGTAGGTAGATAGGTAGGTAGGTAAGTTAATAGGTAGATAGGTAGAAGAGAACTATCGCTATATTATATTAAATTATCTAAAATATTATTATTTATTTTGCTAGCCTTATAAATAGCTTTAAAGTAGCTTTTATTTATTTAAAATATGCTATTAGTATAAAAGAGGTAAATATAA
>Ga0307515_10003931_pt1 | contig 31024 bp, 16 predicted proteins | sample 17_EM_MG_FD_194513 | JGI IMG/M metagenome (GOLD analysis project Ga0307515, IMG submission 194513) | Populus trichocarpa ectomycorrhiza microbial communities from riparian zone in the Pacific Northwest, United States - 17_EM | ecosystem: Host-associated > Plants > Roots > Unclassified | place...
TGCCTTACCATTCGTCACCTGTTATCACTTACTAACCCTCTAGGTTTTTTATATCAAGTCACCAGATACTTTGACAATAAATAATGAATCAGATAACTTGAATTAAGAGATCAACCAATTATTTAACAAGTGAGTTTTATTTTTAAACATCTTAAATTTTAAAACTCGTCAAAAATAAATTTATATCTTTTTAAAATAAAAGGTATAAGAGAAGATGTCCCCTTTATTATCTTTACTCATCTTCTTTTTTCAAGACGGTAACCATCTCTATAATTACATGTGGTTGGGCTCATTGATTTCGGTGTAAATTCAAGCCACGACTAACTTCCATTACCTCATAGAGATTCGTTTGGGCCAACTTGAAACCTGTAGCCTCTAGTCTTGTGGCCTAGGAAAAGAAAATAAAATAAAAAACATTAATCATGGCCCCATTTTGCTAAGACTTTGTCAAGTTGGAATATTTATACTTTGTTTTATTCTAGGCAAACTAGCTTAGTTTAAATTAAACAATGAAAATTCATTTTAGTGATTGTAATATAACATGATAATGATGAAAAACAAGGGTCAAGAAAGCAAGCTAAGATCGACGGAACTTTCTTCAAATGAGATAGTGACTTAATTTTAATTGATAAATGTATGTATCCAACAAGAATACAAACAATTTCCAAACATTTATCAAATAATTTACCGACAAAACAAGAGCATCATCCCACTCTTTCCGCTAATCTTGTCATGAAATATGGAAGGAGAAGAGGCAATTTTGTCAAACCTCGTTAAATAATATGATTCCTACTCACGGCGTACAAGAAGATATTACATGTGTGTTTTTTCTTGTTTGTTTTTATGTTTTAAAAATATTTTTGAAAAAATAAAAAAAAATTATTTTTTTATTTTAAATTAATATTTTTTTAGTGTTTTTAGATCATTTTAATGCGCTGATATCAAAAATAATTTTTAAAAAATAAAAAATATATTATTTTAATATATTTTCGAGTAAAAAATACTTTAAAAAGCAATCACAATTATACTTCCAAATAAATTAAAAATGAATGAAGGTATCTTGCCAAGATCATTAAGAAAATGAAAAATGAAAAGAAAGAAAGAAAGAAACGAGGGGTAGGTTGCTTTGTTGGAAAAAATCTTGTGCCTTGAAAATGATTTTTGCACATTCGAGAAACCTTTTGGAACTCTAAAGGTAGATGTTGACCCCATCAACGTTTGACATTATTTAACCACCATATATTTTTAAAGAAAAAAACAAAAGCAAAGAAATAGAGTGAGTTGATTTGATTTTGTCTTTTTTTAAGCACTAGGTAAATATTAAAAGCTTTTTGTTTTTATATTTTAAAAATACTTTTAAAAAAATAAAAAAAATTATTTATTCTTTGTTTCAAATAAGTTTTTTTATGTTTTTATTTTATTTTAATATCCTAATATTAAAAATAAATATTCTAAAAACTAACTCGTTAAAACGGGCACTAAAATTCAGAGAAATAAATAATATCGTGTGATTAGAATGGAAGTCGGTGAAAGGAAATTGATTTATTGAGGTTGGTAGAACATGCTTATGAAAAAGAATAAAATTGAACTTAAAAATATTAACCTCGAGATCTGTCTAATCTAAACCTAAATGCTAAAAACGTAGAGTTAATAATTCGAGGCGATAATCATCTTTGGAACATGTAGAAACTATATCAATAAATTGACATTTTATTCCAAAATTGATTGCTATTTTATTTTCCATTTTATTTCAAAATTGATTGCTATTTTTTAAATTTGATTTTTTTTTATTTTTTACAAGAGATCAATCATTTATCGTTACATTCTATCATCTATGAGCTAACAAACCAAATTGTATGGAATTTTAATGTAAATTTTGTTGTAATTCCTTTTTCTACGATGAAATGGGAAACCGATTCAAGAAAGCAATGGATTTTTTTAGAATGAGGATGCAAGAAACTTGGCTATGCCTGACAAGGATCTTTTACATTCAAATATTTAGCTAAATAATTGATGAACAATGTGTTTATTTTTGTGGTTCAGTAATAAGGGTATGTTTATTTTTTTAAAATTAATATTTTTTTAATGTTTTCATATCATTTTGATATTCTAATTTTAAAAATAATTTAAAAATATATATTTAAAAAAATCATCACTATTATACTACTAAATACCCCTACCTAAATTATTGTGAATGTGAATGGTTTTCATTATATTCTATGAATAAGATCCGTGCAATTTTCAAGATTTTCTGTCCTTTTCATTCGAGTTCACAAGACACAGGAACCCATGATTTCTGCCATGATTTCCGATGGCTTCACTGTTATACGACTCTATCCGACGGTCATGCCTTCTCGGTCAACGATGATGACCCACGAACTATCAATCCAACTCTCACTTTCATAGATTATTTAAAAAAACAAAATCAAGGAAAATGAAAGAAAACGATAATCAAACAATATAGTTTTCGGCCCAATGAGCATATCTTCCTCATTTATGACAAGTATTATATGAATATATTGTGGAAATTCAATTTCTGTTCAGTATGATTTTTTCACAAATTGATTTAGAGCGTGTGTGGCAGTGTGGTTGCGGGTGTTTTTTAAAAAACTTTTCGTGCCGAAATATATGCCAATGATATTTTTTTATTTTTTAAAAATCATTTTTGACATCAGCACATCAAAACGATTCAAAAAGTACAAACCGCACTCAATTTTAACAAAAAAAAAATTCAAAATTTAATGAAACACGGTTACAAACGCAATACCAAACGGTGTCTTAATTTGTTCCTTAACTTTTGACACGTGAAAAAAATGCCATGGATGTATTTAGTTAGAAATGAATTTTGACTTAAATAAAAAAATTAAAACAAAATTGAGTCAAGTTTTTAATTTAATAAGAAGTAAATTTTTGAGTCTTGAATTCTAACTTATACTCCATTTATTATTAAAAAAATATTTGTTTTGATCCAACATGTTCTTTACTTATAATTGTTTTAATTATGTATAAACTATGTACTAACATGAAAAAATAATAATTAATCTTTAGTAGCTGAATCCAACATTAAAAAAAGAACTATTATGCAAGGTGTGACCGTACTCGAGTTTGACAATGTATCCATCCAAGTATAATCAGACAAACAGAAAACCGTGTGGGTCCCACGTATGACCAGAACGTGGACTTTTGCGTTCAGTGTAGCTGTGTCTTTTGTGGGGCCATCCTACAACCCAAAATCTGTTTGAGCACGAACTCCATACACTGTAGTTTTCCATCGGAGACATGCTGACAGGACACGAGCAAGTAATAACATGCCACGTGCAACACAGACACGTATTTGGCCAGCGAAGCGAGTGTATTGCGTGGGTGTGTAGGCAGGAGTGTTAAAGAGACAAGTGGGATCCACCGTCAGAAACATCTACCTGAAAACGTAGAAACTGCTCTGACAGTGATTTCCCGCCAATATAAACTTTATTTAGAGGTTTTTTTATATATAAAAAAAATAGTACAGTATACAAAATTAGATAAATTCTAAATCTAAAATGGCTTTTAAGAAAATTTAATAAAATTGTATGAAATAGCAGGTGACACCTGAGACTCTTCAAATTATGTTATTTCTCCATGTAAGTTTTTGATTGTGCTATTTCCTCAAATTTATTTTTCTAGTGTGCTACTTAGAATAAAAAACCTTTATTATTTTTTTAAATATAAAATAAATATAGTGAACGAGAAAGATATCAAAATTATTAAATTTGATTTGGTCTATCTAGTTGATATGGCTTGATCACGATTGTATGTTCAAGAAATATCAATTCAAAGTTGATTAACATCATTTTAGCTTTAAAAAATAATTTTAGTTGACCCTGATCAACATAGTTTTAACCCTCAGAGCAATAACCACCATTTACGATCATTTCTAACACCACTATCACCACAACAATAACCACCACACCTCACCTGCAGTACCCATCGTCATCATTGTCACTACTTTGTTATCAAAACAATTATTATTCTAGAGGTATTTGAGAGTGAGTTTCAATATATTTTTTTGTTAAAATTTGAAAAAAATTATTTCAAATTAATTTTTTTGTGTTTTTTTATCGTTTTGATGTGTTAATGACAAAAATAATATATATATATATATATATCTTTTTGAGCGAAAAGACTTTGAAAAACAAACGCTACCACACTTCCGAACACCCTCTCATCACAATTATCATTGTCACCACTATCACAATAATCCATCAACCCGTGATTACTATTATTAATATCATCATTATTATTATCATAAATACCACAATCACAACCATCGTTAACATCATTATTGCAACCACCTCCATCATCTTCATTGTAAAAGAAAAACAAATTTTCTCGGTCGATCACCATCATTTAAAAATCATGAATAAAAAAAACATTTTTCTCGATGCATTAGGATGATGAAAAGAATTTTCAATTTGATTTATCTTCTTTGTAGTTATTTTAGATTGCATGTAAAGAGAAAGGGGGCAAGATTTATTAAATTCACTTAGCCTTAGTGTTATAGTGCATAAACACCCAATAATATGATTGATGACTCTTGAAATACAATTTGCATTTACATCCTGTAGCAGGTATAGTTTAATTTTTTTATATTGCTTCAATTTTTTTTCAATTTGCATGTTCATTTTATTTTTCGAGTTTGTAATTACTTACTTGATATAAAATCTAGATTTAATTATTAATCAACTTAAATTGAATAAATTTAGTCTTGTGAAAACAGATCACGGATTACAAGTCCTAACAATACTTAATTTTTTTTTTTATTATCGAAGAATCCTTGATAAGAGCTAGGAGAACATAAAGTACCACCAGTAGTACCTTGGTGGGGGAACTTCCAAGACCTCAGATTCATAGGGAGGATGCAAGGTTGTCGAGCTAAGGAAGTCTCGTCTATGGAGTAGGGACTATGGCAAGAACAAAGAGGTTGATAATTCAAACTTTTCTTTTTCTTTTTCTTTTTTAAATCTATAAATGGTCATTTCTTATGTTAGATGAAAATGTCGTTTTCTCCGTGCTACTGTTTCTTTTTTTCTTTTTAAATTTAAGTATTTTTTGGAATTATTTCGGTTGATGTTTTTAAAGTATTTTTTATTTTTTAAAATATATTTTTAATATCAGTACATCAAAAAAATTTAGAATAATAATTTTTTTTTCAGAATTCTTCAAAAATATTTTTTAAACATAAAAACAAACATACTCTATTATATATTGTAAATCGGTACATGAACATTTCAAGTTCTAGATTATAAATTCATCAAATTAACTTTTATTAATCAATATTATGTCATTTTTTAAAATAAATTTAAGTTTTGATTGGATTAACTATATTAATAGAATCAAATTAAATTAACTTTCTTTTATTTTTTCTAAACTTGGTTTTTTGAAGTTTTTGTGTGAACCTATCGTGTTTAATAACTATGTTATTTACTACTAATAGATTAATTCCAGCTACTCATGTTCTATTAAATAGAAACTGCATTTATCACTTACTGATAGTGTAAGAAGAAAATACTGATAATAGAGTAGAGTTATCGGTGTTTGACAATTTGGTAGCGATTGCTTTTCAAATAATTTTTTGTGTTGAAATATATGCCAATAATATTTTTTTATTTTTTAAAAATAATTTTTGACATCAGTATATCAAAACGATCCAAAACATATAAATTATATTAAATTTTATCAAAAAAAAAAAAAACTTTTTGAAACACGGTTTGTACCGGGCTTGTACTAATTACCATTCTTTGACGTTTACGTAGGATCCATTTGAAGATATTTTTTTTCCTCGAGCAACGTGGAAAATTTTCAACAAGAGAGTTTGTAGAATTCTTTTACTGCCAAGGACTCTTATTAAACCCGGTTCAGTAAAATCTCATATCTAGTTAACTCGAAACCTGATATGGATGGGTTAAAAAAATTAAATGAGAATTGACTTAATTAAACTGAGTGACCTGATAGACCAGCCTGTGATACATGCAAAATCTAATTTTATTTTTTAAAAAATAATTTTTTTATCTTTTTTTAATCTAGAAACCATATTATTTTGAATTTACATGATTTAACTCATTTAACCCACATTCAGAACCTTGGGCCGGGTGCTAACTTTGGACTATGAACTTCCATACAAATAGAAGTGAAGGATAACTAGATTTATCACATAACAAACCCTTCATAGATTAAGAACACTGAAATTATAGTAAAACTCTTAAAATACTTAATTTTACTCGTTTATATCTTCACTTTTTGAAAGATTATCACATCCCTTTATATAGAAAAATAAACTAGAAAATTCTAATAATGCTGGATAAAAAAAATAAACAAAGAAAAATGTTAATTTCAATTAGGAAAAGAAAACTAGAAAAGCATCATGATAAATAATACAAGAATAAAAATTGAAAAATATCAATTTCTCTAAAAAACCTCATATGACTATCTCCTTGGATGGGAAGGAACTCGTCATCAAGTTCAGTCTTCGGTTAAGAATTGTCATCTATCAAAAATATTTTTTTTGTGCGTGGGCCATCACATTTTGGATCCCTAATATAACACTATTGTGCGAACCATCCATTATAAAACTATAATATAATATATTTGTGTGGATCATCTCATTGTGAGTCTCGCCTCAAAGATTTCAAATGGCAATAACTAATATAGATAAAAACATCACACTAGTTTCTAGACATCTTTTTTACAGGACTTACCCTTATACACAAACACTGTGTTTATAGCCATGATTGTTATGCAACACATAATAAAACAAAATAACCACTAAGAATTGCTAGGTTTTTTTATAGACATGTTGTCATGCAACACACAACAAAATAAAATAACCACCAATAATTGTTGGGCTATTTTCTTGCCATGATTGTTTTGCTGCATAGCAAATAAGGATAAAAGTATTTGTTGCGTGTCAAAATATCAAGAACATCATAATTATATAGAGACTCTCAGAATACTTAATTGTATTTATTTATGTCTCTACCTACTAAAAGACTATCATAACTTTATATAAAAAATAAAAATAACTATAAAATCCTAATAATACTAATAAAAAGAAAAAAAACTACAAATTTTTTTTACTTCAAATAAAAAAATATATAAAAGAATAAAAAAAATAAAAATATCTATTTACCTAAAAAAACTCCTCCATAGATCTACTCATTCAATATATAAGAGTTTTTTTTTAAAAAAAATTAAAATAAGAGCAATATCACTCCAATAAATTTCACATTATATTTTATAAAATATCAAAGATTTTGAATTACATATTTTTTTGCAATTGATAGTGATTTTTTCTCACCTTACCTTTAATTTTGGTTTGCCATTTAACTTATTCAACTCTCAAATTAAAATATATTCATCAAAGTGTATGGTAAACAGGCATTTTCAAAGGCTAATCCCCAAATCACACGAGGAAACCCAGCCCTAAATTATTTTCCGAAATGTCATGTAATTTTACCTACAAATTAATTAAAACATACCGGTAATTATCTCTCTATTGTTAAGACATAAAACATATCATCTTTTAAATGTTGACTGAAATGATAAATTGGTTCTTCAATTTTCGTTTTACCAAAATTCAAATTCAAAGAAACTGTTTTCACGAATATACCATTTTTTTTGTACGATGATATGTTTATTACCCACATCAAAAAATTATTTTCCCTCAAAGTGCCCAAAAAAATAATTTAAAAGTCCAAGTCAATTCAAAAGAATGATTTTTGAAGGTTTTTTTTCAAGTCAAAATAATATTATTTTAATTTTTATAAAAATTAAATATAATTTTTATAAAAATTAAATATAATTTTAAACAGGTTAAATTGATAACAAGTTTATCTATTAAGTTAGCAAGATCATGTAAAATTAATTTTTATTTAGTTTAATTTGAAACTTAATTCAAACTAAATTATAAGTTGGTGGCATCCGCCAGATTTAATATTAATGATTATGATAAAAATAATTAAACTAATTTACAGGTTAATTAAAACTAATTTAAGAAAATAATTTTTAAAAAAACTCAAAGCATGTTTGATATTGCAGTGAAATCATAATTTATTAAAATATTAGTTTTTTTAAATTTTTTTATCGTTTTAATATGATAATATAAAAATAAAAAAAATATTATTTTAATATATTTTTAAATAAAAAATACCTAACTGTAAACAAAAATATATTCTTAAACTATACAAATCGATCTCTATCTCTAGCATGGTTGGATATTAGCTGTCACATATGAAAAAAACAAGAAAGGAAACATGTAAAAGTATTTCAATGAGTGTTTGTTTCTTCGAACATTTATTATTACTTCCAAAACCTTATAAAACCACTTTCAGAACCTCTCTCAGCCTCCCCCAACTTTTCACACCCTTCCTTTCATAGTTTCTGCAACTCATCAACCAAGCCATCCACCTTCTTCAAAGTTTTCGTTTCAGTCTCTTTTAGCTCTAAAAATGACATAGACTCATCATTCTGTTATTCTTGAGAGCCCCACCCTTTTTGGTGATTGACTGTTGATTTTCGTGCTGCTTTGTCAAAAATAAAAAAGAGCTTGTTTGCTTACCGGAAGTAAAGTTTTTAGCTTTAAGACGCCCCGATAAAGGTTTTTTGGGCTATTTGTTTGTTGACAAAAACTGCTATTAAAGCCATTTTTGTTGGCTTTTACTTAGCTTTTGTTGAATTTAGAGTGATTTTGGAGGTGGGTTTTCAAGGGCTTCCTCTACAAGGTTTAAAGATTTCATTTTGAGCTCCACTGGCAATGCTCTCTCTGCTTTCTCGGTGAGTTTCTATCATATCCATGTCTCTCTTCTATTTTCGTAATTGGTGTAACTTACTTGTTTTACTTATCTATGAACTATTATCAAGCAGAGGTGCCAAATATTTCTTTTTTATTGCGATAAGTGGTCTTAAAAGTTTGTTCCTTTCATGCACCAAATCATCTAATTATTTTGTTTTTTCTGTTTTTGTATTCGAAGTGCTTTTACTGGGTCGTTTAGATTTCTATTATTCGGGATTCTTGGGCACATCTATGGAATTTAGTAGCAGTAAGCAGTTATGCTGGTATTAAATATAAGTGGATGGAAGGGTAGGTTATGTTTACATTCATGCATGGTTTGAATATTATGCTATTTGGTGGGTCCGGAAGAAATCCTCTACTATTAAAGTTGGGTTTGTTCTCTATCGCATTTTCAAAATCATTATAATACATCATTCAATAACGTCCGTGTTCTTTGCTGATTGATTTTATCTGGTGCAATTTTTAGCCTTTGGATTAGTTTATCTGATTTGGGGTGATTGGTCAAATGATGGATTCTTGCCAGTTAAAAAAAAAATTGGTGGATGGTAAGGATTTTGTTAATTGATTGTGTGCTCTTCTTATTTGTTGTTAATATTTTAACTATAAGTAATTGATTGCGTGTTTCATTGATTCATGGAACTGTTGTCTGTCTGTGCACCCAATTATTTAATTATGGAGATGACATTTGTTTGATAAGCAGATGCATATATTATTATGTCACAAGCTTCTAATCGATGGTTAATCTCTGGCGAAAACAGTGTTTTTTTCTTTTTTATGATAACAAAACATTAACATTGCATTGAATTCCCCCCTGATGTGCGCACCTTGTGTAACAGCCGTGTATATTTTATGTCATACTGAGACTAACACTAAGCTCAATGGTGGGTCTATAATGGCTGTGTTCTTTCTTGGATGCTTCTTTTAATAAAAATAGATCTTTTGGTTGGTCAACCAAATTTTCTGTTTCTATAGGCAGCTGTTCTGCTATTAGTATCCGAGTGGTTGCTTGATCCCTGTGTTCATTGGGGAAGGATCCCTTGACTGGCAGTCCTACATCACAAATGATAAAACAAAACCATCCTCCTGACGTAGGCATTGATTTTCAACGATAAATCTGTATTCTTAGGGAGTCTCAATTGTTGCATCTGTCTTTTTTTTCCTTCGAAAGAAATGTCAGTACGGAGATAGTTCTTATAATGGAAAGTAAAAAATTCATATGGGTCATTAATTGCTGGTCATGATGTAAAATTCTGATCAAGGAATTTAGAAGTGAAATGTCAACTATTGGTATAACAACATATTTAGATCTAAAACTGTCTGTTACCTGGTTTCTTGTCTGCAAAAGGAGCATATTTTTCTTTCTAAATAATGTCAAATGAAAAAGGATATTGGTGTGGGAAATAAGTATGAAATGACAGTGCTATAATTATAAATACAATGATACTCAACATTTTGAATGTAATAATCTGCAGCTGAGTTTAGTGAACATGCATGGTAAGAAAGACTAGTCAATTTGATTGACGTGCTCTTCTGGTTTGGCCCTTTTGTGACTATATGTGGCTAGTGGATGAGTTCAGATGATTACTCTCTATCCTTATCTCAGTGGCAAAGTTGCTGCAAACATCCTAATTGGGTTCCTTCATCTTTAATTGCACATGCTAATTTCCTTACTATTTCATTTAGGGAGAGTAAGGGATAGAAGTGTTTGAAGATGATGGAAAACAAGAGAAGCCCTTGCTCAGTTGACCATGGCACTCTCACTTCTCTTGCAACTAAAAGACACAAGGCTGATTTTTCTATCTCCACCAAGGTTTTTCCTCCCTATCATCTTTTTCCTGCACTTATCTCCTGTTGTGAATACAGCACCTGTCTCATTTCTTTGACATGTTTACCGAGTGTAATGGATGAAGGATGACTACCAATATTAACTTGAATTATTGGCTTAAGAAAGTCATTTCCAAAAACTATGTGGTCAGTTCACGGATAGTTTGGCATTGCCCTCTTCTATCTAAACCCACGACAAAGCCAATTTCAAAAAAAGAAAAAAAAAACAGGTGGTCGGTTTCATGGATGCTTGCCCTTCTCTATCTAACCTACGTCATAGCCAATTCCAAAAAATAAAATAAAAATGTGGCCAGTTTCATGGATCCTCTGGCATTCTCTATCTAGACCTACGTGCTCCTTTTGGTCCTCATCAAATGTTACTTTTCTTAATATTCTTGTCTGCCATACAGTCTATGCCTAAGTTTTCATTCTGCAGTTAGGCAAGCCATTCTCTATAAGTGCCTAGTTAATACTGTTGGTGGAGTTTGAAGTTACACCCCCAATTTTTTCCAGCAACGAGACAATTCTAAATTGGAGCGTGGTTACTCAAAACAGTGAAGAAAGTACTTTTGGATAAGTTTTTTTAATCAATCCTAATACACAGAAATCGCTTAGCTGAGACAGTTTAATTTTAGTTGGAGGTATTTGCAAGGCAAAGCATTTGGGTGCTTTAGTGATTTTCTATGGTGGTCATGTGGTTAAATTTTCACTCAAAGGAGGTCAAGATGCACCAAGAAGCAGATTGTCAGACCTTGGTGCTGGTTGACATCCTGCGAACCCAGAGTCCCTGAGTTAAATCTAATATCTCCTCCTATAGGGATTATATTGCTGGTCAAGTTAATCCACTGTACAAGATTTAGTGCTCATGTGTGCCTTATTCAAATTGGTAATAGGAACGAAAAGAGAAACTTGGGGAACGCATCGTAGCTCTGCAGCAGCTTGTTTCACCGTATGGAAAGGTACAGATGGCAACTTTAAGAAACCATTTTATAGCTTGCATGAGCATTTTAATAATTGTGTAGATGGTCCCTCTGAAGATTTGACAGGGGAATTTATTATATTATTTTTCCTCACACATAATCTATTGTCTTGAATGATTTTCATTTTAAGACCTTTACCATTTAATGCAGACTGATACTGCATCTGTCCTTATGGAGGCGATGGAATACATACGGTTCCTTCATGAACAAGTTCAGGTTTGGATTTTGGCCTTCTCTTGCCTATTTTTTGCCCTGCACACTATTCTGTCAGCTTGCCTGTTCTGGAAGTACTTTTGCAATCTGGAAATGCATTCACAAGCTGGACTCTAAATGAAATGGAAATTAGTAAGGTGAAACCTTGTGCTTGCAAAATGAGGGAATTTTTCCCCTGAAACACTTTTGACTTGCAAAATGTAATATTGAGCTCTTAAATAGGTTCTACATATTGCAATTTTTGTGGAAGCATCAAGCATATGCAATGGTGTGTTGAATATGCAGATTTGTTTTCAATATCTGACCTGCGAGCTATTGTGATTTGGGCTCCAATCTCTGTTTGAAGACATGTCATCTTAAAATAGTACCCCCACAAAATAGAACTGTTGCTTTCCATTGATTTAGGTTATAATAGAGAACTCTTACCCTTTTGAACTTTTAACTTCTAACTTTGAGATGGCTAGCACATTATGGTAAGCTTTTGTTATTGCTGCCTCGTTGTGCAAGTTTGATGGCTAAGACTGAGTATCTGATAATGCTAAAAATATGATTTTTTTTTAATATTGTTGCAAATACAATTTGTAGTTTAAGCAATGGTGGTGATAGGATGTTAATTTCTCATTATTGTAGTTTTAGAACTGTCGAACGTTGTAGTTGTGGAATCATTGCATGTCTGCACTTTTGTTTGAACATTAACATGACTATTTTGACATTTAAACTTGCCCTTTTTGTGGTGGTTTCAGGTGTTGAGTGCTCCATACCTCCAAGGTACATCGACAGCACAAATGCAGGTGAGCATGAGCTGGACCTAGATTACATGGCATTTTCCTATTACACACTTTACTTCTAGAGAGCAATGTCGTTTGAAGTGCATTTTCCTGATACTTCCAAAAACTAGTTGCATGTGGTCCCCTTGAAAACATGCCACTGCCCCCATTGAAAATGCTATTATGTTTTTAAACCATTGCACCATTAAAAAAGCATCCTTAATTGAAATTTACAGCCGGGTTTGATTACTTGTGCTGCTGTGCAGGGGTTAGGGCAACACAGTCTAGAAAGCAAAGGTTTATGTCTTGTACCAATCTCTTACACTGCAGGCATTGCTCGTAGCAATGGTGCAGATATCTGGGCCCCCATCAAGAGCCCTTCTCCCAAATGTAACAAGTCTATTTCACAATTTCATTGACACAGTTTAGCTCAGCAACTTGAAGGTTGTTTCAAGTTTCTAGATAAGGTGGCGTTAAGGGTAACCAACATCCGGGATGCGTGACAAAGTTTTGTCCAGCAGATGCAACTCTGTAACAGAATTCAACATCGGAAAAATGGAGCTTCGTATGTTATATTAGCGAAGCTCTGAATGATGTAAAATGTCATGTCCCTATTCTAGTTTTAAGTGATGACAAGGCAACGGTATATGTATTTCCCGATTAGCAAAATGTATATTTACAAACCTAAGATGTACAATAAACATTAACAGAAGATTAATCAAATATATGGGGAGGCATTTATGGTTTAGATTTTCCCTGCCTTGTCCTTGAAAGTTCGATCTAGCAGGCTTCTGTTGTCAACTAGAAACATGTGCTGTTAACTTCCAAATTTTCTTTTGCACTATTTTTTGTGTAATTTAATCCCAACCATGTATGGTGGGGGTGATTTGAGTCCCGAAACTCTCACCTGAGCATAAGATTGAACCACTGTGGAAAACCAGATCGTGTCTGTATGGTTGTAACTTCGGTGATTTTGTAGGGGAGAGAAAAAACTGACGACTTTGGCTTGCATGCTTGCAACTGCAAAACTAAAAATCACGAAACCAGGCTACATGTTGGAATTTCAGAAACTTGACAAGTAGGTTCTCCTCCAGTTTTAGGCTTTAAGCGACGAACAATAAGTTCAATGGCCTGGTTCTCAGCTCTGCTGAGATCCTGAATTGCAATGATGGATTCCAAAATGAACTGAATTCTCATGACAACAAAAATCTGTGTTCACGGGGATGCGTTTGTGGATGCTCTCAAAGCAGGGCACCCACCACCCACATTGGATGCTCTAAAAGCATGACCTCACCATAAACCATCATTTCGAGCCACTCTGTCAAATGGAATCTTAAAGGGGGGCAGATGGAAACTAACATTGCTGATCACACCACATATTGCTCCAAGTTAATTTACGAATCCAAACAAATACTTAAGATACAGGCATATCGGCATTGAATTAAGAAACTTTTTATCAAGGGAAAAAATGCCACTCTCTTAGATTGCTGAAGCAGGCTTAACCTTCTCCTGCAAGAACTGAAGCATGTGTTCACGTTTCCAATTGTCAATTCTGCAAGTAAAATAACAGTAGAAATTCTCAGTACAGAAGCCAAAAGAACTTCATTATTTTTCTTGAAATGCAAATATGAAAGATGATTACACAAGGTTCATGTTATTTTCAAGGCCAAATGGACATCAAAGCAAATTTCTGCAATATTTCACCTATTGTCATGCAGGAGTAAAAGTATAGTACATTATAAAAGCAGCTCACCTAATGGTTTCCTTATGCTGACCCTCATCATCCAGCATGATCAACTTTGGTGGAGAATTGAAAAGATATTGGACTTTAACGGTGGGAAATTGATCCTTCTCTTCTTCAATGAAACCAACAATTTCAGGATAGAAAACCAATTTCCTCATGCAAACCTCTATTATTGCACCAGAGTAGGTAATCTGCAGCAATTTAAATACATCTTTCAGTTCCAATAAGAAGGAGAAACTTAGTGTTCTCTTTGATATTTGCATATACATGTATGTGTGCATGCACATACAAAAGTAGGCAGTAAACTTGTTTAGCATTCAAAGCTGGAGTCGTTCACAATTGCATGTCCATTAAAAACTGGAAACAAAGACCTAGAAATCTGTTCTTTATTCATCCAAGGATACAATTGACCATATTTTATCCATAGTCCATTCCAATCATGGGCCTTTTGAAATTGAATTAGAAATGAGAGATTAGTGCAGTCATGAAATTATAAAAAAAGGTGCCCGAGGGAAATTCAAAACATTTATTTGAGCTTCAAATATTATTTTACCCTCAATATAATACCTACCTTGCTTATGGAATCATCAGAATCCTCTGTGCAACACTTCAAACAGTCAGACACCAACTCTGCAACCAAAACTTTAGCGTTAAACTTCTTGTAGCCACAAGGCAATATTACAGACTTCTACATTATCATGCCCATCCGAAAGGTTGAGTCCAATAAATAAGTACAATATCTTAAATCCAGTCCCTTTATCTACATAAAAGCAAAGTCAAGTATCCCGTCATTTAACTCCATAAACTAAAAGACAGCCTCTGACTGTTAGCAGCTAGTGTAGTGCTATAGAAGGAGAAGAAATAGACTGTGCATGGCCAATGGTTTAAATAACCAGTTCCGGTCTTATGGACTTTGCCTTGATCTCTTTTTGGGTTAAGCACATTGCATTACGTAAGTATCTTTCCACCAGGCCTGGTTTCATATTAAAATCAGATTATGTTAATAATTCTCATTCTCCTCGCTTGTCATGGCATGGGCATGGGCATGCTACCACACACTATACTTCATCCTGTCTTGTCTTTGGACTCCAAAAGCTCAATAACTTCAGTTCACAGACTTTTATCATCAGGAATGCATAATGCATATGGTAATGTCAACATCTCAGTTGAAGAAACAGAGCAGACAATAAGCTAACATAAAGCTTTTCGGTGGACACAACACCCATACAACTAATTTCTATAGCACGATCTAGTCATTTAGAACAATATGCACTGTTTGCGTCCTGAGTTCAAGATAAGTCATCTACATTAGTTAAACAGCCAATCCGCCCACACCAAAAACAAAACCAACGAGGAGAATCATTCAACCATTAACATGTTTTCATCACGCAAATATCTATGCCGCCCTACTTCATAAGCAAAGTTCTCACAGCTCTAGTTCACCAATCCATAACAACATTGTCAAAGAAAATCGAAATGGCCAACACTATCCATACAAGGCAATCTCCTCCCAACAAGAAGTGCCAGCTCTTTTTCATCGAACTTGGTAAAAACACGGGGAAAATCTTAAATTCTCCACACTTTCAAGTTAAATAAACACACCTATTTGAGAATCCAACACCATCACTAATTAACTAGAAACAAACATAAACTTCCTCACATGGTGTCACCACCAATTGCATTCCATAAAACACACAAGATCCCAACTTTTAACCCAAACAACCCTTCAAAACCACAGAAACCAATAAACCAAACAAGAAAAAACAAACAACCAAAACAAAACAAACGCATAGCCACAATACGAACTACAATTCCCCAAAAATTCCAAAAAGACACAAATTTTATGACCAAAAAGGCAAAAACAGATAAAAGATCAAAAGGGTCTTTACAACTCACCTTGGTTTTTAACATATTCAGCTAAAGTATTGCAATCTGAGCAGAGTGCAAGTCCTGTGAATCCCAGATCCTCACATTCTCTTGAACTCAATTGCTCTTTTGATTTCACAATTGGTAAAACAAAAGTAAAAAACAACAACACTCCACAAGCTTTATACACATTCATGTCTAATATCTCACTACCTACCAACTATTTTGTGCAAAGTTTCACTCTTTTAGATCAGCGAAGGTACGGATTTGATCTTGATGCGGGTGGATGTTTTGCTGTGCCAATTTTCAGGAGTTCACTGTAGAAAACAAGGCGTCGTCTCGGATAAGAGTGGAGGAAGAGACGACATGACGTTTATATTTTAACGGATTCGAGCGAAACCTCAATCCAAAGTTTTTCATTTTAGCAATTAGACTTCTTCTAAAAAAAATCGAATATTCAAAGATAATTGAAGATCAGTCCACGCAAGATGTAAAGTTGATATAGTTGAGAGCATTGGGCATTAACGAGTCCAAGTGAGCTTGGTTAAGGATGTGCCATGCTTCATGCACAACCAATGATGGGTATCAAACCAGATTGTCAACTGCATGTTGTGATTTATGGATAGAACAAAAAATGTCCAGATGGTCTGGGTTTAAGGTCCATGAACAACTGCGACTGCGAGGAAACTATTTATGGTGTAAACACTTTGATGGATGAAAAATCTATGGCTCCAAAGGACCTTGAAGTTGATATACTTGTATGTACAAAATTTATGTAATTGTTTTTAATTTTTTATAAACGAAAACTAGTTCTCAGCTTATTGTAATTTAATTTAAATTTTTTATATCTTTATAGATATAATAGATACTTATATGTTGAGTTTTTATCATATTCATAACTTATCTTTTAATTATAAAAATAATAATAATTAGATGTTTATATTCTACTCATTGATTCAAGTATTCATCATTTAAATAATATTTATTATTTAATCTAAAATAAAATAGTAATATATAGTATATACACATGTATATTATGTAAATATCATTATGTGTATATATTACACTAGATTAAAAAATGTAAATATTATAATAGTATATCTATATGATATCAATTTATATATCTCGAGTAAAGTTTGACTTGAATTTAGGGTCAAATTTAACTATTTTTAAAAAAATTATTTCGACTTTTCTTTTTATTTAGTCCGAATTTAAAATTAAATCATGTGAAAGTTGCTTTGAAGTAATTCAGTCGACTTGGTTAATTCAAAAATAATTAAAATGATTATTAAAAAAATCAGAAGATAAAACTGCAAAAAAAAAATCAAATTAAAATAAAAAGGAAGGAAATAGAAAATATTAAGGGGCTGAATTGAAAAAAGAAAAAGATGCTTCATTATCTAAGATCTATAATAATTCCTAAAATTTTTATAAATAATGAAGCTGCGTAATGATTCTATATTTTTTTTAGTATAGAAATAATAATTCCCATCGGAACCAAGAAAATGTATTATAGATTTTGGAATTAAAACAAAAAAAAAAAGACTTAGAAGATAGTTTGGTCTTGTGGTTGTGCCAATTAAAGAAAGTGAGGCCACATAGGAGTCTCACCTGATCCAATAAGAACAAGCCAGATGGCTAAAACCAGTAGAGCCGCCGGAAGCATGGAATGAGAAGAAGGGAAAATTATATTTTCATCCCTATACTTTTAACGTGATTATAAAATGATCCCTATGTTTTAAAACATTATATTTAATCCGTTTATCAGTTATCCACCAATAAGGTGCTGAGATATCACATATTTTAGTAATAATTGTTCCATTAATAATTTTTCTAATCTCACCCACTATAAAATTAAATAAACAAACAATTTTTAACCCATAAAAATCTATTATCTTCTTTATAGAAAATAAATTTGAGTGTAAATATATATAAAAAATAAGTTGGTCACTAGACACAAGGTAAGGAACTAAATAACGAGGTTTTAAGCAATTGAGACTAAGTTACAAAGTTTATCAAAATGCAGGGATGAAACCATAATTTACTCAAACATTACAACAACTACTTTAGATCTCTAACGTTTACAGCTAATTTAAGTGTTTTGTACTGCAATAATTTCTTGCGGGTGTTTTACTTTTTTTAAAAAAATATTTTTAATTTTTTTTAAATAATTTTAACGAGTTGATATTAAAAATAATAAAAAATATATTAATTTATTTTTAAGTAAAAATATATCATGTATTATAATATCTAATATAAACTGCTATTTGAAATTGCATTCCAAACAAAATTTCATGAAAATCTAAAAGTATTTTCGTTTAATATTAATTTTTTTTTATATTTTCAGATTGTTTTGATATATTAATATTAAAAATAATCTTTTAAAAATAAAAAATTATTATATTAATAAATTTTTAAACAAAAATATATTTTAAAAAATAATTATTACTATATTTTCAAACACATAAAATAATAACGATTTTTTTCTTTCTCCCCCGTCTCTCGGCCACCTCTCTCTAACCCTCCGCAAATATCAATACACAGAGGTATTTATTTCTTTCTCTATATATGGGCTACTTGCTCTGTTTCTTGTCATGTTAAAGTCTTTCTTTAGCTTAATGGGCTTAATCATTCAAACACAGCTTTAAAAAAGCATATGAATTTTTGTGAAATAGCTTGATCACATGTTTATCACAGATATCACTATGCTGTACACGTGAATGTAAAAGTGTAATGTGGTTGTTTGAGGAGAATTTCAACTTTGTTTATGTTTTTTTTACATGCTGTGGCAAGTTTCGTTGTGGGGTGTGTGTGGAACTGTGTTGTGTTCTCAAAGCAGGCATGCAACTTTGTGCTAAAATACAAAGCAGGTATGCAACTTCTTCTACTCCCATCTAGGAAGAAGTTGTCGAGTCATTGGAGGGTTTTATTCATCCTCTAATGTGGCGCGCTGCAAATGGATAGAATTGAAAATCAAAGAAATTGAGTCTCAAGCATCAAAATATGCCAGAGAAATTGCAGCATGTGAACAGAGGAAACATTCAGGAATTTACCAATCTACGTTTGAAGGTTTTTGTTCAAAGTCCTTGTCATTTTCAAATGAATGTTGTAGAAGAAAGGCCATTAAGAATTTATTTGCTCTCTCTCTCTTTTCCCTTGAAGTTCTTTGGCTTCACTTTGTGATAAATTGCAGAAAACAAGAAATCCAATCCAGAGGGCACTTCTTATGATAGTTGATTTTAGCAATACTGGTAAAGTGTTTTGCTGTACATTGATTTTATTTCTTCTTCATATCTTTTGTATATTCATGTGGATTCTCATGTTACACGTCTTTTTTGTTCTCTTGTTCTGTACTCCCCATTTACCAGTAAAGATTGGTGCATGGTGTTCTTATTCCATATTATGATATTTATCCTAGGAACAAATTATATAGACATGGTTTAAGTAATCATTATTAATACTGGTTGCTGGCTGTTTGTTATCTTGAGCAGCAATTACAGAACAACATGCTGATGGCGATGATTAATCTGGCGTTGACAATGACCAATTGTTTATCGAGTGTAAATTCTTGGAGCATGTCCTTTGGAAAATTGAAATAGTGCATTTTCGGGTTCGCAAGCTGAAGAATCAACTTGACATGGTGATATCAAAGAATGCCTCCAAGTTTTCATCCTCGAGAGAATTTGAGCTTCTTGCAGCTTGTGATGCACAGGCTAGCTCTGCTTCTAGTCCTACATTCTCTGCTGGAAATGGAGATGCGATATCAGGAGCTATTTATCCTGCAACTCAAAATATTCCTGGATATAACACTGGAGATCTGGTTATGCCTGAAAGCGCCATGTCTTGTTTTGGTGGGGCTATTCACGTGCCTGACATTATTGAAAGCACAGTGGGACTATTGCCTGCTGCTGATGTAACCTTCCATCAGCAACAAATTGGAGATTCAAGTGAAGATGTAAGAATTCATTATAGTCAGTATTTTCATAGTCCATACAATTATACAATTCTTGTCTTCTGATTGAATCTGAATGACTAGATGAAAGTTTAGATTTCTGATACATGCATGCATAGGTATCAATAGAAAAATCTGCTGTCTTCGGAGCTATCAGGAGTCAGGACCATGAATGTTGAAAATTGCCTGAAAATCTGGTTCATAGCTTGCAAATTATTTGCAGGTCAATGAATTACAGCTCAACTGACACTAGTGTCTTCCCTCCTAAAAAGTCTCTAACTCTCACCTCTTCTTTTGTACCAAAAAGAAGGCCTGCAAATCATTATTGCAAGAGCTTAAATGACAGCACAGAAACCTAAATAGGAAAGTAGGCTAAGGAGAAGTGGAAAATATGCCATGATGGGTGAGAACTCAAGCTTTTTTTCTTTTTTTTAACTGCACAACATGATGAGGGTTGTAAACTGGAGAGATTTGGAACTTGATTGAGTAGTTTATTGATGTGAATTTAACTATAGTAGTTCACCTCTCCTATGGCTCAAATCATCTCCATGGATCTAAAGATCATAATCTAGTGCAATTGTGGCCCAAAGCCTAAAATATCAAGTGATCTAAGAATTACGACTACTGATCAATCATCAACTGCTGTTTCTCACATTCTTACAGCTACATCTGTACCAAAACCAAAAACAAGAAATTACCGAAAACAAGAAATATTCTGGTGTACATTCCCTTTAAAATGGCTGTAAATGATAAAATTTGGGCAGCAGAAAAGGAGAGGGGGGTAAATTTTGTCTCAGAAATTGCAGGCTTTGGTGTGGGCTCAGGTGGTTCTAAGCAATTGATTGGTGACAGAACTTTGCACGTACAAGTACCTCTGTTGCACTGCAACTGCACCCTTCTTTTCATGTGAATGTGATAACTTAAAGAAAAGGGTTAGAACTCATAAAGAAAAGGAAAAGGAAACGCATGCATCATTAACTTCCATGCCATTTATTTTGGTGGACAAAACTTCAAAAATAGCTTCACATTTCATACACTGGATGCACGTATTTTCACCAAAGACCTTAATTTCAGTAAAGTTCTGAACCTTATGAAGCTACTAGTGATCCCTTTATAAATATCCTCCTCTTCCTCCTCCTCCTCCTCCTTCTTCTTGGTGTGGGGGATCACATTTCCAATCCAAGGTGGACAAAATGATGCTCTGGTCTACAATGTACAAAAGCAAAAGATGACTGGAAACCGTAGTGCCTTTTTGACCTAAAAAAGTATGTGAATCAATCACCTCTTCTCTTATTCGTTTGCTCCATTAGTAAATCTCTTCACACACTCCATTAACATAGCTGGAGTTTATGACTCTTTCGTTTTAGAGCATGAAATCCAGCCAATTTAATGTAATATTCTCGTAATATTCGTTTGCTCCATTTGTAAATCTCCCACAACTCCATAATTTAGTATTTTTTTCAAGGTAAACATACTCTTAAAAAACATTTAAAAACAGAAGTTACCCTCTTAAACGGGGTATTAATAGCTTAATCAACAAAGTTTTTGAGTGGAGATATTCTACGGGCATTGCTCAAGCGAGTTACATGCATGAGATTAGGCATGATGAGCTCTGAATAGTTATCAATTTAGTTCAAAAACAGGTAATCTGATTGCATAAACTATATATCAAAATTTCTTGTAAAATTTGGAAAAGGGTTTTACTGTGCTGGAGGAAATATCTAATCCAACATGAGCAATCATCATGTCTTTTTCTCTTTGCAGCAGCTTTTGGAGTTCTAGATATAACATGAGCCACAAAAGAATCATTATGCCATCCATATTAGCAAATAATATATATACACACTGACTGGATCTTAGCCATGCCCACTCCTTCGCTCAGGTTTTCCACTTTTTGAAGTGTTTTGATATCTTTCTGAGGTTCAACTTTCACTTATATTACAAAGCCTACTCTCTCTCAGTGGAACGAATAACACCTTTGCTGCGTATGAAATTAGAGGCTGATAAAAAACTAAAGTGAACGCCAAAGCATACTAGAGAATCAAATGTATAAAAAACGTTATAATATCATAACTAAAAGATAAATGTACTTTGAAAGAATACAAATTCCCTTTAAAATTATCTAAAGATCAAAATTATTTTATATTTTTCTCTACGTTTCTTTAACTCAAAAAAAACTTGAATGATTCTTACAATACAAGGAGAGGGCAGGCATGTCTGAGGCAAATTAATGGCATAACTAATCACAGTTGCTCACAATCATGCACAATAGGAGATAAGCATGATTATCAAGTGTCTGGATACACTTTATGCCCTAAAAAGTAATCAATTGCACAAGAGTTTTCCTTTTCTAAAGTGATCAGAGGGGGCACTCTAGTAATTGCATTAAAAGCAGCAATTTACTTTGCCTTTGAAATTTGAAAACCTCACTCTCTCTTTCTAAATCGATAGGAATCATGCCTGCCAAAGCAAAAGAGGTGGTGTTGTAATAAAGAATGGAGAAAAAGAAAAGAAGCACATTGCCAACCCATCTTTCAGTCACAAAATTGAAGGCAAAGAAAGGCTCTTCTTCCCTCTCGCCACCCCTGAAATGAAACTTCCTTCTCCTCCTTCTCTAGCTTCTCCACGGACTTCAATTTGCTTTGTTCATGCAAGATCCAAAGAACTCACACACAAGGTATGTCACCTCCCTCCCTCCCTCCCTGCAATCTGATCAACCAAGTTATTTCTTTGTTCAACTAATCAAATTCTGCAACATTGCTAAGCTGAACTTTATCATTTTGGTGTTTATCTTGGTTACCCTATATATAATTGGAAGTGCTTGTATTGGAAGGCATTCAGCATCTAGCTTCTCTGACATGCAGTGTTAATTATAACCTATGAAATATATCTAAGTCTTTACCAGATTATGCAAGTTTGGCATGTTCTTTACATCGTTCAAACCTCATTAGATGTCTCTTTCTGCCAAGTAGCAACCACTCTCTTGCCCACTTTCTGTCCATTGCATGGAAGAACGTGTCCATTTTGCTTTAGGGCCCCCTGGTTCAAAATATGCCAGGAATCTCAACATGGACCAGCATGATTAGGCTCTTTTTAGAAGAGCATCCAGGCCCATTTTGACCAAGGACAGAGGAAGAAATGGACTCCATTTACAAGCTCATCTTATTTCTCATCAAATTCGATCAAAGCCCATGTTAATAGTTAATACTATCTCTTTTTGGTGATCCCATCGCATGTTTTTCTGTCGTTGTTCTAAAAAGAAATGCTCTAGATTACATTGAATTTAGCAGGGAAATAACCAATATAAGACGCGGGATTCATAAAAAAAGAAGAAGGAAATAGTCGTACATAAGAATTATGGGTGTTCTTGGAAATTTCTGTGCTTAATATGTTATACTAATTAGCTGTACATTAGACCTTGTCAAATACCTTGAGCTGTAAGTACCTGACCTTGTCCTTAATTACTACATGGTTGCCTACAATCTAGGGACTATACCAATCTGAGAATCAATTTCGACATAAAAAAGTGAAAAACTCAGCTGAAATTAGGATCTAAAGTTAGAAATCTTGATGAATGGAATATACATGAGAACCTCACAATTTGGATAAGCTAGAAAATTGATTCGGTTATAAAAATTACAACTCTCTAGTTCTTCCAAACCCAAATCGAAAGCTTGTTTTCTTGATTTTCCTTGTGCGTGTCTAGATTTTTTAAATGCATGTTAAAAAGCAAATCATCACTCATGGGGAGCTCATGCATGATGTACAATATTTGTTGTGCTCCAGGAAGCCTTGGTATCAAAAAGCAATAGAGATGGCTACTCAATGGAAAACAATTTCCAAGTCTACAGAAATATCGACGACGACGACAAACCCTGGACTGTGGAAGGCCATTTCCAAGTCTAAGGAAGTTCCAAACAAGAACAGAACATTGTGGAAAACTATTTCAAGATCCACGGAAATCCCAACAACAAACCCTAATAGAGCAAAGCTAAGGAAATGCAGCTCTGTTAGGGTCGCGACGACATTTACTCGTGTTTGTCTTTGCGCACCTATCTCTTCATACAATGAGGTTTTCCGAGCTGACGTTCCTCCTAGAAGAAGCAATAGCTATCCTAGGTCGAAGCCATTTCCTGCGGTGCAAGAAAGAGTACCTAGTGCGAGACCTAGCATGGAAGGAAGAAGAGTGATTTTTCGAGGAAAATCGTTGACCGATGATGTTTTGATGAGGAGATTTGTCTTGGAAGAAGAAGCGATGATGCAAACTAAAAGGAGGAATCAAATGGAAGTTATTTGGAGAAGGACTATGTTGCGAAGGAAAAGGCTTGGACCAAGTCCTCTTAGTAGAATGGTAATGGCTACTATAGAAGAATTTTAATTTAATTGAGAATAATTTGCTTCTGTCAAAACAGCAAATCCTGAAATTTCCCCTTTGATTTTCATTTTTATCTTTCCATTTTTTTCAATGGGATAGGTGGTTTGTACTTTTCAAAGGCAATTGATCTCTGCCATTTGTATTAGATGCTTGGGTGGCGATGGAAAACTTACGGCAAGAAATCAAAGAAAATAGCATTCTAATATATCTGCTTAATCATCAAATTAAGCAGATGATTAATTAATTTTAGGTTGACGATCCCTTTAGCAAATCTGAAAATGCATGCAGCCCTTTACATGCATGCCTGTAGAGAAAATATTTTCCTCTTCTTTAATCTATGATCTTCAGGGCCTTGGTAGCTAACCTACTTCAACATCTGGACTGAAAACTTTGCTTATACGCCACTCTAAGGCCAAGTTATGGATCGAGTGGTTATCTAATCTACATCAAACTCAACATAGTTATAAGGTTGTTTTATCTGCGATGGCTACTTCTGTCTCCTTCAACACAGACAAATGTTTCCTTTTTCTCTTCTTTGTCAACCACCGCCTGAATCCGCTTTCAACTCCATTTCATCCTCTGAGCAGACCTCCAGTGTTATGCTACTAGCTGACATCCCACTCTCCCCAAGACCTGCACGTTTCAATATTTGGTTTTCTCGGAGCAAATCTTGTTTCCTCTTAGGCTACACTATATCCACACGCTATCAAGAATTTAGAACTATCTTTATTATTATTATTTTTTTATAAGAAGAACACCAATAGGTGGTTAAAGTCCTAGTAATGAACGGTGGATCAAAATCTGGACAGGTGACAATAACATGAGATTGCTTGCACTCAATGATATTGTTGAAGACTTAAATTATAAATGTGGGTATCCAAGCTCAACTTATGCTCAAATTCTTTTAAACATTTGATTCAAGCATGTAATTTCCTATATATTGTGCTTGGTTAGTGTTACGCGAACATATATATATGATCCTTAGTGAGTGCTACCTATGTTTAAGGAATATATGGGGTTAAATACGGTTTCCGTTTTATAGTGATCTTTACACTAAAAAAAGAGGGTACACTTACAGTGGTAATAGATTTGACAGGGAGACAAGACAACATTGTATCCAAAACAGGTCTTTTGTGGTTCAAACCACAAAATTATTGAAACAAATAGCGACAAAGCTAAAACTACAGGTAAAGACAATGTTGCTATATACATATTTTATTATTCACCATTGATAATATAATTACTCTTTTGCCATTCTAAGAAAAATCAATTTTCGAGTATTTGTTTTAGATGTTCTATTGGTTATTATCAAATTAAACAAGAATATAATTATCTTTTTTAATTTTTTAAGTAAGTTGAATTACTAATTTATCCTTAAAAAATTCTTAAAACTGACATTTAAGGGTCTTTTTGTTATTTCATTTTTAAAAATATAATAAAATAACTCAATTACCTTTAAAATCAAAATTTTAAAGCTTGCGTCTAGGAACTTTTTTATCTTTTCAACCTGGTTTTTTGGTTATTATCAAGTTGATTGAGAACAATTTAGTCTTTTAATAAACTTAAAATAGTATTAAAATAGACAAGTTATTGGCATGTACAACACCTCGTGATGGCCAAAAACACCATTTTGCCATGCCGATGGGATCGTCTAGATGTCTTCTTCCTAGTGGGGGTGTGTGGTGGCGATGGTAGGGTGGATTGTTGCTGATGAGACTTTCTTCCCCCACTTTTTTCTCTTTATCCCCTAAAAAATCACACTAACTATTCCGAATTTCAAAGTTGTCTTCTTAGTTATTGATATTTTAATTTCAGTCCTTATTATTTTGATTTTGATTTTTTATTCTTGATCCTTTTATAAAAAAATATTTATTTTTAATTTCATCATTTAATCTCAATTTGTCATATATATATTTTTTTAATTTAATTCATATTCTTTTGATTTTTTTTTACTTTTTATTTATTTTTAATTTCATCTTTCAATCTAAATTTATATCTATAACTTGAATTGTAGATTTGTTTTTCTTTTAAATGATTTTGTGGAACGTAAACATTATATTTTATATATATAAAAAATTAATATAGCCTTATATAGCACTTACCCTGTATAGCACGACACTATTTGTTGAGGACGAACCTTTTTTTTTTGTGGTAACCCGGGGTGTCTGGGTCAGCTTACGTGCACTACAACTAATCCCCGGATCTACTGAACACCCTGTAAGCCAAGTAAGCAGGTAAGACACTGCGGGGGTGACATGCATGTACGCTGAGTCTCGAACCCAGGTGACAGAAGCAAAGAAACCTTGCCTCTGCTGCTGGGCCAGAAGGCTCGGTGCAAGGACGGACCTTTTAGATACTCATGGAGGCTTCTTGAGTTGTTGAGTCAAGATACAGAAAAAGAATTTATGTGCCTTTTTGTTTCTTAAGATATATGGTTATGGTAACAGTAATGAAGAGATTGAAAATAAAAAGCATATATATAATTTTGTGTATAATATTCAAATGCATGTAGCAAGTATATTTATTTTTGCGTTTTAAAATTATTTTAGAAAAAGTTTAAATTTTTTTTTATTTTTTTTATTTTAAATTAATATTTTTTAGTATTATCATATATTTTAATATGTTGATGTTAAAAATAATTTTTTTAAAATTAAAAATATATTATTTTAATATATTTCTTAACAAAAAATATTTTAAAAAATACCAGCTATTAAACTTCTACACACCACTTAATTCTAAGAGATTTACCTAGCGGCCAAGGAAGAATGTTCATATCCTTACCTTTCTTGGTTTGAAATTTGTATACAATGTTTAGAAAAATGTATTGAATATACTATATCGATCAATGTACCTATACGTATTTTAGAGAAACAAAATATCTATTCGTACCATCAAATAAAAAAAAGATTTTTTTTTCTAAAGGGTAATTTTCTTCGCAATTGGGCTGGAGTTTCAAGTAAGAAAACGACTGATTTGAGGGTTTGAAATTGTTTAATTAGTTTTTTTAACCTCCATTTCTTTCTTAAGAAATAGTATTAACTCAAGTTCCCAGAAAATTTGCCCACCCCTATATATAATCTTAAAGAAAAACCCTTGAATATGCCAACAATTATGAACTATTTTGTTTAAACTTTTTGTCAGAAAGATTTTCCCTTTGGATGAACTTAGCCTAACCGTGTTTTAAAGCCATGCTTTTTAAAACTTTTTCTGGGTTAATAAGTTGCGTTTCTCAAGCTACAAACCATAATTATCATATCTGGCCAAGATTTAACTAGTGGGTTTGTCTCGTTGATAGAGTTTATTTTAAAATAACACTTTATTTTTTGGAAAAAAAATAAAAAAATATATTTTTGAATAAATTTTTTTAAAAAATCTTTCAAGTTTATCCGGCTAATTAATTTTACCGGGTTAGTCAATCAAATTATAAATTAACCCGTTAAATTATTTGAATTTGAATAGATTAGTTTTCAAAATGGTTATAAAGAAAAAATTAACTTAGACTAAACTCTAAGACAATAGATTACAAAGTTGACCTAATAGACTACAAAAACAAGATGATAACGTGTAGATTAGGCTTTTGCAAGCTGAAAACTGACCTTCATTGTCTTATTGGCCTTGATTCAACCTCAAAACTTAACTTCAAAAAGTTATATTGCTCACGCAAGAAAAAAGAAATCAGGGAAGCATATTTCATTTTCGTCGCAGCAATGATTGTTCATGACATAGAGCTTCGTTAGTGCCCTCGAGAGTATCCTGGTGAAATCCTGCTTCAATTTAATATTCTAACATGGCCTCCGAGAAAAGTCTTAACAAAAGCCACCATTGACTAGTATGGCCGATTAGTTTCATAAAGGCAATTTTTAATGTTTCGACAGGAAGAACTATTCCAGACCTCACCTCCTTCAACTTTTGTGGGCAACCTATCTCACCAAACATCACCCTTTATAGTGGCCTTGGATCTTCCTCTTGGCTAAACCTTGAACATTCGTACATGTTTTAGTTTTAATATATTACAAAATATTGTCTTTTTTTAAAAATAAATAAATAAATCTAAGTGTGGGGGGGCAAAGTTGTGGTCTGTAATTGCGTTTCCAATAGGGATTAGGCAAAATTCAATTTCTTTTTGTTCTTATAGACTAAGATACCTCTATGCAAACAAATGAAAAGGCTACAGCATCAAAAATTTCTTTAGAATCTTTTAATATTTTGGGTTCAGATTATTTGACTAAACTCAAATAAATAATTAATCCCACGATTTTAATTTAATGGAGAAGATAATTTTCTGACAGTTTTCTTTTGATCTAATAGGAATCTATCATCGTCAAAAAGAAGTTAGTGGGGATTCCATTCTCAAGGAATGATGGAATGCACCTGATTTTGTATTGTATTCTAAACGGTCGGATAAAATTTTAAAAGAAATTTTTATTTAAAATTAAATTTTTTATGTTTTTAAATTATTTTGATGTACTAATATAAAAAATAAATTTTTAAAAATTAAAAAAATATTATTTTAATGAATTTTCAAGTAAAAATACTTTAAAAAACAACCACTATCATATTTTTAAACACTTTTCTTGATTTTTTTAGTGGTTAAGCAGTTCATCCATGTATTAGCGTGGATCACATGTAATTTGCTGCTATCAGGCACACAACACAAGCTTTTGGAAACACCATAGGAGATTCCATTTGGCATTAATTTTATTAATCTAAAAGTACCTTTAAAGTTTAAATTCTTGTTCTTGGATTCCAGTAATCCATCCGATGGAAAACTATAAAGTAGAGAACAAGGACATGGATATATAAAAGGCATCCAATGCTGTCTTTAGATTATCGTTTTTGGTATCCGTGTGCAAATGATCATATGGCCCTAAACTTAGGGTTTTCTCAGTTTTAATTTTTTGACTTGATTACTTCGAGCTTTTTTTATTAGATTTTTTCCCCTTCAAATGCATTGATGAGACGTGGTAGTTGACTGAATATTTAGAGGTAAAGCACTATTACAGTGCTGGAAGTGAAAGCTTACCAAATCTGGGACAAACTCCGAATACTTAGACATAACTTCAAAATAACAATCTGTGTAATAATTCACTAATCTGCGCTCTTATGTTGAAGATGAACGAGGCTAGTCGATTTGTTGAAGCCGTGGGGGTGTGGAAATGCATCAGTAAATGAGCATTTCATCACTTAGATGGAAGCATCCATGTGAGCAGGGATGGATGAAGAAAAAAGCAAGAATGTCGGCTTATGGAATGCAAACAGTGGTGAGAATCCAATGCCCAGAAAATCTGAGTTTCTTCGTTCAATGAGGGTCAGTTAGGGCACAGGATCTGGCTAAATGGCGTAGTCAATGGTCAACATGTGAATATTTCTATTCTACTTGTGGACATTGGATGTTAGGTTAGTCGAAAGAAGATTATCGGTTTAAGAATGCACAATGTCCTTGTTCTTTCAAGGTGAGAAGGGGCTGAGAAAATGCCTCAAGCTCTAAATAAGTCTAAGTCTAGAAACACCAATATATATATATATATATATATCAACATTTCAGGATACTCAAATCAAACAAGTTAATTAAAGTTCATAGATTAAGTTGGATTTAATACAAAAATCGAGATAGTTTCAGATAATTTACCTTTAAAATAATTATAATTGCTAGAATTGATTTACATAAATAAATACTTGAGACTATTAAGTATTGAGACACCATTTGACATTACGTTTGTAACTGCGTTTCATTAAATTTTGAATTTTTTTTTTGCTAAAATTGAGTGCGGTTTGTATTTTTTGGATCGTTTTGATGTGCTGATGTCAAAAATGATTTTTAAAAAATGAAAAAACATCATTGGCATGTATTTCAGCACGAAAAGCTATTTGAAAAGCACCTGCAACTACACTGCCAAACACGCTCTGAGAGTCAACTTGTAAATTACTAATCGGCTCTAAAAAATTTGTTTTAGTTGTGTTTTTTAGGGGTGATTATTTTTTAGTTCTTGGTTTTTATCTAAAAAAATAATCAAGCCAATTTAAAAAAAAACAGAAACCATTTCAAACCGACTGGTTTTGGTTGGTTTTTGGTTCGGTTATTTTATATTAAAAACAAAAAACTATATTGTTTTTTGAGGTTTTTTTGTAATTTCTAATGGGTTTGGTTTTGGTTTGCTCGGTTTTTCCGGTTTGATTCGGCTATTAAAATTTTAGTTCGATTTGGTCTTTTAGTTTTAGATTTATGAAACTAAAACTAAAATAATCGGTTTTTTTAACTATTATAATTGATTTAATTGTTTTTTTTAATGGTTTGATTTTTTTAGTTATTTTTTTGTTTTCTCAGTTTAACTGATTTTTTAGTTTTTTTTGCTGATCTTTAATTTTTTTTTAAATAATAAAATGATATTATTTTAGATATATATTTTTAAAAAAGTTCTTTAAACTTAACATGACTCGGATTTGTCGAAATTAATCTGGCCACATGTTGATGTGTT
>Ga0307515_10003932_pt1 | contig 31023 bp, 20 predicted proteins | sample 17_EM_MG_FD_194513 | JGI IMG/M metagenome (GOLD analysis project Ga0307515, IMG submission 194513) | Populus trichocarpa ectomycorrhiza microbial communities from riparian zone in the Pacific Northwest, United States - 17_EM | ecosystem: Host-associated > Plants > Roots > Unclassified | place...
TCAAACGCAGGCGGCGCAGGCCCATGATTTTTCTTATACATTATAGAATTTATTACAGACGTTTTATGATTTTTAATTGAGCAATAAAGTCGATTTCGATTTTTTGGCCAAAAATGGCTAGCCACAAAAAACAAATTTGGTCAAAGTGGCCGCAACGGGTTGTATGTTTCACACCATAGAAAAATGTGGACACCAGTAAGGTATTTCGTCCTCTTCTCTGAATGTCTCCCCAACAGGGCTGATGCTAATAGGAGAGGTTTCATTTGACCCAGAAGTCATCGCTGCTGTTGAGCGGTGGTCAGTTGCGTGCATGAATGAAGCACCGCGCGGGTCTGCGAGTGCATTAAGCGAGGGATAGAGAGAGATTCGAATAAATATCGAGAGAGACGTATGAGGGTAAGCATGCGAGCGCCCAGAGGATTTTGAGGATGAGGAGCCTGGGTTATTTGTCGGTTGCTCGAGGTCCAGGTACTCTACACTAAGAATTAGTACTAGGATAATCCATTGGTAAGCGTATTGAGTTCGTAATGAGACGACGCACCGTTTCCTTGCCCATCTCTTCTGCGGCCAGTGGTAGTACCCCACAGAGGTCGGTGGTGACGCCGGAATCTCGACGGTCGCTACAACACGAGGACGAATGTGGGTGTATCACGATCTCTCTCGCGGGACGATGGCCGGAATCTACTCCAGTACAGGACATTGACTACAGCGAAGGCATTGGCGACTTCTTTCATGCACCAGGTAGCAAAGGCGTATATACACAGGGCCTGCGCTGGGCTTCGGGAGGACGGTCGAGTCCGAGTGGTCATTCGACGGACGAGCGATGGAGATGCGGGAGAGGAATAACATCCGCGGAGGCCGTAAACAGGGTATTGCAGTGGGGATCCCTGGCAAGAGACGGAGTACTGCCGGCGTGGTACAAAAGACAGAGGGTACTTCATTATCTAAGTTGCTAATCCTCGTCAAGGCGGGCGTGCGACCTTGCAGAATGGTTGTCAAAGGAAAGCAGAAGATAGCAGCCACCCGTTAGCTGTAGAAATATCATCAACGATCAGCATGCCATCGCTCGGATAGTGAGCCTAACGCCGTTGCTCACTTTGGCGGCCCCACTGGTTCACGGAGTCCGATCCTACCGCCGCACGAAAAGGTCTATGACAAGGTAGAACGTCATCACACGGTGGAGTAAGTTTCTTTTTGCATTATCCGCGCTGATGGATAGTACTGTTGCAGCAACGCCAACAGCCAATTGCCGCACTTGTACGCGAATGCATCTTGCAAAGTCGCCATTACACGTGTTTATAGCAGAATATGGGAGCGAGGTCGACCAGTGAGTTGCGTTCGTTGGGCGAGGTGGAGATCAACGCCAGAATGTTTTTCCGGCGTCCGCGTGTCTTCGTCCTTAGGCTCTGAGGTGGGTCTGGGTCTCAGGAAAGATCAGAAAATAGCAGCGGCTCTCGAGCTGTGAGCAAAATTACCAACGATCAACCCGCCATCCCTCTGATAGTAATGTTGCTCACTGGTGAAACGAGTTCGGAGGCCCAGTTCACGGCGTTCGATCCCACTCCCGTTTGAGGAGCTCCCTGACAAGGGGAATGCCACCACGCGGCGGAGTATTATTTTTTTCGTCTTATCCGCACTTGTGGGAAGTACTCGCGCGAGCTGCAGCAAGACCAACGGCCGGTCGTCGACTTGTACGTGAATGCATCTTGTGAAACGTTCTATGCGTATTTATTGTAGAATATAGGAGCGAGTCGACGGGTGAGTCGAGTGAGTCGGGCGAGATGGAGGTCAAGAGTAATTGGGCTACTTGTCTTCAGTCCAGATTAGACTGTAGGCTCGAGGCGGGCCTGGCTCTCAAGGAACTTGGCACCTGAAATGCACTCTGTCCTTGAGAAAACATTCGCCGTACTTCGACGTGGCATTATTGGACAGCGCCGTCGAAGGTACAGTAATGATTGAGTAGGGATGGTTGAATCACTCATGCGCGAGAACGGATGAATAACTAGTGAGATTGTCAGCTCGTTGACGTGCCTCTGGTAAGGAACACCCAATCGGCGGCGATGATGGGAGATCTGGTGTTCACCAGAAGGCGGGGTTTTCCTTCACGCGCGGTCTAGTGAAGGCGAGGATATGCGAGGCTCGTGCAGTGCTTCGAGGACGCTGGAGTGAATTTGAACCCAGGTACATCCCAACGTGACTTGCCATGCGTGCATAATAGGTGAGCGGCGCACGACAACCGTGACCGTGAGGGTCCTCTACTGGGAGTGACGCGGTACAAACGACGGGGTGGGTCCGGTGTTGAGAGACGGTGGGTCGAAGGTGATTTGTGAGCAATGTAGCAACACGAGACCGACTTCAGAGTCGGTAAACTGATCTAGCGATGAAAACTACAATCCCGGTTGGCGAGTGTCCTTCGAAATCGGACTGCACATCTGTCATGTGACACTCTTCGACATATTGAGCGCACTCACAATGTCGGCACACCTGCCGGTTCGCACACCCTCCGTTCGGGTCGTCCCGCTGGTTATCGCTTACTCGTCAAGGTCGCACATAAAACAATGACTATCACTCAGTATCCGCTCCCTCGTCCTTGACCTCCGCTTCCGTTTCGACTGTCGTCATCGAGGAGATTAGGCGAGCCTGTGGCGTCTTGTCGGCTTCGAAGCACGAAGACTTTCTTGAGGCGGCGTCAGAAAACTCGGAGATGCACCCATCAAATTGTCGCTGACCAATGAAGTTCATTCGGGATGCCTAGATCAGGCCAAGCGTGGGGAATGGATCGGGCTCGAGAGTGGCGGTGGCCTCTTGCAGTGTTCGAGACCCAGCGTTCTTCACCATTGGCAGAATCAACTCTCCTCATAGGCAGAAGTAGTAATGCCGCATCGACACTGGCTGCATCGACCGCCCCACTCTTAGCACCAGAGTAAAGAGGCTGCTAGGAGCACTAACATCTCCTCACACGCACACCACAGCCAACACCCCGTCGGTCGTTTTCGGCCATATCGCGAGGACATATCCACATTGTCCACAATCGGCAATGCCCTGGCTTGTTCCACCCTGGCTCCACCATGGTGTGGATACATTGTGATATTCCGCCCACTCTGGTGGCATCGCATCCATTTCACCCTTTGAAGGCGAAATATATCTCATAAAATGTCCTCGCCGACGAGCCGAACTTGACACCAAGCACAAAAGTCAACGCTATGACGAAATCGGGCAATGGCATGCGTCGGAGCTGACAAGATCGATCTCCCATGGTCCCACTTCGCCTCCCAGGATTTGCCGAAACCGCGTCGCACATTGCAGACTGACCAGCGGACACGGGGTAAGCTCACGAGCATCAGGAGGATGCAAATAGAGCATGCGCTTCATTCCCTTCCCATTATATGTATCGTCCACTCCTCCCTCTTGCAGACCGGTGTCCAAAGGATGGGTGCCGCAGGAGTGGTGCTGCACGCATGAGCCAGGCGCAGAGAAATTAGAATGAAACCATGTGGGTGAATTATTCGTATTAATTATTTAAAACCAGTTTCGTTGTTAGTAATAGAGACTTGCATAGACATGGAAAAACATTCCAATGTACATACTTCTGACGTCGTTCTAAGCGTAATCATTGCAGTGATTAGGCCAGAATTACTCGGGTCAAATGTCAAGTTTAAATTCCTGAGCTGGAATAACCTCTTCCATCATAAAGCTCCCATCTCTCCCAATCAACTCCCACTTTTTGTCGGGATAACCATGATAAAAGGTGAAACTCTTCAAAGGAGACCCAATAATAGCACGCAGAGTGACGATGCTTTTGAGAACTGGCATCAGCTCTGGTTGGTCAGTGGGACTAATATATTCGATCTGCAGACTCTCCAACCTGGGGCAAAGTACATCGGGTATCTGGCCCTCCCAGATCGGTTCAGAAGTACCCTGTGCATTCATTGGGATAAACGCCTCAAAGAAGGTGACATATGGTTCAACTAGATGCTCGCGGTAGAGAACCAGGGTTTCCAGAGCTGGTAACGATCCAAGGATCTTTGGGATATCATTGAAGCATGAGGGTCCATACTCGGTTCTGGATAAGCTCAGGAGCTTCAATCCTGATAGCTGTGTGTTGACTGCGACGTACTTTTCCCAGAGGTAATCGGGTTCCTCCTCATTATGAACAAGTACTTCCAATTCACGGACCTGAGGAAGTTTCAAAGTAGCAAGTCTGGAGAGCGACGTAACCAATCTAGTGCAGACAGGCATTTCTGTCAACCGGTCCTGTCTTGGTTCGTCCACACCATGAGCATAATCTTCCTGGTATCTCTCAAGCTTGTGGAAGGTTTGACTAGCCAAGGGTGACAGAAGAGAGGCGCGAACAATAAGGACCTTGAGTGTATGGAAAAGGGGTGCATCTGGCGAAGATTGTGCTTTTGACTGCATTTCCAACAATAGGAAGCTCATCCTCACTTCTTTGAGGCTATGGAAGGAAAAGAAATAATCAATGGGAAGCTCCAAATCCTCATCAGTTGCAATGTATTCCGACTCCCTAGGAAGTGGAGGGTATTCTAACCCTGTAAGAGGATGGTAGTCACCACCCACAAAAGCCCTGGATAACGGAACTATGCCAAGTGGGCTTGAAACCCCAATGAAGGTTCTGTCTCTTTTCCATACAAGATCAAATCTCTCGACTGGTTCATGGACGATCCATTCCTGCAATTCCGACCCTTCACCAAAGCTCAATCGAAATGAGAAGGCTTGTTCCTTGGCCGGGTGTGATGCCATAATAGCACCAAAGGTCGAGATGAGTGCATTCCTTTCTGCGCCTCTTGACCATCGTTTGTAGTGCAGATGAAGCGTCCTCAGTTGCCTACAGAGAGGCACAATAGTCTTGCCTGGTGGCTTTGCACTTACATTGCACCCTCCAGCAGCAAATGCTCGAAAGAAAGCGCTGCTCAGTGCATTGGGGCTACAAAGTCTCATCGACAACTCTTCCAAAGCTGGGGTTAGTCCCAGCATATAAGCCAACAGCCATCCACTGCATTTGATTTCCAGATGCAGGCAAGTCAGACTCTGAGCAGCAAAAATCGGATGCAAAGCCGCAAGCTGCAAATCCCCTCTCCATTTCCTCCATTGGCCACATTTTATCACCAACTCGCCTAGGCGAGGGCAATGAAAATGCTCAAGGGCACCAAGGTTATTAGAATCATATTTCAGAATCGAACATGAGGGCATATACACAGACTGGATAGTATCAGCATGGTGTGGATATATGATGGAACATTCTTTGAGGGCAGGAAGGATCCGGCCTGCTATCCATTGGACAGAAACAGACTTCAGACGCAAGACACGGAGGATTTGGGTTAGGGGGAGGTCAACTCCTGGTGAATAAATTGGGAGGCGAAGATGATGGGCCTCAAATATCTCCGGCTTGTTTAGGGATGGGAGGATATCGACAGGATTCTGCATCCTGCCACAACTAAGTCTGAGGGTTGTGAGGGATGAGAAGATTTGAAAGTGAGTAGGTTGCACAAGGTGGAGTGCAGCATCAGGGTGAAATACCTCCATTACAGTAAAGCGTGGGGTAACAGTTGTGGTGATTGCGGTGAGAAGTGGCTCCAAGAAGTTGCCAAGGTTGCAACTTGCGTCGAGTTTGAAGGACTCAAGATGCCGCAAAGGGTGCATAATTTGCAAATCCTTGTATTCTGCAGGAGGTGGGAATGAAAGGAGTGCAAGCGACCGCCATCTGGATGCCGCCTCGGCTGCAGCCATAATGCATGCATGAGATTCGACAGGGTCAACACCTGGTTCAATGTCTCCATCCATATCAGTCTCCAAATGTTGTATATCAACAGTCACATCAAGAAGCCATCTCCTCCCAAACCTCTCGATAGCTTCCTTCTCTGTCCAACCGTAGATCCTCAATTGAGAGTGGATGCCCGGAGTGGAAAGCATGATATCGCGCCAGTACCGGCACACAAGCATCAAATTCGTTTGAGAGTGCGGATCGGCTTGGACCGTGAACAGGAAGATCTCGGAGAATATTTCTACAGGGACAAGGTGGGCTTTGTGACAGGACGACTGATAGATTTTGTCACAGGGCAGCTTGTGGAAGTGGGAGGGTGCCCTTCCGATTCTAGTCCAATCGGAATAAATCCAATCGGGACGAGAAGACCAATCGTAAGGATCCATGGGGAATGATGGATATGGGTCTGGTAGGCTTTCGTGATATAATGGGGACTGATTCGATTGCACTGAGAGATGGCAGGGGTCAGAAAATGCTAATCCGCTCGCCGCACGGAAAGCGTGTGGCCGGCCTAGAAGACAGGACAGCCTCTACAGGCCGGGCTCCCCGTAAGTGCAGACTGGACGGGACAGATTATGTGTTCCCTCGAGAAGTATTGGTGAGGCTAATCAGATCTCATTCTCCCTTGGCCCGACCCGCGTGCCCTTGTTCGCGAAACGGGCACGCGTCTGGTATGGAACCGTGGGGCCCCACCAGTCGAAATGGATTCACGATCGATCTGATTAGGTAGGGACGAATCAGTGGCTCACGCACCCCCTGTACGAACGAAATAACGACTTCGTCCTATGTATGACTCAAACGCCGAGAGGTCTAGTAGTCGAACTAGCTACAATCTATACATTGACTATTCAAGATATATGTATTTATGGCTGTCCAGTCCAAAGGGACCTCTTTGCGTCCAGTCGTTTCAGTGATTTTACACCATAGAAATTTTGGACAACGGTCAGGTCACTCGTCCTCTTTTCTGAGTGCTCCCCAACAGGGCTGGTGTTAATTGAGGAGGTTCCAATTGACCCAGAAGTCATGGCTGCCATTGAGGGGCTGGTCTATTCCGTACGCGAGTGGAGTACCGCGCGGGCGTGAAGGTGCAATAAGCGAAGGATTCTAATTAATGTAAAGAGAGACGTACGACGGTAAGCGTGCGAGCGCCCAGAGGGTTACGAGGATGCGGAGCTTGAGCTATTTGTCGATTGCGCGAGGCCCATGTACTCCACACTGAAAAGCAGTGTTCGTATGACCCAGTAGCAAGTGTATTGAGTTGGTGATGAGACGGCGTATCGCTCTCTCACCCGACTCTTCTACGTCCAGCGATGGGACTCCACGGAGGTCGGCAGTGACCGCGATATCTCGACGTTCGCCACAGCTGAGGACGAATGGGGGTGTATCACGACCTCTCTCGCGGAACGACGGCGGGCCGCAGTGCAAGGTGTCGTCTACAGCGAACGACACTGACGAATTCTATTATGCACCAGGTGGCAAAAGAGTATATACGCGGAGCCTGTGCTGAAATTCGAGAGGATGGTGAGAAGAATCCGCGAGCAGGTGCTTTTGGAGGGACGAACATGGAGTTGTGGGTGAGAGGAATGACAATCGAGGGCGCCGTGAACAAGGTATTGCAGTGGGTGCAAGAGACAGAGTGCTGACACCGCGGTACGAAAGACCGAGGACACTACGTTGCGAATGCTCGTCGAAGCGGGCGTGCGGTCTTGCAAAGTGGTAGCGGATGTAAAGCAGATGATAGCAGCTGGCCTCGAGCTGTGAGCAAAATTATCAATGATCAGCACGCCGTCCGTCGGACAGTAAGTTGCTCACCAGTTCAGACTTCGGGGGCCGAGTTTACGGCTTCGGTCCCACCGCCGCTTGATAGTAGGCCCTGTGACGAGATGAATGCCATCATGCGGTGGGGCGTCTTATTCGCTCTTTGGGAGCGAGTCGACAAGTGAGTTGCGTTCGTCGGGCGAGATGGAGATGGAGGTCAAAGAGCGATGACAGCTTGGGTCTCAGGCCGAGCGTGATTGTACTAACAAACCAGCGCTCCTAATTCAATGTGACATTATTTGGAGTCGGGATGGGTGAATAACTCATGGGCGAGAACAACCGATGAGCTATCTACAACCCTCGAAGATTGGCCAACAACACATCCCAACTTTCAGCTTGGCCGATCTCGTCGCTCCATTGTACATGGCGGTCAAAGCGGTTTCAATTCATGTATCGAGGCAACTAAGACATATTTGACTGGTAATTTAAAGAGCTTGCTTCCTTCCACTTTCACGAACGTATCCTTCGTCGCTAGATCGAGTCCGAGAAATGAGAGTTGGAGGCAGTGTGGACCTTCGAGAGGCTTGGCTTTGGCACCTGGACAAATGACCGGTTTCAACAGGAACTAATTTTATAATGACGCACCCAGGAACGGCGCACACAGTATTCTTCATGAATCACGCCGCGTTGTTCAGCGGATGGTTGTCACAAGCCTGAGAACAAGTTCAACACGTTGAACGTGAACATTGGTTGAGAGATTCTCTTGACGACGCGATTTCAAACTCCGCAGGCCAAACAAAGTTTCGTCATTTATGTGAGTTCGGGTTCACCCTTGAGAACGATGTCTACCTTCGTTACAATTCTTTCAAGGACTCGGACGACCTGAAGAAGCAGATTGGAAAAATTGAATCCCAGTCGTTTCGAAATCGGAGCAGTGTACAATGCCAGGGTTAGTTCTCGGTTGCGAAACCAATCATCCTTCCTGACGACCTCGCCACAGCCAAAAGATAAGAAGAGCCTCCGGCCTGGTCACCTACAACCCCTCAAACGTGAACTTGTCTTTGATATTGACATGACGGACGTACGAAATAACGACTTCGTCCCACGAATGGCTCAATCGCCGAGAGGCGTAGCAGTCAAAGTAGCTACAATCCATACATTGACTGTTCAAGGTCTATTTCTGGCTGTCCAGTCCAAAGGAGCCTCTTTGCGTCCGGTCGTTTCAGAGGTATTACACCATAGAAAATCCTGGACAACAGTAAGGTCACTCGTCCTCTTTCCTGAATGCTCCCCAACAGGGCTTGTATTAAGAGAAGAGGTTCTAATTGACCCAGAGGTCATGGCTGTCATGGCCTATCCCGTACGTGAGTGGAGTACCGCGCGGGTGTGCAGGTGCAGTAGCGAGGGATTCTAAGTAATGTAAAGAGAGACGTACGAGGGTAAGCGTGCGAGCGGGAGGTTTCGAGGACGCATAGCTTGAGCTATTTGTCGATTGCTCGAGGTCTAGGTACTCTACACTACAAAATAGTACTCGTATGACCCATTAGCAAGCGTGCTGGGTGCGTGATGAGACGGTGCATCGCTCCCTCGCCGTCTCTTCCGCTCCAGTGGTACCACCCTGGTGGGACTCCACGGAGGTCGGCGGTGACCACGATGATATCCTAACATCCGCCACAGCTGAGGACGAACGGGGGCGTATCACGATCTCTCTCGCGGAACGACGACCAGTTGCAGTGCAGGGGTTGTCTATAGCGAACGACACTGACGACTTCTTTTATGCACCAGGTGGCAAATGCGCACATACGTGGAGCCTGTCTGAGATTCGAGAGGACAGTGAGGCGAGTCCGAGAGCAGGTGCCTTTCGACGCTCGAAGGACGAACATGGAGTTGTGGGTGAGAGGAGTGACAATCGCGGGGGTCGTGAATAGAGTATTGCAGTGGGTGCAAGAGACAGAATGCTGATAGCGCGGTACGAAAGACAGAGGACACGACGTTGCGAATGCTCATCGAAGCGGGCGGTCGATCTTGCAGAGTGGTAACGAATGCGAAGCAGATGATAGCTGCCGCCCTCGAGCTATGAGCAAAATTATCAATGATTAGCACGCCGCCCCTCAGTAGTAAGCCTGACGCTGTTGCTCACCAGTTCGGGGGCCCAGTTCACGGTGCTGAACCCCACCACCCTTTGAGAATGTCCGTGACGAGATGAATACCACCATGCGGGGGATTTAGGGGGATTTCTTTGTCTTATCCGCACTTGTGGGTGTACTGGCGCGAACTGCAGCAAGGCGAACAGCCAGTCGTTGCACTTGTACACGCATTCATCTTGCAAAGGCGTTCAACGCGTGTTTACTGCAGAATATAGGAGCAAGTCAACAAGTAAGTCGCGTTCGTCGGGACGAGATGGAGGTCAAGAGCAGGTGAGCCTGGGCGTTGCCACCCGAGCCCTTGAGAAACTTAATAGCCGTGACTGTACCAACAAGCCACATTATTGGACAGCCCTGTCGAAGGTAAGGGTTGGCCGGGACTCACGGAATAAACTCTACCCTTCGAACAGTGATATCTCACCTCTCATCACCTCATCGTACATTGGTCTAAGTGACTTCAATTCACATATCGAGGTAACTAAGATATCTCTTTGACTTGTCCTTCAAGCACTTTGCCCTCAAACGGTCATCCTCGTTTAGAGATCGAAGATAATCCAGGTTACACTAAAGGCAAATACAGAAGGCCAAGGGGCTCTCTAGTCCTGCTCTTTAGACCCCTTCAAGCTCAACAAGGGAGGTTCCGGTCGAATCGCGCGCTCTAATCTCCGTCGAGCGGTGGGTCTTTTAGGAGATGGCGGAGGTGAAGTGAACCAGCGTTAGCTGAGTGTTTAGGATATGTAGATAAAGATGTACAGGATAAGAATACAAATGCTGAGAGGACTCGGAGGATCTTAGTGCTTGGGTACATTGCCGACCACTCTAGATGGTGTGAGCGTCCAGATACTTCTTAGCGAGAACAATGACTGTGTTGATTAATTGGCTCTGTATTGATCTCGTGATGAAGTGATCTATCGCCCACTCACTCGCCGCCCTACATCACTGATGGAGGGACACTCAATCGAGGGAGCTTGACGGACGACTTGTGTTCACCAGAAGCGGGAACGAATGGTTGTACCACCACCTCGGGCGGTGCACACAAATGGGTAGTACGACGCACCCGCGCACCCACTGCAGAGCAGCGGTTCGTCCCTCGGGGAGAGGTCCTTGAGAGACTCCTTCACGCGGTGTGTAGCGAAGGTGAGGATATGCGAGCCTCGTACAGTGCTTCGAGGACGCTGAAGTGAGTTCGAGGGCAGGTACAACCCAATGCGACTTGCCATGAGGGCGTAATGGGCGAGGGACGAACGAAATGGAATGAAATAAGGCGCGACGAACGACGGCAGTGACCATGAGGGTCCTGTACTGGGGAGTGGCGCGGGACTAACGACGGGGTGCTCTTCTCAGTTGGAGTAGCGTGTGAGGCCTTGATAGACGATGGCTCGAAGGTAATCTGTGAGCAAAGTAGCAAGACGAGACCGACTTCGGAGTCGGTAAAACTGATCCAGCGATGAAAATTACGGTCAGGAGAGTCAAGGTGGGCCATCGAGCGGGTTCTACAGAATGGGTGGATGAGCTTGGTATCATGATAGACGACTACTTCGACAGGAACGATCTTTATAATGACCTACCAGACTCGGGACGCGCTGTATTCTTCATGCGCCCGCCGCGTCTTCGTCGCGGGACGTCTTTGCGCGCCACAGAGGGGTATTCGCGGCGCAAGGTGAGGTGCCTCTCGACGCAAAATCACTACTGGCTACAAACCGACGCAAGGGTCGACGGGTGAGCGACAATGGGTTGGGCGAGGGGAGGACCGTTGGCGATATTCGTTGAAGAGGAATGTGCGACTTCACGCGATCGTCGTAAACGTGATCGGCAATGCACGTCCAAAATAGGCTGGCCTATGAGCCAAGGAACAAATGGTCAGCAGGCCATCCGCCTCGGAAAGTAAGAAAAGCGGAGTTGAAATAAGAAAGAGCGAGGTAAACGAGAATGGATCACTGAACGAAGGAGGAAACCTTGTCCTAGACGAAAGATATGAGCCTATGCTGAGCAGATGCTGCTCTTGACCTTTCGAGCGAGAATGAACAACCTGTCCTTCGAAGACCGAAACGGACTGCGCCTCTGTTGTGTGAGGTTCCAATCGGTCCTGTCTCTAACATCCTTTCATTGTAATGAACGCACTCACGATTTCGACCCATGTACCGGTTCACACGCTCGCCGTTCGCATCGACCCGCTGTTCGTCGTTTGCACCTCGAGGGCGCACATGAACCAATGAATGTCACTCAGCATCCGCTCCCTCATCCTTGTCTTCGTCCTCTGCGAGTTCTCGACTGTCGTCATCGAGGTGATTAGGCGAGCCTGCGCCGTTTCGTCTGCACCGGTGCACAAGAGACGGCGTTGAAATACGCCCATCAATTGACCGCTGACCAATGAACTCATTCGGGATGTCTGGCTCAGGCCGAGTGGGGAGAGGGTCTGAGAATGATGTCCTTTGTTACCGTCGGAACCGAGAATAGCATTGCAATGTTCGAGACCCAAGAATCAACTTCTTCCCCACTGGTTGCATCGACGGCTCCACTCTTACCACCAGAGTAAAGAGGCCGCTAGCCGGAATCCACCGCAGCGGAGGGACTCGACTACAGCGAACGGCACTGACGGCGCCTTTCATGCTTCATGCGCCTGGTAGAAAAGACGTATATACCCGAAGAATATACTGAGATTCGAGAGCAATGATTAGAGTCGGTATTGGTGAATAACTCATGCGCAAGAACAACGGATGAATAACTAGAACCCACGAAGGGTGATTGAGATTGTCAACTCGTTGACGAGTCTCTGATAAGGAACACCCAATCGGCGGGTCGTGTTCACCAGAAAGCGGGGTTGTACGAAGCACCCATCCACTCACTGCAAACCAGCGGTTCGTCTGACGGCGGGGGGAACCTTCTTTTGCGTGTGGTGTAGTGAAGGCGAGGATATGCGAGACTCGTGCAGTGCTTCGAGGACGCTGGAGTGAGTTCGAACCCAAGTACATCCCAACATGACTTGCCATGAGTGCATAAAAGGCGACGGCCGTGACCGTGAGGGTCCTCTACTGGGGAGTGACGCGGTACTAACGACGGAGTGGGTCCGGTTTTGAGAGACGGTGGGTCGAAGGTGATTTGTGAGCAATGTAGCAACACGAGACCGACTTTAGAGTTTGTAAACTGATCTAGCGATGAAAATTACAATCACGGTCGGCGAGTGTCCTTTGAAATCGGACTGCACATCTGTCATGTTACACCCTTCGACGTAATGGACGCACTCACGATGTCGGTCCATCTGCCGGTTCGCACACCCGCCGTTCGCGTCGTCCCACTTGTTTTCGCTTGCTCGTCGAGGTCGCACATGAACCAATGACTATTACTCAGAACCCGCTCCCCCGTCGTTGACCTCCGCCTGGGTTTTCGACTGTCGTCATCGAGGAGATTAAGCGAGCCTGTGGCGTCTCGTCTGCTTCGACGCACGAGGACTTTTTCTTGAGGCTGCGTCGGAAAACTTGAAGATGCACCCATCAAATTGCCGCTGACCAATGAAGCCATCTGGGATGCCTGTATCAGGCCAAGCGTGGGGAATGGATCGGGCTCGAGAGTGGCGGTCGCCTCTTGCAGTGTTCGAGACCCAGCGTTTTTCACCATGGGCAGAAGTGGCAATGCCGCATCGACACTGGCCACATCTACGACTCCACTCTTACCACGAGAGTAAGGACGCCGCTAGGAGCACTAACGTCTTCTCACACGCGCACCACAGCCAACACTCTGTCGGTCATCTTTCGGCCATATCGCGAAGGCACGTCCACATTGTCCACAATCGGCAATGCCTTGGCTTGTTCCACCCTGACTCCACCATGGTGTAGATACGTTGTGATATTCCGCCCGCCCTGGTGGCATCGCGTCCATTTCATCCTTTGAAGGCGCAACATATCTCATAAAATGTCCTCGCCGACGAGCCGAACTTGACACCAATCACAAAAGTCAACGCTATGACGAAATCGGGCAATGGCATGCGTGGGAGCTGACAAGATCGATCTCCCATGGCCCACTCCGCCTCCACAAAATTTGTCGAAACCGCGTCGCGCATTGCAGACTGACCAGCGGACACGGGGTAAGCTCATGAGCATCATGAGCATGCAAACGGAGCATGAGCATCATACCCTTCCCAATATATGTATCGCCAATTCTCCCTCTTGCAGACCGGTGTCCAAAGGATAGGATGGGTACCGCAGGAGTGATGCTGCACACGCATGAGCCAGGCGCAGAGAAATTAGAATAAAAACATGTGGGTGAATTATTCATATTAATTATGTAAACCAGTTTCGTTCTTAGGAATAGAGGCTTGCATAAGCATGGAACAGATCCCAATGTACATACTTCTGACATAGTTCTAAGCGTGATCATTGCAGTGATTAGGCCAGAATTACTCACGTCAAATGTCAAGTTTAAAGTACTGAGCTGGAACAACCTCTTCCATCATAAAACTCCCATCTCTCCCAACCAGCTCCCACTTGTGGGCGGATTTGGAATCCCGATCCCAATGAAAAAAGGTGAAACTCTTCAAAGGAGACCCAAGAATAGCACGCAGAGTGACGATGTTTTTGAGAACTGGCATCAGCTCTGGTTGGACAGTGAGACAAATATCTTCGATCTGCAGACTCTCCAACCTGGGGCAAAGTACTTCGGGTATCTGGCCCTCCCAGATGGGTTCAGAAGTACCCTGTGCATTTATTGGGATAAACGCCTCAAAGAAGGTGGCATATGGTTCAACTAGATGCCGCTTGTGGAGAACCAAGGTTTGCAGAGCTGGTAACGATCCAAGGATCTTTGGGAAATCATTGAAATATGAGGTCCGACCTTCGATCGTGGATAAGCTCAGGAGCTTCAATCCTGATAGCCGTGTGTTGACTGCGATGTACTTTTCCCAGAGGTAATTTTGTTCCTCATTATAACCAAAAAGTACTTCCAATTCACGGACCTGTGGAAGTTTCAAAGTAGCAAGTGTGAAGAGCGACGTAACCAATCTAGTGCAGACAGGCATTTCTGTCAACTGGTCCTGACTTGGTTCGCCTCCATAAAAACTATCACCTTCCTCGTATCTCTCAAGCTTGTGATAGGTTTGGCTAGCGAAGGGTGACAGATTCGAGGCGTAAACAATAAGAACCTTGAGTGTATGGAAAAGGGGTGCATCTGGCGAATATTGTGTGTTTGACCCCGTGCCCAGCTGTAATCCACTCATCCTCATTTCTTTGAGGCTATGGAAGGAAAAGAAATAATCAATGGGAAGCTCCAAATGCTCATCAGTTGCAATGTATTCCGACTCCCTAGGAAGTGGAGGGTATTCTAACCCTGTAACAGGGTCACAACCAATAAACTCTGAATCTCTGGATAATGGAACTATGCCAAGTGGGCTTGAAACCCCAATGAAGGTTTTGCATCGTTCCGATTCAATATCAAATCTCTCCACTGGTTCATGGACAATCCATTCCTGCAATTCTGACCCTTCACCAAAGCTCAATCGAAATGAGAATGTTTGTTCCTTGGCCCGGTGTGATGCCACAATAGCACCAAAGGTCGGGATGAGTCCATTTCTTTCTGCGCCTCTTGACCATCGTTTGTAGTGCAGATGAAGCTCCCTCAGCTGCCTACAGAGAGGCACAATAGTCTTTCCTGGTGGCTTTGCACTTACATTGCGCCCTCCAGCAGCAAATGCTCGGAAGAATGCGCTGCTCAGTGCATTGGGGCTACAAAGTCTCATCGACAACTCTTTCAAAGCTGGGGTTAGTCCCAGCATATAAGCCAACAGCCGTCCACTGCATTTGATTTCCAGCTGCAGACGGGTCAAGCTCTGAGCAGCAAAAATGGGGCGCAAAGCCACAAGCAGCAAATCCCCTCTCCATTTCCTCCATTGGTCACACTGTACCTCCAATCTAGCCAGTGGGGGGTGATGAAAATGTTCCAGGGTGTGAAGGTTATTGGAATGATATTTCAGAATCAAACATGAGGGCATATACACGGACTGGATGGTATAAGCATGGTGTGGAAATATGATAGAGCATTCCTCGAGGGCAGGAAAGATCCGGCCTGCCATCCATTGGACAGAAACAGACTTCAGATGCAAGACACGGAGGATCTGGGTTAGGGGAAGGTCAACTCCCAGTGAATAGATTGGGAGGCAAAGACGATGGACCTCAAAGATCTCCAGCTTGTTCAGGGATGGGAGGATATCGACAGGATTCTGCATCCTCCTACAAATAAGTCTGAGGGTTGTGAGGGATGAGAAGATTTGGAAGTGAGTAGGTTGCACAAGGTAGAGTGCAGCATCAGGGTGAAAGACCTCCATGACAGTAAAGCGTGGGGTGACAGTTGTGGTGATTGCAGTGAGAAGTGGCTCCAGGAAGTTGCCAAGTTCGCAACTTGCGTCGAGTTTGAAGGACTCAAGATGCTGCAAAGGTTGTATAATGTGCAAATCCTTGTCTCCTCCATGGAGTGAAAGAAGTGCAAGCGAGCGCCATCTAGATGCTGCCTCGGCTGCAGCCATAAAGCATGCATGAAATTTCACAGGATTAAGATACTGTTTATACTGCCAGTCAACACTCAAATCTTGTCCATCAACGGTCACATCAAGGAGCCACCTCCTCCCAAACCTCTCGATGTCTTCCTTCTTCGTCCCACTATAGATCCTCAATCGAGAGTGGATGCCCGGAGTGGAAAGCATAATATCGCGCCAGTGTCGGCAGACAAGCATCAAATTCGTTTGAGAGTGCGGATCGTCTTGGACCGTGAACAGAAAGATCTCGGAGAATATTTCTACAGGGACAAGGTGTGATCTGTGACAGGACGACCGATAGATTTTGTGACAGGGCTGCTTGTGGAAGTGAGAGGGTGCCCTGTCGATTCCAGACTGATGGAAAGCAGCCGAATCGGTGTCAGATTCCATGGGGAATGATGGATATGGTCTGGGTAGGTTTCCGTGATTTACTGGGTATCAATTCGAGCGCACTGGGAGATGGCAGGGATCAGAGAATGCTAATCCACTCGCCGCGCGGAAAGCGTGTGGCGCGGCTGGAGCACAGCCTTTACAGGCCGGGCTCCCCGTAAGTGCAGACTGGACGGGACAAACCACCTGCTCCCTCGAGAAGTATTGATGAGGCGAATCAGATCTCATGCTCCCTTGGCCCGATCCGCGTGCCCTTGTTCGCGAAACGGGCACAGGTCGATCTATACTGGTATGGAACCGTGGGGCTCCACCAGTCGAAATGGATTCACGATCGATCGGATTAGGTAGGGACGAATCAGTGGTTCACGCATCCCCTGTACGAACGAAATAACGACTTCGTCCTATATATGTATGACTCAAACGCCGAGAAGCCTAGTAGTCGAAATAGCTACAATCTATACACCGACTATTCAATATATATGTATCCGGTCCAAAGGGACCTCTTTGTGCCCAGTCGTTTCAGTGATTTTACACCATAGAAAATTTGGACAACAGTCAGGTCACTCGTCCTCTTTTCTGAGTGCTCCCCAACAGGGCTGGTGTTAATTGAAGAGGTTCCAATTGACCCAGAAGTCATGGCTGCCATTGAGGGGCTGGTCTATTCCGTACGCGAGTAGAGTACCGCGCGGGCGTGAAGGTGCAATAAGCGAGAGATTCTAATTAATGTAAAGAGAGACGTACGAGGGTAAGCGTGCGAGCGCCCAGAGGGCTTCGAGGATGCGGAGCTTGAGCTATTTGTCGATTGCGCAAGGCCCATGTACTCCACACTGAAAAGCAATGCCCATATGATCCAGTAGCAAGTGTATAGATTTGGTGATGAGACGGCGTATCGCTCCCCCACCCGTCTCTTCTACGTCCAGCGATGGGACTCCACGGAGGCCGGCGGTGACTGCGATATCTCGACGTTCGCCACAGCTGAGGACGAAGGGGGGTGCATCACGACCTCTCTCGCGGAACGACGGTGGGCCGCAGTGCAAAGTGTTGTCTACAGCGAACGATACTGACGACTTCTATTATGCACCAGGTGGTAAAAGAGTATATACGCGGAGCCTGTGCTGAGATTCGAGAGGACGGTGAGACGAGTCCGCGAGCAGATTCTTTTGGAGGGACGAACATGGAGTTGTGGGCGAGAGGAATGACAGTCATGGGGGTCGTGAACAGGGTATTGCAGTGGGTGCAAGAGACAGAGTGCTGACACCGCGGTACGAAAGACCGAGGACACTACGTTGCGAATGCTCGTCGAAGCGGGCGTGCGGTCTTGCAGAGCGGTAGCGGACGCAGAGCAGATGATAGCAGCTGGCCTCGAGCTGTGAGCAAAATTATCAATGATCAGCACGCCGCCCGTCGGACAGTAAGTTGCTCGCCAGTTCTCATGGCTTCGGTCCCACCGCCGCTTGATCGGCCCCGTGACGAGATGAATGCCATCATGCGGTGGGGCGTCTTATCCGCTCTTTGGGAGCGAGTTGACAAGTGAGTTGCGTTCGTCGGGCAAGATGAGATGGAGGTCAAGAGCGATGCCTCAGGCCGAGCGTGATTGTACTAACAAACCAGCGCTCCTAATTCAATGTGGCATTATTTGGAGTCGGGATGGGCGAATAACTCATGGGCGAGAACAACGGATGAGCTAACTACAACCCTCGAAGATTGGCCAACAACACATCGATCCCGACCTTCAGCTTGACCGATCTCGTCGCTCCATTGTACATGGTGTTAGACTAGCGCAGCGAGTGAGCGGGCGAAAGAACCGTGAGATGTATACATAACTAGCATACCTAGCGCAGCGAGTGAGCGGGCGAAAGAACCGTGAGGATCTTTCGCCCCTCCGCTCGTTGCGCTTATATACATGATCGAAACAATAAGCTGGCCAAACGGCCTACAGATAAGAGCAGTCACCACAGAAGACGTATGAACAATAAGACAAACCCAATCGGGAAATAGTGGCACAGAGATTGTGGCCGTGTGGCTTGGGTGTGTAGGCCACAAACGAGAAGTGTGGCGGGACAAAGGTGAGGCTGGAGTGGGGCTGGTCTGAGGCTGGAGCTAGGGCGATTCCGAGGCTGGACCGATACATCATAGCCATTCAACACATGGTGGTCAAAGCGGTTTCAATTCATGTATCGAGGCAACTAAGACATGTTTGACTGGTATTTTAAAGAGTTTGCCTCCTTCCACTTTCACGTATCCTTCGTCGCTAGATTGAGTCCGAGAAATGAGAACTGGAGGCAGTGTGGACCATCGAGCACCTGGACAAATGACCGGTTTCAACAGGAACTAATTTTATAATGAGGCACCCAGGAACGGCGCACACAGTATTCTTCATAAATCACGCCGCGTCTTCGCAAGTGGTTCAGCGGGCGGTTTTCACAGGCCTGAGAACAAGTTCAACACGTTGAACGTGAACATTGGTTGAAAAGATTCCCTTGACGACGCGATTTCAAACTCCACAGACCAAACAAAGTTTCTTCACCCAGCGCGAGTTCATGTTCATCCTTGACAATGATGTCTACCTTCGTTACAATTCTTTCAAGAACTCGGACGACCTGAAGAAGTAGATTGAAAATTTGAATCCCAGTCGTTTCGAAATTGGAGCAGTGTACAATGCAAGGGCTAGTGCTCAGTTGCTGTTAGGATCGCATCAACCAGAGCCGATCGCCTCTCGGCACCAAGTCATCTCTGCTCGAGAACACCGACAACCCTTCACACAATCTGCCCCACTTAGGCACTCGATTGCCTGACCTACCCGATCTGCTTATCGACCCGAATGCCACATGACGTCGTATCAACCCGTGCCGACTCGAACACTTCGCAACCACTCGGCAATCTAGCTACCCACACGGAGCCCGATCTCATTCAGGCTAATCGGATAGAGTTCGGAGGTTACTGGAATTATCACATGTAGTCTTTTTGCTTCTGTTTGCTTCTTTCATTTTAGTTAGTTCCGCTTTACTCCCCACATTTCCATATACATGCCTCATTTCCCCACCGCCCCGCGTCCTCTTCAATTCTCCTCATGGTCATTGCTCCGCAATGCACCTGCCTCTTCTTCCTGTACTTTCCGATCTGTTTCGTTCTCTTGTGGGCTCTGTACTTCGATAGCTCCTTGTTCATCCGACAGGTTTCATGGCTTCGTATTTAAGACCCCTGTATACGTCCTAGAAACCTTAGTCAGATTATCGAATCGGACTCACCATTTCCTCGCTTTACCTCTCCGTCGCGACGCAAGTCCTCTATTCCTTTTCAGTATCCCTCTAGGCCCTAGCGGTCCTGAAAGCAATACTCTCAGGGACACCTCTAGCCCCGTTCACCCGTCCTAACAGTATAATCTGACTACAAACCGCTAAGTCTAGACGTTACTGCAGTCGACTTTCACTCCCCACATTTGCATGAGAAGGACTTATCACACTAGGAGTTCCACCAGAACCCTCGCCAGTAACCCCTCCTCTCAGCAAATCGATCATCTACCCGTACCTTCACTCTCCACCATGAGTCACTCCCCTCCAGACCTCCCACCGCATCAAGAAGAAGTAAACCCACCTCGACACGATGCAGTTGATCAATTAATCGAATTGCTGACTGACCGGCTTCTTGCCCGGGCTCCTCAGGCTCCGGTTCAGGCTCCCGAACCACCCGGCGCCCAACCGCGCGCAAGAGTCAAGACTCGCAACCCCGAACCATACGACGGCTCGGACCCGGAAAAGCTTCGCGCATTCATCTCACAGTGTCGACTAGCCTTTCGTAGCCGCCCCAACGACTTCGCCAATGATCAGATCAAAATCACCTACGCCGTTTCTTGGCTCAAGGGTACTGCTCTTAGATGGTATGAACCGACTCTCGACCTTCCGGATGACGATCTACCCGATTACGCCACCCATTGGCCAGCATTCGTAGAAGCCCTCAAGGCAACGTTCGGGGAACCAGATCCAGCATCCGCAGCTACTACAAAACTCGATAATCTAACTATGAAGGATCATCACCATATTGGGCGCTACAATGTCGACTTCAACGAGTACGCGGCGAAATCTGGGTACAACGACCACGCGCTGTATACGCGCTATTACAAGGGCCTCCCTACGCGTCTCAAAGACAACCTCGCTCTCAGTACCAAGCCCACTACTCTCGCAGGTCTGCGACATCGGGCCCAGGTTTTAGACTTACGCCATTGGGAACGACAAGATGAAGATCGCCCTAAGGGAGTCACTACTAAGTCCACTTCTTCCGCTTCGTCCTCTTCATACTCATCGAAGAGCCCTTCCTCCTCGTCCAAGACGTATTCCAAGCCCAAGACATCCACCCCAGTCGCCAGCTCCTCCAAAGCGAAGAAGCCTGACCTTTCGGACGTCTTAGGACCCGATGGACGACTTTTGCCTGAGGAGAAGGAACGTAGGAAGAAGAACAACCTCTGTCTCATCTGCGCCTCAAAAGATCACTTTTCCGACAAGTGCCCGTCTCGCAAAACCCCTGCAAAGGCGCGTGCCGCCGACTTAGAGCCCCTAGTCGAAGACGACGAGCAGGATTTCCCTTCCTCCTCTGAAGATGAGTCTTCAGAGCTCCCAAACTGAGAGCTTCGTCCGCTGACGCGCCGGACCCTCCAAGCGCGTCCTCCTCTAGCGTTTCGGCCACGCTCGAGCGGGTATACCTCAACGCCGCAACGCCTCATTCGAATTCAGCCTTAATTATCGATCTCCATACAGAAAACTCAAAACCCATACGCACTCTCATCGATTCCGGCTCTTCTCACTGTTTCATCGACTCCCGATTCGCCATCTCAAATAATTTCAAGCTTGAAAATCTCGATACTCTGCTCCGTCTATCTCTTTTCGATGGCTCTATTTCCTCTCATGGACTCGTAGTCCAATATACCACTCTCCTCGTCCGCCTGCCCTGCGGGGCACAGCACTCCGTCCGCTTCCTCCTGACCACGTTGGACCGCTCTGCCTCAGCCGTGCTGGGTTACTCCTGGTTATTCCGACATAATCCGTCGATTGACTGGTCAACCAAGAAGATTACAATCCGCACCGCTGACGCGAGTAGCCCGCCCGCCGATGCCTCGCCATCGACACTTCCACGCGCGATCTCCGAGCTGGAACCTCCATCTCTGACTCCAGCTACAGCAGGTTCTCCTCCCGCCTCGCTGACTCCCAAACCGACCCTGTCTGCCGAGCTACGTGCTGCCGCGGCACGGATTCCGGTATCTTTCATTCGAGCGGCTGCGCTCGCTTTCCTCAATCGCCTCCCGAGTTCTCACCCACAGTCAGTAGTCTTATCAGGTATCATCGAACCCGAATCTTGCGTCGCTCGCGCCGTCGTCCCCACTCCCAGCTCTCCCCATGTGGACGACGAACTTGCGACCGAGTTCACCGGACTTCGTCCTCAAGTACCGATCGATTATCACGATTACCTCGACGTATTCAGCAAACGGAAAGGCACTACACTACCGCCTCGCCGGTCCCACGATCACCATATCAACCTTGAGGACAACGCTTCACCTCCTTTCGGTCCGATATACTCCCTCTCGGAGGTCGAACAGCTGGCCTTACGCGAGTTCTTGGACGAGAATCTCAAGAACCAGTTCATTCGACCCTCCCAGTCTTCCGCCGGCGCGCCCGTTCTATTCATCAAGAAGAAGGACGGCTCACTTAGGCTCGCAGTGGATTACCGTGGCCTTAACAAGATTACGAAGAAGGATAGGTACCCTCTCCCGCTTATCCCCGATCTCCTAGACCGCCTTCGTTCAGCCCGCGTATTCACCAAACTAGACCTTCGCGGCGCGTACAACCTCGTGCGAATAGCCGATGGAGACGAATGGAAGACTGCTTTCCGTACACGTTACGGGTCATATGAGTTTCAAGTCATGCACTACGGCCTTACGAACGCCCCGGCCTCCTTTCAGCGTTTCATGAACGACGTCTTCAAGGACCTGCTGGACGTGTGCGTAGTCGTCTACTTAGACGACATCCTTATTTACTCAGATAACCCTGACGAGCACCTCCCCCATGTCCGCGAGGTTCTCCGACGCCTTCGCGCCCATAACCTCTACGCCAAGATCGAGAAATGCGCCTTCGGCGTCGACACGACCGACTTCCTTGGATTCGTCGTTGGCCCAGAAGGCCTTCGTATGGACGATTCGAAGATTCAGGTCATCCGCGACTGGCCAACCCCTCGCAAGGTCAAGGACGTTCAGTCGTTCTTAGGCTTCGCCAACTTTTACCGCCGATTCATCTTCTCCTACTCCGATATCGTTATTCCTCTTACTCGTCTCACTCGTAAGGACGCCCGATGGGTATGGTCCCCGCTCTGCGAAGATGCATTCCAGCTCCTCAAAGTCGCTTTCACCTCGGCTCCCATCCTCCACCACTTCGATCCATCGCTACCACCTGTCGTCGAAACGGATGCGTCTGATTATGCCATCGCCGGCATCTTCTCGGTACGTACGGACGACGGCGAGATCCACCCCGTAGCTTTTTACAGTCGTACATTATCTGGAGCCGAACTCAATTATGATACGCATGACAAGGAGCTGTTAGCCGTCTTCGAGGCCTTCAAAACGTGGCGACACTACCTCGAATCGCCGCATCACACTATCGACGTTGTTACAGATCACAAAAACTTGGAGTACTTCTCGACGACCAAGGTTCTTACGAGGCGTCAAGCCCGGTGGTCTGAGTACCTCTCCGCCTTTAATATGGTAATCCGCTTTAGGCCCGGAAAGCTCGGGGAAAAACCCGACTCCCTTACTCGCCGTACGGACCTCTACCTTAAAAAGGGGGATAGGGACTTCACGCTAGCGAATCCGCAGAATTTGCGCCCCATTTTCACGCATGAACAGCTCGCCATTTCGCTACGCGCCACTCGATTGCGCCCGATCGCGTCCGACGCAGCGGCTCTCGTCGATGCCTCCATCCCCATACTCGATATCTCGACCCTCGTTGAAGATATCAAGGCCGGATACGCCGCCGATCCCCTTGCCAGTAGGGAAGTCGACCTCTGCCTCAAGGACACGCCCTCCCCGCGATACTCCTTATCTCCTTCAGGTCTTCTCCTCCTAGACCGCCGCGTGTACGTCCCGGACTACCGCCCCGAGCAAGGTAACGTTCGCACTCGTGTCCTCCAGCAAAAGCACGACCACCCCACGGCCGGACACTTCGGCTATAACAAGACCTTGGAGCTCTTACGACGCGATTATGTGTGGCCCAGCATACGATCCGACTGCAAGAAGTTCGTCGAGCAGTGCGTCTTATGCGCCCGCAACAAGCCCTCTCGCCATCGGCCCTACGGCCTTCTACAACCCCTGCCGATCCCGGAGAGACCTTGGCATTCTATTAGTATGGACTTTATCGAACAACTCCCTCCTTCCAACGGCTTTACCGCGATCCTGGTCATCATTGACAGGCTCTCGAAGGAAAGTGTTTTCATTCCTACCGTCGATACAGCTACTGCTATCGATGTAGCAGATGCCTTCGTCACACACGTATTCTCCAAACACGGCATTCCCTTACACGTTTCTTCCGACCGCGGATCCGAATTTACTTCTCATTTCTTTCGCTCACTCGGTTCCCTCCTTCGAATGCGACTCCATTTCACCTCAGGTCACCACCCGGCAGCTAACGGTCAAGTGGAACGAATCAACAGCACCCTAGAACAGTACCTACGGATCTACTGCAACTACGAGCAAGACAACTGGTCGAAACTTCTACCCTTGGCTGAGTTCGCCTACAACAACGCGCCTCACGCTTCCACGGGAGTTTCTCCGTTCTTCGCTACCCGCGGTTACGATCCACTGATCGCTGTGTACCCAGACGCAGAGGTTACCGATCTTCGAGCCCGGCACTTTGCTATCAACTTCGACGAAGTACACAAGTTCCTACGCGATCGTATGCAAGACGCTCAAGATACTATGACGCGCTACGCCAACCAAGATCGCCTAGAACCTCCACCGTTCCGCGTAGGAGACCGCGCGTATGTTCGCACTGATCACATTCGGACCAACAGGACCGCGAGAAAGCTAGCTGAACGAAAGATCGGCCCCTTCCCTATCGTCTCTCAGCCCTCCGCCATGTCCTTCACGCTTCGCCTCCCCGGCACGATCCGAATCCATCCCGTGTTCCACGTCTCACAGCTCGAACCCGAACACCCGAACACCTTTACCGATCGCGAACAACCGCCTCCTCCTCCGCTCATCGTCGACGGGCAGCCCGAGTACCTCATCGAACGCCTCATAGATTCGAAGTACAATCGTACCCGACGCAGGTGTCAGCTCTCTTACCACGTCAAGTGGGTCGGATACCCCATCTCCAACGCTCCGTCGGACTGGATACTTGCCGACGCTTTCGACGATGCCGCTGGGAAACTCCTCACCGAGGCTTATCACTCGCAATTTCCACTCAAGCCCGGTCCGGAGAAATTAGCTGTAGATTTCGAGCGGAGACAATTATGAGCACATTATGAGATTACGAGCTAGGTCCCCCATTTCCAAAGTTCTCCTCCTCGACTACCTCGTCCCCATCTCGATTCAGGTGTCGCACTACGGGTCGCCTATCCGTCAAGAACGCACCCCATTGCGGCCTAATGTCGCGCCTTATTTCTATCTCCGCCACTCTGCTCTCCCTCGCCATGCTCTGGTCGAGATGTTCGTACGCCGTCAATCCGACTGGGCTCATAGTCACGTAAGGGTACGGACATCCTTCAAGTCCACACCACATCGTCTCCTGCCCCTGCCTGCTCCGTTCCATCACGAACTCGACCCTATTCCGCGACCAGAAGCGCACCAAGTTTATGGCCCAATGCATAAAATGATTTCGGTACCAGAATGCTCCGAAGACCCTACCCGTGTACGACCCACCCCAGAAGACCCCCGCAGCTTGGTTGAGTACTGCCAATCTTCCGTCACCCAGAAATCCAAAGACCTCCCGATCGTCGTAACACCCACCACCGCTGCCGTGAAGCCAGATGCCCGCGTATTCACGCGCCCCCAGCCATATCGCCGTTGGCATTAGGCTCTGAGGTAACGACGAATCTCCTGGAAAGCTTATCCTCGTATTCCCCGGTCCACGCTCCTGGTGCTCCCACATCCATCGCCGCGCAATATTTTCAGCACACCGAACCGCCGAACGTAGGTTCCTCTCGGTGTTCAGCGGCGGAGCTCCCGCCTTTTCCAGCATCCAGACCACGCGTCCGAAGGAGATAATAGTGACGAGTCGGGGGATCTCCGCATGGTGCCTAGAGTTACGTCACAATTGGTTCCAAACGTTTCCAGAAGAACACTCACAACCGTATGCTAGTCCAGAGCATGGGCCCTATTAGATCGAACAGTGGTTCCGGCCCCATGCGAAAGCATGACGAAATTTCGATCATCGTCAAAACGCTTCCGAGCTTGAATCTTTCTACCTCCTCTTCGCGCAGTTGTCGGGCTACTTCAGCAGCGGGAGTGTTGTCTTCAGGAGCCATCATGTCATCGATATCGACGTCATATTCGTAGTGTTCGGAGCCGTTGGACGACATTGTTGGTTTAACGTTCACCTCAGCCCTTCGCTTTTTATGCACTCAAGTTCCGCTCGTGATTCTCTCTCTCGAGGGCTCGCTTGCAGTTGGGGGACACTGTTAGGATCGCATCAACCAGAGCCGATCGCCTCTCGGCGCCAAGTCATCTCCGCTCGAGAACACCGACAACCCTTCACACGATCCGCCCCACTTAGGCACTCGATTGCCCGACCTACCCGATCCGCTTATCGACCCGAACGCCACATGACGTCGTATCAACCCGTGCCGACTCGAACACTTCGCAACCACTCGGCAATCTAGCTACCCACACGGAGCCCGATCTCATTCAGGCTAATCGGATAGAGTTCGGAGGTTACTGGAATTATCACATGTAGTCTTTTTGCTTCTGTTTGCTTCTTTCATTTTAGTTAGTTCCGCTTTACTCCCCACATTTCCATATACATGCCTCATTTCCCCACCGCCCCGCGTCCTCTTCAATTCTCCTCATGGTCATTGCTCCGCAATGCACCTGCCTCTTCTTCCTGTACTTTCCGATCTGTTTCGTTCTCTTGTGGGCTCTGTACTTCGATAGCTCCTTGTTCATCCGACAGGTTTCATGGCTTCGTATTTAAGACCCCTGTATACATCCTAGAAACCTTAGTCAGATCATCGAATCGGACTCACCTTTTCCTTGCTTTATCTCTCCGTCACGACGCAAGTCCTCTATTCCTTTTCAGTATCCCTCTAGGCCCTAGCGGTCCTGAAAGCAATACTCTCAGGGACACCTCTAGCCCCGTTCACCCGTCCTAACAGTTGCGAAACCAACCGTCCTTCTTGACGACCTCGCCATAGCCAAAAGATAAGAAGAGCCTTCCGCCTGGTCACCTACAACCCCTCAAACGTGAACTCGTCTTTGATATTGACATGACGGACGTACGAAATAACGACTCCGTCCCACGAATGGCTCAATCGCTGAGAGGCGTAGTAGTCAAAGTAGCTACAATCCATACATTGACTATTCAAGATCTATTTCTGGCTGTCCAGTCCAAAGGAGCCTCTTTGCGTCCGGTCGTTCTAGAGGAATTACACCATAGAAAATCCTGGACAACAGTAAGGTCAGTCGTCCTCTTTCCTGAATGCTCCCCAACAGGGCTTGTATAAAGAGAAGAGGTTCTAATTGACCAAGAGGTCATGGCTGTCATTAGGGGGCTGGGCTATCCCGTACGTGAGTGGAGTATCGCGCGGGTGTGCAGGTGCAGTAAGCGAGGGATCCTAAGTAATGTAAAGAGACACGTACGAGGGTAAGCGTGCGAGCGCCCAGAGGTTTCGAGGATGCATTGCTTGAGCTATTTGTCGATTGCTCGAGGTCCAGGTACTCTACACTACAAAATAGTACTGGTATGACCCGTTAGCAAGCGTGCTGGGTGCGTGATGAGACGGTGCATCGCTCCCTCGCCGTCTCTTCCGCTCCAGTGGTATCACCCCGGTGGGACTCCACGGAGGTCGGCGGTGACCACGATGATATCCCGACGTTCACCACAGCTGAGTACGAATGGGGTGTATCGCGATCTCTCTCGCAGAACGACGACCGTTGCAGTGTAGGGTGTTGTCTACAACGAACGACACTGACGACCTCTTTTATGCACCAGGTGGCAAAGGAGTATACACGCGGAGCCCGTGCTGAGATTCGAGAGGACAGTGAGACGAGTCCGAGAGCAGGTGCTTTCGACGCTCGAGAGACGAATATGGAGTTATGGGTGAGAGGAATAACAACCGCGGGGTTGTGAACAGGGTATTGCAGTGAGTGCAAGAGACAGGGTGCTGATCGCGCGGTACGAAAGACAGAGGACACGACGTTGTGAATGCTCATCAAAGCCGGCGGTCGATCTTGCAGAGTGGTAACGAATGCGAAGCAGATGATAGCTGCCGTCCTCGAGCTATGAGCAAAATTATCAATGATCAGCACGCCGCCCCTCAGATAGTAAGCCTCGCGTTATTGCTCACCATTGGAGGCACAGTTCACGGCGTCCGACCCCCCCGCCCTTTGAAAAGGTCCGTGACGAGATGGATACCATCGTGCGGTGGATTTGGTCTTTTTATCGTCTTATCCGCACTTGTTGATGTACTGACGTGACAGCCAGTCGCCGCACTTGTACGCGCATTCATCTTGCAAAGGCGTTCTACGCGTGTTTACTGCAGAATATAGGAGCGAGTCAACAGGTAAGTCGCGTTCGTCGGGCGAGATGGATGTCAAGAGCAGTTAATTGAGCCTGGGCCTTGCCACCCAAGCCCTTGAGAAACTTAATAGCCGTGACTGTACCAACAAACTACATTATTGGACAGCCCTGTCGGAGGTAAGGGTTGGCCGGGACTCACGCGCGAAAACAACAGAAGAATAAACTCTAAACTTCGAAGAGTGCACCTCGGGCACTCTAATCCGGGGCCTTTCAGGCCCCAATCTGCCTAGTAGATTTACCCCCCTGAAGGGGTCCGCCGTCAGCAGTCAGCAGTCAGCAGTCAACATTGATGCTGACGGCCGTCTTCATCTCGCCACCCTCATGGCCCCTTATGAGCAGGCTCTTCGGGCCGCGATAATTTTTGTATACATTATAGGATAGCATGAATAAAAAATATATAACTCATTGTATAAATTACATCGTCTAGATAATCTAGGAAAAAAACGTAAGTTGCAGAAGCTGACGGCGCGTCAGCATCGTCATGACACGCCGTCAACTCGAAAGAGGGCCGTCATGACGGGCCGTCGACTCGAAGGAGGGTCGTCATGACGAGCCGTCGACTTGAAGGAGGGCGGTCAATCTGAAGGGGGGCCGTCACGACATGCCGTCAGCTTGAAGGAGGGCCGTCATGACGGACGATCCACTCGAGTCAAGATGCAGCGTCAGCTCGAAGGGAGGGCGTCACGACGGGCCGTCCGCTCGAGTCAAGACGTGGCGTCAGCTTGAATCGAGGGCGTCACGACGGGCCGTCAGCTTGGGAAGGTCCGTCAGCTAGAAGGAAGGCGTCATGACGGGCCGTCAGCTAGAAGGGGAGCCGTCCTGACGGGCCGTCTGGTTGGGACGCGGCGTCAGCTTGAAGAGAAGGCGTCATGACACTGCGTCAGCTTGAAGTGAGCGTCATGACGGACCGTCAGCTAGAAGGGAGGTTGTCATGACGGGCCGTCAGCTTGAAGAGAGCGTCATGACGAGGCGTCGGCTTGAAGGGAGGCTGTCACGACGACGCACAGCGGAGTTCCAAACAACAGGGGCCCCGATACGGCCCGTACAAAATATAAAATACCTGATCGTAGTCTAGTTGTGTATTTATCTGTGATTTAATCATTTTATTCGAAATTTCTTTGGAATTTATCTGGAATTTTTTGGGAATTTTTTGGAATTTTTTTGGGCGCACGCGGCGGCCTAGAACGGGTGATTTCGTGAAAGATATTTACATAATTCCACTATTTACATCAAGACTAATCACCGGAGAGGTATATAGATTTATTCCTAATTTACCTGAATATATCTACTGCGCGTGCGCGCGCGTTCCCTGCAGCCCCGACGATCCTCTACGGGCCGCCGAAAGGGCCGTAAAAAATGAGAGAAACATTTGTATGCTCTAAGACGGCACGCTCGATGACCGCTGGAGGCGGGGGACCCGACGACCTATGCAGGCCCATACGGTACGCGTCGGGCCGATAGGGTAGGACGGCCGCCACGCGGCCGCCCGATAGGATAGGCTAGGACGGTCGGCACGCGGCCGCCCGATAGGGCAGGCCAGGGCGGTTGGCACGCGTTCGCCCGATAGGGTAGGCCGGGGTGGTTGACACGCGTCGGGCCGATAGAGTGGGCCAGGGGCGGTGGGGCGCCAGGGGTGGTTGGTACGCGTGGGGCCGATAGGGTAGGCCGGGGTGGGACCCGGCCAACCAACTCTCACTCTCACTCTTCCTCCTCTCCTCTCGCTCGCTCTCTCTCTCTAGAGAGAGAGAGAGAGAGAGAGAGAGAGAGAGAGAGAGAGAGCCTGGTATACGCATTTTTTTTTTCGCACTCCACACCCCAGCGTGAGCAGCAAAACGACGAAGTTTCAGGGGGGGTTGCGTTTTTCTCGAATTCCACATACGAAATCATTGTATATGTAGCTAGTATGAGTATAATATAGTATCTATTAGTGTACAGTCGCTTCCAGAGTGAGAACGAGCAGAACGAGCATGAAACTGAGCCGATAGGGGCAGCGCGAATTGGTGAACATGGCGTCAGCATAATCGCATACAGTACTCGTATAGATGGCTTAGAGATATAATACGCGCATAGCGAAGGCCCTGTCGCTCGGAACGGACGAAATCATGCGAACGAACGAGCCCATAGGGGAGCGCGAATGTGCGGTCGTGGGATCATCATAATCGCATATAGCACTCACATACGTGAACTCGAGATATAATTCATGTATTTTATCCCATATCGGAGACCCTATCAAAATCGTCAAATCGCACGGACGAATTGGCAAACGTTCGGTCACCTCTCACGGTTTTTCATCACATATAACACTCATATAAACGATTTGAAGATATAATCCATGCAGTTTATTATGCAGAGAAGCCCCTATCGAAATGGACCGAATCGTACGAACGAATTGGCAATCGTTGGGTCAGCTCTCATAGCTTATCATTGCATATAGCACTCATAGAAACGAGTTGGAGATATAATCCATGAATTTTATCATACAGCGAAGCCCCTATCAAAATGGACAAAATCGTACAATCAGCGAGTCCGCGTGCAGAGACAGAATTCAGAGACATAGGAGATGCGGCTCTGTAATTTAGGCGAATTCACCTTTTTTTGTCAAGTTTGAGGCATCCACTCGTATGCACTAATAAATTGGAACTAAATTCTATTTTACTC
>Ga0307515_10003933_pt1 | contig 31022 bp, 26 predicted proteins | sample 17_EM_MG_FD_194513 | JGI IMG/M metagenome (GOLD analysis project Ga0307515, IMG submission 194513) | Populus trichocarpa ectomycorrhiza microbial communities from riparian zone in the Pacific Northwest, United States - 17_EM | ecosystem: Host-associated > Plants > Roots > Unclassified | place...
GACAGACCCTTCTGGAATTGCACCCGATTGATCGACATGACCCATCTCCTTTGCCGTTGATGCGTCCATCTTCTCAGGCCGGTAGCTCACCACGTGAGCCCGCTGAGCTTGGGGGCTAATCAAGAAATAGTTTGAACCGTCTCGCCATCGCTCACGACACAGAGACAAGAAGGCCCACCGTGGCCGCCCGACACCGTCTCTCGTCAAGGAGCTGCAATGACCCTGCCGATCCACACCAAAACGCTGCGTCCGACTGCACTGGCTGTGCTGCTGATCGCCAGCCAGGTGCTCGTGGCCCATGCGTCCGCCGTGCGTTACTACGACGCGCAGCACGTGCCGAGCCCGCAGGCCGTGGCAGCCATCCTCAGCCAGCCCACGGTGGGCAAGAAGATGAAGATGCGCGGCGGCCGGCCGCTCGATGAACCGGCGGCGCAAGTGCCCATGGATGGCGGGCGTGACCTGAACCCCGATGCCGCCGCCGGCGAGCAGGCGCTCAGCGCCTCGGCCCAAGCGGCCGTGCAGCAGTGGAACCAGCGCTTCGCTCCGGCCAGCGTGCCGACCCCGCAGGCCGCGCGGGCCGAGCCGCCCACGTCGCTCGCGGTGGCCGTGACCTTCGCCAACGACTCCGCCGCGCTGATGCCCGAGGCCGCGGCCAGCCTCGACGCCGTCGCCGACGGCATGCGCCTGGCGGGCTATGACCGCGTCTACGTGATCGAAGGCCACACCAGCCGGCCCGGCTCGTGGGCGCACAACATGAAGCTCTCTGCCGAACGTGCGCAGAGCGTCAAGCGCTACCTCGTGCAGCGGCGCGGCATTCCGGCCGCTGCGCTGCGCACCGTGGGCCTCGGCCCGCGGGCCCTGCTCAACCCACGCGACCCGGCTGCGGCCGAGAACCGGCGCGTGCAGTTTCGCGCCGCGTGAGCGGTGTTTTCCCTGCGGCGTCGCCGCGTCTCTTCAACTTGAACTTCAAAGGACTCAGCATGAACAAGCTCCACGCATTCGCATTCGGCACCATCGCTGCACTGGCCAGCTTCAGCACGATGGCCGCGCCCGGCATCGGCGGCGACGCCACCGTCAAGGGCAACAAGGCCGGCACGGTGGTGGTCACCGGCGGCAAGGGCAGCGTCGGCCTCGGCCCGATCAAGGGCGGCAGCGTCGACATGACCTCGGGCGTCAACGTCAACTCCATCGTCGTCAAGGGCGCCAAGATCGGCGGCTCGGCCACCGTGGTGGACAACAAGGCCGACACCATCGTCTCCACCGGCGGCCAGGCCAACGTCAACTCGATCGTCGTGTCGAAGTAAGTCGGCATGGACCGGCTCGCACGAGGCGGCCTGCCGCTTCGTGCCGGCCCGGTGACGCCTTGACGCTCCCATCGTTTGGAGGAATCTGATGAACACCACCCGACAGTTCGCTACTGCCGCTGCCCTGTGCTGCAGCGCTGTCTGCCAGGCCGCCGGCAGCGACTACGGCAGCGCCTCGGCGGGCTACCAGGCCGAGATGAAGCGCGAAGACCCGCAGCTGCTGAACAGCGACTACATCGGCGACCGCGCGTCCAGCCAGGCCAAACGCGTCATCGGCCGGGCCACCGAGCAGGCCGACAGCGCCGCCGCGCAGGCAGCGGCCGAGGCCGCAGCGGCTGCCAACGCGGCTACCTCGCGCGGAGGCAGGGTCAGCAGCGTCAACATCGCGAGCCCGCAAATCTTCGGCACGGTGCGCGGCAACGTCTACGTGATCACGCAGCGCAGCCGGGGCCACGTGACCTCGGTCGAGCGATGAAACGCCTGCACGCGCTGGCCGGCCTGGCTGCAGCGGCAGTCGCGCTGCTGGGCGGCTGCGCCACCACCGAACAGACGCGTGCCGATGCGCACAAGCTGCTGCAGCAGCGCAGCGCGGCGATGAGCGAACCGCAGGCGCTGACCACCCGCTACACCAGCGCACTGGAGCAGTTCGGCCGCATGCTCGACGTCTATCACGCCAGCAACAAGACGCCGCTGTACGTGCAATCGCGTGCCATCGGCGACGCGACCGGCCTGTCGCACCCGATGGTGGGTGCCGAGCTGCCGGGCGACATCACCGAGATGGTCCGCAGTGCCGTCAACCGCATCGGCGACCGCGTGGTCTACGTGCCCTTCCAGCCCGACTACGTGATGGGCCATGTGCAGCAGGGCGCGCGCATGCAGCTCACGGTGCCCACCGTGCTCATCACCGGCGCCATCACCGAGTTCGACCGCGCACTCTCCTCGGCCGGGCGCGGCGTCGACCTGGGCCTGCTCTTCGGCAAGGGCAAGGGCGAGACCGACTCGTCGTTCTCGCGCCAGGCGGCCAGCACCATCTCGCGCCTGAGCCTCGACTTCAACCTCGTCGACTTCAGCACCCAGACCATGCTGCCGCGCATGCAGGCCACCAACAGCATGCGGGTGATGAACGACAGCGAACAGGACTCGCTCGACTTCGCCATCTACGGCAACGGCTTCGGCCTCAGCAGCAACACGCGCTACCTGCAGGGCCGGCACAACGCCATCCGCCTGCTGGTGGACATGAGCATGGTGCAGCTGCTCGGCCGCTACCTCAACCTGCCCTACTGGCGCTGCCTGCCCAACGGCGCGCCCGACCCGGTGGTGATGCAGCGCGTGGCCCGAAGCTACGAAGCGAATGACCCTGCCAAGCGTGTGCGATGGATGCAGGAGACGCTGCGAGACTACGGCTTCGCGCTGGAGGTGAACGGCCGCCTGGACGAGCGCACCAGCGCTGCGCTCGACAGCGTGATCGCGATGCTCAAGCTGCCGAAACCCAAGGACCCGAAAGATCGGCTCGACCCCGAGGTGTTCACCCGTGTCTATGTCAATGTTCCCGTTGAAACGCCTCGCCGCACGGCGGCGCTGTGAATTCGCTGGCCTGCTGCTCGTGCTGGCGGGTTGCAGCTCGGTGCAGCAGCCTGCGAACCTGCCGGCCTCGGTGCAGAGCGACGAGCAACTGCTGATCGTCGACTGCCTGATGCCCGGCCAGGTGCGCAAGCTCGGCGCCTTCGCCACCGGCGTGTCGCCGCGCCGGCCCGAGAAGGTGCCGGCCTATGAGTGCGAACAGGCCGGCGGCGAATACGCGCTGGCCAGCCGCGACCCCAAGCGCGCGCTCGCGATCTGGCTGCCGTTTGCGCAAGACGGCAACGCGCAGGCGCAGACGCAGGTGGGCGAGCTCTACGAGCGCGGCGTCGGCAGCGTGGCCGACTACGCGACCGCTGCTGCGTGGTACCAGAAGGCCGCCGACCAGGGCGACGCGCGTGCGCTCATCAACCTGGGCTCGCTCTATGAGCGTGGCCTCGGCGTGAAGCGCGACCCGCAGGCGGCGGCGCGTCTCTTCCGCCAGGCCAGCGGGCAGGCAACTGCGCCGGCACGCTTGGCGATCCACCTCGTCGAACCGGTGATCGTGCTGCCGACTGCTGCGGCCGACGGCACACCGCCGCCGGTGCGCCTGGCCGGCAGCGGAACGCAACGCCAGCTCACCGGCAAGGTGACGGCCGATGCCGGCGTGCGCCAGCTCACGCTGAACGACAAGCCGCTCGCGGTCGACGCGCAAGGCGTGTTCCGCACCACGCTTGACCTGTCGCAAGGGCCGATGGAGCTGCGCCTCACCGCCACCGACACGCAAGGCAACCAGACCTCGGTGAGCTTCAGTGCGGTCGCCGGCGCGGCCACGCCGGCACGCAACACGTCGCTGCTGCCAGACCACGGCGTGCAGAGCGGCCAGTACCGCGCGCTCGTCATCGCCAACCAGAACTACCAGCACTGGGAGCGGCTCGATACGCCGCTGCGTGACGCGCAAGACCTGAAGCAGCTGCTCGAGCGGCGTTATGGCTTCAAAGTCACGCTGCTGGCCGATGCCACGCGGCGCGAGATGTTCACCGCACTCAACACGCTGCGCTCACAGCTCGGCAGCAACGACAACCTGCTCGTGTTCTACGCCGGCCATGGCGACATCGACCCGGTCACGCAGCGCGGTTACTGGGTGCCCGTGGACGGTGAGCGCCGCAACCGCAGCAACTGGATGTCGGTGCTCGACGTGACCGACCAGCTCAATGCGCTGCCGGCGCGCCAGGTGCTGGTGGTGGCCGACTCGTGCTACTCCGGCACCATGGCCCGCACCGCGCTCGCCGCGTCAGACGCCGACCTGGCGCCCGGCCGCCGCTGGGACGCGCTGCGCGCGATAGGCCGGCTGCGCGCACGCGTGGCGCTCACCTCGGGCGGGCTCGAGCCGGTCGTCGATGGCGGAGCCGGCCAGAACTCGCTGTTCGCCAAGAGCTTGCTCGATGTGCTGAATGCCGTGAACGAGCCGATCGAAGCACGCCGCGTGCACGAAGAGCTGGCTGCGCGCTTCAGCCTGCGCGCCGCGCGCTTGCGCATCCAGCAGAAGCCGGAGTACGCGCCGATCCGCTTCGCCGGGCACGAGGCAGGCGACTTTCTGTTTGTGCCGCAGCGCTGACGACCAAGCGATTGAGTCAGCGGGCCTGTTGCCAGTAGGCCGCATCGCCGTAGGTCTGCTTCAGGAAGTCGATCCACAGCCGCACCCGCAATGCCAGGTGCTTGCGCTGCGCGAACACCGCGTAGATGCCGTTCGGCGGCGCTGCGAATTCGTTCAGCACGCTCACCAGCTGGCCGCTTTGGATCTGGCTTTCCACTTCCCAGGTCGAGCGCCAGGCCAAGCCCAGGCCGGCGAGACACCAGTCGTGCAGCACCTGGCCGTCGCTGCAATCGAGCTTGCCGTTCAGGCGCAGGTGGATCACCTCGCCATCGAGCTTGAAGGCCCAGCCTCGTGTCTGGCTCGCGTCGGAGCTGAGCGTGAGGCAGTCGTGGCGCGCCAGATCGTCGGGGTGCTTCGGTGTGCCGGCGCGTGCCAGGTACTGCGGTGTGGCCACGCACAGTCGGCGGTTGTCGGCCAGGCGCACGCTGACCAGGCTGCTGTCGGGCATGTCGCCCACGCGCACCGCGCAGTCGAAACTCTCGTTGACGATGTCGACCAGCCGGTCGGCCAGGTTAAGCGACACCTTCACGTCCGGGTGCATCGCCACGAAGCCCGGCACCAGCGGTGCCACGTGGCGCCGGCCGAAACCGGCCGGCGCGGTGATGCGCAGGTAGCCGCTGGCCTTCACGCCGCCGGCGCTGACGCTGGCTTCGGCGTTCGCCAGGTCGGCCAGCAAGCGCTGGCAGTCTTCGAGAAAGGCGCTGCCTTCGTGCGTCAGCGTGATGCGCCGGGTGGTGCGCAGCAGCAGCTTCACGCCCAGGTGTTCTTCCAGTGCATCGATGCGGCGGCCGATCACGGCCGGGGCGATGCCTTCCACCGCCGCGGCGGCCGTCAGGCTGCCCTTGGCGGCCACGGAAACAAAGGATTCGATCTGCTTGAGCTTGTCCATCTCGTTAGATTACCCCCAGAGAAGTCACGAATCTTCGGCTTCTCAGGCTCTTAATAAACTGCGAAAGATCGAATAGATTGCGGGGCTGACATCGGCGCGCGTTTTGCACGCGTGCGCCTGCAACCTTTTCTCATGACGCCACGAGGGATCCCATGACCGCACGCACCTCCATCCACAGCCTGCAAGTTGCCACCGAGCTGGCCCGTTTCGTTGAGGACCAGGTCCTGCCCGGCACCGGCATCGACGCCGCGCACTTCTGGAAAGGCTTCGATGAGATCGTGCGCGAGTTCGCGCCCAAGAACATCGCATTGCTGGCCGAGCGCGACCGCCTGCAGGCCGAAATGGACGCGTGGCACAAGGCGAACCCGGGCCCGATCAGCGACATGAAGGCCTACAAGGCCCACCTGGAAAAGATCGGCTACCTGGCTCCGCACCCGAAGAAGGGCAAGGCCACGACCAAGAACGTGGACGCCGAACTCGCGCTGCAGGCCGGGCCGCAACTGGTCGTGCCCATCCTCAACGCACGCTATGCGTTGAATGCGGCCAATGCACGCTGGGGCTCGCTGTACGACGCGTTGTACGGCACCGATGCGGTCTCCGAGGCCGGCGGTGCGGAGCGCGCCGGCGCCTACAACCCGGTGCGCGGCGCCAAGGTCATCGAATACGCACGCTATGTGCTGGACCGCACCGCGCCGCTTCAGCGCGGTTCGCACATCAACTCGGTGGGCTACCACGTCGACGGCGGCAAGCTCGTCGTCACGCTGAAAGACGGCAAGCAGACCGGCCTCGACGACACCGGCCAGTTCATCGGCTACCAGGGTGATGCAGCGTCACCGTCATCGGTGCTGATTCAACACAACGGCCTGCACATCGACATCCGCATCGACCGCGCCACGCCCATCGGCAAGACCGACCCGGCCGGCGTGAGCGACCTGGTGCTCGAAGCGGCGCTGTCGACCATCCTCGACCTGGAAGACTCGGTGGCCGTGGTCGATGCCGAAGACAAGGTGCTGGCCTACGGCAACTGGCTCGGCATCCTGAAGGGCACGTTGACCGAGCAGGTCAGCAAGGGCGGCAAGACCTTCACCCGCGGCCTCAACCCCGACCGCGTCTACACCAGCCCCAAGGGCAAGACGGTCACGCTGCACGGCCGCTCGCTGATGTTCGTGCGCAATGTCGGCCACCTGATGACCAACCCCGCCATCCTCTATGACGATGGGAAAGAGATTCCCGAAGGCATCATGGATGCCGTCATCACGACGACCATCGCACTGCACGACCTCGCGCGCACCCAGCAGCCCGGCATCAAGAACTCGCGCACCGGCTCGGTCTACATCGTCAAGCCCAAGATGCACGGCCCGGCCGAGGTGGCCTTCGCGTCCGACCTGTTCGCAAGCGTCGAGAAGCTGCTCGGTCTGCCCGACAGCACGGTGAAGCTCGGCATCATGGACGAAGAGCGCCGCACCAGCGTCAACCTCAAGGCCTGCATTGCCGCCGCGGCTTCGCGCGTGGCCTTCATCAACACCGGCTTCCTCGACCGCACCGGCGACGAGATGCACACCGCCATGTACGCCGGCCCGATGATGCGCAAGGGCGACATGAAGGCCACCGCCTGGATCCAGTCGTATGAGAAGAACAACGTGCTGGTCGGCTTGGGGCTGGGCCTGCGCGGCCGCGCGCAAATCGGCAAGGGCATGTGGGCCATGCCCGACCTGATGGCCGCCATGCTCGAGCAGAAGATCGCGCACCCCAAGGCCGGCGCCAACACCGCCTGGGTGCCGTCGCCCACCGCGGCCACGCTGCACGCACTGCACTACCACCAGGTCAAGGTGTCGAAGGTGCAGAAGGAGCTGGAGAAGACCGACGCCGACGACGCGCGCAACGAGCTGCTCAACGGCCTGTTGCAGATCCCGGTGGTGAAGGAAGCCACCTGGTCGGCCGCCGAGCGCCAGCAGGAACTCGACAACAACGTGCAGGGCATCCTCGGCTACGTGGTGCGCTGGATCGACCAGGGCGTGGGTTGCTCCAAGGTGCCCGACATCCACAACATCGGCCTGATGGAAGACCGTGCCACATTGCGCATCAGCAGCCAGCACATCGCCAACTGGCTGCAGCACGGCGTGGTGACCGACAAGCAGGTGAAGGAGACCTTCCAGCGCATGGCCGCGGTGGTCGACAAGCAGAACGCCGGCGACCCGCTCTACAAGAACATGGCCGGCAACTTCAAGACCTCGGCCGCCTACCAGGCCGCGCTCGACCTCGTGTTCAAGGGCAAGGAGCAGCCGAGCGGCTACACCGAGCCGCTGTTGCATGCGTGGCGGTTGAAGGTGAAGGCGACGGGCTGACCCGCCGCCTTTACCGCCGATGGCGCAGGCTCAGTGTGAACCTGCGGACCCCTGCGCCGAGGCGTTGACCCCGGCGTTCAATGACCGGGGCGAGGCCGAGGTGGTCGCAGCGGCATTGCCGTTGGCGCCGGCAGCGGCGTCCGCCGACACCTTGCGCGCCGCCGTGGTCGTTGCCGCCGCGCCCTGGGCCTGCTCTTGCACTCGGCCCGCGGTGTCGGCAGCCTGGTCGCGCGTGGCCTTGGCCGCGGCGCGGCCGGTGTCGACCGTGCCCGCCGCCTTGGCCTGGCCTTGCTGGGCGGCCTGCTTCGCACCGCCCTGTGTCTTGTCGATCAGGCTGCGGTCGACGTAGCCCGAGCCCTGGACATCGGCCCCCGCGGTGCCCGACAACGCGCCGTTCGTCGAGGCGCCCGCACGCGGCAGGCTGGTCATGGTCTGCCCGCTCAGGCCGCCGGCCACGTTGCCGTGGCCTGACGTCAACACGCCGGCGTTACCGCCGATCAAGCCTCCTGCCTGCGCGGTGGTCGACAAGGCGATGGCGCTGACGCCGGCTGCGAGGGCTGTGAAGAGAATGGTTTTCATGAGGGACTCCTGTTGAATGAGAGCCGCGGCCCTTCCGTGGCTTTCAACAGGTACAACGACCGGCACTTCGGTGTTCTTCCCTTCGGCTGAAAAAATCCTGATCAGTGACATACCTCGGCCATCCTCCGTTCGATCTGTCGAAGGCCAGCCCGAACGGCCTGTGACGCCGACCCGTCAAACCTCCAGCGGCAACCCCACATAGTTCTCCGCCAACGAAGTCGCCGCTGCGGCAGACCCAAGCAAATACCCAATCTCCGCTTCCTGAATCTTCTGCCCGAATGCCCCGCCATCCGGGAACTTGTGCATCAGCGACGTGAACCACCACGAGAATCGCACCGCGTTCCACACGCGCCGCAAGCAGCGATCCGAGTAGGCATCGATCCCGGCTGAACTCTTGTCGCGGTAGAACTCGATCAACCCGCTCGACAGATAACGCACGTCCGACGCAGCCAGGTTCAAGCCCTTCGCCCCCGTCGGCGGCACGATGTGCGCGGCATCGCCTGCCAGGAACAAGCGGCCGAAGCGCATCGGCTCGGCGACGAAGCTGCGCAGGGGCGCGATGCTCTTCTCGATCGACGGGCCGGTGACCATGCTCTCGGCTGCTTCCGGCGCCAGGCGCAGCCGCAGCTCGTCCCAGAACGCCTGGTCGGACCAGCGCTCCACCTTGTCGTCGAGCGAGCACTGGATGTAGTAGCGGCTGCGCGTGTTGGAGCGCATGCTGCACAGCGCGAAGCCGCGCTCGTGGTTGGAGTAGATCAACTCGTGAGCCACCGGCTTCGTTTCCGAGAGCACACCCAGCCAGCCGAAGGGGTAGACGCGTTCGTAACTGCGCATCGCGTCGGGTGGCACGCTGGCGCGGCTGACGCCGTGGTAGCCGTCGCAGCCGGCGATGAAATCGCACTGCACTTCGTGCGTCACGCCGTCTTTCTCGTAGGTGACGCGCGGAGAGCTGCTGTCGAAGCCATGCAGCCGGACGTTCTCGGCCTCGTACACGGTCTTGGCGCCGGCCGAAGCGCGTGCGTCCATCAGGTCGCGCGTCACTTCGGTCTGGCCGTAGACCATCACGTGCTTGCCGCCGCTCAGCGTGTGCAGGTCGATGCGGTGCTGGGTGTTGCGGTAGCCGAGGTTGAACCCGCCATGCACCAGGCCTTCGGCGTGCATGCGTGCGCCGAGGCCGAGCTGGTCCATCAGGTCGACGGTGCCTTGCTCCAGCACGCCGGCGCGGATGCGGCCCAGCACGTAGTCGGCGCTGCGCTGCTCGATCACGATGGCGTCGACGCCCGCCTGGTGCAGCAGTGCGCCGAGCAGCAGGCCGGACGGGCCTGCGCCGATGATGGCGACTTGTACTCGTGTGTTCATGGGGTTCCTTAGAGAGTGGTGCGCAGACGCGCCTGTGCCTGCAGCAGCGCGGGCAGGCAGTCGGAAACGAGTTGCGCCAGGCTCACGCGCGAGGCCTGGGCGCTGATGTTCATCGCGGCGAGCACCTCGCCGCGGTAGTTCTTCAGCGGTACCGAGATGGTCCGCAGCCCCAGCTCGAATTCCTGGTCGACGGTGGCATAGCCTTGCGAGCGGATGCGTGCGATCTCGTCGCGCAACTCGTCGCTGCGGGTCAGTGTGTGAGGTGTTCGCGGCTCCAGCGTCTGCTGCGCGAGCCAGGCGTCGAATTCGGCGGGCGTCTTGGTGCTGAGCAGCACGCGGCCGTTGGCGGTGCAGTAGGCCGGTACGCGTGTGCCGGGCTGCAGCGTCGACGAGACCAGGCGCCCGGCTTCGGTGGCGGCGATGCAGATCACGTCGTTGCCGTCGAGCACGCCGGCCGACGAGGCTTCTTTCAGCGCATAGGCCAGCTTGTGCAGCTCGGGCTGCACGATGCGCGGCAGGCGGGCCGAATGCATGTAGCTCTGGCCCAGGCGCAGCACCTTGGGGCTGAGCGAGTACATCTTGCGCTCGCTGCTCACGTAGCCCAGGTATTCCAGCGTGATGAGGTAGCGGCGCGCGGCGGCGCGGGTCAGGTTGCAGCGGGTCGCGACTTCGCTGATCGTGAGGCGCGGCCGGTCTTGGTCGAAGGCCTCGATCACGGCCAGGCCCTTTTCCAGGCCGGCGATCAGGTCGCGCTTGCTCGGGCCTTCGTCTGCCGAGGCGGGGTCGGGCGCGGCGGGCTCCTCGGCGTTCGTCGCGGAGTCAAGCTGGGCAAAGGCATTCATGGGCTGGCGGGTCATGGTGGGCCAGGCCAATGTAGTTATTTGCCATCGTCAAATCTATTGCTAATCGCCGCAATTGGGCGATTAGCGTACTTTTCAAAGATCGACAGGCAGGGGCGAAGGTGCCTTGATCTCTTCCATGCAGATCATCGAGCGCACGTCGTCCACGCCGGGCACCTGCATCAGGCGGTCGGTGAGGAACTGGCTCAAGCTCTTCAGGTCGCGGGCCACCACCTTGAGCAGGTAGTCGCTGTCGCCCGAGACCGTGTGGCACTCGAGAATTTGCGGGAAAGCGCGAATGTCAGCCTCCACTTCGCGCACGCGGCCGAACTGGCCTCCGTCGATGTTCAGGCTCACATAGGCCATCACGCCCAGGCCCAGCGACTGGGGCTGCACCTCGGCCCGGTAGCCGCGGATCACGCCTCGCTCTTCGAGCGCACGCACGCGGCGGAAGCATTGCGGCGCCGACAAATGCACCTGCGCCGAGAGCTCCACGTTGCTGGCCCGGCCATCGGCTTGCAGCGCATCGAGGATCTTGCGATCCAAGGCATCGATTTCTTTTGATTCCACGAGATATGAGCTCCATGTACAAGAATCTTGTAAAAGTGAGTCTATGGGTGCAAGAAATGGAATGCAAATTTCGCGCGTTCCTGCCTAGACTGGAAAAGTCGCTGAGAGGAACACCATGACCACCGCCGCCCGCGCTGCTGCGCTGCGCCAACGCGCAAGCCAAATCACCACCTCGCCCATCCAGCTCGAAGCGCTGCACGGCGCGCACAACTACCACCCCCTACCGGTGGTGCTCACGCGCGGAGCAGGCGTTTACTTGTTCGACGAGAGCGGGCGCCGTTACCTGGACATGATGTCGGCCTACTCGGCCGTGAGCTTCGGCCACAGCCACCCGGTGCTGGTGAACGCCCTCACCGAGCAGGCGCAGAAGCTCGCGGTGACCAGCCGTGCGTTCCACACCGACCAGCTCGGCCCCTTCTTGCAGACGCTGTGCCGCCTGACCGGCATGGCGCGTGCACTGCCGATGAACAGCGGCGCCGAAGCCGTCGAGACGGCGATCAAGGCCGCGCGCAAGTGGGCCTACAAGGTGAAGGGTGTCGCCGAGGGGCGTGCGCACATCATCGTGGCCGAAGGCAACTTCGCCGGGCGCACGACGACCATCGTCGGCTTCTCGACCGAAGCGCAATACCGCGACGGCTTCGGCCCGTTCGCGCCGGGTTTCTCGGCTGTGCCTTTCGGTGATGCCAAGGCGCTCGAAGCCGCGATCACGCCCGACACCGCCGCCTTCATCGTCGAGCCGATCCAGGGCGAAGCCGGCATCGTGGTGCCGCCGGCCGGCTACCTGAAAGCCGTGCGCGAGATCTGCACCCGCCACAACGTGCTGATGATCTGCGACGAAGTGCAGACCGGCCTCGGCCGCACCGGCGCGCTGCTCGCCTGCGACCTCGAAGGCGTGAAGCCCGACGGCCTGATGTTGGGCAAGGCGCTCGGCGGCGGCCTGCTGCCGGTGAGCGCCTTCCTCTCGCGCGAAGACGTGATGGCGCAGTTCACGCCCGGCGACCACGGCAGCACCTTCGGCGGCAACCCGCTGGCCGCAGCCGTCGGCCGCGCAGCGCTGGAGCTGCTGGAAAGCGAACAGCTCTCGCAACGCGCCCACGAGCAGGGCGAACACCTGATGGCGCGTCTGCGGGCACTGAAGCACCCGGCCATCACCGATGTGCGCGGGCGCGGCTTGCTGGTCGGCGTGCAGGTCGACCCGTCGTTCGCCAGCGCGCGCGAGGTCTGCGAGCGCCTGATGAACGAAGGCGTGCTGACCAAAGACACGCACCACACCGTGGTGCGCCTCGCGCCGCCGCTGGTGATCGAGCGCGGGCAGATCGATGCGGCGGTCGACGCCTTGCAGCGCGTGCTGCTGGCCATCGACGCGCAGAAGCAGGTGCGCGCCAGCGCGCCGACCGTCAAGCTCGGTTAAAGAACGAGGAACGCGGCGAACGCGCAACGCGTCGCTGCACGGTAGCTCTGCCGCATTGAGTGCCATGTGGCCCGCTCGGGCCGCTGCGGCGCAGCCGCGTCCGTATCCGGGGCGGTGCCGCCATCAAACCCACCCTGCCGCTGACGAACTGGCTTTTTCAGGAATCGCGGAGCCCACCGATTCCGTGCGAAATCGCACGACCGTGTGCGCGCACTCTCTTACAAAAGAACGAAAAAAGGGATGAAAAACCGCCTCACACCGTTCGATACATCACTTAACCGGCGACGGAACATGCCGAAAAGAACACACACCCATGTCCAGCACCGATTTCCACGCTATGAACTCTGTTGCCGACGCGAATCTGCGCCTGCCCGCCCAGGCCCCGGGCCGCCGGCGACTGTTTGATCTCGCCGCATGGCAATGCAGCGCCGTCGGTGCTGCCGGGGGTATTTCGACCTGCGCCGCCAGCGGCGGGGAACTCTGGAGCTGGTTCGCCGCCGCAGGCCTGCTGGCGGCCGGCGTGCTGGTCGACCGCCGCCACGCCGCGCTCAAGCGCAGCCTGAAGCGCGCCACCACCGACTATCTTGTTGCCGCCGAAGGCGTAGGCATCGACGTGCTGCCGGTCTGGAGCGACCACATCGAGACCTCGCGCGTGCAGATGGAATCCGCCATCGCCTCGCTCACCGAGCGCTTCGCCGGCATCGTCAACAAGCTCGACCAGGCCATGCGTGCGTCCAACATGGCCGGCAGCTCGACGCAGGCCGAAGACCAGGGCCTGAAGGCCGTGTTCTCCAACAGCAGCCGCGAACTCAATGCCGTGCTCGACTCGCTGCGCGAGGCGATGGCCAGCAACAGCCTGATGCGCGAAGAGGTGCAGAACCTGCACCGCTTCATCGACGAACTGCGGCAGATGGCGGCCGAGGTGGCCAACATCGCTGCGCAAACCAATCTGCTCGCGATCAACGCCGCCATCGAGGCCGCTCATGCTGGTGAAACCGGCCGCGGCTTCTCGGTGCTGGCGCAAGAGGTGCGCAAGCTGTCGGCCATGTCGGGCGAGACCGGCAAGCGCATGGCCGACAAGGTCGCGCTGGTGGCCGATGCCATCGCCAACGCCCGCCGCAGCGCCGAGGCCTCGGCCACGCGCGAGGCGGCGTCGATCACCGGGTGCCAGGCGTCCATCAGCGGCGTGCTCGACGGCTTTCGCGGCGTGACCGAAGCGCTGTCCGAATCGGCCGACGTGCTCAAGCGCGAAAGCCTGGGCATCCAGGCCGAAGTGGGCGAAGCCCTGGTGCAACTTCAATTCCAGGACCGCGTGAGCCAGGTGATGACGCACGTGCGCCAGAACATGGCCAAGCTGCCAGAGCAGCTCTCGCAGAGCCGCATCGGCTACGAGCGCAACGGTGTGCTCGCGCCGGTGGATGCACGCGCGCTGCTTGCCGAACTCGAACAGACCTACGCGATGGCCGAAGAGCGCCAGACGCACGGCGGTGGCGGCGCGGCCGGTGCGCCCAAAGCCGAAGAAATCACCTTCTTTTAAGCACGAACCAACCGAGAACAACATGGCCAAGAGCATCCTGATCGTCGACGACTCCGCCTCCGTACGGCAGGTGGTGGGCATCTCCCTGCGGCAAGCCGGCTACGAGGTGATCGAAGGCGTGGACGGCAAGGACGCGCTGACCAAGCTGAAGGGCCAGAAGGTCCACCTGATCATCAGCGACGTGAACATGCCCAACATGGACGGCATCAGCCTCGTCAAGGCCGTGAAGGAAATGCCGGCCTACAAGTTCACGCCCATCGTGATGCTGACCACCGAGTCGCAAGAAGAAAAGAAACGCCAGGGCCAGGCCGCCGGTGCCAAGGCCTGGGTCGTGAAGCCGTTCAAGCCCGACCAGCTGCTCAGCGTCGTGCAAAAACTCGTGCTGCCCTGATCTCGTTGCCGACCCTGCGGAGCTGAACCATGGCCAAGAAAAACAAGCCGGCTGCTGCCGTGCACGCGCTGCGCATCGACGGCGAGCTGACGATCTACCGCGCGCTAGAACTCAAGCAGACCCTGCTCGACACCGTCGAGGCCCAGCCGAAGGTCGAGCTCGACCTGTCGGCCGTCACCGAGATCGACACGGCCGGCCTGCAGCTGCTGATGCTGGCCAAGCGCGCGGCGCAAGCCTGCCAGCGCGAGCTGCGCCTCGTGGGCCACAGCCCGGCCGTGCTGGAAGTGTTCCAGCTCTTCGACCTGGCCGCCTTCTTCGGCGACCCGCTGGTCGTGCCTTCCACCTGAGCGGTTTCACCCGGAACACCTCCATGAATCTCGATCAAGCCCTGCAAACTTTCTTCGTCGAAAGCCGCGAACTGCTGGACGACATGGAGTCGGCGCTGCTGACCCTGAGCCAGCAAAGCGATGCCGAGACCGTCAACGCCATCTTCCGCGCGGCTCACACCATCAAGGGGTCGGCGGGCTTGTTCGGGCTCGACCCCGTGGTGGCGTTCACCCACGTGGTGGAAAGCGTGCTCGACGAAGTGCGCGAAGGCCGCGTACCGGTCGACGACGAGCTGATCGCGCTGCTGCTTTCGTGCGGCGACCACATCCGCGCACTGGTCGACGCCGCCGAAGCCGACCCCCACAAGCCGGACACCGCACTTGAACAACGCGGCGAGCCCTTCCTCGCGCAGCTGCGCCAGCGCCTCGACCCCGGCTCGGCCGGAGTTGCCAGCCATGCGCTGGTCACCACCGACGAAGACGCCGCGTTCGAGCGCATTGCCGGTGCCACCGGCGACAGCGACTTGTGGCACATCTCGGTGCGCTTCGGCCGCGACGTGCTGCGCAACGGCATGGATCCGCTGTCCTTCATCCGCTACCTCGGCACGCTGGGCACGGTCACCGGCATCGTGACGCTGCCCGATGCGATGCCCGCGGGCGCCGAGATGGACCCGGAGTCGTGCTACCTCGGCTTCGAGATCGCGTTCAAGAGCCAGGCCGACAAGGCCGCCATCGAAAACGTGTTCGAGTTCGTGCTCGACGACTGCGTGCTGCGCATCGTGCCGCCCAACAGCCGTATCGGCGACTACATCGCCATCATCAACAGCCTGCCCGAAGAGTCGTCGCGGCTGGGCGAGATGCTGGTGCGCTGCGGCACCGTCACCGCCCACGAACTGCAGTCGGCCTTGCAGCTGCAAGCCGGTGCGCAGGGCAACTCCGCACTGGCAGCTCCGCTGCTCGGCACGGTGCTGGTCGAACAGGCCAGCGTGGCCGCACCCGTCGTGGCCGCCGCGCTCGAAAAACAGAAGCGCGTCAAGGACGGCAAGGCGCAAGAGAACCAGTCGGTTCGCGTCGACGCCGACAAGCTCGACCGCCTGATCAACCTGGTGGGCGAACTCATCATCGCCTCGGCCGGCGCCAACCTGATCGCCCGCAAGGCGCGCAACGTCGAGCTGCAAGAAGCGAACTCGGTGCTGTCGGCGCTGGTGGAAGAGGTTCGCGACAGCGCGCTGCAGCTGCGCATGGTCAAGATCGGCGCCACCTTCGGCCGCTTCCAGCGCGTGGTGCACGACGTGTCGCGTGAGCTCGGCAAAGACATCACGCTGGTCGTCAGCGGTGAAGACACCGAACTCGACAAGACGGTGGTCGAGAAGATCGGCGATCCGCTCATGCATCTTGTTCGCAACGCCATCGACCACGGCATCGACTCGCCCGACGTGCGCGCACAGCGCGGCAAGCCGGCGATGGGCACGGTGCGGCTCAACGCGTACCACGATTCCGGCAGCATCGTGATCGAGGTCGGCGACGACGGTGGCGGCCTCAACCGCGAGAAGATTCTCGACAAGGCCATCGAGCGCGGCCTCGTCGAGCACGGCAAGGTGCTGAGCGACAGCGAGATCTACGGGCTGATCTTCGAGCCGGGCTTCTCGACCGCCGACAAGGTCACCAATCTGTCGGGCCGCGGCGTCGGCATGGACGTGGTCAAGCGCAACATCGTCGCGCTGCGCGGCAGCGTGGCCATCGCCAGCGTTCCCGAGCAGGGCACCACCGTCACGGTGCGGCTGCCGCTCACGCTGGCCATCATCAACGGCTTCCAGATCGGCGTCGGCAAGGCGGTCTTCGTGGTGCCGCTCGACATGGTCGACGAATGCGTGGAGTTCACGGACGACGAGGGCCATGACTACACCGACCTGCGCGGCACGGTGCTGCCTTTCATCCGCCTGCGCACGTTGTTCGACGTGTCGGGCCCGGTGAGCGCGCGCCAGAACATCGTGGTCGTCAAGCATGCGGGCCAGAAGTTCGGCCTCGTGGTCGACACGCTGCTCGGCGAAGCGCAAACCGTGATCAGGCCGCTTTCCAGGATGTTCTCCCAGGTTCAAGGCATCAGCGGCTCCAGCATCCTGGGCAACGGCGAAGTTGCTCTCATTCTCGACGTGCCCGTGCTGATGCAGCGTGCCGGCACGCCCCCCCACGCCGGGCGAACCACTGGCGTGATCCAGTCGGCCTGAGCCGGGTTTTCAAATTCCACCCGAAAGACCCGCCATGTTCTCCAACTTCAAGATCGCTGTGCGACTCATCACGGGCTTCATGCTCGTGGCCGCCATCAGCGCCGTCGTCGGCTTCATCGGCATCTCGAACACGAGCCAGATGAACGACATGGCCGACGACATGTACAGCAAGGAATTGTTGGGAGTCACCCACATCAAGGACGCCAACATCAACCTGATCTACATCGGCCGGGCGCGTTCCAACTATCTGCTGGCCACGTCACAGGCCGAACGTGACAAGCACCTCGCCTCGATCACCAAGAGCATGGCGGCGATGAAGGCCTACATCGAGAAGGCCAAGCCCCTGTTCGTCAGCAACCGTGCCAAGGAAGTGTTCGCGGCCTTCGACAGCATGACGGTGGAATACCAGCGCGAGATGCAGAAGGCCCTGAACCTGGCGGCGACCAAGAAACCGCAGGACCGTGACGAGGCGCTGGGCCAGGCGCTCGAATCGGTGCGTGAGAAGGCCAACAAGCTCGACGAGATGCTCGACGAGCTGACCCAGCAGAAGGAGTCCCGTGCCAAGCAGGTAGCCGAGCAGACGCAGGCGCTGTACCAATCGAGCCGCACCATGATGATCGGCATCATCGGCGCCGGTGTACTGCTGGGCATCGTGCTCGGCTTCTTCATCAGCCGCAGCGTCAGCAAGCCGCTGATCCGTGCGGTGGGCGTGGCCAACCGCCTGGCGGAAGGCGACCTGACGGTTCAACTCGAAGCGACTTCCCGCGACGAGACCGGCCAATTGCTCCAAGCCATGCACAACATGGTCAACAAGCTGTCGCAGGTGGTGGCCGAAGTGAACACCGGAGCCGAGGCGCTGGCCGGTGCGTCCGAAGAAGTGAGCGCGACGGCGCAATCGCTGAGCCAGGCATCGAGCGAACAAGCGGCCGGTGTCGAAGAGACCAGTGCGTCGATCGAGCAGATGACGGCATCGATCACGCAGAACACCGAGAACGCGAAGGTGACCGACGGCATGGCCACCAAGGCAGCGAGCGACTCCGCCGAAGGCGGCGAAGCGGTGCGTGCCACGGTGGCGGCCATGAAGCAGATCGCGCAGAAGATCGGCATCATCGACGACATCGCCTACCAGACCAACCTGCTGGCGCTGAACGCAGCCATCGAAGCGGCGCGTGCCGGCGAACACGGCAAGGGCTTTGCGGTGGTGGCTGCCGAAGTGCGCAAGCTGGCCGAGCGCAGCCAGGTGGCTGCACAAGAGATCGGCACCGTGGCGGGCAGCAGCGTGGAGCTGGCCGAGAAGGCGGGCAGATTGCTCGACCAGATGGTGCCCAACATCAAGAAGACTTCAGACCTGGTGCAGGAGATCACGGCGGCGTCCGAAGAGCAAAGCTCCGGCGTGAACCAGATCAACTCGGCGGTGAGCCAGCTGAGCCAGACGACACAGCAGAACGCAAGCAGCTCCGAAGAGTTGGCGGCCACGGCCGAAGAGATGAGCAGCCAGGCCGAGCAGCTTCAACAGATCATGAGCTTCTTCAAGCTGGCCGGCGGCCGCATCGCGACGCACGCATCGAGCGAGCCACGCCGCCTTGTACCGCCGAAGCCTGCCAGGTCTACCGCGGCGGCCAAGGCGAAAGCGCCTTCCGGCACCGTTGACGCCTTCAGACTGAAGCCGGGCAGGGCTTACGCCACGGCGGACGCGCCGGACGAAGCGCAGTTCGCCAAGTTTTAAGAAATTCAGGAGTCGATCGACGACCTGACGGTGCAGGCCCCTACTACCGAAGCGCATGAGTCCGATGCCTTCCTTTTCAACATCAGTTTATGGAGTTCCGAATGTTCAAGAACATGAAGGTGGCGACACGGCTGGGCCTGGGTTTCGGCTTGGTCAGCATGCTTTTGTTGATGGTTGCAGTGCTTGGGTTGGTGCGCTTGTCGGGCATGAACGACAGCATCGAGTTGATCGTGAAAGACCGCTACACCAAGGTCGTGCTGGCCAATGAGGTGGGCGTCGAAGTGAACAACATTGGCCGCTACATGCGCAATGCCATTCTCACGCCCGACGCGAGCCGCGCAAAGGAAGAGGCCGAACGCATCTACGCGGCCCGCAAGCGCATCGGGGAGCGGATCGACAAGCTTGATGCATTGGTCAAAATCGAAAAAGGCATCGTCCTTCTGAAGCAGATCAGAGAGAACCGCGCCAAGTTCGTGGCTGGGCAGGACCGTGTGATTGCGCTGGTGGCCAGTGGCAAGCGCGACGAAGCCGGCCAGCTGCTGCTGGGCGAGTTGCAACCTGTGCTGCTCGAATACATAAAGAAGACGGACGAACTCTCCAACTTCCAGGGCGAATTGATGATGGCTGCCGGCAATGAAGCGTCGGCTCAGTACATCTCGGCACGCAACATGACGCTCGGGCTCGTCGCTATGGCGCTGGGCCTCGCGGCTGGCGGAGGCTACTGGATCACCCGTGTCATCACGCGCCAGCTGGGCGGCGAGCCGGCCCATGTGGCCGAGATCGCCATGGGCGTGTCCAACGGCGACCTGACGCTTGCGATCGACACACGGCAGAACGACAACTCCAGCGTGCTGTTTGCGATGAAGACCATGGTGGCCAAGCTGTCGCGGGTGGTGACCGAGGTGAACAACAGCGCCGAAGCGCTGGCCGGTGCGTCCGAAGAAGTGAGCGCGACGGCGCAATCGCTGTCGCAGGCTTCCAGCGAGCAGGCCGCAGGCGTTGAAGAGACCAGCGCGTCGATCGAGCAGATGACGGCATCGATCACGCAGAACACCGAGAACGCGAAGGTGACCGACGGCATGGCCACCAAGGCGGCGAGCGACTCCGCCGAAGGCGGCGAAGCGGTGCGTGCCACGGTGGCGGCGATGAAGCAGATCGCACAGAAGATCGGCATCATCGACGACATCGCCTACCAGACCAACCTGCTGGCGTTGAACGCTGCCATCGAGGCGGCGCGTGCTGGCGAACACGGCAAGGGCTTTGCGGTGGTGGCAGCCGAAGTGCGCAAGCTGGCCGAGCGCAGCCAGGTGGCTGCACAAGAGATCGGCACCGTGGCCGGATCGAGCGTGGAATTGGCCGAGAAGGCCGGCCGGCTGCTCGACCAGATGGTGCCCAACATCAAGAAGACCTCGGACCTGGTGCAAGAGATCACGGCGGCGTCCGAAGAGCAAAGCTCCGGTGTGACCCAGATCAACTCGGCGGTGAGCCAGCTGAGCCAGACGACGCAGCAGAACGCAAGCAGCTCCGAAGAGTTGGCGGCCACGGCCGAAGAGATGAGCAGCCAGGCCGAGCAGCTCCAGCAGACCATGAGCTTCTTCAAGCTGGCGGACGACCACCTGGCGGCGTATGCACCGAACGAGCCGCCACGCCGCCCGGCGGCAAGCAAACCTGCCAAGGCCAAAGCCAAGGCGCCCGGTCGCGTGGGTGGCGGCTTCAGCCTGAGCCCAGGCATGGCCTTCGCCACGGCCGATGCCCCTGATGAATCGCAATTCGCCAAGTTCTGAGGAGATCACACATGAATGCCGTTACCCAGGTTCGCGCTCCGCACTCCGTGGCCGCATTGGCGCCCGCTGCCGTGCTGGAACCGGCGCAATACCTCACCTTCATGCTGGCTGGCGAAGCTTTCGCCATCAGCATCCTGTCGATCAAGGAAATCATCGAATACCACAGCCTGACCGAGGTGCCGATGATGCCCGCCAGCGTGCGCGGTGTGATCAACCTCCGTGGTGCCGTGGTGCCGGTGATGGATTTGCTGGCCCGCTTCGGCCGCAAGCCGAGCGCGGTGACCAAGCGCACCTGCATCGTGATCGTGGAAGTCGAAGCCGACGTCGATGGTGACCGCGAGCGCCAGGTGATCGGCGTGGTGGTCGACGCCGTGAACGAAGTGCTCGACATCGCGGCGGCAGACATCGAGCCGGCACCGGCTTTCGGCGCCCGCATCCGCACCGATTTCATCCAGGGCATGGGCAAGGTTCGCGGCAAGTTCGTGATCCTGCTCAACGTGAACCACGTGCTCTCGCTTGACGACATACACGCGACAACTGGAGCTGCCGAGCAGCTGCAGCTTGAAGCGGCAACGGCGCAAGCCGACTCACATTGATTCATTCAGCCAAAGAGATTTCATCATGCTCAATCGTTTCAAGATCGGAACCCGGCTGATTACAGCCTTCATCGTGGCAGCGGCCATCAGCGCCGTCGTCGGCTTCATCGGCATCTCGAACACGAGCCAGATGAACGACATGGCCGACAGCATGTACAACAAGGAATTGCTGGGCCTCTCCTACATCAAGGAGGCCAACATCAACCTGATCTACATCGGCCGGGCACGCTCCAACTACCTGCTGGCCGCCACGCAGGCCGAACGCGACAAGCACCTCGCCTCGATCACCAAGAGCCTGGCGACGATGAAGGACTACATCGAGAAGGCCAAGCCCCTGTTCGTCACCGACCGTGCCAAGGAAGTGTTCGCGGCCTTCGGCAACATGACGGTGGACTACCAGCGCGAGATGCAGAAGGCGCTGGACATGGCCTCGGCCAAGAAGCTGCAGGACCGTGACGAGGTGCTGGGCCAGACGCTGGATTCGGTTCGCGACAAGGCGAACAAGCTCGACGAGATGCTCGACGAGCTGGTCCAGCTCAAGGAAACCCGAGCCAAGCAGGCCGCCGACCAGACCGAGGCACTCTATCGATCGAGCCGCGTCGTGATGCTCGGCATCATCAGCAGTGGCGTGCTGTTGGGCATCGTGCTCGGCTTCTTCATCAGCCGCAGCGTCACCCGGCCGCTGGCCAGCGCGGTGCGGGCCGCGAACCAGCTCGCCAAGGGCGACATGGCGGTGGAACTCGAGGTGGAGGGCAAGGACGAAGCGGCGCAGCTGCTCCAGGCCATGAAAGACATGGCCGCCGCCACCGGCGCCAGCGTCAATGACGTGGTGCGCGTGATGGGTGCCATCGCCGAGGGCGACCTGACCCCGCGCATCACCAAAGACTACGAAGGCGTCTATGCCGAGCTGAAGACCTACGTCAACACGACCGTTGAGAAGCTGTCGCATGTGGTGGCCGAGGTCAACAGCAGCGCCGAAGCATTGGCCGGCGCCTCCGAAGAAGTGAGCGCGACGGCGCAATCGCTGAGCCAGGCATCGAGCGAACAAGCGGCAGGCGTTGAAGAGACCAGCGCGTCGATCGAGCAGATGACGGCATCGATCACGCAGAACACCGAGAACGCGAAGGTGACCGACGGCATGGCCACCAAGGCAGCGAGCGACTCCGCCGAAGGCGGCGAAGCGGTGCGTGCCACGGTGGCGGCCATGAAGCAGATCGCGCAGAAGATCGGCATCATCGACGACATCGCCTACCAGACCAACCTGCTGGCGCTGAACGCAGCCATCGAAGCGGCGCGTGCCGGCGAACACGGCAAGGGCTTTGCGGTGGTGGCTGCCGAAGTGCGCAAGCTGGCCGAGCGCAGCCAGGTGGCTGCACAAGAGATCGGCACCGTGGCGGGCAGCAGCGTGGAGCTGGCCGAGAAGGCGGGCAGATTGCTCGACCAGATGGTGCCCAACATCAAGAAGACTTCAGACCTGGTGCAGGAGATCACGGCGGCGTCCGAAGAGCAAAGCTCCGGCGTGAACCAGATCAACTCGGCGGTGAGCCAGCTGAGCCAGACGACACAGCAGAACGCAAGCAGCTCCGAAGAGTTGGCGGCCACGGCCGAAGAGATGAGCAGCCAGGCCGAGCAGCTCCAGCAGACCATGAGCTTCTTCAAGCTGGCTCCGGGCGGCGAATCGCAGGCCAAGCCAATGGGCCGCAAGCCGCCGTCGAGTTCGGCGCTCGCCAAACCCGCGGCGGACAGAAGAGGCAACAGGCGTGCAAACGAAGCGGGCCAATCCAAGGGCTTCGCGCTCGAGGCGGCCGGAATCGATGAAAGCAAGTTTTCCCGCTTCTGACCTGACCAAGCGCCCATGAACACGATCACCGACGTCGAATTCGGGCATTTCCAGCGCTTCATCTTCGATGCGGCGGGCATCACGCTGTCGTCCGCGAAGAAGGCGCTGGTCACGGGCCGGCTGGCCAAGCGCCTGCAAGCCTGCAACCTGCGCAGCTACAGCGAGTACTTCAAGCTGCTGAGCAGCGGCAGCGCGCCCGCCGAGGTGCAGAACGCGGTCGACCTGCTGACCACCAACGAGACCTATTTCTTCCGCGAGCCCAAGCACTTCGAGCTGCTGCGCCAGATCGCGCAGCGCAGCGCAGGCGGGAGCCAGCCGTTCCGCGTGTGGAGCGCGGCCAGCTCCAGCGGCGAAGAGGCCTACAGCATCGCCATGGTGCTGGCCGATACCCTGGGCGACGGCCCGTGGGACGTGATGGGTTCCGACATCAGCACCCGTGTGCTGGAGCGTGCGCGCACCGGCCACTACCCGATGGAGCGCACGCGCCACATTCCGGCGGCCTACCTGAAGCGCTTTTGCTTGCGCGGCATGGACGAGCAGCAAGGCACCTTGCTGGTGAGCCGCGCGCTGCGCAGCCGGGTGGGCTTCACGCAGATCAACCTCAACACCAATCTGCCGCGGCTGGCGTCATTCGACATGGTGTTCCTGCGCAACGTGATGATCTACTTCAACGGCGAGACCAAGCGCCAGGTGGTGGCGCGCATCGTCTCCACGCTCAAGCCGGGCGGGCACTTGTGCATCGGCCATTCCGAGAGCCTGAACGACATCAACCCCGGGTTGCTGCAGGTGGCGCCGTCGATCTACCGCAAGCCTTGAGAGCCTGAGAAGGTCGAACGCCGCCGCCATGACGCGCCCTGCCATCCGGGACTTGCTGCTCCAGCCGGGCGAGTTCGCCGTGGGCGATGCAGCCTGCCGCATGCGCACGGTGCTCGGCTCGTGTGTTTCGATCACGCTGTGGCACCAGCAGCGCCGGGTCGGCGCGATGTCGCACTTTCTGCTTGCCACGCGGGGCTCGGGACCGGGCGACCGACTGGACGCACGCTACGGCGAAGAGGCCCTGACGCTGATGTTGCGCGAGCTTGCCCTGATCGGCGTGGCGGCGCACCATTGCCAGGCCAAGATTTTCGGAGGCGGCAACATGTTCCCCGAGGCAACCCTGCCGGGCACACTGCATGTGGGCCGGCGCAACGGCGAGAGCGCTCGCAGCCTGCTGCGCGAGCTGGGCATCACCGTTCAATCCGAAAGCCTGTTCGGTTTCGGGCATCGGCAGATCGTGTTCGACGTGGCGAGCGGCGACGTGTGGTCGCGCCAGGTGCAGCCCGCGTCCGGCCTCAGCCAACTGGAGGGCTGATGAGCAACGTGCGGGTGATGGTGGTCGACGACTCGGCGGTGGTGCGCCAGGTGCTCACCGGCCTGCTCGAGGCGGCCCCCGGCATCGAGGTGATGGCTGCCGTGGCCGACCCCGTGCTGGCCATCGAACGGCTGAAGCTCGATTGGCCCGACGTGATCGTGCTCGACGTGGAGATGCCGCGCATGGACGGCATCACCTTCCTCAAGCTGGTGATGCAGCAGAAGCCCACGCCGGTGGTGATCTGCTCCACCCTCACCGAGAAGGGCGCCCGGACCTCGATGGAGGCCATGGCGGCCGGCGCAGTGGCCGTCGTCACCAAGCCCAAGCTGGGGCTCAAGCAGTTTCTCAGCGACTCGGCCGACGAACTGATCCATGCCGTTCGCGCGGCCGCCCGCGCCAACGTGCACCGCCTGGCGGCCGGGCCGAGCCCGCTGCAGGCGCCAGCGGCCAAGCAGACGGCCGATGCCATCCTGCCGCCGGCTACGCGGGCGATGACCCAGACCACCGAGCGCGTGGTGGCGCTGGGCACCTCCACCGGCGGCACGCAGGCGCTGGAAGAGGTGCTGACCGCCTTGCCGCGCGTGTGCCCCGGCATCGTGATCGTGCAGCACATGCCCGAGAAGTTCACCGCCGCCTTCGCCGCACGCCTGGACAGCCTGTGCCAGATCACCGTCAAGGAAGCCGAGCAGAACGACCGCGTGCTGCCGGGCCGCGCGCTGATTGCGCCCGGCGGCCGCCACATGCTGCTCAAGCGCAGCGGCGCGCAATATCACGTCGAAGTGATCGACGGCCCGCTGGTCAACCGCCACCGCCCGTCGGTGGACGTGCTGTTCCGTTCGGTCGCCAAGAGCGCCGGTGCCAACGCACTCGGCGTGATCATGACCGGCATGGGCGACGACGGCGCGGCCGGCCTGCTGGAGATGCGCAACGTCGGCGCGCGCACGCTGGCGCAAGACGAAGAAAGCTGCGTGGTGTTCGGCATGCCCAAGGAAGCGATCAAGCGCGGCGGTGCCGAGCGGGTGGTCCCGCTGTCGTCGGTGGCGGCGGAAATCCAGAAGCAGCTGCTCTGATGCGGATGGGCAGAGCCTACGCCGCGGCAAGCAAGTCCATGGCCGACCGGCCCCGGCCGCTGCGTCGCTGCCAAAAGCTGCTGGCAAAGCGCGCTTCGGCCTCGTAGTACTGCGCGCGTTCGATCAGGAACAAGCTGCATTCGGCATCACGCTCGGCTTCGTAGGCCGCCAGCGGGGCGCGCCAATCGTGCCCTGCGGCGAGCACATGCTGCACGGCCTCGGCCGCTGCCTGCGCCGTGTTCAACGCGCGCAGCACGCCGCTGCCCGATACCGGATCGACGGCGAGTGCCGCATCACCCACCGCCAGCCACGGGCCCTGCGCGCGCGCCGGATCGTGGCGCAGCCGCTGGCTGTGCGCGCAATGCACTTGCGGCGCCGATTCGCAGCGGGCGGCATTCAAGCGCTGCCGGCTCGCCGGCGCGGCAGCGAGCGCGCTGTGCCAGACCGGAGCGCGGTTCAGGCGCTTGCGGGCGCACAGGTCGGCATCGGTCATCAGCATGGCAACCATGCCGTTTTCGGGCAGCGGTGCCGAGTACCACCAGCCCTCTTCGGCGGCCTCCACCAGCAGGTGGCTTTGCTCGCCCGCGGCGATGCCGGACCAGCGCACCGCAACACCGACCAGCGAGTCGAACTGCAGCCGCTGCGCGCCGAGTGCGCGGGCCACCTGGGCGCGGCGGCCGGTGGCATCCACCACCACCCGCGCATGCAGCGGTGCTGCCGCGGCATCGGTGGTGTGCAGCACCCAGGCCGCGCCGTCGAACTGCAGGCTGCGCAGCCCGGTGCGTTCGCGCAGCTGCGCGCCGGCTGCACACGCGGCCTGCGCGAGCATGCGGTCGAAGGCGGCACGGTCGACATGCCAGCCGCAACCCCACGGGCTTTGCAGGTGGGAGTGCGACTGGGCTTCGGCTTCGCCCCACACGCTGCGGGTGCCCCAGGAGGGCAGGGCGCCGAGCGCCCTGAAGCGATCCCACAAGCCCAGGCTGCGCAGGGCCGGCTGTACGGCAGGGGCCAGGCTTTCGCCGATGCGGGCCGCCTCCATGGCGCTGCGTTCGAGCAGCAGCACGCGCAGCCCGCGCTGCGCGAGCCGGCACGCGGTGGCCGCGCCGGCCGGGCCGGCGCCGACCACGGCCACGTCGAACATCGCTTCGTGCTTCGTCGGCATGCGATTCAACCGTCTTGCCGCGGGTCGCGCTTGCTGTCGTGGGTGCAGTGGCCGGCGAGGCACTTGCGCAGCGCATCGAGATCGAGCCCGGCCGCACGAAGGCGCTTCTCGAGTTCGGGCTCGATCACGCCGCCACGCGCCAGCAGGCACTCCAGCAACTCGCACAGGCGGTCATGCCCGCCGTTCGGGCGCCCGCCGTGGCCGGTGCTGGTGTCGGCATCGTGGTCGCCACCGCGCCATACAGCGGCAGTGAGGCTGCGTTCGCGCGTGAACGGCAGGCCTCGGCGTGTCTGGCCGCGGGCGCGCACGCGCAGCCGGTAGGTGCCGGCGCTGCCGGCCACGAAGTCGGCCGCGAAGTGGCCTGGCTCGGTGGTTTGGAAGCTCAGGGTGGTGCTCGTGCCGTCCGGCCGCGTCAGCTCGGCCCAGACCGTGGCCGAACCATCGAGCGGCAGGCCCGACTGCGTCAGCGTGGCCCGCACCTTCATGAGGGCGCCCGGCTCGTAGCCGCCCTGCTGCATCTCGGCGCGCAGCGACACGCTGGAGTAGCTGTGCACGATCACGCTGTAGGGCAGGGTGCGGCGGCCGCCGGTGGAGGCGGGCTCGGCCACTGCCGCGGCGGCACGCCCGCTGCTGAAGCTTTGCGCCAGCGCGAACTGGCGTTGCAACTCCGTCGGTGCACCCGCGGTGCGCTGTGCACGTGCCCGCATGGCGGGGCTCGCATGCAGGCCGCGCAGGATGGACAGGTCGACACCATCGCCGCTGCCTTCGCTGGGTTTGGTGCGGGGTTTGCCGATCGTCAGCAGCGCATGCCAGGTGCCGCCCTGGTCGTAGCGGTCGGCCACCAGCTGGGTGGGCAGCACGAGGCGGTAGTAGCTCACCTCTTTGCCGAGCACGTAGCGCATGGCCGGCTCGCTGAGTGCGCGCCAGGGTTCGAGGATCAGGCCGGTCGGTGTCTGCAGCCGGAAGTCGATGGCGTGCACATACGGGCTGAGCAGGATCACGTCGACGCCGTTGTCGGCATCGGTCAGCTGGAACGGGATGCGGTGCACCGCGCCGGGCACCAGCTGGCCATCCGGGTCGAGCACGATCTCGGCGTTGCTCACGCCGGCCAGGATCTGCAGGAAGTACTTTTGCAGCAGGAAGCGCTTGTCGGTATCGATCGCGCCGGTGATCAGCAGGAAGCCGCCGTTGTTGCCCGAGATGTTCTGCAGCGCGGCCGCGCTGGTGTTCTGCGGCGTGCCCAGGCCGATGGCGTAGGTGAGTTCGTTGATCGAGCCGGCCACGTCGGAGATGTAGCGGTCGCGGTTCTCCACGCCGTCGGTCAGCACCGTGAGCGCCTTCACGTCGAAGGCACCTGCGCTGTTGAGGATGTTGCGCCCCTCGAAGATGCCGTCGCCGATGGAGGTGGCGCCTGCCGGGTCGAAGCTGTTGCCGCGGATCAGGTCGATGGTGTTGCCGCGGTTCAGATCGCTCAGGCCGCCACTGCCGAGCAGCACCACCGGCTGCACCACCTGAGCGTTGTCGTCGTAGCGAACGAGGCCGACGCCATCGCCTTCGAGCATCACGTCGACGAAGGTCTCGGCGGCCTGCTGCAACGAGGTGTGCTTGCTCTGGCCGTCGCCACGGTCTTGGCTCATGCTGCCCGAGCGGTCGAGCACCAGGGCCACCGCGGCGGTCTTGCGGGCGATGGTGTTGGCGTCGATGCTGATGTTCCAGGTCTGGCCGCTGACCGGTTCACGCACGGTCACGTTTTGCGTCGGGATGGCCGAGGGCGCGGCGCCGGTGCGGTAGATCACCCACAGCCGCGCCGTCGCCACCGAGCTGGCGGAGGTGGGGCCCACCGTCACGCTGGTGGTGCCCGGCAGCAGCTGCGCATGAGTGAGGCCGCCGCCCGGTGCGTACTCCAGCGTGATTGCGCCGCTGGGCGCGCTGACCTCGAAGCTGATCGCCATCGGCTGCTCGCGCACCATGCCCATCGGGCCCTGCGGGACGTCGGCGAAGTTGAGGTACGGCGTCAGCAGCGTGATCGAGGCCGTGTCGCAGCGCTCGACCTCCACATGTTCGTTGCCTTGCTTGACCACGAAGCCGAGCATGTGCCAGCGGGCCACCATGTCTTCGGAGCCGGTGATGCCGCGGGCCCAATCCTGGTAGCTGTTGGTGCCTTGCGGCTTGACCTGGTTGGGGCGCGGCACCGGCCACCAGTTGGTGCCGCAGGCAATGAAGTCGGCCTGCCAGGGCAAGGCCATCGACGCGCTGATGGTGCCCGGCGCGACGCTGGCGGCATTGATGCGAAAGGCTTCCGAGTAGTTGCCCGTGTCGAGGATGGGCCGGTTGCTCGGGTCCTTGCCGCCCGCCTCGATGCCGGGGTAGAAGGCCGCGCCGACGCAGGCTTCGAGTGCCGCGCGGTCCAGGCCGGCGGGTGAGACGCTCGCTTCGGGGGCCGGCACGCCGGCCCAGTCGTTGGTGAAGTTGTTGTTGTTCCAGCGCTCCATGTGCGCGAACTGCAAGCTCGTCAGCCCGGGGTCTGAACCATTGAGTGCGGGCATGTTGCTGTTCGGCCGCAGGCGGCCGAAGATCATGTTGCGGTCGGCTTGCGCGATCACCGGGTCGGGCCAGCTGTGTGCGTTGACGTTGGCGACCCATTTGATGCCGCGTGCGCGTTGAAGGATGGGATAGACGTCGCTGGTGTACGAGGTGCTGGCCGGTGCGCTGGCGAGGTTGGCGCCGACCATGGCCTCGAACACGCGGTCGTACAGCGTGGTGGTGCTGTCTTGATGAGGCGAGAACTTCGGCGGTGCGGTGATGACCCAGGCCCCCACCACCGGTGGCGATGTGTTGCTCGCGCGCAGGGTGATGCTGGCCGTCACCGGGCCGTCGGCCACGTCGTCGTACCAGCCCGTGTTCCCCCAGAAGTCGCCGATGCCGTTGCCGCCGGGCGAGGCCGAGGTGCCCGAGCCGCCGAGCACCAGCAGGTGGTTCTGCGTGTCGCTGCGCATCTCGCCCAGGGGCACGGTGGTGGCAGGCTGGCCCGAGAAGCGGATCACGCCGGTGTCGAACAACTGCTGCTGGTTCGGCGCGGTGGTGCTGCGCGCGCCGGGGTCGATGCTCAGGTCCGAGGCCGACTCGCTGTTGCCGCGGCCCGGGTAGGCCGCCTTCTTGTTGACCAGGTGCACGGTCCAGGTGATGTCGGCCTCGGCATCGGTGATCTCTTCGACCGTGCCGTTGTCATGATGCGCGTAGATGCGAAAGCGCGCTGCCTGCCGCTTGACGCGGCACTGGTCGTCTTTGAAGCCGCCGGTCGGCTCGGGGATCTCGCGAAGGCGCTCAGGCCCGATGAAGAACTCGGGGCTGTTGCCGATGCGTGCAATGCCGATCGCCGGGTGGATGCGGTAGGTGGTGGCCATGGGTTGTCTCCCTGATGAACAAGCAGGCACAGGCCCGCGGTTCATGCAGTGGGCGCGCCGAGAGCGGCGGCCTCCAATCCCTAACTCGCTTCCTACCCCTACCTTGAAGGAGAGCGCGGTTGGGGATGACTTGCGTCACGCCGCTGTCATGGCGCGAGGCTGTCAGCTTGCACTGCACAACAAAAATGCAACCGATGCAGTAGCAAGCAATCGAGCAAGCCATGTGTGCAAGGTGCTCGCCGATGGCTTGGGCCAAAGTCAGCGTTATTGGTGTTGATCCCACTGCCAAATGGTGACGCCGTAGTCGCCGCCGACTGAGGGCATCACCTCGCCAGCCGCAAAGAAGCGGCGGCTGCCGGCCTGAGCGGGTGTGAACCAGAAGCCGGCGCGCGGGCAGGGCTGGCCGGCCTCGCAGCGCAAGCGAATGGGGTCGCCCGCTGTGCTTGGGTCAGTGGCTTGCGGCGCAGCAGCGTGCGTGCGTGCGTAGTCCACCAAGTCGCGCGGGTAGAAGTCTTTGTTACGGTAGCTGGCGTCGTCAATGTTCAGCAGCCATGTGACGGCGGCGGACTCCCAGGACCAGTAGCCGTAGAACGCGCGCGCTTCGTGGCGGTCGAAGTAGGGTTCGCGTCGGCTGGCTTCGTACCAGTCATCGAGGTACTTCGTCATCAAGGCTGGGCGCTTGTCTTCTGTCGCTGCAAACACCTTGAAGAGCTTGCGATAGGGCAGATGGCGTGTGCATTCGTCGGGTGGTGTGCCACGGCCCGGAATAAAAGGGGCTACCAAGCGTTCAAGCAGGCCGTCTTTTTCTTCGTTCGCGTAGTCAAGGATGGCCATGACGCGTGGCATCTCAGACGCATGGCCGGTCAGCAGCCCGAAGCACACCAAGCGCAGTGCAGCGATCCAATAGCTTTCTGTGTGCAAGGACACATGCGCGACGACTCGACCATGTGCATCAGGACTCTGGTTGAATCCACTACTGTCCGGTTAAAAGTTGAACAAAATCAACTGTTTAGCGTGGACTGACTGTTCGGTTGTGGACTCATTGCTTGGAAAGGCGCATGAAAGCTGGGTTTTCTCGAAAACGGAGACCGACAAGA
>Ga0307515_10003934_pt1 | contig 31018 bp, 29 predicted proteins | sample 17_EM_MG_FD_194513 | JGI IMG/M metagenome (GOLD analysis project Ga0307515, IMG submission 194513) | Populus trichocarpa ectomycorrhiza microbial communities from riparian zone in the Pacific Northwest, United States - 17_EM | ecosystem: Host-associated > Plants > Roots > Unclassified | place...
TTGCCCGTGCCCGGCCCGCCCACCAGCACGACGTTGTGCGCGGCTTCGGTGAACGCCATCGCGCCGAGTTGGTGGATGAGTTTGCGATCGACCTTCGAGGCATCGAGGTCGTTGTCCCGCGAGGTCGAATGGGAAGCCAGGGGCATCAACATCGGGGCGGGTGCTTGGTGCCAGCTCTGCGCCTTCGACGCCAAACGGTTGAGCATCGAGCATGCACACGAAGCGGCACGGGCAAGAGGCGGGAGCTGTTTGTCCGACATCTACGTCAACTCCACCATCAAGCTGCGGTGGCTGTGTGACCGGGGGCATGAGTGGCAGGCGTCACTTGGTAGCGTTCGTGTAGGTCATTGGTGCAAACAGTGCGATGTCATGTCGAGGATCAAAAACGGCAACTCCAAGGCCCGCAGGCGTTACGCCGATGCCGGTGCAAGGTGAGTGCCTGACCGTCATGTCATGAGGCGGACGATTGCCAGACTGCATGCACACCTCATTGATCTTCCTGATTAGCAAGAATCCTCGGTAATCAGGGCGCCTGCCCTCGGCTTCCTGCTAGTCAGGAAGATGTGTGATGGTTTGAGCGGCCTCAGGGTTTCTTGTCCTCGGCCGCCGGCTTGAGCCAGTGCGTGAGGATGGCTTCGGTGGGGATGTAGAGGCGTGCCGTCACGCCCTTGCTCAAGCGGTCATCGCCGGCCAGCTCGCTGTCGTCGACGCCCTTGAAGTTGTAGCCCAGGGACAGCACGAGCCGGTGGTTGAGCTGCACGCTCAGCGTGGTGCCGAAGAGGCTTTCGGCCGGCACCGTGTTATCGGTGTAGCGGCCGCCGTGGAAGGCGAGCTGCCAGCGCTTCGCGATCTGTTGGGTGGCCCGCAGCACCGTGAGGGTGGTGGTGCGCAGCTGCCCGGCGTTGTAGGAATCGTCGCGGTCCCAGCGGTGGGCGCCGTGCATCTGCAGGGTCAGCTCCTTGCGGGCCTGCCAGGTGCCCTCGCCGTAGACGACGCGGGCGCGGCGGTCGGCCACACCGGGCTGGACGACGTTGTCCAGCAGCGCCTCGCGGCCCAGAAAGGTGTAGCGCCAGAAGGTGCTGAGCCGCCGCTCTTCAGGCTCTTGCCAGCCCCAGCCGATGCTGGCGTCGCCGGAGTTCACCGGCACTTCGGCTGCCGTGTCGTGGGGTCGCACGCCGGTGAGGCTGGCGCGCAGCACGCCGAGGGTGTTCTGCGAGAGCCGCTGGGTGTAGTCGACGCTGGTGAAGCCGCTGTTCCTGATCTGCGTGCGCACCAATTGCAATTCGGTCAGGAACGCGTGGTCGGGGTAGTTGTTCTTGGACAGGCGCACGTCGAAGGTGGTGGACTTGACGGCGCTCTCGCCGGCGATCGGAATGCCTGTTTCGATGAGCGACTGCGCTTTCCAGTGCGTCCAGAACTCGGCGGTGTGCCGCCAGCCGAGCACCAGCAGCGCGTCCTTGTCGTCGACCAGGCTTTGCTGGCGGATCTGCGCGTACACCAGGCCATCGGGCGAGCCCTCCGGCGTCTCGGCACCGAACACACGTTTGTAGGTGGTGCGCTCCTCGACGCCTGATGACGACAACAGCCCGAGCTGCGTGGCCTCGCGCCAGTACAGGCGTGAGCCGCTCCAGCGTCCGCCGGGCCGGTAGTCGGTGCCGAACTCGGTGCGTGCACCGGCGAGCCGCTCGTCTCCCGGCGCCATGTCGGGCTTGATGGCCTGCTGGTGCTGTGCGCCGAAGGTGAGCCCCGGCGCGGCTTCCCACTGCGCCTGGATGCCACCGAAATTGGCGCGAGGCTTCGGGTCGCCCCAGTTCTCGCGCGCGGCCGTGTCTTCGAGCTGCGTGTGGCGAGCGAAGCCCTCGACCCACAGTTCGGAAGAGCCGACGCGAAGCCCCGTTTGCGCATCGGCGCGCTGCACGCCCACCGTGTCGTCATGCAGCTTCAGGCCCTGCGTGTGGAGTGCGAACCCCGGCGCGATTTTCGTGATGGCCGAGGCGCCGTTCTCGCGGCCGCTGCCGTCGCGCTGGTTGTAGAAGCGCAGCTGGTTGATGTTGCCATCGTGCAGGATCTCCCAGGTGCGGGCGGGCTGACCGGCCGCCGGTATGCCGACGCCGGCGTTGGTCAGGATGCCGGTCTGCCGCTCGTCGAGCGCGAGCGTCCAGCGCTTGCCCAGGTCGACCGTCTTGCGTTGGCCGAAGACGCGGTAGCGCCGTTCCGGGTTGGGGCCGAAGGCGTCGAGCAGCAGGTCATCGAGGAACTCTTGCCACGAGTCGAGCGTTGTTTCGATGCGCTCGGAGATGGCGCCCATCGTGTTGTCGGCTGGCGTGGCGACCGGTGCCGACGCTGCATCTTCCGGCGGTGCCATCGGCGGGTCTTGTGCCCATGCCAGACATGCGCTCGCACTGAGCATCACAGCCAGCAGTCGCATGTAAAGAAGTGGGCGCATGGGCCGCGAGTGTGGCAGCAGCCCGCAAGGCCATCTGTAGGAGGATGGCCCGCGGTCTTGACCGACCCCTACAATTTCGCATTCAACTCTGCCGGACGCCGCAGCCATGACCACCGAGCCCCCCTCCGCCCTGTCCCATACGGCCGAGCTTGCCAACATCGCCCCGCGCGACAAGGCCGAGATCCTCGCCCAGGCGCTGCCCTACATCCGCAAGTTCCATGGCAAGACCATCGTCATCAAGTACGGCGGTAACGCGATGACCGACCCGGCGCTGCAGCAAGACTTCGCCGAAGACGTGGTGCTGCTCAAGCTGGTCGGCATGAACCCGGTGGTGGTGCACGGCGGCGGGCCGCAGATCGAAGACGCGCTGGCCAAGATCGGCAAGAAGGGCACCTTCATCCAGGGCATGCGCGTGACCGATGAAGAGACGATGGAAGTCGTCGAGTGGGTGCTGGCCGGCCAGGTGCAGCAAGACATCGTGGGCCTGATCAACGTGGCTGGCGGCAAGGCGGTGGGCCTCACGGGGCGCGATGGCGGCCTCATCCGCGCCCACAAGCTCAAGCTCGTCGACCAGAAAGACCCGACCAAGGTGCACGACGTGGGCCAGGTCGGCGAGATCGAGTCCATCGACCCGAGCGTGGTGAAGGCGCTGCAAGACGACCAGTTCATCCCGGTCATCTCGCCGCTGGGCTTCGGCGCGGAGAACGAAAACTACAACATCAACGCCGACGTGGTGGCCGGCAAGCTGGCCGAGGTGTTGAAGGCCGAGAAGCTGATCATGCTGACCAACATCCCCGGCGTGCTCGACAAGCAGGGCAAGCTGCTGACCAACCTGTCGGCGCGCGAGATCGACGACCTGTTTGCCGACGGCACCATCAGCGGCGGCATGCTGCCCAAGATCTCGTCGGCGCTCGACGCGGCGAAGAACGGCGTGAATACCGTGCACATCATCGACGGACGCGTGCCGCATGCGATGCTGCTCGAAATCCTCACCGAGCAGGCGTACGGCACCATGATCAGATCTCATTGATGTTGGCATCTCGCCGATGAAACGCACCCGCGACGCGAGGTGCACCATCAAGCAACGCCCGAGGGAGCGGGTTTCCCGGCCCGATGGGCGGCGCCCCTCGGGGGCAGGAGCGCAGCGACTGGGGGGCCGTGTCTGGCTGTTTGATTTGGATGACACGCTGCACGATGCGTCGCATGCGGCGTTTCGATTCACCAGCCAGGCGATGACGGAGTACATGGTCGAGCATCTCGACCTGACGCTCGATGAAGCATCTGCACTCAGGCAACACTACTGGGACCGCTACGGCGCCACCTTGCTCGGGCTGGTGCGCCACCATGGCGTGAAGGCTGCGCACTTTCTCGAAGAGACACACCGGCTCCCCGGCCTCGAAGACCGCCTGCGCACCAGTGCTCACGATCGCGCGGCGCTGCGGCGGCTGAAGGGCCGCAAGTTCATCTTCACCAACGCGCCGCGTACTTACGCGCTGCGCGTGCTCAATGCGCTGAACCTGGCGGACTGTTTCGAAGGCGTGATCAGCGTCGACGACATGCGCATGTTCGGCCACCCGCGGCCCAAGCCCGATGCGCGCATGCTGCGCTGCATCGCAGCGCGCCTGAAGGTATTGCCGAGCCGCTGCGTGCTGGTCGAAGACACGCTCGCGAACCAGCGCTCGGCGCACAGCGTCGGCATGCGTGCAGTCTGGATGGGGCGCTACCTTCATGCAAAGCGCAAGAGTGTGAAGAACGCCATGGAAGTTGGCGTTCACCAATGCCGAAAGCCCCCCTATGTGTATGCAAGAATTCGATCGCGCAAGACCCTGCATGCACTCTGATCACCGATCACCGCCCAGATGACCGACGCTGAACCCACACCCGATGAAGCGAACGTGCCATCCACCGTGGTGGCGGAGCCGACGGGTCGCAAGCGTCCCAAGCCTGGCGAGCGCCGCGTGCAGATTCTGCACACGCTGGCGACCATGCTCGAGCAGCCGGGTGCCGACCGCATCACCACCGCAGCGCTGGCCGCCAAGCTCGATGTTTCCGAAGCGGCGCTGTACCGCCACTTCGCGAGCAAAGCCCAGATGTTCGAAGGCCTGATCGAGTTCATCGAGCAGAGCGTCTTCACGCTGGTCAACCAGATCGGCGAGCGCGAGGCCGACGGCCACGTGCAAGCGCAAAAGATTCTCAGCGTGCTGCTGCAATTCGGCGAAAAGAACCCGGGCATGACACGCGTGATGGTGGGCGATGCCTTGGTGTTCGAGAACGAACGCCTGGTGTCGCGCATGAACCAGTTCTTCGACCGCATCGAATCGCAGCTTCGCCAAAGCCTGCGCCTTGCGGCCGAGTCGGCCGGCTCCAACACGCCGACGGTCGACGCCAATGCGCAGGCTTCGGTGCTGACGGGCTTTGCCGTCGGCCGCCTGCAGCGCTACGCCCGCTCGGGTTTCAAGCGCGTGCCGACCGAACACCTCGAAGTCGCGCTGCAACTGCTGGTGCGCTGAGGGCTGCAGCCCGGTCGATTGAGTGAGCGCAGCCCGGCCCTGACGGGCAGGCTGGGCTTTGGGGGCGGCAAGCGAGAATCGCGCAGCCACCCCAACACCCTATCCGACGATGTCCACTCGCACGCCCCGCAAGCCGCCCTCGAAAGCCACCACCGCGAAGCGCCCCAAAGCCGCGGAACCGCGCTTGTCTCGTACCCGCCGACCGCCAGACATCGAAGTGGCCGATTGGCAGGCCGCACTGCGCCGCCAGTTCGGCCGCGAGCAGCACTTCGGCTTGGAGAACCTCGGCACGGAACCCTGGTTCTCAGACTTCCGTGTGCGCAACCCCGATAGCGGCACGCACTACCGCGTCGCGATTCGTGGCCTGGCGCCTGGGCAGAACTTCTGCGCTTGCGCCGACTTCGCAACCAACCACCTGGGCACCTGCAAGCACATCGAGTTCACGCTTGCCAAGCTGGCGGCCAAGCGCGGCGGCAAGGCGGCGTTGGCGCGCGGGTTCCAGCCTGAATACAGCGAAATCTGGCTCGACTACACCGGCGCGCGCTGCGTGCGTTTTCGCGCTGGTGCGGCTTGCCCGCCGGCGTTGTTGGCCCAGGCAGAGGCGCTGTTCGATGCCAATGCCGCGGGGGCATTGCCGTGGGATCGCCTCGATGGCCTGGAACACCTGATCCAGGCCGCCCGGGCCAGCGGCCACGAGATGCGCTGCCACGATGATGTGTGGCAGTGCATTGCCCAAATCCGTGACGGCGAGCGCCGCCGAGCCACGCTGGCGGCGGCTTACCCAAACGGTGTGAAGGACAAAGCGCTCAAGCGGCTGCTGAAGGTCGAGCTCTACCCCTACCAGGCCGAGGGCGCGCTGTTTGCGGCGCTCGCCGGCCGCGCCCTGATCGGCGATGAGATGGGCCTGGGCAAGACCATCCAGGCCATTGCCGCTGCCGAGCTGTTCGCGCGCCACTTTGGCGTGCGGCGTGTGCTGGTGGTGTGCCCCACCTCGCTCAAGCACCAATGGAAAAACGAGTTTGCGCGCTTCGCCGAGCGCGAGACGCAGGTGATCCATGGCCTGCGGGCGCAACGCCAATCGCAGTATGGCGACGACGTCTTCTGCAAGATCACCCACTATGAAACGCTGGCACGCGATGCCGACCTGATCGACGCCTGGGCCCCCGATCTGGTGATCGCCGATGAAGCCCAGCGCATCAAGAACTGGAACACCATCGCCGCGCGTGCACTCAAGCGCATCGCCAGCCCCTACGCCGTGGTGTTGACGGGCACGCCCTTGGAGAACCGGCTTGAAGAGTTGATCTCCATCGTGCAGTTTGTCGACCAGCACCGGCTCGGCCCCACGTGGCGCGTGCTCGACGAGCACCAACTGCGTGACGACAATGGCCGTGTGATCGGCTACCGCGCGCTCGACCGCATCAGCCAGACCCTGGCTCCGGTGATGCTGCGCCGGCGCAAGGCCGAGGTGCTGACACAGCTGCCGGAGCGAGTCGACAACCGCATCTTCGTGCCGCTCACGCCGGAGCAGCGCGTGCACCACGACGAGAACGGCGGCATCGTCACGCGCATCGTCTCGCGCTGGCGCAAATCGGGCTATCTGTCAGACGCCGACCAGCGCCGCCTGCAATGCGCCTTGCAGAACATGCGCATGGCCTGCAACAGCACCTACCTGCTCGACCACGAAACCGACCACGGCAACAAGGTAGACGAGCTGATGACCGTGCTCGACGAGTTGCTCGAAGACCCGCAAGCCAAGGCCGTGGTCTTCAGCCAATGGCTGGGCACGCATGAGCTGATCGTGCGCCGTTTGGCTGCGCGCAAGTGGGGCCATGTGCTCTTCAGTGGCAGCGTGCCGGGCGACAAGCGCGGTGCGTTGGTAGAGCAGTTCCACCATGATCCGGATTGCCGGCTGTTCCTCTCGACCGATGCGGGTGGCGTGGGCCTGAACCTGCAGCATGCGGCCGCCGTGGTGGTCAACATGGACATGCCCTGGAACCCTGCCGTGCTGGAGCAACGCATCGGCCGCGTGCACCGCATGGGCCAGTCGCGCGGGGTGCAGGTGATCAACTTCGTCGGCCAGGGCAGCATCGAAGAAGGCATGCTGTCGGTGCTCGCGTTCAAGAAGTCGCTGTTCGCCGGCGTGCTCGATGGCGGCGAAAGCGAGGTGTTCTTGCAGGGCACGCGCTTGTCCAAGTTCATGGAAAGCGTGGAGCAAGTGGCTGGCGCGATGGGTGAGGCCGACGCCGACATCGCATCCGCGCCGCCCCATGCTGCACCCGATGCGCCAGACATCACTCCCTCGCCGGTCGATCTGCCCTTGGCGCAGGATGAGATGCCGGTGATTGCGGAGGCCGAAACGGCTGAGCAATCGACGCCGCCTGCCGGCGACCCCTGGGCCGCGATCATCCAGGCGGGCGCTGCCTTGTTGCAGGGGCTGGCAACAGCCCGCTCGGCGGCGGGTGCTGGAGCCATCACGATTGAGCGTGACCCGGTCACCGGCCAGGCGAGCGTGCGGCTTCCGTTGCCCGAGCCTGCCGTGCTGCAGCAGCTGGCCAAGGCGTTCGAGCCTTGGCTGCGTTAGGCCCTCGCTAAACTGCCCGCATGTCCGATCTCACCACCCCGCTTCTGCAGCTGATCTCGCGCGCAGAAGCCCTGATGTCGCGCCTCGAATCGGCGCTCCCGCACACCTTGCAAGCGCCCGATTGGGCGGCTGCGATCGCCTTTCGCTACCGCAAGCGCTCAGGCTCCTGCGCGCTTGAGCCGGTGAAGCACGTGGCCACCATCCGCCTGAGTTCGCTGGTTGAAGTCGAGCCGCAAAAAGAGCGCTTGCTTCGCAACACCGAGCAGTTCGTCAACGGCCACACCGCCAACAACGTGCTGCTCACCGGCGCGCGCGGCACCGGCAAGAGCTCGCTGATCAAGGCCTGCCTGAACGAGTTTTCTTCTCGTGGGCTGCGGCTGATCGAGGTCGACAAGGCCGACCTGGTCGACCTGCCCGACATCGTCGATCTGGTGGCCGGCCGGCCCGAGCGCTTCATCGTGTTCTGCGACGACCTGAGCTTCGACGAGGGCGAGGCCGGCTACAAGGCGCTGAAGTCGATCCTCGACGGCTCGATCTCGCAGGCCTCGGACAACGTGCTGATCTATGCCACCAGCAACCGGCGCCACCTGCTGCCGGAGTACATGAAGGAAAACCTCAGCTACACCCACACCGAAGACGGCGAGGTGCACCCCGGCGAGGTGATCGAAGAGAAGATCTCGCTGAGCGAGCGTTTCGGCCTGTGGGTGAGCTTCTACCCCTTCACGCAAGACGAGTACCTCGCCATCGTGGCGCAGTGGCTGCGCGGCCACGGCGTGAGCGAAGACGCCATTGCTGCGGCGCGGCAAGAGAGCCTGGTGTGGGCGCTGGAGCGCGGCTCGCGGTCCGGGCGCGTAGCCTTCCAGTTCGCCAAGGACTACGCCGGAAGGCACGCAGCGTGAGCGCCGGTTCGCAGCGGGTGCCGGTCGATGTGGCCGTCGGCGTGCTGATCGACCCCGAGGGCCGTTTCCTGCTGACTTCGCGGCCTGAAGGCAAGGTCTACGCCGGCTACTGGGAATTCCCCGGCGGCAAGCTCGAAGCCGGTGAGACGGTCGAACAGGCGCTGCGGCGCGAACTGATCGAGGAGCTGGGCATCACGATCGGCGCGGTTCGCCCCTGGAAGATCGAGTTGGTCGATTACGAGCACGCCCGCGTGCGGTTGCACTTCTGCAGGGTCTACGACTGGTCGGGTGAGTTCGAGATGCGCGAGCGGCAAACCATGGCCTGGCAGACGCTGCCGGTCGAGGTGGCGCCGGTGCTGCCGGGCACGATCCCGGTGCTGCAATGGTTCGCTTCCGAGCGCGGCTTTGCGGGGGCGACGCACAAGGCCGGTTGATACACTGGCCGCATGAGTTTTCTCGACGAAATCGCGTGGGATGCGCAAGGCTTGGTGCCGGTGATTGCGCAAGAAATGGGCAGCAACGACGTGCTGATGTTCGCCTTCATGAACCGCGAAGCCGTGGCCGAAACCGCACGCCGTGGCGAGGCGGTGTACTGGAGCCGTTCCCGCAACCGCTTGTGGCACAAGGGCGAAGAATCGGGCCACATCCAGAAAGTGCATGAGATGCGCATGGATTGCGACAACGACGTGCTGTTGCTCAAGGTGACGCAGCTGGGCCACGAACCGGGCATCGCTTGCCACACCGGCCGTCACAGCTGCTTCTTCCAGCGCTACGACAATGGCGAATGGAAAGCCGTCGAGCCGGTCTTGAAAGACCCCGAAAGCATCTACAAGTGAGAAGCTGCGAATGAACGGCAATGACACCCTGGCCCGCCTTGCCGAAGTGATCGAATCGCGCAAGGCCGGCGACCCCGACAAGAGCTATGTGGCCCGCCTGTTCCAGAAAGGGAATGATGCCATCCTGAAGAAGATCGGAGAAGAAGCGACCGAAACCGTCATGGCGGCCAAGGACGGTGACCGCCAGAAGATCGTGTACGAGGTGGCCGACCTCTGGTTCCATTCGATGATCGCTTTGAGCGCTTTTGGCCTGAAACCTGCTGACGTGCTGGCCGAGCTGGAGCGGCGCGAAGGGTTGTCGGGCCTGGAAGAATTCGCAGCGCGCAAGGCGCAGCAGCGCGATGCCGAGGCACAAAGGAAAGACGAATGAACGACGTCACCACTTCCGAACTGAACCCGCAGCAACGCCAGAACCTGACGGCGCTCACCCACGTGATGTATGCGTTGCACCTGGCGTCGTGGTTCTCGGCTGGCATCTTCTCGGTGATCGCGATGATCATCAACTACGTCAAGCGGCCCGATCTGCCCGACGATTTCTTTCGCAGCCACTTCCGCTGGCAGGCGCGCAGTTTCTGGTTCACGCTGCTGTGGCTGCTGGCGACATCGCCGCTCTTCCTGCTGTTCGTGGTCCCCGGCATCGGCGCCTGGACGCTGGTGGGGTTCTGGTACCTCTACCGATTCGTGCGCGGCTGGTGGGCGTTCTCTGAAAGCCGGCCGATGCCCGTGCCCCACGACTGAGCCATTTCGACCATGACACACGACCCCAACTGCATCTTCTGCAAGATCGTCGCCGGGCAGATCCCGAGCCGCAAGGCCTACGAAGACGACGACTTGCTGGCCTTCCACGACATCGCGCCCTGGGCGCCGGTGCACGTGCTGGTCATTCCCAAGACGCACATCGAATCGCTCTACGACACGACCCCCGAGAAGCACGAAGCCCTGCTCGGCCGCATGCTGGCGCTGGCTCCCAAGCTGATGCGCGAGCACGGCGTGACAGGGGGCTTCCGAGTCATGGTCAACAACGGGCCGGACGGGCGGCAGGAGGTGCCTCACCTGCACCTGCACGCCATGGGCGGGCCGCGGCCTTGGGCCAAAGGCTGAGGCCTTTGGCCCTCACCTAAACTTCACTATTCCTGACAGGAGATCAATCATGGGTTCATTCAGCATTTGGCACTGGCTCATCGTGCTGGCCATCGTGGTCTTGGTGTTCGGCACCAAGAAGCTCAAGAACATGGGTTCCGACCTCGGCGGCGCCGTCAAGGGCTTCAAGGACGGTATGAAGGACGGTGCGAGCAGCGATGCTGCTGCCACCAACCAGCAGGTCACGGCCAACAAGGCACAGGACCCCAACACCGTTGACGTGGAAGCGAAGACGAAGTCATGACCCCGCGCCGCGGCGTGGGTGCGCGGTGCAGTTGCATTCGGCATGATTGATTTCGGGTTCGACAAGATCGCGCTGATCGGTGCGGTGGCGCTCATCGTCATCGGGCCCGAGAAGCTGCCGCGCGTGGCGCGCACCGTGGGCCATTTGCTGGGCAAGGCGCAGCGCTATGTGAACGACGTGAAGGCCGAGGTCAACCGCTCGATCGAGCTCGAAGACCTCAAGAAGATGAAGACGCAGTTCGAAGACGCGGCGCGCGACGTCGAGAAGACGGTCTCGAACGAAATCCACCAGACCACCTCGGCGCTGGAAAACGCCTGGGCCGACCCCGCGCCGCTCAACGACAGCCTGCACGATGGCCTGCTGCCGGCGCCCAGCTACAAGCACCCGAAGAAGAACTGGCGCCTCAAGCGAGGCGCCATGCCGCAGTGGTACAAGCAGCGGCACGGTGTGCGCAACAAGGCGCAGTCAGGGGCGGCTCGCGTGGCACGCTTTCGGCCGCCACGATCGAATACCTCCGCATGAGCGCCTCAGATCACAAACCCGACGAGCTCGAGGGCACAGAGCAACCTTTCGTCACCCACCTCATCGAGCTGCGCGACCGGCTGGTCCGTGCCGTGGCGGCCATCGCCGTGTGTTTCGGCGTGCTGGCGATCTACCCAGGCCCTTCGGAGCTGTATGACCTGCTGGCCCACCCGCTGGTGGCCAGCATGCCGGCCGGCGGCAAGCTCATCGCCACCAACGTCATCTCGCCGTTCCTGGTGCCGATGAAGATCACGCTGATGGCAGCCTTCCTTCTCGCGCTGCCGATCGTTCTGTATCAGGTGTGGGCGTTCGTGGCACCGGGCCTCTATTCGCACGAGAAGAAGCTGGTGTTGCCCCTCGTGGTGTCCAGCACCTTGCTGTTCTTCCTGGGCGTGGCGTTCTGCTACTTCTTCGTCTTCGGCAAGGTGTTCGCATTCATCCAGGGCTTTGCGCCCAAGAGCATCACCGCACAGCCGGACATCGAGGCCTACCTGAGCTTCGTGCTCACGATGTTCATCGCCTTCGGCGCCGCTTTCGAGGTACCGATCGTCGTCGTCGTGCTCGCGCGCATGGGGCTGGTGAGCATCGAGAAGCTGAAGGCGTTTCGTGCCTATTTCGTCGTCATCGCCTTCATCATCGCGGCTGTGCTCACCCCGCCCGACGTGGTGTCGCAACTCGCCCTCGCGATCCCGATGTGCCTTCTCTACGAAGTCGGCATCTGGGCAGCAGTGATCTTCATCAAGCACACCCAGGCACCAGCCGAAGAAACACCTCCCACAAGCTGATTGCCGGGGCGCCCACGCGAGCGAAGCGAAGCACCCATCAAGCAACGCCCAAGGCACGGGTTTCCCGGGCCGATGGGTGGCGCCCCTTGGGGGCAGGAGCGACAGCGACTGGGGGGCCTTACTGTTCTCGTCGGGCCTGAGTTTTCGGCCGCTGCGTCACGATCACCTTCAAGTCCAGCGCCTTATTGCCGCGCTGAATGCCGATCGTCGCGGGCTCTTTGGGCTTCAGCCCCGCCACGGCGGCGAGCAACTGCACGGTGTTGGTCACGGGCGTGTCGGCCACCTTCACCACCACGTCGCCCGGTCGGATGCCGCCGACGCTCGCCGGCCCGCTTTGCAGCACGCCGGTGATCAGCACGCCCTGGCTGATGGGCAGGTTGAAGGTTTCGGCGATCTCGGGCGTGAGGTCGCGCGGCTCGACACCGATCCAGCCACGGGTGACCTGGCCGTCGCGGATCAGGCCCTCCATCACCTGCTTGGCCGTGCTCACCGGGATGGCAAACCCGATGCCCAGGCTGCCGCCGCTGCGCGAATAGATGGCGGTGTTGATGCCCAGCAGGTTGCCGTTGGCATCGACCAGCGCGCCGCCGGAATTGCCGGGGTTGATCGCGGCATCGGTCTGGATGAAGTTCTCGAAGGTGTTGATGCCCAACTGGTTGCGGCCGAGTGCGCTGACGATGCCTGAGGTGACCGTCTGGCCGACGCCGAACGGGTTGCCGATTGCGAGAACCACGTCGCCGACCTGGGCCGTCTCGACGCTGCCGAAGGTGATGACCGGCAGCTTGTCGAGCGAGATCTTCAGCACCGCAACGTCGGTCTCGACGTCGGCGCCGACCACCTTGGCGCGGGCTTGCCGGCCATCGGGCAACTGCACCTCGATGTCATCGGCACCGTCGATCACATGGTTGTTGGTCAGCAGGTACCCGTCGGGCGAAACGATCACCCCGGAACCGAGGCCGACCTGGGGCTGCTGCTGGCTCTGGGCCTGGTCGCCGAAGAAGAACTTGAACCACGGGTCTTCACCATGCGGGTTGCGCTGCGCTGGCGCTTTGCTGGCTGTGATGCTGACCACCGCCGGCGTGGCGCGCTTTGCCGCCGCGCTGTAGCCGGTGACAGCGCCCAAGGGCGGCAGGCCCACCGGCTGCACCATCGGGGCCTGGTTGATCGAGACGATGTTGGGCAGCATCGTGCCGCCGGCGCCGCGTTTGAGCCATTCGGGCTTCAAGGTGGCGGCGACGAACAAGACCGCCAGCGCCACGGTGACCGCTTGGGAGAAAATGAGCCACGTCTTGCGCATCAACGAGATCCTGTTTCATGACCCCACGCACCGAACTCGAGTCGTACCTGGGCACGCTGCTGGAGGTAGGGAGGTTCCGGGATTATGGGCCGAACGGTCTGCAGGTCGAGGGCAAACCCGAGGTGCAGCGGCTCATCTCCGGCGTCACCGCCAGCCGGGCGTTCATCGAGGCCGCCATCGAGCAGAAAGCCGATGCGCTGCTGGTGCACCACGGCCTGTTCTGGAAGGGCCACGACGGGCGCGTGACGGGCTGGCTCAAGGCGCGGCTGGAGCTGCTGCTGGCGCATGGAATCAACCTGTTTGCCTATCACCTGCCGCTGGATGCGCATGCCGAGTTCGGCAACAACGCGCAGTTCGGCGCCCAGCTCGGGTTCACGCCGGATGGGCGCTTTGGTGACCAGAGCCTGGGCTTCGTCGGCACGCCGGCTCAGCTGCTGACGGCGGCGGAACTGAGCGCCTTGCTCCGCTTGCGTCTGGGCCGCGCGCCGGTGATGGTGGAAGGCCGCAGCGGCCAGCCGATTCGCCGCGTGGCCTGGTGCACCGGTGGGGCGCAAGGCTACTTCGAGGCGGCCATCGCGGCCGGTGCCGACGCTTATGTCACCGGCGAGATTTCCGAACCGCAGGCCCACTTGGCGCGCGAGACCGGCGTGGCGTTCTTCGCCTGCGGCCACCACGCCAGCGAGCGCTTCGGTGCGCCGGCACTGGCTGCGCACCTGGCGGAAAAGTTCGGGCTGGACCATCAGTTCATCGAGATCGACAACCCCGCATGACCGCAGCTCTCGTCATCACCATGGGCGACGCCTGTGGCATCGGCCCCGAGATCATCGCCAAATCGTTTGCATCGGGCCAGGCGCAAGGTGCGGTCGTGTTGGGCGATGCGAGCGTGATGCGCCGCGCGCTCGCATTGACTGGCCAGAACACCGCGCTGGCTTTGCTGGAGCATGCGGCCGATGCGCACAGTTGCCCGCCGAACTGCGTGCCTCTGCTGCAAGCGGAGGACCTGCCTGCCGACCTGATTCAAGCGCCTGTGGGCCGAATCGACGCACGTGCCGGGTCTGCTGCTGCAGCGTGCATCGCCCAAGCCGTGCAGCTCGTGCGCTCGGGCGAAGCGCGTGCGATCGTCACTGCACCCATCCACAAGGAAGCCCTCTCGGCGGCCGGTGTGGACTACCCGGGCCACACCGAGATGCTGCAGGCGCTCGCAACGCAGCCGGGCCAGCCGATGCCGCCGGTGCGCATGATGCTGGCCAACGACGAGTTGCGCACGGTGCTGGTGACGATCCACATGTCGCTGCGAAGCGCCATCGATGCCGTGACGTTCGATGCCGTGCTGCAGACCCTGCGCATTGCCGACAAGGCAGCCCGATCGTTCGGTGTGGCGTCGCCACGCATCGCGGTGGCCGGGCTCAACCCGCATGCCGGCGAGGGCGGTCTGTTCGGCGATGAAGAGCTGCGCATCATCGGCCCGGCAATCGACGCGGCACGTGCCGAGGGCATCAATGCGACGGGCCCTTACGCACCCGACACGGTGTTCATGCGTGCACGCCACACGGCCACGCATCCGGGCGAGTTCGATCTGGTGGTGGCGATGACGCACGATCACGGGCTGATCCCGGTGAAGTACCTCGGCGTGGAGCAGGGTGTGAACGTAACGTTGGGGCTGCCCTTCGTGCGCACCAGCCCCGACCACGGCACGGCGTTCGACATCGCAGGCATGGGGCAGGCCGACCCGTCCAGCCTGATCGCGGCGCTGCGCATGGCGCGCCGGCTGGCCGCGTAGCCCCGCTACTTGCTGTTGGTGGTCAGCGCTGCGAGCTGCTTGCGCGCCCGCGCAGTGGCGCGTTCGATCAGGTAGGAACTCTCGAAGGCCTTGAAACGGCCTGTCTCGCACATGCGCGACAACATGCGCGCCGTCAGCGACACGGTTTCTTGGTGGCGCTTGCCGCGCGTGAACACGAAGAACGCGCGGCCTGGGCTGACATAGCTCAGGCGCACTTTCTGCCACTGGTCGTTCAGGTGCATCTGGTAGGCGAAGCCCAGGCGCACATGGTCCATCAGCTGGATGCCCTGCGAGGGCTCGGCTGCGTCCTTGGGCGAGAAATCGAGGTTGATGTCGAGCTTGGCCGACAGGTCGAGGTTCAGGTCGACCGGGCTGGTGTCGGCCTCGGGGTCGACCGGCGCGGGCTCCGGCTCGGCCGTGAGGTCGATGTCGATCTGGCCGGACCAGTTCACTGCGCTTTCGTCGAGCAGGCCGATCTGCTTGGCCTCGGTGTCGGAGAACTGCGGCTCCAGTGCGGTGACGCCGGTGCTCGTCATCGGCACGTCGCGCAGCAGGGCATCGGGTTCGGGCACCGCCGTGTTGAACACCACCTCGAGCTGCTTGGCGAGCAAGTTGTACTCGAGCTCGGTCAGCGGCGTGCCCTTGAGCGAATCGGCATGCGCGGGCAGCAGCCTGCTGAAGAACTCCTTTTGCGCTGCATCGGGCCAACCGACGAGCTTCATGCCCTCGTTCAAGTCCTTCATCAGCGGCGGCAGCTGCATCAGGAACTTCTTGCGCATGGCCGGCGAGCCCTTGGGCTGCACGCTCATCACCAGGTCGCGGCCCGCGCGTTTCAGGCGCTGGACCAGTTCGGATTGCGAACCTTCGCGGCGCGTGCCGAGCGCAAGCGCCTGGCTCCACACCTGCGCCAGGAAATCGCGCAGGTATTCCGGCAGCGCCAGCGGGGTGAGCGCGGCGCGCAGCTGCAGCATGTAGCGCTGCTGCACGCGCAGGTCGGATTCTTTGCTGTCGACCACCGAGACGGCCGACGCGTTGGCTTCGACGTCCGTCTTGGCTTGCTGCGCGACGAAGCCTTCCAACGCGTTCAGCTTGGCGACATAGACGTCGATCTGGTCGAAATCGCCTTCGACGATCTCTTGCACCAGCTCGCGCACGCGCGCCATGAACTGCTTGCCGAGGCCGTCGTCGAAATCTTCGAAGGCGACGGCCAGTGAGGCGATGCGGTTGACGAAGCGCCGTACCGGGTGCTTGCGCGACGAGAAGAAAGTGTTGTCGACCAGGGCGACGCGCAGCACCGGCAATTGCAGGCGCGCGATCTGCCGCGCCATCTGCGGCGGCACGCGGGGGTCCGACAGGATCTGGTCGAAGAGGCTGCCCACCACGTCGATCACCATGTGATCGAGCGTGCCGGTGGACGCGGCGCGCAGCTCTTCGCGGTGGTTGCGGATCAGGTTGGCGGCCATCAGGCCGGAGGCCACATCGCCATACCCGCTGCTGCCGGGCGATGCACCACTCAAGGCGCCGCTGCCCGTGCCCGTGGCCAATCGCCCGCCCAGCCCGGCCGGCATCGTGGGCCCACCCAGGTCGGCAGGGCGCGTGGCGAGGAAGGTCAGGCGCCGGATCAGCGACATCAACTCGGCATCGGCCTGGGCTGCCGGATTGGCGTTGTGCGCGTTGCCACCGCGGCCCGACCCACCGCCCGTGCCGGGCTGGCGGTTGCCGCCTGCGCCTTGCGGGGCTGTGCCGGCATCCCGGCCACCCCAGCCCGGGCGACCGCCAGGTCCGCCGGTGCCGCTACCGGGGCCGCCTCCGCTAAAGCCGCCACCTGGGCCGCCACCACCCGTGCCACCGGCACCCGAACCGCCGCCGTCGAAGTCGGCATTCGAAGTCGAATGGAAATGACCGCTGCCGGTGCTTATGCCCCCGTCACCGCGCGACAAGGTGTCGTAGCCCGAAACCCGCTCGCGCGACAGTTCGTTGCCCGGCCCTTCGACACCTTTCACGGTGAGCCCCACCGGCTGGATGCCGCGGGCGCGGAAGTCCTTCAGGATGTCGGCATAGCAGGCCGGCATCACGCGCGCCATGCCCAGCCCCAGTTCGCGGGCCAGCAGCTTGCGGCTTTCCTTGTCTTTCGAGACCGAGTCGATGGCGCGGTAGACGGCAGCACCCAGCACTTCGGCGCGCAGGGGGTTGCGGTCGTGGTCGGCGCGCCCGATGCCCAGCAGCTGGCCGGTGTACGACGCCAGCTCGCGCAGCTCCCATTCGCAGCCGTGGGTGATGGCCTGGCTGATGCGGTCGGCGAACATGCGTTCTTCGACTTCGGAATCGTCGACCAAGCTGAGCGATTGCCAGTCGGTTTCAGCGAGCTTGCGGCCTGGGTCGTGACTCGGGTTGAGTTCGCGCGTGACCTTCTTGCTCAAGGTGTCGGCGAACACCAGCACGAAGGTGCTCATGTGGCGCCGAAGATCGATCTGGGCGTTGACCAGGTTGTCGCGATCGAGAATGCGGGCCGCTGCCGTGGCGAGCAGGCCGAGGTGGTCGGCCACGCGATCTGCCACGCCCGCGGTGGTCGTCTTGATGTGATTCATGGCCGCATCGAATGCGGCCTGGGCGCGTGGATCGGTCTGGTTCATCTCAAGCGGGGGCACTGTTGGCCAGCCGTAATGCGCTCACAGGCAGGCTCCCTCCTGAGCGCACGGCCTTGAAGTATGGGGCCAAATCACACCCGCCCGCCACGACGTTGCACCGTGGCGACGACCGGGGTTCCGGTCAGAAACCCGCGGCCGCGACGCTGTTCACTTCTTCAAGGAGTCGCGGATCTCGCGCAAAAGCAGCACGTCCTCGGGCGTGGGAGCGTCGGGCGGCGGTGGCGCGTTCTTCTTCAGGCGGTTGATCTGCTTGACCATCAGAAAGATGATGAACGCCAAGATGACGAAGTTGATCGCGACGGTGATGAAGCTCCCGTACGCGAACACGGCGCCGGCTTTCTTTGCATCTGCCAGATTGGTGGCCACCTGTCCGGAGAGCGGGATGAAGTAGTTCGAGAAGTCGAGGCCGCCGAGCAGCTTGCCGACGATCGGCATGATCAGGTCGCCGACGATCGAATCCACGATCTTGCCGAACGCTCCGCCGATGATCACGCCGACGGCGAGGTCGACCACGTTGCCCTTCATCGCGAATTCTTTGAACTCGGTCGTAAATCCCATGGCTCTCTCCTGTTGACGATGCCGGCGCAGTATTGCCCAGCGCAAAGAGATGTCAAGACGGCGCGGGAGATGCTGTTCAGCGAAGCTCGCTCGCGGCGGCGCCTCGCCGGGCTTGACACGTCCGCTAGAATTCTCGGTTGCCCCCTGATCAGAAGTCAGTATTGAGGATCCCCATGAGTGACCAGCAAGTCGATCAAGGCCGCCGTACCTGGGTTGCCATCGCCTGTGGCGCAGGTGCGGTCGGTGGTGTTGCCACTGCCGTGCCCTTCGTCAGTACCTTCCAGCCTTCCGAGCGCGCCCGCGCTGCCGGAGCGGCCGTCGAAGTCGACATCGGTGACCTGAAGCCAGGCGAAAAGAAAACCGTTGAATGGCGCGGCAAGCCGGTCTGGATCGTGCGCCGCACCGACGCGCAAGTGAAAGAGCTGCCCAAGAACGACAGCCAGCTGGCCGACCCGAATTCCGAGCGCAAGGCCGACGAGCTGACCCCCGCCTATGCCCGCAACGAAGGCCGTTCGCGCAAGCCTGAAGTTCTGGTCGTCGTGGGCATCTGCTCGCACCTGGGCTGCTCGCCGTCCGATCGCTTTCAGCCAGGCGCCCAGCCTTCGCTGCCTGACGACTGGGCCGGTGGTTTCCTCTGCCCCTGCCACGGTTCGACCTTCGACATGGCCGGCCGTGTCTACAAGAACAAGCCCGCGCCCGACAACCTCGAAGTGCCTCCCCACATGTACTTGTCCGACAGCCGACTCCTCATCGGCGAAGACAAGCAGGCCTGACCCCAGGTCACGCGCCCGGCAGCAGCGGCATTTCAGGAGAATTTTTCATGGCCGAGTTCAAGCAAGTCAGTCCCAACGCGCCGATCGGCGAGAAGCTGTTGACCTGGGTCGACAACCGCTTCCCCGCGAGCAAGCTCTACAAAGAGCACATGAGCGAGTACTACGCTCCGAAGAACTTCAACTTCTGGTATGTCTTCGGTTCGCTCGCGATGCTGGTGCTGGTGATCCAGATCGTCACAGGCATCTTCCTCGTGATGCACTACAAGCCCGACGCCGCCAAGGCCTTCGAGTCGGTCGAGTACATCATGCGCGACGTGCCCTGGGGCTGGCTGGTGCGCTACATGCACTCTACCGGCGCGTCGGCGTTTTTCGTCGTCGTGTACCTGCACATGTTCCGCGGCATGATCTACGGCAGCTACCGCAAGCCGCGTGAACTGGTGTGGATTTTCGGCTGCGCGATCTTCCTGTGCCTGATGGCCGAGGCCTTCATGGGCTATCTGTTGCCCTGGGGCCAGATGTCGTACTGGGGCGCCCAGGTGATCGTGAACCTGTTCCAGGCCGTGCCATTCATCGGCCCTGACCTCGCCCTGCTGATCCGTGGCGACTACGTGGTCTCTGACGCGACGCTGAACCGCTTCTTCAGCTTCCACGTGATCGCGGTACCGCTGGTGCTGCTGGGCTTGGTGGTGGCGCACATCATCGCGCTGCACGAAGTGGGTTCGAACAACCCGGACGGCGTGGAAATCAAGGCGAAGAAAGATGCCAAGGGCATTCCGCTCGACGGCGTGGCCTTCCACCCGTACTACACGGTGCACGACATCTATGCCGTCAGCGTGTTCCTGATGGTTTTCTGCGCGATCCTGTTCTTCACGCCGGAGTTCGGCGGCTACTTCCTCGAGTACAACAACTTCATTCCGGCCGATCCGCTGAAGACGCCTGCGCACATCGCGCCGGTCTGGTACTTCACGCCGTACTACTCGATGCTGCGCGCGACCACGTCGCAGATGGTCTACGTGCTGGTCGGCATCGTGGGGCTCGGAGCCGTGGCGAGCATCGTCAAGGGTGGTTTCTCGGGCCTGGTGAAGACCGCCATCGCCGTTGCAGCGCTTATTGCGGCCTTCCTGCTGCTGACCTTCGAAGCCAAGTTCTGGGGTGTGGTCGTGATGGGCGGCGCCGTCGTCATCATGTTCTTCCTGCCTTGGCTCGACCGTGCCGAAGCCAAGTCGATCCGCTATCGCCCGAGCTGGCACAAGGTCATGTACGGCCTGTTCGTGCTCGTCTTTGCCGTGCTGGGTTACCTGGGCGTGCAGCCGCCGTCTCCGGTGGGCGAACGCGTGTCGCAAGTCGGTACCTTGTTCTACTTCGGTTTCTTCTTGCTGATGCCCTGGTGGAGCCGCATTGGCAAATCCAAGCCGGTGCCTGACCGCGTGACGTTCGCTGCCCACTGAAGACGCAAGCCGGAACCCCTACATCATGAAGAAACTCATTTTGATTCTGCTGGCGTCGCTGGGCCTGAGTGCCGGTGCTGTGGCTTCAGAAGGCGGCGTTGCCTGGGACAAGTTCCCCGAAGGCAAGGTGACCGACATGGCTGCGCTGCAGCATGGCGCCAAGTTGTTCGTCAACTACTGCCTGAACTGCCACTCGGCTTCGTTCATGCGCTACAACCGCCTGCGCGACATCGGCCTGACCGAAGACCAGATCAAGAAGAACCTGATGTTCGCCACCGACAAGGTCGGCGAAACGATGAAGGTCTCGCTGGACCCGAAGCAAGCGAAGGAATGGTTCGGCGGCACGCCGCCCGACCTGACCGTGATTGCACGTTCGCGCGCCGATTTCGGCAAGGGCTCGGGTGCCGACTACCTGTACACCTACCTGCGCAGCTACTACCGCGACGATACCAAGGCCACCGGCTGGAACAACCTCGTCTTCCCGAGCGTGGCCATGCCCCACGTGCTGTGGGAACTGCAAGGCCAGCGCATTGCCAAGTACGTCGAAGAAAAAGACCCGCACCACGAAGGCAAGACGGAGCATCGCTTCGCCGGCTTCGAGCAGGTGTCGCCGGGCACGCTGAGCCAGATCGACTACGACGACTCGGTGGCCGACCTTGTGGGTTTTCTTCAGTGGATGGGTGAGCCGGCGCAGAACGACCGCGTCAAGCTCGGTAGCTTCGTGCTCATCTTCCTCGCCATCTTCACGGTCATTGCATGGCGGCTGAACGCAGCCTTCTGGAAAGACGTGAAATAAGCGTGCGACCCGCGGCCGGCAGGGCCTTGCCCTGATCGGCCCAGATCGTTTGCGGAGTGGGGATGCCCGCCGGGGCCCGCCCACTCCGTTTGTGTTTTGCAAGACCTCTAGCCTCAAGGAGCCGCCATCATGATGGTGCTTTACTCCGGAACGACCTGCCCCTATTCGCATCGTTGCCGTTTCGTCCTGTTTGAAAAAGGCATGGACTTCGAAATCCGCGATGTCGACTTGTTCGCCAAGCCCGAAGACATCGCGTTGATGAACCCGTACAACGAAGTGCCGATCCTGGTCGAACGCGACCTGATCCTGTACGAGTCGCACATCATCAACGAGTACATTGACGAGCGCTTCCCGCACCCGCAGCTGATGCCTGGCGACCCCGTCGCTCGCGCTCGTGTGCGCCTGTTCCTGCTCAACTTCGAGAAGGAACTGTTCGCCCACGTGAACATTCTCGAGTCGCGCGGCGGCAAGCCCACCGACAAGCAGCTGGAAAAAGCCCGCTCGCAGATTCGCGACCGCCTGACGCAGCTCGCGCCCATCTTCCTGAAGAACAAGTTCATGCTGGGCGACGACTTCTCGATGCTCGACGTGGCCATCGCTCCGCTGCTGTGGCGCCTGGACTACTACGGCATCGACATGTCGAAGAACGCCGTGCCGCTGCTGAAGTACGCCGAGCGCATCTTCTCGCGCCCGGCCTACATCGAGGCGCTGACGCCGTCCGAAAAGGTCATGCGCAAGTAAGCCGCTCGCCAACGAAGAAGTGGCATGAGCCTCATCCCGACCTCGCCAGGCAACGCCGGTAGTTCCACACGGCCTTACCTGATTCGCGCCTTGCACGACTGGTGCACCGACAACGGCTTCACGCCGTACCTGGCGGTGTATGTCGACGCCAGCGTGCAGGTGCCGATGGAGTACGTGAAGAACAATGAAATCGTTCTGAACGTCGGGTTCGAGGCCACCACCGCGCTGAAGCTTGGTAACGAATTGATCGAGTTCAAAGCGCGCTTCGGCGGCAGTTCGCGCGACATTGCCGTGCCGGTCGACCACGTGATCGCCATCTATGCCCGCGAAAACGGGCAGGGCATGGCCTTCCCCGTGCCGACCGAAACGGCTGCTGGCGCCGAATCGCCGCTGCCCCCTGTTCCGTCGGCGGAGCGGCCGGCTCAACCGGGCGGGTTGCGTCTGGCCAGCGCCGAGGGCAGCGCTGCCACCGACGGCAAGCGCGTTGACACCGATGACGATCAAGATCCGCCTGAGCCGCCGAGCAGCCGCCCGTCACTCAAACGGATCAAATGACCCGAGAGCCGCACGAAGGGTCGGCGGCTAAAATCTCAGGCATCTCTTTCAGCCCTTGTAGCTCAGTTGGTAGAGCAGCGGTTTTGTAAACCGAAGGTCGCGGGTTCGATTCCTGCCGGGGGCACCATTCAATCAGGCAAGGTTCTCGCAATGGAACGCTGGGTTGCCGCCTGGCTTTCATGACCCCTTGGGGCTGGGTGACGCCCTGTCGCCCTTGGAGCAAGCGGATACGTCTGGTATCAGCTCGATTGAACCTTGATTCTGATTGCAGTAACCTGCCATTCCCGACCCTTGAGTGCATCCTCCAGCCGGGGCTGAAGCTGGCGCAGCTTGGCGGCGACCGACGCATTTGCAGCCAGCAACGACCAGCCTTCGCTGTCCACGGGACCGGGTTTCACATGAGCGGCCAAAGCCGCCGGCAAGACATGGCGGACAGCCTCGAAGCGTGCATTCGATTCACGCAACAGTTGCTGGAGTCGAACAAGCGGGGCGCTGCGATCAAGCGCCTGTTCTATGCGCAAGGCGTTGGGGGTGACCGGGGGCGGCTTCGGGTTCACCGCAAGGAGTTTAACGATGCAGATCATCATCACGCACGGCAGCTCGGCGCGTACCCGCGTATTGCGCTTCAATCGGCTGCAGTTGGCCGGCATGCTGACCGGGCTGGTCATCATGATGATGCTGCTGTCGGGCACGATCTATCACGTGATCTTCCTGAAAGCGGCGCGCGAGGGCTGGCCGGTGGTGAGCCAGATCGTTCGCCTGGTGGTTCGCGACGAATTTGCCCAGCGCGACCGTTTCATGCGGGAGAACCTCGACGCCATGGCCCAGAAGGTGGGCGAGATGCAGGCCAAGCTCATCAAGCTCGAAGCCATCGGCGAGCGCGTGTCCGGCTTGGCGGGGGTGAAGCCCGACGAACTGAAACAGATCGCGCCGGCCGCTCTCCGCGGAGGGCAGGGCGGGCCTTTCGTTCCGGCCGGTACGCCGTCGTTCGAGCAGCTCAACGGCATGGTCTCCTCGCTTGACGAAGCCGCCGAGCAAAGCACGGACTTTTTCACCATGATCGAGTCGCGCCTGTTCGAGAAGCGGCTGGCCGCGTTGATGGTGCCTAACAGCCAGCCGATCAACGGGCCGGTGGGGTCGGGCTTCGGTTTCCGCACCGACCCTTTCACCGGCCGGGGCGCTTTGCACACGGGCTTGGATTTCCCATCCGAAGTCGGCTTCCCGATCATGGCGGCGGCGGGTGGCATGGTGCGGTCAACCGACTTTCACCCCGCCTACGGCAACTTGCTTGAGATCGACCACGGCAATGGCCTGGTCACGCGCTACGCCCACACTTCCAAGATCATGGTCAAGGCCGGTGACCTGGTGAAACGGGGCCAGGTGGTGGCGCTGGTCGGCACGACCGGCCGATCGACCGGCCCGCACCTGCATTTCGAGGTGATGGTCGAAGGGGTGTTGCAAGACCCGGCCAAGTTCCTCGCCGGCAAGGCGTCGGCCGGCGTTCGAACCGCTGCCACGCCAACTGCAAGTACCTCGGGGAACCCACCCTGACCGCCCTGCGGGGCACAGGGCCTGGGTGCTAAGATTCGCGGCTTTTCCCGCGGTAACAGAGGCCTCGCCTTGTAAAAGGCCGAAGCGGCCCTCAGTTCCAAGGGCACTGCCCTTTTTAAGAATTCCCAAGCGGCTGGCAACGTGCCGGCCGCTTTGAATTTGCCCGCTGCTTTCCAGCCCCAATCCCTGACGCTGCATGTTGCCCAAGCTTCTCACCTCGATATTCGGTAGCCGCAACGACCGCCTGCTCAAGCAGTACCGCGTGGTGGTGCAGCAGATCAATGCCCTGGAGCCGCAGTTCGAGCAGCTCGACGATGCGGCGCTCAGGGCCAAGACCGACGAATTCAAGCAGCGCGTCGCTCGCGGCGAGTCGCTCGACGACTTGCTGCCGGAGGCCTTTGCCGTGGCCCGCGAGGGCAGCAAGCGCGCCCTCAAGATGCGTCACTTCGACGTGCAGCTGATCGGCGGCATGGCGCTGCACAACGGCAAGATCGGCGAAATGCGCACCGGCGAAGGCAAGACGCTGATGGCGACCCTGCCGGTCTACCTGAACGCGCTCACCGGCAAGGGCGTCCACCTGGTGACGGTGAACGACTACCTTGCACGCCGCGACGCCGAGTGGATGGGCAAGCTCTACAACTTCCTCGGCCTCACGGTGGGCGTGAACCTGCCGCAGATGCCGCGCGAAGAGAAGCAGGCCGCCTACGCCGCTGACGTCACCTACGGAACCAACAACGAATACGGCTTCGATTACCTGCGCGACAACATGGTCTACGAGACCGCCGACCGCGTGCAGCGCGGCCTGCCGTATGCCATCGTCGACGAGGTCGACTCGATCCTGATCGACGAAGCGCGCACGCCGCTCATCATCAGTGGCCAGGCCGAAGACCACACCGAGATGTACGTGCGCATCAACGCCGTCGTGCCGCAGCTCAAGAAGCAGATCGGCGAACTCGACCTGCGCACCGGCGAGGGCGTGATCGATCCGGGCGACTTCACTGTCGACGAGAAGTCGCACCAGGTGTTCCTGACCGAAGACGGCCACGAGAACGCCGAGCGCATCCTCCGTGAAGCCGGCCTGCTGGTCGAAGGCGCGAGCCTCTACGACCCGCAGAACATCACGCTGATGCACCACGTGTACGCCGCCTTGCGCGCGCGCCACCTCTACAACCGCGACCAGCACTACGTGGTGCAGGACGGCGAGGTGATCATCGTCGACGAGTTCACCGGCCGCCTGATGACGGGCCGCCGCTGGTCCGATGGCTTGCACCAGGCCGTGGAAGCCAAGGAAGGCGTGCAGATCCAGAGCGAGAACCAGACGCTCGCGTCGATCACCTTCCAGAACTACTTCCGCATGTACGGCAAGCTGTCGGGCATGACCGGAACGGCCGATACCGAGGCCTACGAGTTCCAGGAAATCTACGGTCTGGAAACCGTTGTCATCCCGCCCAATAAGCCGACCGCGCGCTCCGACGAACTCGACCTGGTCTACAAGACCGACAAGGAAAAGTTCGAGGCCGTGATCCAGGACATCCGCAGCTGCCATGAGCGCGGCCAGCCGGTGCTCGTGGGCACAACCTCGATCGAGAACTCGGAGCTCATCTCCGAGAGGCTGAAGGCTGCCAAGCTGCCGCACGCCGTGCTCAACGCCAAGCAGCACGCGAAGGAAGCCGAGATCGTGGCGCAGGCCGGCCGGCCGGGCGTGATCACCATTGCCACCAACATGGCCGGTCGCGGCACCGACATCGTGCTGGGTGGCAACGTCGAGAACCAGATCAAGCTGATCGAAGCTGATGAAGGCGTCGGCGAAACCGAGAAAGCGCTTCGCGCAGACAAGCTCAAGAGCGAGTGGCAAGGCCTGCACGACCAGGTGAAGGTGGCCGGCGGCCTGCGCATCATCGCCACCGAGCGGCATGAATCGCGCCGCATCGATAACCAGCTGCGTGGCCGCTCCGGCCGCCAGGGCGACCCGGGTTCCTCGCGCTTCTATCTGTCGCTCGAAGACTCGCTGATGCGCATCTTCGCCGGCGACCGCGTGCGCGCCATCATGGACCGGCTGAAGATGCCCGAAGGCGAGGCCATCGAGGCGGGCATCGTCACCCGCAGTATTGAAGGCGCGCAGCGCAAGGTCGAGGCGCGCAACTTCGACATGCGCAAGCAGCTGCTTGAGTACGACGACGTGGCCAACGACCAGCGCAAGGTCATCTACCAGCAGCGCAACGAGATCCTCGAGGCCGAGAGCCTCACCGCCCAGGTGGCCAGCCTGCGCGAGAGCACGCTGACCGACGTGGTGCGTACCTACGTGCCGGCCGAAAGCGTCGAAGAGCAATGGGACCTGGCGGCGCTCGAGAAGACGTTGCGCGACGAATGGCAGCTCGAATTGCCCCTCAGGGCGCAGGTCGAGAAGAGCAATGCGATCACCGATGAAGACATCGTCGAGAAGGTCGTCAAGGCCGGCAACGATGCCTTCACCGAAAAGCTGGAGCGCGTGGGCGCCGAGCAGTTCACGCCGTTCGAACGCATGATCCTGCTGCAGTCGATCGACCAGCACTGGCGCGAGCACCTTGCGGCGCTGGACTACCTGCGCCAGGGCATCCACCTGCGCGGCTATGCGCAGAAGAACCCCAAGCAGGAATACAAGCGCGAAGCCTTCGAACTCTTCAGCCAGCTGCTCGACGTGGTGAAGATGGACGTCACGCGCATCCTGATGACGGTGAAGATCCAGACCCAGGAGCAGATGGCCGAGGCGGCCGAGGCGATCGAAGAGCGCGCTGAAGCCATCAGCAACGTCACCTACACCCACCCTGGCGACGATGGCAGCGTGGTGCAGGAAACCGATGCGGCGACGGTGGCGGCCGAGTTGCCGAAAGTTGGGCGCAACGACCCCTGTCCGTGCGGCAGCGGCAAGAAGTACAAACAATGCCATGGCCGATTGGCTTGAGCTTGGCTTGACCTGAAAAACGGAGCCTTCGGGCTCCGTTTTTTCTTGGGGGCCTGGTTGGCCCGTCATGCTGCGTTTCTACAATCGGCGCCTGCCAAGATCCCAACGCGAGACACGACCATGCCTGTCAACCTGCAAGCCCCCAACCCCCAAGACCTGCATGCCGTGCCGGGCGTGAAGCTCGGCATCGCGATGGCCGGTGTGCGCAAAGCCAACCGCCGCGACCTGACGGTGATCACCTTGGCCGAAGGTTCGCAAGTGGCCGGCGTGTTCACCAGCAACCGCTTCTGCGCGGCACCGGTGCAGCTGTGCCGCAAGCACCTGGCCGCAGCCATCGGACCACGCGCCCTGGTCATCAACACTGGCAACGCGAATGCCGGTACCGGTGAAGACGGCTTGATGCGGGCATTCTCGACCTGCGTGTCGGTGGCGCAGCAATTGAACCTCTCGCCCGAGCAGGTGCTGCCGTTCTCGACCGGCGTGATCATGGAGCCGCTGCCGACCGATCGCATCGCCGCAGGCCTGCCTGCGGCGATTGCCGATTTGAAGGAAGCCAACTGGGCGATCGCGGCCGAAGCCATCATGACCACCGACACCTTGCCCAAGGCCGCGTCGCGTCAGATCCAGATCGGCGGCAAGACGGTCACCATCACCGGTATCAGCAAAGGCGCCGGCATGATCCGGCCCAACATGGCGACGATGCTGAGCTTCCTGGCCACTGACGCCGTGATCGCCCCGCAGCTGATGCAAGCCCTGACGACCGAGGCTGCCGACCGCTCGTTCAACCGCATCACCATCGATGGCGACACGTCGACCAACGATTCGTTCGTCGTCGTGGCCACCGGCGTGGCCGGCCACGCGCCGATTGCGCAACTCGAAACCGGTGACGGTGCATTGCTGAAGCAAGCCGTGATCGACGTCGCCACGCAACTCGCCCAGGCCATCGTGCGCGACGGCGAAGGTGCCACCAAGTTCATCACCGTTCAGGTCGACGGCGGCCGGGACGAAGCCGAGTGCAAGCAGGTGGCCTATGCCATCGCCCATTCGCCGTTGGTGAAGACGGCTTTCTTCGCGAGCGACCCCAATCTCGGCCGCATCCTCGCGGCGGTGGGCTATGCCGGCATCGCCGACCTCGACCAGACGCGCATCGAGATGTTCCTCGACGACGTGCATGTGGTCACCGACGGCGGCCGCAAGGCCAGCTACCAGGAAGCCGATGGCGCACGCGTGATGAAGCAGAGCGAGATCACCGTGCGCATCGACCTGCGCCGCGGGCCGGCGCAAGCCACGGTGTGGACCTGCGACCTGAGCTACGACTACGTCAAGATCAACGCCGACTACAGGAGTTAGTCACCCGGTGCTCCACGCCGATGTGAACTCGTGTTCCCGGAGTTCGGCGCCCTGTGTTTCGTGTGTGCATTCGGCGAGTTTTTTCTAGGGGGTGACCCTCGGCGGATCTTGTCTGCCTGCAGCACCCGCTGGTAGCATGGCCGCTCGCCATTCACCACTTCATGACATGACCCACCCCATCAACCGCCCATTGGATGCCGCTTCGCGCGGTGTCGGCGGCATGGGTGCGTCGTCCCGACGCAGCATTCATCTGCCGTCGATCGTGCAGTGCGGCAAGCGCCTTCATGGCGCAGCCTCAGCAGGTTTTGCAGGCAGCCCGCGCAAGCCGGCTTTCTGCGGTACCTGACCTCTCAGCTTCACTTCCACCGAAGTTCCGCTGAGATCCTCAGCGGAAGAACTGGTTCCTTGCTCTTCTTTCGCTGACCCGGATCCACCGATCCGCCAGGGTGCCACCGCACCCGCGACAGAAGAAAGAGAGAGACGAAGATGTGGAACCAGCTCACTCTGCTGCGACGAGCGTGGACGCAACGGTTCACCTTGCCGCCTAACGACCTGCTGCGCGATGCGGTCTACCGCCGCCTGTGGACCTCGATCCTCATCAGCTCCTTCGGCGGGCAGGTGACGATGCTGGCCCTGCCGCTCACCGCCGCCGTGCTGCTGCACGCATCGCCCACGCAAATGGGCTTGCTCACCGCGATGGAGATCGTGCCCTTTGTGCTGTTTTCACTGCCTGCAGGCGTGTGGCTCGACCGCGTGCGCAAGCTGCCCGTGTATGTGATGGGCGAGTGCATGCTGGGTGTCATCGTGGCCAGCGTGCCGTTCGCCTGGTGGATGGGCTGGCTCTCGATGACCTGGCTGTACGTGGTGGGCTTCGTGATCGGCACCGTCTACACCGTGGCCGGCACCGCCGCGCAGATCGTGCTGACGCAGGTGGTGGCACGCGAGCGCCTGGTCGAGGCGCATGCCAAGAATGCGCTCGCCACGTCGGGCGCCGAAGTGGCCGGCCCCGGTTTCGCCGGTGCGCTGATCAAGGTCGTCGGTGCGCCGCTCGCTCTGCTCGTGGATGCGGTGCTGGTGGTGGTGTCGGCCGCCATCCTGCGCGGCGTCCGCGTGCAAGAAGACCAGCGCTCGCGCAAGAACGCGCATTTCTGGCGTGACCTGCGGACCGGCGTGCGCTTTGTGTTCAGCACGCCGTTGCTGGTGTCGCTGGCCGTCGTGGTCGGCGCATGGCAGATGTGCCACCACGCGGCGGTGGTGGTGCAGATCCTGTTCGCCACCCGCACGCTGGGCTTGAGCGAGCAGCAGGTGGGGCTGAGCTACATGGGCATGGGCCTGGGCACGGTCTTGTCGAGCGTGCTGGGCAACCGCATCAGCCGCCGCGTGGGGCCTGGGCCTTGCCTGGTGACCGGCTGCGCCATCTGCGGCGCGGGCTGGCTGTTGCTCGCAGTGGCGCCAGCCAACGCCTGGGGCGTGGCAGCGTTCGCGTTGATGCTGTTCCTTTTCAGCACGGGCGCCGTGCTCGTGTTCATCAACTTCCTGGCGTTGCGCCAGGCGGTGACGCCTGAGCCGCTACTCGGCCGCATGACGAGTGCCATGCGCTGGCTCACGCTGCTGGCCGCCGGCCCCGGCGCCTTGCTGGGCGGTTGGCTGGGCGAGCACGTGGGCCTGCGTGCGGCGTTGGGGTTCTCGGGCATCTCGTGTCTGCTGCTGGCGCTGGTGGCGTGGCGCCACCCTGCCATCCGCGGCGTGAAGGTGCTGCCCAAGACCGAAGATGCCGACGAGTGGGTGGGCGCCGAAGCCTCGGTGCGCCCCACCACGATCATGGACGTGAGCTGAGGAGAGGCGTGATGGACCCTGTGCTGATCGACGTTCCCGAACGTGTGTTGACCGAACGCTTCATCGCGCGTTGCCCGCAGCCTGGCGACGGTGCGGCGGTGAACGCCGCGGTGTGCGAAACGCTGGCCGAGCTGCGCCCGTGGATGCCGTGGGCACAGACCGCACCCACGGTGGATGAATCGGAGCTGCATGCCCGTCGCGCGCAAGCCAAGTTCCGCCTGCGCGAAGACCTGGTGATGTTTATCTTCGAGCGCCTGCCTGGCGACCGCGAAGGCGCGCTGCTCGGCGGCTCGGGCCTGCACCGCATGGACTGGGCGGCGCGCAGCTTCGAGATCGGCTACTGGCGTCGTACGAGTCACACGCAACGCGGCGTGATCACCGAGATCGTGCGCGCGTTGAGCCGCATGGCCTTCGACACGCTGGCCGCGCGCCGAGTCGAGATCCGCATGGACAGCAACAACCTCGCCAGTCGGCGTGTGGCCGAGCGGGCCAGCTTCACCTTCGAAGGGGTGCGGCGGCAAGACGGCGTGACGCCAACCGGCGGTAAGCGGTAAGCCATCGGCGTCGTTGCCTACGAGGCAGCGGTACGGTAGAGGTCCGATCGCAGCGGCTGGTCGGCGAAGAGCGTCTTCCAGTTGCGCGGTGTGAGTTCACCCACGCGCGAGGCTGGGTGCTGGCCCACGCGCTGCAGCACGTCCACGAGATAGGTGTACGGATCGACCCCGTGCAGCCGGCACGTCACGATCAGGCTCTGCACGATGCCGGCGTGTTTGGCGCCGAC